>ERZ887851.3825-NODE-3825-length-10573-cov-62.596501_pt1 | contig 10573 bp, 10 predicted proteins | sample MGYA00521100_ERZ887851 | MGnify/ENA primary metagenome ERZ887851 (study PRJEB32303, sample SAMEA104408602) | aquatic metagenome | biome: Brackish water; feature: Pelagic; material: water | place: Baltic Sea | collected 2014-06-06T16:11:00 | depth 11,444 m ...
ATAAATTTTCATCTTCTTTTGTTTTTAACAATCCTAATGAGACAGAACGTTGCGGTTGCGGAGAATCTTTTAAAATTTAAATTGCTCAGCTATATTTCTTTCCACAAGACCGGATTTTTTATTATATAGCAGCTTAAATTGTATTTTAGTATTTATCCCAATTTTAATAATATGAGCATTTCTAATCTCAGTATTATCAGAAACAGCACTTACAGGTCTCTTTTTTTTATCAAGATTCTTGATTATAATTTTTGATTTATTTGACACTATCCCTCCTCTCCATCCTCTTGGACGAAACGGACTTATAGGAGTAATTGCTAATCTTGGACTCTCTAGATTAAGTATTCGACCTCCTACTGAAAAATTATATGCTGTGCTTCCTGCAGGCGTTGCCACTAAAGCACCATCACCTACTAATTCTTTCACTCTTATTTTTCCATCAACCGAAATTTGTAATTTTGCAGTCTGTTTACTTTGCCTAAAAATCGAAACCTCGTTTATAGCAACATTTTTCTTAGTCTTTCCATTTGATTGAACGGTTATTTCTAGTGGATTTAAAATAATTTCATTACTTCTTTTTATTTTTTTTATTAAATCTTTTTTTGAAAAGGGATTTAATAAAAAACCATGATTCCCCAAGTTCATTCCATAAAAAGATTTATTATATTTTTGGTATTTTTTTAGTGTTTGCAACATAAAGCCATCACCTCCAATAACAACAATAGTATCGCATTTTTCAATTGAGGAATTTTTATTTAATTTTAATATTTGTTTTTTTGCCAAAAGAGCTTTAGTGGTATTATCTGTGATTAGGCAAATTTTTACATCATCCATAGCTGATAAACTGATATCATAAAAATAGTTAAAAAAAATGAATATTACATCCTTAAAAGAATCTTTTTTATTACATTGCTCTGATTTAAAATTAAAAAAAAATCACGAACAGATTGAAGTTATTGAACTTTTAATAAAATTTTACAAAAATAGCGAAAAGGAAAATAATTTTTTTTCTAGATTGTTCTCCCCCAGACAAAGCAAACTAGGCTTTTATTTGTATGGTGATGTAGGGGTAGGAAAGACCATGGTATTAAATTTTTTTTATGATTCCTTAACTATTGCTAAGCAGAGATTGCACTTTAATGAGTTTATGATCAATGTTCATGATTTTATTCATCAAAACAAAGAAAAATCCAAAAGTGAGAATTTGTTAGAATTGTTTGTTAAAAATTTAAAAAAAAAAACTGAATTAATTTATTTTGATGAATTTCAAGTAACCAACATTGTAGATGCTATGATTTTGGGAAAACTATTTCAAACTATTTTTAACCACAACATCAAAGCTATATTTACTTCCAACATTCAAATTGACAATCTCTATCAAGATGGATTGCAAAGAGAGCAGTTCGTTCCATTTATCAAAACTATTAAAAAATTTTGCATAGAGCGAGAGCTGGTCATTAAAAGTGATTATAGAACATCTGGTTTTAAAACATTAGAACGTTTTTTTCATCCAATTGATGAAAAGACTAAATTCAATATTAATCAACTATCTAGAGAAATCACTAAAGGAAAAGCGCTAACTTCCCCAGAGATTTTGGTCAAAGGTAGATCTTTTTGTATAGAGCAATATTACGAAGGAACAGCAAAGTTTCATTTTAACGATCTATGCTCTGATAATTTGGGAGCAGAGGATTATATTGCTATTGCTGAAAAATCTAAATTTATTATCCTAGAAAACATTCCTAATTTCAATAATGATAATATGAATGAACAACAAAGATTTATTACTTTAATAGATATTTTGTATGAAAAAAAAATACCTATTTTAGTTTCATGTGAAGTTTCTATACATGATATGACTTCTTCTGTTAAACTAGCTGCTCCTTTCAAGAGAACAATCAGTAGATTGCATGAGCTAACATCACCCGATTTTGCAATTTAGCCTATTAAAAATAAAAAATCTCTTTGCAAAATCTTTTAGCTAGGTTTTTGCTTTCCCCACATCTCAAAGTATTTTCCTTTTTGTGCCAATAGACTTTCATGTGTCCCTTGCTCAACAATAGCACCTCCATCAAGAACAATTATATTATCAGCATTTGCAGCTGTAGAAAGTCGATGTGCAATGATTAGAGTTGTCTTGTTTTTAGAGACATTTTCTAAATTTTTTTGAATTTCTTTTTCAGTGCTTGTATCTAGAGCAGAAGTAGCTTCGTCAAAAAAGAATATTTTAGGATTTTTTAAAATAGTTCTTGCAATAGCTACTCTTTGTTTTTCTCCACCAGATAGCTTAAGACCTCTCTCACCCACAATGGTTTCATATCCATCTGGCAAGATAGATATGAAATCATGGATATCCGCATTTTTAGCAGCACTTATGACTTCTTCTTTAGTGGACCCAGCTTTTCCGTAAGCAATATTGTAATAGATTGTATCATTAAATAAGACAGTGTCTTGGGGAACCACGCCAATTATTTCTCTCAAAGACTCTTGAGAAATTGTATTGGTATTAACATTGTTAATATAAATTCCCCCAGATTTAGGTTCATAAAATTTAAAAAGTAATCGGCTTATTGTTGATTTTCCAGCTCCTGTTGGTCCTACAATCGCAACTTTTTTCCCATTGGGAACTGTGAAAGAAATATTGTTAATAATAGTTCTTCGGACATCATAATCAAAACTAACATTATCAAACTTAATTTCTGCAATGTTGCTTTGAGGCAATTTATTCAAAGTATTTCGAATTGCCGGAGAAATATCTAATAGGCTAAACATATTTTCCATATCAGTTAATGCTTGCCTAATTTCTCTATACACCGAACCCAGGAAGCTTAACGGTTGGTATAATTGTAGCATATAAGCATTTATGACTACAAACCCTCCAACATCAATGTCTCCATTTTTAATACCGTAGGCAGACATAACTAGCATAATAGTAATTCCAGTCATGATAACCAATGTTTGAGATACGTTTAGTAGTGATAAGGCATGGCGAGTTTTGTTAGCAGCTATTTCATATTCCTCTAAAGATTTATCAAGTCTTTTAAATTCAAATTGTTCATTGTTGAAATACTTAACTGTTTCAAAATTTAACAAGCTATCAATCATTTTAGTATTCACATCGTTATCAGCTTGATTCATTTTTCTTCTAAATTCATTTCTCCATTCTGTGATCTGAAAAGTTAAGTATGAATAAATAGTAACAGTTGTAAGCGTTATGACTGCATACCATGGGCCGTACAGATAAAATAAAATTCCTGAAACTAAAAAAATTTCAAAAAAAGTAGGAACAATATTAAACAACACATATCGTAAAAGAAAATCTATTCCCTTGGTTCCTCTATCTATAAATTTTGCAAGCGCTCCTGTTTGTCTATTTAAATGAAATTGTAATGATAAACTATGTACATGTTTAAAAATATTCAAAGAAATTTGTCTGATAGAATGTTGAGAAACTTTTGAAAATAAAGCATCCCTAATTTCAACAAATGCAAAAGTAATTATTCTTGCAATACCGTAACCGATAATTAAAGCCACAGGTACAAGCATAAATAGATTAATGCCTGAGCTTAATTCTGTAAGAGAGTTTACAGATGCTCCTAATATTAAAGGTGTCGTAACATTGGCTATTTTTGCCAATACTAAAGCGATAACTGCAAAGCTAACTCTTGTCTTTAGGTCCCCTCTTTTTTTTGGCCACAAATAGGGAAGTAACAATTTGAAAGTCTTGATATATTTTCCTTGTTTCATAATCTTAATATAACTTATTGCTCACTATTTGTTATGGGCAAAAAGGTAGGGGATCGTCAGTAATAATTTTATCTTTTGTCTTTCATGTCCGACATATGAAGCTTAAGAGCTTTTGTCGAAATTTGAACTTCTACAATAAAAAAGACTATAGATATCAACATGGAAGTGCAGCAAGATACAAAAATAATTTTAGCAATAAATATTTTGCTCAAATAAAGGGCGAATACAGTCAGCATATTAAAAAAAAAATCCTAACGCAGCAAAGAGCATCGTGTATTTAGCGATCTTTATTCTACCCTCTAAATTTTCTAGTTGTTTATCCCAGTGCGCGGGCACGTGTTTATCAAAAACATAATCATCATGAATTTTTCTAATTAAGGCGCTCAAGGTATGAAATCTATTATTGTAGACGGTCATTAACAAAGGTATTGCGGGAAACATCAATGCGGTAACGGTGTAATCTATGTTCATATACGAATCTTATTCTATTATGAACATAATTTATAGATTAGATTTTTTTTAACATTAAGTGTAAATTTATTCATGGATCAGAATTTATTTAAGGTTAAAGGAACGTATGTAAACGGAACATGGTTCAATGAATCCAAGACATATGAAGTCATCAATCCATCTAATAATTCTGTATTAGCCAAGATACCCATTTCCTCTCCGCAAGAATTGGAGCTTGCTGTCCAGTCTGCGGCTAAAGCCCAAAAAGAATGGGCCAAAGTAAGCATTGTAAAAAGAGCAGATCTAATTTTGAAATTATGTTCCAGAATTGAAGAGAGGGTAGAAGAATTTGCCTTAATGGACACCTACAATGCAGGTAATGCTATTACATTTGCCAGGAAAGATGTTTTGCAGGCAGTCGCTAATATGAAATACTTTGCAGGACTAGTCCGTGAAGTAAAAGGGGAGACCTTCTCCATGGAGCCAAAACATTTAAATTTTTCGAGACAGCAACCGTATGGGGTAGTTTTGAAAATCAATTCTTTTAATCGCCCTTTTAGATGGTGTGCTGAAAAATTAGCTGCTCCTATCTTAATGGGAAATGCCGTCATCATTAAAAACTCAGAACAAGCACCTATTTCATCTTTAAAATTTTGTGAATTGTTGGATGGGTTGTTTCCAGATGGACTTATCAATGTAGTAACCGGAGGTGCGGATGCAGGATCTTTTTTAGTTAAACATCCTTTAGTCAAACGAATAGCAGTAATTTCATCAGTTCAAACAGGAATTGCTATAGCCAAAGATGCAGCTCCTTTGTTAAAAAATATATCACTAGAATTGGGTGGTAAAAATCCTCTTATTGTTTTCGATGATGCAGATATTAATTTTGCAGTTGATTTAACTATTAAGGGAATGCGCTTTGATACTAAGGGCGAATCTTGTAGCTCTCCTTCTAGAATTTTAGTCCATAAAAAATTACACGATAAATACTTAGAAACATTAATTACTGAAGTAAAAAAAATACCAGTAGGCTTGCCATGGATTGATACCAATGTGGTAGGACCGGTAGTTTCCAAGAAGCAATTTGATAGCGTTCATCGTTTTATTCAATCAGGAATTAAAGAGGGTGCAAAATTAGAATTGGGTGGAGATTCACCAAAGTCAGAAGATTTAAAAGATGGTTTTTTCATCAATCCCACTATTTTTTCAAAGGTCACACCCGCCATGACTATTGCCAACCAAGAAATTTTTGGTCCTGTCATTTCTGTGATGACTTGGGAAAATTATGATGAGATGATGAGTATAGCTAATTCAACAGATTACGGATTAACAGCAGGAATTGTAACCAACTCATTAAGCAATGCGATGAAAACTGCTGAAGAAATTGAATGTGGTTATGTCTGGATTAATGCGGCAGGTAGATATGCAGGTGCTCCTTATGGAGGCTGGAAATTAAGTGGTATTGGTGTGGAGGAATGTTACGATGAATTGAAAAGTTATAGCAGAGTAAAAAATATTAATATGAAATGGCTTTAACTAAACGAAAGGAACAAAATGGACGAAAAGTTATTTGAAAAAGGAATGGAGAAAAGAAAAAAAGTTTTAGGAAAAGATTACACAGAAAATGTAATGGCCAATACAGACGATTTAAATGATACATTCCAAAAAGCTATGACTGAGTGGTGCTGGGGGTTTGGATGGGGTGATGAAACTATCAATATGAAGACAAGATCAATGATGAATTTAACTATGATTGCTGCTTTAGGAAAAATGCATGAATGGGAACTTCATTGTAACGGAGCTTTAAAAAATGGGGTTAGCAAAGAAGAGATTAGGTCGATATTGCATGTCATCGGTATTTATTGCGGTGTACCTCAGGCAATGGAATGTTTTAGGGTAGCCAAAAAAGTATTTGATGAAAAAAAAGCCTAAGGCTATTAATTTAAATTTAACCAGTAAGGTTTGGAAATTTTAATTTTAGAATTTTTTAACTGAATAGTTTTATTTAGACTGTCTTTGTTATCTTCGATATTAATAATGGCAAAACAGCAAGGATCTAAAGAAATAATTTTTCCAATATTTTTTTCATCTAGGGTAATAGTCTCATCAATTGTAACAGATCCTTCCATAATTTGAATTGGAAAAACTCTTTTTCTTATTTTATTTTTTAAGTTCATTCGAGCAGTATTTTCTTGCCCAACAAAACATCCTTTTTTAAAACTAATTCCATTTAATTCTTTTAAATTTAATTCTAAAGAGAAAAAATTGGATAAAGCATCCGTGGGAACTAAATCAGTTAATCCTGCATTATGATAAATTTTTATAAAAGTGTTTATATCTAGTAAATTTAAACTCAAGTCTTTAGCTAAGTCATTACATTTTTCTTTAGAAATAATTCCATGAATTCCAAGATCATCAAGTCTTGGATCATTGAAGAAAAAACCATAGTCATTTCTAATAGTAAATCCTTTGGTGGCATTGAATTCGTTAGAAATTATTTCATGAGCCATATTAAAGAAAAAAGATTTGTAATGCTGATCTACATTTTCAATTATGACTTGAGATCTTAATTTAAAGATATTTAATTTAGAAATAAAATCATCAACTATCGCTTGGTTGCATTGAATTAAATAATTATCTTCAGATAAGCTGACAATCATAAAGTCGTACAGGAATTTTCCTTGAGGACTTAGTAGGCATGAATATAGAGAGCAGGTTTTGTTGACTAGATGAATATCATTGGAAATTATATTTTGTAGAAAATTACTAGCATCCACACCAGAAATGGAGATGATGGATTTATGCTCTAAATGGATTGCAAAATTGCTGTTCATTTTAAGGGTTTTTGTATATTAATTTGTTATTCATTATTCATTATGTCAAATAAATACTCTCTACTTATCAAAAATGCAGAATGTTATATAGATCAGAATCTTATTCTTACTGATATAGCTATAAAGGATAACATTATTTCCAAAATCTCAGAAAATATAGATGATTCGGCAGACCGTATTCTTGATGCAAAAGGCTTATCTATCTTTCCTGGTATTGTAGATACGCAAGTACATTTTAGGGAACCAGGCAATACAAAAAAAGAAAATTTAGAAAGTGGTAGTAAATCTGCAGTGTTAGGAGGAGTAACTTCTGTGTTTGAAATGCCTAATACATCACCCCCGACGGATAGTCCTGAACGATTTCAGCAAAAATTAGATTTAGCAAAAGATAGAATGCACTGTAATTATGCCTTTTATTATGGAGCGACAGAGAATAACTCAGTTAATTTAGATGTAACTAAAAACCTAGAAGGATGTTGTGGAGTTAAAATGTTTGTTGGTTCTTCTACTGGAAATTTATTAGTTAAAGAAGACAAGTATATTGAGCAAGTGATTAAAAATTCTCCAAGAATTGTTTCTGTTCATTCAGAAGATGAAAACATGCTTGAGGCTAATAAAGATAAAATTATCGAAGGAGATGTTAAAACACATTATGTTTGGAGAAGTGTGGAGACCGCGATGTCTTCTACAAAAAAATTAGCTAACTATGCGAAAAATCATAACAAAAGAGTTCATATTCTTCACATATCGACTAAGGACGAAATGGAATTTTTACGAGATTATAAAGATATTGTTAGCGTTGAAGTTATTCCTAATCATTTAAGTTTATTTGCCCCAGATTGTTACGATAAAAAAGGAACTTTTGTTCAAATGAATCCTCCCGTTCGTGAAAAAGAGCATATGGACGGAATATGGAAAGGTGTTTTGGATGGAACAGTAGATGTCATTGGTTCAGATCATGCACCGCATACGATAGAAGAAAAATTGCAAACTTATCCAGCTAGCCCATCAGGAATGCCAGGTGTGCAAACTATTTTTCTTTTAATGTTAAAGCATTTCTTCGATGGCAAAATTGAATTATCAAAAGTAATCAGCCTCCTATCTGAAAATCCTTGTAAATTATTTGGAATAGAAAAAAGAGGTTTTGTTCAAGAGGGTTTTTATGCAGATCTTGCTGTAGTTGATATGAATAAAGAGTTTGTAATTACCAATGATTGGATTGCAAGTAATTGTAAATGGACTCCATACGATGGTTGGAAATTACCTGCCACTCTTTCAGGAACTATTGTGAATGGAAATGTTTCCGTATGGGATGGAAAACTAGCTGAAACTAAATACGGTAAACCATTAAAGTTTAGTTAATATTTATTTTTATATTTTGAGAGTGTGCGCTTACGGAAGTATAACAGCTGGTCCCTTAAGCTTTCTTGCCTCTAGGTCTTCGTGTGCTTTTTTAGCTTCAGATAAAGGGTAAGTTTTAAAAATATCAACTTTAAATTTCTTAGTTAAGATAGCATCAAACACTTTTGCTGCCGCATCCTCCAATTCTTTTCTAGTGACTGTATAGTGAGCAATAGAAGGTCGGGTAAAAAACAAACCTTTTGTATTAATATGTTTCTTAATATCTAATGTTTTGACGTATCCAGAGGCATTTCCAAAAGCAACCATCATTCCTCTAACTTTTAAACATTCAATCGATCCTTCAAAAGTAGAAGCACCTACACCGTCATAAACGACATCAATTCCATTTTTTCCTACTATTTTTTCAACTTCTTCAACGAAATTGTGATCTGTGTAGTTGATTACATGATGACACCCATTTTGCTTTGCTACCGCCTCTTTTTCTTTGGAGCCAACAGTTCCAATTACCGTGCAACCAATCGCATTTGCCCATTGGCAAAGTATTTGCCCCACACCACCAGCTGCGGCATGAAATAAAACCTTATCTCCTTTTTTAGCAGGATAAGCTCGGTGCAATAAGTATTCGGCAGTAATTCCCTTCAACATAATGACAGAAGCAATCTCATTAGAAATTCCTTCTGGTACCGACACTAATTTTTCTTGAGGAAATATTTGTTTTTCTGAATAAGAACCAATCGGCATAGAAGAGTGAGCAACACGATCTCCTACTTTAAACAAGGTAACATCTGATCCGGTCTCTTCCACCATTCCACATGCTTCCAAGCCAATACCACTAGGTAATGGAATAGGGTACAAACCCGTTCGGTGATAGACATCAATGTAGTTAAGACCGATAGATAAATTTTTTATTAAAACTTCATTTGCATTTAGCTTAGGTAGCTCCACATCTACTAACTGAAGTTCTTCAGGACCACCAAATTTTTGAATTTTAACTGCTTTAACCATAATTGTTTTTTATTTCTTTTAAGAAAAAGTTCAATCTTTAATTTTGGGCAAGGACCTTAAGTGAGGGCTAAAAATATACTTTTCAAAAAAAGTATCGTATTTTTGATAGATTTTAAATATTACCAGAGAGATAAGTAGTCCAAAAAATATTCTAGCAACAATGACGCCGGAATAATGACCTCCCACTGCCAACATTAGGATCGTATCTTCAATCACTGCATGAATTACATTTAATAAAGACACAGCAAGAAAAACACTTTGTTTATCTATTTTTCCACTTTTAACTTCCTTAATTAAAATTCCCCCACCAAATTGAAGTCCAATAGTCATACCAACAATAATAATATTAGTTGCCTCTTTGCTTATGCCAAACATTCTTAATACGGGAATAAGAGTTTTTTTTAAAAAACGATCGACGCCCAAAACTTTTAGAAGTTCGAGTACAGTTACCATTATTACAACGATAACAAATACATAGAGCAAATTTAATGCTTGGTCTTGTAGCCAATAGACAAAACCTTCTCGTAAAGGCTCAATAGTAAAAAAAGTAGAATAGGATTCATTTAAAAAATTAAAATAAATATAAGTTTGGTTTAAAATAAAACAAACTAGAAAAGCATAAATCAATCTAAAAACAAAAGTATAAGTAAAAGATATGCCTGCATATTTAGATATGGCAGATTCTATTAAAAGATTATGAGCAATCAATATAGCGGTAGTTAAAATAGTAATTTGAGCAACAGACACCTCTAATCCAGGAATTAAATTAATAAATAAAACCAATGCTGCATAAATGTTAACAATAAAAGCAGTCACCCAAACAATCCCAAGTTCAGGAGGCAAGCCTATCAAGTTCATTAAGGGAGCAAATATCGATGATATTAAAGCTATGGCTCCAATTTCTTCTAAAATTTTTACAATAAAAACAAAAGGAATAAGAATTTTAAAGAGGGGAATTACCACCTCTTTTATTTCAACATATAAATTTTTTAAAAACATTAGATCATAACAAATACAACTAATTGATTGCTTTTCAAAGATACCTTTGACATGAACAGATATATTTAATTTGTAAAAAATAAAAAAATTATTCGTGATTAAAACAACCCTAAAGTCATTCGCTCAATCTATTGGATATGGAGACAATGATTATATTCCTAAAGAAGGAGCTTCTT
>ERZ887851.3826-NODE-3826-length-10572-cov-9.684986_pt1 | contig 10572 bp, 9 predicted proteins | sample MGYA00521100_ERZ887851 | MGnify/ENA primary metagenome ERZ887851 (study PRJEB32303, sample SAMEA104408602) | aquatic metagenome | biome: Brackish water; feature: Pelagic; material: water | place: Baltic Sea | collected 2014-06-06T16:11:00 | depth 11,444 m ...
TGGCGCCAAGCAGCTGCAGCGGCTGGCCCCGCCAGTCAAAGCCGACGCTTGCTGCGGCAGCGCTTCGGTCTGCGTTCACACCATGTCCTGGGCGCATCGGACGTGGGAGCGTGTAGGGGCCATCATCGGTAACGCTGGTGCTACAGGATTCATCCGATCACCTGTTGACCCTGGCCCCGTACCTGCTGGGGCGGGTGCGCCGGGGTGTGGTGGGCAGCAGTCGCTATGCCCAGCGCCTGCGCGAGCAGATCCGCCAGGCTGCCGCTGACCCCGCTGGGCGCGCCGTGTTGATCAGCGGCGAGCCGGGGCTGGAAAAGGACAACCTCGCGGCCCTGATTCATTTCGGCTCTGCCGCGCGCCGGCAGTGGCTGGTGCGCCTCGATGGGGCCACGCTGCGGGCGGATGGCGCCAACCTGTTTGGCCAGTCAGGCAGTGATGGCGACGGGTCTTTGCTGGAGTGCCTCGGGGATGGCGCGCTGCTGATCGACAAGCTCGACCAGGTGCAGCCGTCCCTGCAGCTGAGCTTGCTGGAGCTGGCTCGCACAGGGCAGTGGAGCTGTCCGGGGGAGGGCAGCAGACCGCGCCATTTTGGCGGCAGGGTGTTTTTCACCGCCGAGGCCGCCCTGCCTGCTTTTGATCAGGCCTGCGATCTGATCCGGGTGCCGCCGTTGCGGGTGCGGCGCCAGGACCTGGGCGAATGGTTGCGCTATGGACTGCGCCAGCAGGCCCGTAGCGCCGGTTGGGAGGTGCTGCCGCAGGTCAGTGATGCGGTGGTGAGGCGACTCCAGAACTACGACTTTCCCAACAACTTGCGCGAGCTGGATGGCTTGATCGCTCGGGCCATGGAACAGGTGCGGCTGCAGGGCAGTGACAAAAAGAGCCCCCAGGGGGTGCTGCTGCCTGAGGATGTGTTCTGGACAGCCAATCGTCCGCAACGGCTGAGATTTGATCTCTGGCGTTGGCGCCCACCCCTGCGTCAGCTATTGAGTCAGCCCTCGCTTTGGGCTGCCCTCAAATTTGGGGTGGTGAGCTGGTTGTTTGTGGCCGTGAACCTATGGCTGTGGCTGGGGCCGCAGTCTCGGGACCACAACGGCGCTCTCAACCTGTTCTGGGCGTGGTGGTGGCCCCTGATATTGCTGTCGTACCCCCTGGTGGGTCGATTCTGGTGTGCGGTGTGTCCCTTCATGGTTTGGGGAGAGATCACCCAGGGGCTGGCCCGGCGGCTGGGTTGGCAGCCCAGGCCCTGGCCGCGGGGTGAATTGGACCAGTGGGGCGCGCCCGTGCTGGCTGCCGGCTTCGCCGCGATCCTTCTCTGGGAGGAGCTGGCAAATCTGGAGAACACCGCCTGGCTCAGCAGTTGCCTGCTGCTGGGCATCACCGCCGGTGCGGTGCTGGGCTCCTTGCTCTTCGAGAAGCGTTTCTGGTGCCGTTTTCTCTGCCCAGTGGGCGGCATGAATGGCCTTTTCGCCAAGCTCGCCATGACTGAATTGCGGGCCCAATCGGGCACCTGCAGTGGCAGCTGCAGCAGCTACGGCTGCTTCAAGGGAGGGCCTGCGGTGGGAGAGGGACTTGCTACCTCCGGCTGTCCCCTCGGCACCCATCCAGCCCACCTCACCGACAACCGCAACTGCGTGCTCTGCTTCACCTGCGCAGCCGCCTGCCCCCATCGTTCGGTGCAGCTGCGCTTAAGGCCACCGGCTGCCGATCTGCAGCGGGATATGGATCCACCCGCTGGAGAAGCGGGCCTGATCCTTGTGCTGGCGGGCGGTATCAGCCTGCATCATTGGCAGCGGCTGGTGGGCTGGTTGCCACTGGCGCCCGAGAGTCTGCAGGCCGGTCCGTTGCTGGCGCGCCTTGCCATCGGGATGCTGGCGCTGGCGTTGCCGTCCCTTGGCTGGCTGGCATTGCGCCGCCTGCTGGCTCTCTCCACCAGCACTCTTTACCTGCTGCTGCCCTTGCTCTGGGCGCTGCTTGTGGCCCGGCACCTGCCCCTGGGGCTCCAGGAGGCGGGGCTGTTGTTGCCGGTGACCTTCGGCTGGCCGGATCTGCCCCACTGGAGGGCCGACACCCATGTGATCGCTTTTTGCCAGAGCGCGGCCGTGCTGGTGGGAGTGGCGGGCACGGCCATGCTGATCCCCCGATTTCAGCCAGCCGGCTGGAGCCGTTGGGGCGGATTGGCTCTGGCCCTGGTGCTGGCAGCGGCTGGCCGCTGGTTGGTGACGGCTTAAACCAGGCGGGATCCAGAAGCGCGCCGTTGCTGTTGCGGGTCGAAGACCGCGGCGATGGTGCGGATCAGCCAGCGGCCCGAGGTGGTGACTGTGAGCAAGCCAAGCCGACCGCTGGTTTCCAGTTTCACCAACCCATCTTTGGCCAGCTCCTGCAGTTCTTGCCACTCCCTACTGAAGCGATCAAGGTCGAGGGTCGCCGCGAATTCGCACATCACCTGGCGGATCAATTCGCGCCGGTCCAAGGTCTCCGCATCCTTGACCACCAAACCGCGCTCCACGGGCAGGCGACCCTCTGCGAGGGCCCGGGTGTAGGCCTTGAGATCCCGTTCGTTCTGGGTGAATAGGTGCGGGAATTGGCTGATGGCGGTGGGGCCCACCCCCAGCAGCTCCAGCTCCCCACCGGTTGTGTATCCCTGAAAGTTTCGATGCAGCAGCCCAGCTCGGGCGGCCTCTGCCAGGCTGTCGCCCGCGAGGGCGTAATGATCCATGCCAACAGCCTCGTAGTCAGCACCGCAGAGCAGCCGCTGGGCGTCTTCGAGCATCATCAAGCGGTCGCCCTGGTTGGGCAGATCGCTGGCGGCAATTTTACGTTGCAGTGGCAACTGCTCCGGCAGGTAGGCAAAGGAGAACAGGGAGATGCGATCAGGGCGCAACTGCTGCACCAGCGCCAGGGTCTGGCGGAAGCGCTCCGGTGTCTGGAGTGGCAGGCCGCAGATCAGATCCACATTCACGCTGTTGAAATCCGCCTCCCGTAGCCAGCCCATCACCCGGAGCAACTGCTCCACTGGCACGATTCGATTCACAGCTTGCTGCACCTCTGGATTGGCGTCCTGAATGCCAAAGCTGATGCGATTAAATCCCAGGTCACGCAGATGCAGCACCTCCTCGCGGCTGAGGAATTCCGGATTGACTTCGATGGATGCATCGAGGTTGGGCTCGAGCTCGAAGTGCTGCTCCAGTAATCCCCAGAGCTGGGCGGATTCTTGCTGATTGAGATAGTTGGGGGTACCACCGCCCCAGTGCAGTTGGGCGACCCGACGTCGTTGTGGCATGACGGCTCTGAGGAGCTCCAGCTCGATTCCCAATGAGGCCAGGTATGGCTCTACCACCTTGGAGCCGAGTTGGGTGGTCACCCGGTTGCAGCCGCAATACCAGCAGGCATGGCGGCAGAAGGGCACATGCACGTATAGCGACAGTGGGGCGCTGGTGGATTGGGCAAGTTGCCTGATCAGCTCCCCTGCTCCAATTCCGATCTCAAAAGCTGCTGCGGTGGGATAGCTGGTATATCGGGGAACGGGCTTGTTGTATTTGTGCAGCAGCTCGATTGGGCTGAGCACTGGGGCGATGGCGGGCATGGACGTGAGGTGTAAAGGGGGGCGCTGAAATCCGTTGCTGCCTTAGATTTCGGCGAGTTCGGCTAGCAGTTTTTGGGTGAGCTTGAAGGCCGCTACGGCTTCATCCAGCAACTCCTCCTCTTCAGCCTCCGATAGATCCATCTGCTCAAAACCGTTATGCAGGGCTATTTTCAGGGCAGGGATCTCTTGCTCAAATGACCAGAATTTCAATGCTGGCAAGCCATGGCGGCCCAGAATGATGTCGGCTTGGCCCCCAAGTTGCTGTCCGCCGGAGAGATCCCCGCCGTAGCGCACATAAACGTGTGCCATCAGCCGGTGGGGTGCCTGGCGAGCCAGCAACTTGATCTGCTCCAGCCAGCTGGCTGCTGCCGCTGATGCCGGTGTTGCTGGCAAGGCGGCGAGCTGCTTCAGGTCGTGCTCTAGGGCGTGCCTGCGGGCCAGATCTGACCAAGGAATGTTCGTTGCGCCAAGGGCGGTGGCCAGGTCGGGGGCCTCCTGCTCAAGCAGGGTGTAGGCCGGCAGCAGCGCCCTCAGCAGGCCAGCCAGCTGCAGCGGCGTGGCTCTACCTTCCAGCAGAGCTCTGGAAAACTCCATCCCCTCCGCTTGATGGTGGGCCTTGCCGATGTGGGCGTGCAGTTTGCGTATCCGTGGGCCAAGGGCTTGGCCCTGTTGGGATGTTGCGGACAAGGAAGGAGAGGAGAGCATCGGACCTGCCCGGACGGGCGGCGTAAACTAGGTCAATGATATGCTACTACCGTTGTTACACTGTTCCGTGATTCCTAAAACGTTGCAGTGCTCCCCATGGCCATACCCTTTGAGCCCCAGCCGGGCCCGCTGCCGACGGACCTACTCCGCGCCCCTCGCTGACCTGGCCTGGATCAGCTAGTTGCAGCAGCAGCCAGGCCTCCGGTGACGATGCGTCTGGCTGCTGTTTGATCAAAGCCGCTGGCTTTCAGGGCTTGAAGAAATAGCTCGCTGAAATTTGCGAGCACCTCGTGGGGGTCCATGCCGATCGCCTCCAGGTCCTTGGCCAGGGTCTGCAGGATGGCCAGAGTGATCGGCAGGGCTTTGCGGCTGACCGTGCCGGCGGCTGCCTGCGCTGCGCTGAAGTGGGCATGCAACCAGCGCTCCGCGTAGCCCAGATGCTCTCCTTCATCGCTGATCACAGCGGCGGTGATGGGCTGGGCGTAGGCGTCGGCCACGGGCAGGTAGGCGTGGTAAGCCGAAAGGGCAAAACACTCCACAATCAAGCCCTGAATCACCAGGCAGCCCGGTAGGTCGCCCTGCTGGTTGCACCTCAGGAACAGCTCGTGCAGCGGAGCGAATAGGAGACGGGCTAGGCCTAGATCGGGCTTGATTCCAAGGTTGCGACCGCAGCCCATGAAGTCGCTGGCGTGGCGCCCTTCCATGGCGGCAAGTCGCTCCAGTTCCTGCTGATCATTTGGAATGGCGCGAGCAAGCAGCCGGAAGTGGCGACCAGCGAGATTTTCACCCACCACCACCATGCCGTTGATGCGGCTGTAGGCATCGCGGTAGACGGGGTTGGTGATGTCGGGAATGGAATGATTATTCGTAATTGTCATAGTGTCTATCGCAAATTTGATTAGGTAATTTTATTCAGAGAAGTCGTTTAGAGCAGTCATTTAGAGCAGTCATTTAGAGAGCTCCATCGGTTGCATCAATTGCTGAAGTAGCAGGAAGCCAAAACGTGCCTTGATGGCTAGTTGCCGTAGGGGGTTTGTTTCACTGGCTTTCAGTAAGCGAAAGCTTTCAACCAGTTGATTACGCAAGTTGAAATAGCTAGCCTCCAGCTTGAAAACCACGGGAAAGGCACGACGCGCTGAGCGGTTGGTCTGGCGGATGACCTCATCGTCAAAATGTTCCGGATCCATGCCAAGCAGCTGGTAGAAGTTGCCCCGCTCACAGACCGTGAGGCTGTGGGTTAGAAAAACACTCCAGAGAAAAAAGCGACTTAGCAGTCTGCCTCTAATGCCACTAGTTATCCCTGGCCAGCAGCGGATCAGCAGGTTAAAAATGTCGCCGTGGCGGTTTTCATCCTGACACCATGGTTCAAAGAAGTCGAATAGGGGCGCGAAAGAATGCCCTGGATTGGCCTTGAGGTGGCGATCAATTAAAATATAACGCCAATAGCCAATCTTTTCAGATAGAAATACGGAATAAAGAACCCAGTTCAGTGGAAACCAGGTCACGGGCCTCTTGCTGCTGAGTGAAGGTAGATCGATCTCAATCCCCTCGGCCACAAGGGCTCTGTTCAGAAATCCAGCGTGCCTGGCCTCGTCTCTGGCCATCAGATTAAATAGGCGGCCAAGGTCTGTTCGCTGAGCCTTCATCAGCTGGCGAGAAAGCTCCTTGAACAATAAAAATCCTGAAAACTCTGACACGCAGGAGCGCACCAGATAGCTCTCGTAGGCGTCCTTCTCGCTTGGATTCAGGCTGCAAATGCGGCCCATCGGGACCTTGCGATCGAAGTGATCGCGGTTGTAGTCGGCCTCCATCTCGGCGAGCATGGCGTCGAAGGCTGGCCGTTGCTGCCCCAGGTCTGTACGGGCGGCCCTGGCGACATCTGTGGTGTAGAAGCGCGGGGCGAGCATGTTTTCCCGCAGGTGTGGGGCTGGTGCTGTGCTTGCCATGGGAGAGATGGAAATAGGGATTCGGCAGTGCAGAGGGCGAGGGCGTCGGCCCGCTGCCTAGGTGATCAAGTCCAGGTGATTAAGTCCAGGCGGGAGATACCTAGCGATTCAGGGGCAGTTCGCAGGCCGTACGGCTATCAGGATATCACGGAAATGTGTTTCTAGAGTAGCTGCTATGCGTTTGATGCTCTAGAGTGATCCCATCAAATTGCAGTGGAGCTTGGCGGTGGAGCACCTGGCTGACTATTTCAAAGTATTTTCGGAGCCGAATCGGCTTGCCGTACTCCATGCCCTGCGGGCGGGCCCCCTCAACGTGACTGCCGTTGTGGACAGCACCGGCTTGAGCCAGGCGCTGGTGTCGAAACATCTCAAGCTGCTCACCATCGCCGGTGTGGTGCAGCGCCAACCAGAGGGGGCCCTCGTCTACTACGAGGTAGTCGATATGAGCGTCTTCAAGCTGATTGCTCAGGCTGAAAAGTTGTTGCTTGCTTTTCGCCGCCAGCAACTAGACGCCCTTGCTGCCTTTCTCTGATGGCAGAAGAGCAGACCAGCCGCCAATACCTGCGTGCGGCCTTGGAGGCCGGCGAGCGCAATCTCCAGGGTCTGCGGCTCGGTGGCGTTGACGGTCTCGATCTCGACCTCTCTGATTGCAATTTGGAAGGCAGTTGTTTTAAGGAAGCACGTTTCGGCCATGCCCGTCTTCGGGGGGCGCAGGTGCAACGCTGCTGCTTTCAGCAGGCGTTGCTGTGGGGAGCGGATCTCTCCGCCATGCAAGCCCAGGGATCCTTTTGGCACGAAGCCGACCTTTCTGGCTGCCGCCTCCAGGAATCGAACTTTGATCGGGCCGTGATGCACCGCTGCTGTCTACGCGGCGTTGTGGCTGCTGGCAGCAGCTGGAAACAAGCGCGGTTGGTTGAAGCCGACTTCCGCTCAGGACTCGATCAACTCACGGATCTTGGCCATGCTGATTTCGCGGAGGCTGACCTTAGTTTTGCCCTGTTAGAGGGCGCCAACCTGCAGGGCGCCAATCTGCAGGGCAGCTGCATCTATGGAGCCAACCTGCGCAGCTGCAATCTGCGCCAGGCGGATCTAAGTGGTTGCGACCTGCGCGATACCCAGCTGCAGGGAGCCGACCTGGAGGGCGCCTGCTTGGTTGGGGCGCTCCTAGCGGAAGGCAAGAGTTCTTGATTCAGGCCATGCCCATGCCGCGTCGGTAGGCCGGTCGGGCCTGGGTGGCGGCGATCGTGGCCTGCACGTTGGGGTAGGGAGTTAGGTCGACCTGGGGGAAGAAGATCGGCAGGTAGGCCAGGTAGGCATTTACGGCGCAGTCGGCAACGCTCCAGGCTGGATTGCCCCAAGGCCCTGCCAGCAGCGAGCGGCCGTCTGCCAGCAGCCCATCGAGCACCTCCATTAACTTCGGAAATTCCCGCTCCCGGTTGGTAGGCACAAACAGCGCCACCGCCAGGGTGGCATTGGCAAACAAGATCCACTGGTTTGCCAGGGCCCTTTGGGCCGCCACCTCAGCCGTCGTGCCAGTGAATTCGTTGGCGTGGTGGTCGGCTAGATGCAGCAGGATGGCGCCGCTTTCAAACAGCTGCAGCGGTTTGCCGCCCTGCGCGCCCAGCGTTTCATCAACCAGGGCTGGCACCTTGGCGAAGGGGTTGATGGCACAAAAGGGTTCTTGCTTGTGCTCGCTTGCCTCCATGTCGAGCTGAATCCAGTCGTAGGCAATCCCCTTCTCCTCCAGATACCACCGGGGCATTGAGGCGCGGCTGCGGGCGCCGCCGTAGAGCTTCAAGGTCATGGAGTGGTGGTTACTGGTTCAGGGGTTGCCAGGCGCCAAACGCCAGCGTCGGGGTATGGGGATCAAAGCCTCCTGGATTCCCCTTGAGAAGAGATAACATGTGAATCTATAGATGCTTTTGCCATGACCATCGCCCTGTTGATTGCTCTGGCCGGTTCTTTTGCACTGATGGCTGTGATCGTCAAGCGTCTGGAGCAGGCTTGAGGTAGCGCTGGGAGCCACGGCACACCTGCACCGGATTGGTTTTGGCCCGCTTGGCTGCGTACATGGCGTTGTCAGCTGCTGCCAGCCTCTGCAGGTCGCCTTCGCGGATCACGCTGCGGAAGCGATAGGCAACTAGCTGCAATACCCGGTCGCCCATGTTGTGACCAAAACGATCATTAACAGGTTTGAAGCCGTCAAGGTCGAGGTAAAGCAGGGCGACTGCATGGCCGTGGCTTTTTGCCAGGGAGAGGTGTCGCTCCAGCTGCTCCATCAGCATCGAGCGGTTGGCAAATCCGGTCAGGGTGTCGTGCTGGGCCATGAAGAGCACGGCCTGCAGCATTCCCACGTAGTACTGAGGCTCGAGTCTGTCGTCGCGCACGGTGGAAATGCTGAGGTGATGGCAGCGGATTTCACCGCTGCGCACCCGGTTCCAGATGTCGCCTTCCCAGAAGCCCTTGTGAATCAATCAGGATTCGGGTTTGTACCCGCACTTAGCCAATCCTGATGAATATCAAACGCTAGAAAGGTCTGTCTCGACCCGTTCGGCTTCCTGCCGTAAGCGCTCAAGTCGCTGCAGAAGTGATTCATTGCTCATGCGGTTGTTGAGGCGCTCCGCCAGCAGGGGAAAAGCCAGGGGACCTGGTCTGGGAGTGCATTCAAGTCGCAGCGTGCAGCGCTGCAAGCGCTGCAGGGAAGTGGTGATTCGGGGTAGGTCGAGCTGTTCGCGCAGCACCTCAGATCGGGCCTGAGCCACCAGGCGATTGTGGGGCTCGTGTTGGCTGAACACATCAAACAGCAGGGCGGCGCTGATCTGCAGCTGGCCGCCCGATCTGGCCTGGCCGGGATAGCCGTTGAGCACCAGGCCACTGATCTGGGCAATGGCCCGGAAGCGGCGGCGGCAGAGTTCGGAGAGGTTGATGGCCTGCTGTAGATCGGCCTCGAGGTTGGTGTTGTCCAGCAGGGCATCGCCGTGGAGATCGAACAGCTCCTCAAACGGGTAGCCCTTGGGGGCCAGTAACTCGAAGCCGTAGTCGTTTACCGAAACGGTGATCGTGCTGGGCTGCCGGCGGGCCAGGCGCCAGGCCCAGAGAAAGCCAAGGCCTTCATGCACGAAGCGGCCCTCAAAGGGATAGGCGTAAAGATGGCTGCCCTCCCGGCTGCGGCACACCTCCACCAGCAAGTCATCCTGTTTCGGCAGGCGCGAGAGCTGGGCCTGGCGCTGCAGCAGGGGCTCGAGCGCCTGCAGTTCTGGGCTGTCGAGGCTTGCCTCTCCCGCTAGGGCGCGGGCGCAGCGGTCGACTTCGGCGCGCAGGTGCTGGCTGAGCAGATCGGAGAGAGCCAGCTGGCCACCGGACCAGGCGGGCACGGTGGAGCTCTTTTTGGTGGTGGCCTTCACCTGGGCGGTCATCTCCCGCAGCCGCACGAATTCGAGCTGGCGACCGGCAAAAAAGAACACATCCCCGGCTTTGAGCCGGCCGATGAAGGCCTCTTCCACATGGCCGAGCACGGCGCCGCGCACGAAGCGCACGGTGACGGCACGGTCGGCGGTGATCGTGCCGATGTGGAGCCGGTGCAGCCGGGCGATGGCCTTCTCGTTGACGCGGTAGAGAAAGGGCGCGTCGGTGCCGGGCTGGAGGGGCTCGCGCTCGAGCTTGCGGTAGCGGGGATAGGCGCCGAGGCAGTCGCCGCCGTGCTCGAGGAAACGAAGGCACCACTGCCAGTCGTCGTCGCTGAGCTGGCGGTAGCTCCAGGCGGTGCGCACCGCCACCAGCTGTTGGGCTGGCTCGAAACCGGGGCCGCAGGCCAGGCTGGTGAGGTGCTGGAGCAGCACATCGAGCGGGGCGTGCGGCGGGTGGCGCTCCTCCACTAGCCCCGCGGCCAGGCCCCGCCGCAGGGCGCTGAGCTCGAGGAGCTCCAGGGCATGGGTGGGCATGAACAGCACCTGGGAGGTGCCGCCGGGGCTGTGGGCGCTGCGGCCGGCACGTTGCAGCAGCCGCGCCAGGTTTTTGGCTGAGCCGATCTGCACCACCCGCTCCACCGGCTGGAAATCGACGCCCAGATCGAGGGAGCTGGTGGCCACCACCCAGCGCAGGGCCCCACTTTTGACACCGGCCTCAATCGCCTCCCGTTCGGCCCGATCGATGGCGCTGTGGTGCAGAGCCAGGGCGCCTTCCATCTCCGGGCAGGCGTAGCGGAGGCACTGGTGCCAGCGCTCGGCCTGGTTGCGGGTGTTGGTGAACAGCAGGGTGGAAACTGCCGGGTTGAGGGCTGCCACCAGCTCCTCGTACATGCGCAGGCCCAGGTGACCTGCCCAGGGGAAACCATCGATC
>ERZ887851.3834-NODE-3834-length-10559-cov-7.576542_pt1 | contig 10559 bp, 9 predicted proteins | sample MGYA00521100_ERZ887851 | MGnify/ENA primary metagenome ERZ887851 (study PRJEB32303, sample SAMEA104408602) | aquatic metagenome | biome: Brackish water; feature: Pelagic; material: water | place: Baltic Sea | collected 2014-06-06T16:11:00 | depth 11,444 m ...
GGAGTTCGAGTTCAAGTGGGGAGGGGAACTGGGTAAAGCTGAAAGTTGAAATGGGAGGTAGAAATGGGAGATTGGAGATGGAAGATGGGAATTTGCCCTACTTTGAGGGTTTGATGCTTATTTCAATCGATTTACTGGTCGGAGTATTGCTCTCCAAGGCGGTGGAATTCAGCGGTACTAGCGGGTTGGCCTCGGGAAAGTAGGCGGCCGCTGTGCCTTGAGGGATATCGTATGGGATGGCGTAGAATTTTTCCACCTTTCTTTCGCCGTCCTGCCAATGGCTGGTGATGTCGACGAGTGAAACGGGTCGGATGTCACGTGCTTGCATGTCCTTGGGGTTGAGGAAAATGATTCGCCGTCCCATGCTGATGCCTCGGTAGCGGTCGTTGAGGCCGTATATGGTGGTGTTGTATTGGTCGTGACTGCGCAGGGTTTGGAGGATGAGTCTGCCCTCGGCGACTTGGATTTGCTCGACATCGGCTGCGCTGAATTCGGCTTTGCCTGAGGGGGTGTCCCATACCCGTTGTTTGGCTGTATTGGGTAGGTAAAATCCAGCTGGCTCGCGCACTTGTTGATTAAAGGGGGCGAAGCCAGGGATGACTTTCTCGATTAAGTCACGGATACGGTCATAGTCTCCAACGAGCCAGCGCCAGTCGATTTTCTCAAGATTGCCAAGGGTGGCTTCGGCAAGCCTCGCAACGATATCCGGCTCACTGAGTAAATCGGGTGATGCTGGTTTCAGTTTGCCCCGTGACATGTGCACAATGCTCATGGAGTTCTCACAGGTGACAAACTGGTCGCCTTCATTCTGAGTGTCGCGTTCACTGCGGCCGAGGCAGGGCAGGATGAGGGCGGTTTTGCCGGTGATCAGGTGGCTACGGTTGAGCTTAGTGGAAACGTGGCAGGTGAGTGCGCAGTTCGAGAGTGCCTCGCCTGTGAAGTTGGTGTCCGGAGATGCTTGCAGGAAGTTGCCGCCGAGGGCGAAAAAGACTTTGGCGTCGCCGCGGTGCATGGCGAGGATCGCTTCGACGGTGTCATAGCCATGCTTACGCGGGCAGGTGATGGCGAACTCTTGATCAAGAGCGGCGAGGAAGGATTCTGGCATTTTCTCGTAGATGCCGACGGTGCGATCCCCCTGGACATTGCTGTGGCCACGGACCGGACAGAGGCCGGCTCCTGGTCTGCCGATGGCGCCGAGCATGAGGTGGATGTTGGTGATCTCACGGATGGTGGCGACGGCGTTGCGGTGCTGGGTAATGCCCATTGCCCAGCAGGTGATGAGTTTGCGCTCGCCGCGTAAGATGGTGTCAGCAAGTTGTTTGATTTCTTTTTTGCCGATGCCAGAGAGGCTGGTGAGTTCATCCCAGTTGGCATTGTCACAGACCTTACGGTAGGCGTCAATACCTTGAGTGTGCTCATCGATAAAGGATACATCGAGGGCGTCACGCTCGAAGAGTTCCTTGCCGAGGGAGCGGAGTAGGGCGAGGTCACCGTTTAAGGTCACCTGTAGGTATTGTGATGCCAGTGGGGTGGATTTGCCGAGCATGCCGGATACTTTCTGCGGGTGGGCAAAACCGACCAGTCCAGCTTCCTTGAGCGGGTTGATGGCAATAATCCGGGCATCGTTTTCCACGGCTTTTTCCAGTGCGGAGAGCATGCGCGGGTGGTTGGTGCCGGGGTTCTGGCCAATGCAGATGATGGTGTCGGCCTGGTAGATATCATCAAGGGTGACGGTGCCCTTGCCTACGCCGACGGATTGTTTCATGGCGGTTCCACTCGACTCGTGGCACATGTTTGAGCAGTCGGGCAGGTTGTTGGTGCCGAAGCTGCGGACAAAAAGCTGATAGAGGAACGCGGCTTCATTGCTGGCGCGTCCAGAGGTGTAGAATGCGGCTTCGTCAGGGTGGCCTAGCGCATTGAGCTCACTACCGATAAGCTGAAAGGCGTCGTCCCAGGTGATAGGCTGGTAGTGAGACTGACCTTGGCGCAGGACCATAGGCTCAGTAATACGACCTTGTTGATCGTGCCAGTAGTCACTTTGTTCGAGTAATTCGGCGATGCTGTGTTTGCGGAAGAAGTCTCTGCCGATCTGCCGTGTGGTGGCCTCAGAGGCAACGGCTTTGGCTCCATTTTCACAGAACTCAGAAACGGCGCGGTGGTCGTCAGGGTCTGGCCAGGCGCAGCTTGGGCAGTCAAAGCCGTCGGTCTGGTTGAGATCTAGTAAGGCCTTGGTGCCTCGCACAGGGCCCGCGGTTTTCATGACATGCTTGAGGGCTGATGCTACCGCGGGTGTGCCGCCTGCGTGGGATTTGGCCTTTGTTTGCCTTGGGGGCTGATCAGGTGATGTTGGATTTATCTCAGCGGCCATGAGGGATAATCTAGTCGATAAAAACGAGCTGGTGAAGTAAGCAATGCGTTTTTTTCAATCAACGATGGGATTAATGTCTTGTTATCAGGGGGGTCACCAAGGCTCGGAGTGGGCTGGGTTTTTTAACTTTGAAATTCATCAGGCTTCATGCTTTTAACGGCTATGGCAAAAACATTGATTTACCACAATCCACACTGAGGCTCTTCAAAAAATGCCTTGGCGGTCGCCGAGGAACTGGGAGTTGATCATGAAGTGATCCTCTACATCAAGACTCCGCCGGGGCGTGAGGACTTGGAAAAGATGGTGAAGGCGCTGGAAGACTCAGTCGAGGATCTGGTGCGCAAGGACTCGAAGTTTAAGAAGCTCGAACTCGTGCCTGAGGATTATGTGGATAATGCGGAGGCGGTTGTCGAAATTTTAATCAAGCACAAGCAACTACTCCAACGTCCTGTTTTATTGCGTGGTAACAAGGCGATCATTGGTCGACCGAAGCAGCGGATTATTGATTTTTTAAGCACTGGTGCCTAACACCACAGCCTCTATTTTGTTATGCCATCCCGGGGCCGTCATCAAAGTTCCTCCAAGGAATGTCTGCGAGCGATCAGTAAGATCGAGGCGATGTCCGGAGTGGTGGGCGTGATTATTGGTAGGTCCTATGGTGGCAAGTCGCTAGGACAAGGGGGTAAAACAGGGGAGATACGTGTGCAGCGAGAGGTTTCCGGTGGGCTCAAGGCGGTGACGCAAACTTCGAAGGGGTTGCAGGAACTCTTTATCCGCACCAAGGAAGGTGCCGCTGAGCAGGTATGGAAGGCGATCCAGGAGGCTTGACTAAACGCCCATGATTGCCAGCATATTGCCAGCACGGTCCGTTTTTTGCTACTTCGAGTGTTGTTGCCACTGCGAGTGGCGACTGAGAGTGGCGACTGAGAGTGGCGACTGAGTTAGGCCGGCTGATCTAGAAAGGAGATCGCTAGACAGGTGCCGGAGCGTCGATCCATTTGTCGTGTTCGCGAATGAGGTCGGTGAGGCGATCGACGGCTTCTTGCTCTGGGATGTTGAATTTGACGGCCTGCTTGCCGACGTAGAGGTTGATCTTGCCGGGGGCACCGCCAACATAACCGAAGTCTGCATCTGCCATTTCACCGGGGCCGTTAACAATGCAGCCCATGATGGCGATGCGTACGCCCTTGAGATGGCCGGTGGCAGCGCGCACTTTTTGGGTGGTTTCCTGCAGGTTAAATAGGGTGCGGCCACAGGACGGGCAGGCGACGTAATCAGTTTTGAAAATCCGAGAACCAGCTCCCTGTAGGATGTTGTAGGCGAGGCGTAGTGATTGCCCGGGTGCTTCTTCTCCCTGAATGAGGATGGCGTCGCCGATGCCATCACAGAGTAGCGATCCGATGTTGCGAGAGGCGACCAGCAAGGCATCAAGGAAATCTTTACCGGCATCGGTACTCGGCTCGAGTGTGTCCTTAAGCAGAATGGGGTGATGGGCGGAGAGCTTGGAGGCGAGCAGGCGGAATGCGTGGATGACCGCGGCATTATGGCAGCCGTCCTTGACGGTGACGAGCTGCGGCTCGCGCATGGCGTTGACTTCCTGGATCGACGCTGTGTCCCATGGGTCCAGCTCAATGATGTTCGAATCTTCCGCGACAGCTTCGGGGGTGAAATCGCCGAGTTTATCAATCTTGTGTGCGAGAGCGTCCCATTTCTTGCGTGAGGTAAATACCCGGACGGTGTTGCTGGCCCCAAGCTTGTGGCCATTGATCTTCATCTCATGGCTGTGGCGGCGCTCGTAGGAAAAAGGATCGTAGGAAAGTGTGCCTCGCTGGGAACCTGCGGGGTCGTCACTCAGGTGTGAATTTTCAATACTCGCCACGATGGCTTGGGCAACCGGAATTTCATAAACAGCATCCTCGGTGAGTGACACGCGGATGGTGTCGCCAACGCCGTCGGCCAACAAAGAGCCAATGCCAATGGCGGACTTGATGCGCCCGTCTTCGCCGTCACCTGCCTCGGTGACACCCAGATGAATGGGGTAGTTCCAGTCTGGCCCTTCATGGTCAAGGCGAGCTACGAGCAGCCTGTATGCCTCAATCATGACCTTCGGGTTGGAGGCCTTCATCGAGAAGCAGAAGTTATGGTAGTCATGATCCCGGGCGATGCGGGCGAACTCGAGCGCACTCTCAACCATGCCAAGTGGAGTGTCACCGTAGCGGTTCATGATCCGGTCAGAGAGAGAGCCGTGGTTGGTGCCGATGCGCATGGCGCGGCCAAGTTCTTTGCAGAGCTCGACGAGTGGGGTAAAGTCTTCGCGGATGCGCTCTAGTTCCTCGGCATACTGCTCGTCGGAATACTCGCGGATCTCGAATTTTTTCTTATCGGCGTAGTTGCCGGGATTGACCCGGATTTTCTCCACCCATTTGGCGGCTTCAAAAGCGGCATCGGGTTTGAAGTGGATGTCTGCTACCAGCGGCACGTCACATCCTGCAGCACGCACGCCGTCACGAATGTTCTCGAGATTGGCCGCATATTTCTTGGTCTGAGCGGTAATCCTGACGATTTCACATCCCGCCTCGGCGAGATCGAGCACTTGTTTCACGCATGCTTCTGTGTCACGCGTGTCAGAGGTGATCATCGACTGCACTCGTATTGGGTTGTCTCCGCCAACGCCAACATTGCCAACCATGATCTCACGCGTCTTGCGGCGTGAGTAAGCGAAGTAGTCTGGGCAGTAATGAAGCTCGGTCGGCATGGCGATAGATTCAATCCAACGGGCAAGGGAGTCAAGGTCAGTTCCTACCTAATACATGACTAGGGCATGACTGGGGGAGGGGTGTAATCACTAGGCTCTACTCTTTGGCCTCACCATAACCATCCGGGTGGGACTGGTGCCATTTCCAGGCGGTCGTGATGGTGGACTCAATATCCATGTGTTGGGGCTCCCATCCCAGTTCGGTGCGGGCTTTGGTGTTGTCAGCGTAGAGTGAGGGTGGGTCTCCAGGGCGGCGCACATCTTCTTCGGCGGGCACGGGTAGACCAGTGACACGCTCGACGGCGTCGAGGATCTCGCGCACGGAGGTGGGTTTGCCGGTGCCGAGGTTGTAATGGACGAAGGTGTTAGGTGTCGCCAGTTTGTCAAAGACGGCGATGTGGGCACGGGAGAGATCATCGACGTGGATGTAGTCACGCAGGCAGGTGCCATCGGGTGTCGGGTAGTCGGTGCCAAAGATTTTTAAGGCACCGCGCTGTCCCGTGGCAGCAAAGATGGCCAAGGGGATGAGGTGTGATTCGGGGCTGTGGTCTTCACCAATAGTGCCATCTGCTGCGGCTCCCGAGGCGTTAAAGTAGCGGAATACGGCTGAGGAGATCTCACCCGAGCGGGCGAGGTCCTTGAGGATGTGCTCAACGTGCAGCTTGGTAGCTCCGTAGGGGTTGATCGGTTCCTGGGGCAGGTCTTCAACGAGTGGCAGGGTGTCGGGCTCGCCGTAGGTGGCGCAGGTGGATGAGAACACGAATTTTTTCACTCCGGCGTCGGTCATGGCGAGCAGCAGCTGGATGGTATTGCCGACGTTGTTTTCGTAGTACTTGAGTGGCACGTTAACGGATTCGCCGACATTGATGAAGGCGGCAAAGTGCATGACGACCTCGATGCTATTGTCCTCGAGTATTTTTTTTACCGCGCTGCGGTTGCCGAGGTCTGCATCAAAGAAAGGGATGTCATCGGCGACAGCGGCACGGTGTCCGTATACTAGATTATCGAGTACGAAGGGCGTGTGGCCAGCAGCTTGGAGTTGTCTAACGCAGTGACTACCGATGTAACCTGCACCTCCGACGACGAGAACGTTCATGGTTGGGAACGTATGATTCAGGTTTCAATTTTCAAGTTTCAAGTTTGCCTATTATGATGGGAGTGTGGATGATGAGGACGTGGTTTTTGATGTGCATGATTATCTCGCTAGGTTCTCCGGTGTTGCCGGTGAGTGTGGATTTTCCCGTCAAGTGATTGCCGAAGTCGACGGTTATGAAATCCCAGCCTTTGTGCGGCGCGCAGAGGCTGCGCCCAGAGTGTATGTGTCCTCCGGTATGCATGGTGATGAGCCGGCGGGACCCTTGGCTCTTCTGGAGCTTCTCAAGGAGGGTTTGTTTGAGTCTGAAGTCGAGTGGATGTTATGCCCCATGATGAATCCGACGGGGGTGTCGAGGGGCTGTCGTGAAAACCATCAGGGACTTGATTTGAACCGAGACTATTTTCGCCGAGCGAGCCCTGAGGTGGCGGGGCATGTGGCGTGGCTTGAACAACAGCCAGTGCCGGATGTGTTTTTATCGCTGCATGAGGACTGGGAGAGCACGGGTTTTTATCTCTATGAAATTCAGAAGTGCGCCTTTGCCAGTGTGGCGCACGCTATTTTGCAGTCGGCTGCTGGGGAGATTGCGCCTGAGCCAAGTTCGCTGATTGATGATCATGCTGTGCGCGAACCAGGCTGGATTTTTCACAAACCAGAGGCTGATTTCCCCGAGGACTGGCCGGAAGCGATCTATATGGCAAACAAGGGCACTCAGGTGTCATATACCTTTGAGACCCCGAGCTCGCTGGAGCTTGAAAAGCGCATCAGCTGTCACAAACTCGCATTAAATAAGGCGGTGGAGGAGTTTTTGGCAAAATGGTGATTCGAATTGACTGGAGCCCGATTGGCAACAAAAGTCGGAATTGGAAAAATTGAATTTCAGGAGGAACCCCATATGAGTATTGCAGAATTTATCGCAGGTGGTGCCGTCGTTATCGCTATCAGTTACATCATCATTATTTACAATGGCCTGATCCGACTGAAAAACAACGTTGAGCGAGCTTTCGCAAACATCGATGTCCTACTTAAGCAAAGGCACACCGAACTGCCCCAACTTGTTGAGATCTGTAAAGGGTATATGAAACACGAGCATAATCTCCTGCTGGCGGTTACTGAGGCCCGCTCACATGTGCAGGACGCCAGAGAGGGACGCGACATTTCGGGACTTGGTCACGCGGAAACAGAGATGCGCCAATCTTTGCAGAATCTGTTCATCAAAGTTGAGGCCTACCCAGAGCTTAAAGCAAACGAGAATTTTCTTGCGCTACAGGAGCGAATTAGCGTGCTTGAGGATACCATTGCTGACCGACGAGAAATTTATAACGAGTCTGTGCGCCTTAATAACACGCGCATTCAACAGTTCCCTGATATGCTCGTTGCCAGATCATTCAATTTCGTAGAGCTGAAATATCTCCGGTTTAAAGAGTCAGATCTTCAACCAGTTACAATAAGTGGTCTCTATGATTGAATCGATGATGGATGGCATACGAGCATTCCTGGTCGATCTTGAACCAGGCACATTTGATTTATACCACATCGCATCAATCGTCCTTCTACTAGGATCAATCCCTTTCGGTTTCCACTTCATCAGGCATGGGCGCATCATGCAGGATACGCCTACCTCAAAGATTCGCAGTGTCAGCCAGGGTTTTGTTGAACTGCAGGGCAAAGCCAGGTCAATTGGTGGTAAGCCATTGCGTTCGCCGGGAAAATCCCAGGATTGTGTCTGGTATGACTACAAGGTTGAGGAGCGAGAGCGCAGTGGATCAAGAGATAGCTGGAAGACTATCATAGAAGACCGCAGCGATAATAGTTTTTACGTTGACGATGGCTCCGGTGTCTGTGCCATCGACCCCAACGAAGCCAAGCTGAAGCCAAAAACAATCGAGACCTGGAAGCACGATCGGTATAGGTGTACGGAGTTCCGAATTGACGAAAATGAAGAGATCTATTGCCTTGGCCAATTCGAAACAGAACAGGGTCCTTCACGCGACAAGGTCACCAAGGAGAGCACCCAAGCGCAGCTCGATAGTTTAAAGCAAAACCAGCAAGAGCTGTTGCGCCAGTTTGACGCCGATGGCGATGGCGAAATTGATATAGATGAATGGAATAAAGCCCGCGAAGCTGCCAAGGCCAAGGCCCAGAAGATGGTGGGCGACTATTATGAACCGACCCAGCACCATTTCCTGCTCAAACCGTTCAACAATAAGTATCCTTTCATCGTCTCATCCTACGGTCAGGATGAGCTAACATCACGCTACCGATTCTACTCGATAGGTTCATTTATCGTCTTTTTTCTCTCTGGGGCCCTCGCAATTACTATAACCCTTATTAAATTGGGCAATTAGCCCTGTCATATTAATGATGCGAACGCGATCAGGTTCATCGAGACTTTCTAGACCATGTCTCGATTTTGCAATAATCTCTGCACCCTCTCTGGATGAGAGAACGTTGGTTGTCAGTTCTCAGCAAACTCCAGCAGTCCAAGCCGCACCTCTAGGATTCATCAGACAGTGATGACATCCCGTTCTTCGAAAAGGGGTCAAAAGAGCTGTGTTGAAATTGAAAAGGATGCGTCATTTCTCTGCCTGACCCCTTTTTGACCCTTTTTGGCGGTTGACGTGTGGGGTGTGAGGCGGGTCTAATGGTGGCGTGATCGCAAGACTTCGTGGTAAAGTGTTAGAGGCCCTGCCGGGTAGGCTGGTCATTGATGTGAATGGGCTTGGCTATCTGGTCAGTGTTTCGCTGAGCACCTATGATTTGATCAACCCTGTGGAGGGCAAGGAGGTGGAGCTGCGCACCCATCTGCATATTCGGGAGACCGCGCACACGCTTTATGGTTTTGCCACGGACGCTGAGCGTGATTTGTTTTTATTGTTGATTGAGCGTGTCAGCGGCATCGGGCCGTCCATCGGGATGTCGGTGCTCAGTGGCATGCCAGTGGAGCATTTCAAGGCCTGCGTGGTCAATGGCGATGCGGCGGCACTCTCCCAGATCAAGGGCTTGGGCAAAAAGACGGCAGAGCGCATTATTTTAGAACTCAAAGACAAGGTGGGTGTCGCGGAGGCTTGGCAGGCTGCCGCTGGTGAGGCAACTCCTAGCGCCTCGATTGATGCCGAGTCCGCCTTGATTGGTCTTGGCTATAAGCAGGTAGATGCAAAAAAGGCAGTGGCTGCGGTAGCGAAGCTGAAGGCTGGGGCGACTACGGAAGACCTGGTCCGAGATGCTCTCAGAATGTTGAATTCTTGAGGGTGCCGCTTGAGGGTGTCGTTGCTTGTTGTTGGCGCATGCTTGAATTGTTCTGGTCAAAGACAGCGTGCACGATTAGCGTATTGCGCGGCTGCTACGTGGGTCTCGTTAACGACTATTCAGTTACTATTTTAGCTTGAATCACCTGCTGCCAGTCACTACAGCAACTTGCACATCCTCTCCAGAATTCCATGATTGAGAACACTCCCACAACACTCGACTTTTCCGAATCTAAGATCAATCAGGATCTGACACCTGCAGATAAGATTCAATTTTTCCGGGACATGGCTCGCATCCGTCGTTTTGAGCAGACGGCACTTAAATTCTACAACAAAGGCATGATGGGGGGCTTTTTGCACCTCTACATAGGCCAAGAGTCTGTTGCCGCTGGAACCCTCGGATTATGTAAGGAAAATGACCATGCCATTACCGCATACCGTTGTCATGGGCATGCACTCTCCATGGGCATGGATATGAATAGCTGCATGGCTGAGCTCTACGGTAAAGCTACCGGTGCCGCTAAAGGCAAGGGTGGCTCCATGCATTTGTTTGACCCATCAAAAAACTTCTGGGGTGGACACGGTATTGTTGCAGGACAAACACCACTTGGCTTGGGTCTTGCCTACGGGGTGAAGTATCAAGAGTTAGAAGGTTGCTGCCTTTGTTACTTGGGAGATGGTGCTATTAACCAAGGTGCTTTTCACGAGTCACTCAACATTGCAGCTCTTTTTGAACTGCCCGTCATTTATATTATTGAGAATAATGGTTACTCGATGGGCACGAGTCAGAACCGTTCCAGCGCCTACAAAAACTGCCTCGCCCAACGTGCCGAAGCCTATGACATGGACTGGGACTTGGTGAATGGTGAAGATCTTTATGAGGTTCGTGCCAAAACACACATTGCCATGGAGCGCGCACGTAAGGAGTCCAAGCCCACCGTGCTTGAGATCGCTACGTATCGCTATTACGGGCACTCCGTTGCTGATGCGAACGCTAAAAAATACCGCACACCCGAGGAAATCGAGAAGTATAAGACCTATCACGATCCCATTCGTCTCTGGCGCCGTCGCTTAATCGAGGAAGCCGTATTCACT
>ERZ887851.3838-NODE-3838-length-10550-cov-11.132539_pt1 | contig 10550 bp, 11 predicted proteins | sample MGYA00521100_ERZ887851 | MGnify/ENA primary metagenome ERZ887851 (study PRJEB32303, sample SAMEA104408602) | aquatic metagenome | biome: Brackish water; feature: Pelagic; material: water | place: Baltic Sea | collected 2014-06-06T16:11:00 | depth 11,444 m ...
GCAGGATATTTATATATAACACTTACTCCTCCAGCAAGCCCATTAGATACATCAGTATTTAAAGAAAATGACAAAGAAGTAACTATAACTTATAGTAAGCCTTTTAAAAAGGATCGTTTGATTTTTGGAAATGAATCTGACGGAGCTTTAGTTCCATATAATCAGTACTGGAGAACTGGAGCAAACAGGCACACAATTATTAATACTAATTCTGACTTAAATTTCAGTGATAATATATTATTAGCTGGCGAATATTCTCTTTATACTATCCCAGGAGAAAGCACTTGGAAGGTAGTCATTAACTCTGATAATGGGTTTTTTGGTATTGTTCAACCCGATGCCTCAGATGATTTATTTTCTTTTGACGCTAAATCTTCTATTTTAGATGATTCTGTAGAACAATTGTCAATTGACTTTGTTACTGATTCAATAGGATCTTCTATTAGATTAAGATGGGATCTAACTGAAGTAATTATGCCTTTTAAATAAAATGAAATTCTTTTCATTTAAAAATTTTTTAAAAGCCCTACTCTTTCTGTTTTCTATTTTAATAATAGTTCTATTAGTTAGTGGTGTTTCCTATTTGGTAATTGATAATGTCCAAAAGAAAAACAATTTGATGGATATTGAAGAATATTCACCAATTGCCTCACTTATAGTTGAAGAAAATAACAGGAAGCAATCTAAATTCCCTTTTGTTGATGTTCATAGCCATCAATGGGATATGTCTTACTCTAATTTAAAAAAATTAGTTTCCGAAATGGACAGTTTAAATATGGGTTACATGATTAATTTAAGCGGTTCGGGGTTAGCTACTTTTGCTGGGAATCAGACATTAATGGATTTAAATCTTGAAAAATCTTTAACTAATGTAAAAGAGAGTTTTCCAGATAGATTTGGTGTATTTGTTAATATTGATTTTGATAAAATTGATGATAATGACTTTGCCGAAAACTCCGTTCAAATTATAATAAATGCTGTTTCTAAAGGAGCTATTGGCTTAAAGGTTTATAAAAATTTAGGATTATCACTAAAAGATTCAAAAGGAAATAGAGTAAAAGTTGATGATATAAGACTATCCCCAATATGGAAAATTTGTGGAGAGTTAAATATTCCTGTACTTATTCACTCTGGAGAGCCCTCCCCTTTCTTTGATCCAATAGATAAGTATAACGAAAGATGGTTACATGCAAGACAAAAACCAGGAAGTTTTAGACCTTCAGATAAATATCCATCATTTAAAACAGTTATGGATGAGCAGTTTACAATGTTCAAAAACCATCCTAATACTATTTTTATTAATGCTCATATGGGATGGATGGCAAATGATTTAGATAAATTAGAAGATCATTTAGATAAATTACCAAATGTTTACACTGAGATTGGTGCTGTTATTGGAGAACTTGGAAGGCAACCTAGAAGAGCAAGAAAGTTTTTTATAGACTATCAAGACAGGATTATGTTTGGAAAAGACACGTATAAAAAATCTGAATTTGATGTTTACTTCAGAGTATTAGAGACTTCAGATGAATATTTTGATTATTACAGGAAAAGACATGGATTATGGAAAATGTATGGTTTAAATCTTCCTGATGAAGTTTTGAAAAAATTATATTATAAAAATGCTCTAAAATTATTTCCTTCAATAGATAAGAAATTGTTCGAGTAATTATTAATTCTTCATTTATTATCAATTTATTTACTAATATTTTAACAAATCTGATATTTTATGCTTTGTAATTAATAATTTTGTAATTATCTATGCATAATAAAACATGATACAATGATAGTAGGTGTACCAAAAGAAATAAAAAACAATGAATTTAGGGTAGGAATGACTCCATCTGGAGCTAATTCGTTTATTAACAACGGTCATACTGTTTTAATTCAGAAAGATGCTGGTTTAGGAAGTGGATATAAAGACTCAGATTATACATGTATTGGAGCTGTAATTTGCGATACAATTGAAGAGGTTTATTCAAAGTCTGAAATGATTGTTAAAGTAAAAGAACCCTTAAAATCAGAATATCCTTTAATTAAGGAAAATCAGATCATTTACACTTATTTTCACTTTGCTTCATCTAAAGAATTAACAAATGCAATGATAGAGTCTAATAGCATATGTATTGCTTACGAGACAGTTCAAAACAAAGATTTATCATTACCTCTACTAACTCCAATGTCAGAAGTAGCTGGAAGAATGGCAGCTCAACAGGGTGCTAAATTTTTAGAAAAACCTCAAAATGGTTTTGGTATTTTACTTGGTGGTGTTCCTGGTGTTAAGCCAGCAAACGTAATTGTTTTAGGTGGTGGTGTTGTTGGATCTGAAGCTGCTAAAATGGCTGCAGGTTTAGGAGCTAATGTTACCATTTTTGATATAAACTTAGATAGACTAAGATACTTAGATGATGTTATGCCTAAAAACGTATCAACTCAATTTTCTAGTCATTACAACATAGTGCAAGCAATAAAGTCAGCGCATTTAATTATTGGTGCTGTTCTAATCCCTGGTGCAAAGGCTCCTAATTTAATAACAAAAGATATGTTAAAGGATTTACAGCCTGGAACAGTGTTGGTTGATGTTGCAGTTGATCAAGGTGGATGCTTTGAAACTACTCATCCCACTACACATCAAGATCCAACTTATATAATAGATAATGTATTGCATTACAGTGTAGCTAATATGCCCGGAGCAGTTCCAGCAACATCTACAGAAGCTTTAACTAATGCAACTGTAAGTCAAGGTTTAGATTTAGCAAATTATGGATGGAAAGAGGCTTGTAAAAAAGATAATTCTCTTAAATTAGGCCTTAATATAATAAACGGTAAGGTTGTATATAAAGCAATAGCAGACGCATTCAATCTTAAATATTCAAATCTTAACGAATTAATTTAAAAATGAGTAATATTCCTTCTTTAGATTTAAATGACTTCTTGTCTAATGACAAAAATAAAAAAGATAATTTTGTTAAATCTGTTGGAAAAGCTTATCAGGAAATAGGTTTTTTATCACTAAAAAATCATTTTTTATCAAAAGATAATGTTGAAGATTTGTACAAACAAATCAAATGTTTTTTTGATATGTCATCTGAAGTTAAATCAAACTATGAATTTGAGGGTTTTAAAGGACAAAGAGGCTATACCTCATTTGGGAAAGAACATGCAAAAGGTAAAAAAGAAGGAGATTTAAAGGAATTTTGGCATTTTGGTCAATACTTATCTGAAAGTGATAAATTAAAGTTTAACTACCCTGATAATCCTTATGTAGATGAAGTTCCTGAGTTCAACAAAGCTGGTGAAACCACATATAAAGCATTAGAAAAAACAGGAGTTTATATTTTAAGAGCTATTGCATTATTTTTAGAATTAGAAGAAGATCATTTTGATAATTATGTATTAAATGGAAATAGCATTTTAAGGCCAATCCACTACCCTCCTATTACCAAGGAGCCTGACAACGCAGTAAGAGCAGCAGCTCATGGAGATATTAACTTAATTACTTTACTTATGGGAGCTCATGGTAAAGGATTGCAGGTTAGAAATAATAAAGGTGAATGGATAGACGCTATTGCAGGTGAAGATGAAATAGTTGTTAATGTCGGAGATATGTTGTCTAGATATACTAATAACAAGCTTAAATCAACTATACATAGAGTTGTTAACCCTCCGAAAGAATATTGGAGTAAGTCTAGATATTCAATTCCTTTTTTCTTGCACCCTATTGGAACAATGAATTTAAATGTCCTTGAAAATTGTATTGATAATCAAAATCCAAAAGGTTTTGAAGATATCACTGCTCATGACTTTTTAATCAAAAGGCTAATTGATATTGGAGTTATGAAAAAAGAATGAAAAAAATAGGTTCTCTTTCTGATCTTAAATCTTTGATTAAACCTGATGATGTTATTGAATCAGTAGAGGTTAAGGTAAAACACAATAATATTAAACCACAGAATCTTGAAGCACATTACAGTGTAAAAGGACGTGCTGGTAAACCTGTAACAATTGTTAAAGGTTTTAAAGGAACAAAAGATCAGATCAAAGAATTAGCAAAACTACTTAAGAATAAATGTGGCGTCGGAGGTTCTATTAAAAACGATGAGATTATTATTCAAGGTAAATACAGAGATAAAATTACTTCTATCCTCGTTGAACAGGGTCATAAAGTAAAAAGAGTTGGTGGTTAACCTTCGTGTTCTTCTATCCCTGAATCTTTAAATAACATATACAGGAATATTATTAAAGAACCCACCATAAACACACTACTTATCCAGTTATCATTATTTGCGTATATAATGTTTGCTGTAATTTCATAGATTATTAAACCAATAAACACATTAAGTCTGTTTTCGTGAAATAATGCTGACACTCTTTTATAGTATGCAGCTAATGAAAACCAAACAACTGGAATTAACGAAATAATTATTGAAATTACCCAAAATAAAGTGAAAGAACTTGTTAAAGCATCAAAAAACTCATCAGGGTTGTTTTGTATTTTTTCTTCTAAAGCTTGTTGATCAAATGATTCAGGATTTTGCATATCAATTTCAGCGTATTCTATTGCAAAGATCCCGAAAAAAGCAAATATTATTATTAAAAATGGAATTGAAAGAACTATTGTAAATAACATTCTTAAAAAATATGTAGTTCCGTTAATTGTTCCGTTAAATTGAAAGTATTTTTTCATTATTTATTTTATTGATTTAGGATTAGTCCCCCATTTATTATCTTCTTTTTCCCCATTAGAACAAAGTAAAATCAACAACCAGAAAATACCTATTATAGGAATTAGTACTATAAAATAAAACCAACCTGATTTACCCACGTCGTGAAGCCTTCTTACAACTACCGCTAGTCCCGGTATTAAATGAGCAATTCCGGCAATCAAATAAATCCAACCATAACCTAGGTCCTGACCCATTAATTCAAAATTTAAACCTAATAAATTATCCATGATCATTGCAAATATGAATATAATGGTAACAGACAATGTCCACATCCAATACTCTTTTCGTCTTGCTCTTCCATTAAAATCTGAATATTTGTCGGTAAGTACGTCTAGGTAATATTTTTTCATAATACGTTTAAGATACGAAATTTTAATAAACATTCATATCTGAAGGTTAGTTGTCTCTATCCTCAAATTTTTCTTGTTTAGATTTATTATATCTGTTGACTATGGCAAATACTATTAGAATAGCACATGTTCCATAAAATAATGTGATAAGCATTTTATTTAATTTTTACACTTGTTCCATATGCAAGTACTTCAGCAGCACCTTGAGAAATAACTGATGTCATAAATCTAACATTAACAACAGCATCTGCTCCTACCCTTTTGGCATCTTCTATCATTCTTGAAAGAGCTTGTTCTCTTGATTGTGCTTGAAGCTTAGTATATTCTTCAATTTCACCACCAATTAGATTTTTAATTCCTGCAAATAAATCTCTAGCTACATTTCTTGCTCTTACCGTTGAACCTCTGGCAATTCCTAGTGCTTCTATTATTTCTTTATTTGGTATTGTTTCAGTGGTAGTAATTATCATATTTTTTTTTATTAAAGTTAATAATTATAATTTAATGTCACCATTTAATTGGTGAAAAACCTTGACTAATTAAGAAGGAATTACATTTACTAAAATGTTGATTCCCAAACCAATAGCCTCTGTTAGCACTTAATGGAGATGGATGTCCTGTTTTTAAAATTAAATGTTTATTTAGATTTATTAGTTTTTCTTTCTTTTTAGCATATCCTCCCCATAACATAAATACAATTTTTGATTTATTATTTGAAATTAGTTGTATTATATTATCTGTGAATATTTCCCAACCTATTTTTGAATGACTACCAGGTTTTCCTTTTTCAACTGAAAGAACAGAGTTTAATAACAAAACTCCTTGATTAGCCCAGTCTGTAAGATCACCATTAGTTCTAATAGGTGTATTAATATCATTATTAATTTCAATAAAAATATTTTTTAATGACGGTGGTGATTTCACATTAGAATTCACTGAAAAAGATAATCCATTTGCCTGATTAACATTATGATAAGGATCTTGTCCTAATATTACAACCTTTAGATTTTCATATGAACAATGATTTAGCGCTGAGAAAATCTTATTCTCCTCTGGAAAACATGTTTCTTTACTGTAATTGTAATTGGTAGTTTTTATTAGTGAAATGAAATAATCTTTTTTTAATTCTTTTTCTAAAATTTTATTCCAAGATTTATTGATATTTGTCTTCAATTAAATTCATTAATTTTACATTTTTAATATACAATTACTTTGGCAATTCCCAAGAAAACTTTAGAGGACTTAGAATTTGATGTTGTTGTAGAAAACATACTCTCTTATTGTGTTACAAGTCATGGAAAAGAAAAATTAAAGTCCTTAACCCCCTCTATAGACTTTGATCAAATTAATTTCTCTTTAGACTTGGTTTCTGAGTATTTATCGTCTTTAGAGAACGATAATAATTTTCCAAATCATTTTTATGAATCTATTTCTAAGGAAATTAAAATAATACAAATACTCAATAGTCAACTTGATATTGACTCATTTAGAAAGATTAAAACAGTTGTCGAGCTAACTATATTACATATTAAATTTCTTAAAAAATTTAAAACTTATTATGTAAACATATATGAGCTAACTAAAGATTTAGAAATTGTAAAAGAAATAATTACTGAAATAAATTCAATTATTGATAAATATGGTTTTATTAAAGACAATGCTACAAATGATTTATTAAATATTCGAACTAGCATTAATTCAACAAAATCAAAAATTAGACAATCATTTTCCAGTGCCTTAAATTCAAATAATTCACTAGGTTACCTCGATGAAATAAAAGAATCTTTAATTGATAATAGAAGGGTTTTAGCGGTTAAAGCAATGTACAGAAGAAAAGTTAAAGGACAAATGATGGGAAGTTCTAAAACAGGTATTATTGTTTATATCGAACCTCAAGAAACTTTAATCCAAAGCAGAAAACTTCAAGATTTTTTATATGATGAAAATGAAGAGATAAAAAAAATTCTTAAAAACTTAACCTCTTTCTTACAACCCTATTGCGCAGTTCTAACTAACTACCAAAACTATTTAACTGATATTGATGTTGTTTATGCGAAAGCTAAATACGCTAAAGAAATTAATGCTATTAAGCCTAATTTATTACAAGAAAGAGTAACAGATATAAAGAATGCTTATCATCCGTTGTTATATTCTTCAAATGTTAAGTTAAATCTAAAAACCTATCCTCAATCAATTAGCCTCAATTCAAATAAACGGATAATTGTTGTTTCTGGACCTAACGCTGGAGGAAAAAGTATTACTCTTAAAACTATTGGATTATTACAATTAATGATACAATCTGGAATTTTGATCCCTGTTCATCACTCAACTCAAATGTGTGTGTTTGAGAATATAATTTCTGATATTGGTGATAATCAATCAATAGAAAATCAACTTAGTACTTATAGCTATAGATTAAAGAATATGAATAGTTTTTTGAAAAAATGTAATTCAAAAACTTTGTTCTTAATTGATGAATTTGGAACTGGATCAGATCCAGAACTTGGTGGTGCTTTGGCTGAAATATTCTTAGAAGTTTTTTATGAAAGAATGAGCTTTGGAGTAATTACAACACATTATTCAAATTTAAAGCTATTAGCAAATGAATTACCGTTCATGTCAAATGCTAATATGCAATTCAACGATAAAACTCTTGAACCTACCTTTAATTTAGTGCTAGGTCAAGCTGGAAGCTCTTTCACATTTGAGGTTGCTCAAAAGAACGGTATTCCTTACAGCATTATTAACAGAGCAAAAAAGAAAATTGAAAGAGGAAAAGTTAGATTTGATGCAACAATTGCAAAATTACAAAAGCAAAGAGTTCAATTAGATAAAACATCTGATTCACTTAAACAGGAAGAAGAAAAATTTAAAAAGGAAAATGAAAAACTTAACTTAACTAATGATAAAATTAAATCTAAGCTTGTAAATTATCAAGAGTTATTTGATTCCAATCAGAGAATGATTACCGTTGGTAACAAACTAAATGATATTTCTGAAAGATATTTTAATAATGGAAAGAAAAGAATTCTTATTTCTGAACTACTTAACTTGGTTGATACGTTAAATTCTAAAAGAAAAAAAACTAACTTTTCGAAAGTGAAATTAGAAAAAAAGAAAGTAAAAAAAACTAAAGAAGTTTTAGAAAAAGAACTTCAATCCATTAGAAAAGAAAAGAAAAATAATAAAATAAAACCAGTGAAAAAACAATATAATGTAGTTTTTAAAATTGGTGACAAAGTAAGGATTGAAGGTAGTTCTACAATAGGAGTTATTGATAATATTGAAAAAAATAATGCAGTAGTTAATTACGATACCTTTAAGACTAAAACTAATATCAGTAAATTAGAATTTGTAAAATGAATATGAATATTGACAAAGTTGTTTATTTCGATGGAGTTTGTGGTATGTGTGATTGGTTTGTAAAATTATTAGTAAAAATTGATAAACACAATAATCTTAAATTCTCATCTCTTCAAGGAACCTCAGGTCAGGTATTACTTTCAAATTTAAAATTAGATTTGAATGAATTTAACACTGTTTTGTTTAAAGTAAACGACCAGGTTTATACTAAGTCAACTGCAGTATTTAAAATAATTGAATCAATAGGAGGATTTTACAAAGTACTTTTAATTTTTAATTTACTTCCCACCAAATTTAATGATTGGATATACAGTAAAGTTGCAAAGTATAGATTTAAATATTTTGGAAAGTTAGATAAGTGCGATATATCCAAATTTAATATTCCAGGACAATTTATTGATTAATATTGTAAATATTGTTCAATAACATATAATCTAAAATCACTAATGCAGCCATAGCTTCTACAATTGGTACGGCTCTAGGAACTACACATGGATCGTGTCTTCCTTTACCTTTCATTTCAACTTCATTATTATTGGAATCTATAGTTTTTTGGGATATCATAATTGTAGCAACAGGTTTAAACGCTACATTAAAGTAAATGTCCATTCCATTACTGATTCCACCTTGAATTCCACCAGAATTATTTGTTTCTGTTTTTTGATCTGAATTAAATGAGTCATTATGTTGACTTCCTCTTAATTTAGAACCACTAAATCCACTTCCATATTCAAAGCCTTTAACTGCATTAATGGATAACATAGCTTTACCAAGTTCAGCGTGTAGTTTGTCAAAAACAGGCTCTCCAAGTCCAATTGGACAGTTTTCAATTACACAACTAACTTCTCCCCCAACAGTATCACCTTCTTTTCTGATTTTTTTGATGAAATTTTCCATTTCAATTGCAGTTTTTGGATCTGCACATCTAACCGGATTTTTTTCAATAGTTGAGAAATCTAATTTTGAATAGTGAGTATCAACCTTAATATCACCTACAGATGACACGTGAGCAGTTATTTTGATTTCTTTTAAAATTAGTTTAGCAATTGCTCCAGCTACTACTCTACTGGCTGTTTCTCTTGCCGAACTTCTTCCTCCTCCTCTATAATCTCTGTGACCATATTTCTTATCATATACAAAATCTGCATGTGACGGTCTATAGGTATCTTTTATATGCGAGTAATCATTAGATTTCTGATCTTTATTATGAATTAAAAAACCAATTGGTGTTCCAGTTGTTTTACCTTCAAATATTCCACTGTAAAATTGAACAGAATCTTCTTCTTTTCTTTGAGTAACAATTGAAGATTGCCCTGGCTTTCTTCTTTGCATTTCACTTTCAATAAAATCTAAATCTAACTCAATTCCTGGTGGGCATCCATCAATAACACCACCTAGAGCTGGACCATGAGATTCACCAAAAGTTGTTAGTTTAAATATATTACCAAATGTATTACCAGCCATTTTAAGATTTTAAACAAAAATAGGTCTAATATTTATTATAGAAAAGTCAATAGATTTCTAATTACAAATATTCTTTATTTCCAGTTTTTTAATTTACTAGTATGTCCGATTCCAGGGTTGAAAAAATTAGTAGGATCTAATTTTTTATAAAATTCAGTAAGAACAGGCATTGCTTTATACTCGTGACCCACATTATGTTCAGCAGGATATTCAGCTCCTCTTTTATCATATATTTCTAATAATTCTTTTTTTAATTTCTTTGCATCAACGCCTTTCTTCAAAATATAATTATGATGAAATACATGGCAAAATAGATGTCCATAATAAAATTTTAATTCAAGTTTATCGTTAATTTCTTGTGGAAGAATTTCGAGCCAGTTTTTTTCATTTCTTGGAAATGCTATATCTAAAGACATCATTTCTCCAATATTTTTTTTATTTAAAGCTTGATATCTTCCAATTGCACTTGCAGAAACATATCTATGAAGCATTGCTTTTTTTCCTTCTTGTGAATTACAAACAAAAAAATCACCTTTTTTATCTTTAAAAAAATCTTTAAAATAAATTTCAGCTTCATTTATACCCTCATCTGTCATTTCGATTATCCAATGATGTTCAAATTGATCTCTAAAAGTCTCCATTTTTT
>ERZ887851.3839-NODE-3839-length-10549-cov-6.048694_pt1 | contig 10549 bp, 9 predicted proteins | sample MGYA00521100_ERZ887851 | MGnify/ENA primary metagenome ERZ887851 (study PRJEB32303, sample SAMEA104408602) | aquatic metagenome | biome: Brackish water; feature: Pelagic; material: water | place: Baltic Sea | collected 2014-06-06T16:11:00 | depth 11,444 m ...
GGCCTGCTGTCGGAGCAGCTGACTAACCTGCAGTACAAAGACATCGACCACGATCTGGACTGACGCTCGTGGTAGGGCAGAGTCTTTGCTCTGCCTAGGGTATGTGCAGCGCCAGCGTTTCTTTCACTTGCTCCATGACCACATAGCTGGTCGATTCCTGTACGCCTGGTAAGGTCAGCAGGGTTTCTCCCAAGAAGGCGCGGTAGGCGTTCATGTCTGCGACTCGCGCCTTGATCAGGTAGTCGAAGTTCCCGGAAACCAAATAGCATTCCTGCACCTGAGGCAGCTGGAAGGCACAGCGTTTGAAATCCTCAAAAATATCTTGCGATGTGCGGCTCAGGCGAATCTGTACGAACACGACTAAGCCCGCGTCCAATTGCTCCGGGTCGAGTATCGCCTGGTAGCTGCGAATGATCCCCTCCCGCTCGAGCCGTTTGATGCGTTCCTTGCAGGGTGTGGTGCTCAGGCCAACCTGTCGAGCAAGTTCCGCGTAGCTGGTACGGGCATCCTGCTGCAAGAGCCGCAGCAGCCGGCGGTCAGTGCGGTTGATGCTTTGCAGTTTAGGCTCCACGCTTGTTGCTCCTTGCTACGGTTATATAGAGTCAATCCGGGCCAGAGTTATGGTTCTAAGGCCATAAAAATGACTAAAAAATCAAGAAATTTAAGTCGATACAACTGCCTTAAGGTCAAAAATACACGAGAAAAGTAATATTTTCAGTACTAGGATGCGCTTTTCTGCAAACTTAAGTGAAAAGGCGATGACCATGCTGATTGGCGTACCGAAAGAAATCAAGAACCACGAGTACCGCATTGGCCTGACGCCTGCGGGTGTGGGCGAGTTGGTGCATGACGGCCACCTTGTTCTGGTGCAGCAAGGTGGTGGCGAGCCCATCGGCTTTGATGACAGCCAATATGTGGATGCGGGCGCTGAAATTGTCGTCAGTGCGCAGGAGATATTTGCCCGCGCCGAGATGATCATCAAGGTCAAGGAGCCGCAGCCGGAGGAGTGCGCCATGCTACGCCCCGGCCAGCTGCTGTTTACCTACCTGCACCTCGCTCCGGACCCGCAGCAGGCGCTGGCCTTGTTGGCATCGGGCGCGACCTGCATAGCGTATGAGACGGTCACCTCTGCCAGCCATGGCTTGCCCTTGCTGGCGCCCATGAGTGAGGTGGCGGGGCGCATGGCCATTCAGGCAGGCGCGCACAATCTGGAGAAAGCGCAAGGTGGTAATGGCGTGTTGCTGGGCGGTGTGCCCGGTGTCGAGCCGGCGCGTGTGATGGTCATTGGCGGCGGCGTGGTCGGCATCAATGCGGCGCGCATGGCGATGGGGTTGGGCGCAGATGTCACTCTATTGGATCGCGACCTGAACCGTCTCAAGGAGCTGGACCTGCACTTCGTCGGGCGTTTGAAAACGGTGTATTCGACCAAGGAAGCGGTCGAGCGTTACGCCTTGGAGGCAGACCTGGTGGTGGGTGCCGTGCTGATCCCCGGCGCCTCAGCACCCAAGTTGATTAGCCGCGAACTGGTGTCGCGCATGAAGAAGGGCGCCGTGATGGTCGACGTGGCCATCGATCAGGGAGGCTGTTTTGAAACCAGCCGGCCGACCACGCACCAGAATCCCACCTATATTGTCGATGGCGTCGTGCATTACTGCGTGGCCAATATGCCAGGGGGCGTTGCACGAACGGCCACCATGGCGCTGACCAATGCCACCTTGCCTTACGCCGTCAAGCTTGCGCGTAGTGGTGTGATTGCAGCGCTGGAACAGGACGCGCACCTGCGCAATGGCCTTAACGTGCACGCGGGCCAGGTGACGCACGCGGCCGTGGCCGAAGCGCTGGGCTATCCCTACGTTGAGCCGATGAAGGCGCTGCGCGGCTAACCGGTCGCCGACCGCCAGCCGTGAAAGCAGCGGGCGACGGTCGGTTTCTACCCTTGGGCCAATCAACGCAATGGCCTCGGTATGCGGCGAGAGTTTGCGGTGTAAGGGTTTAGCCGCCGTTAAGCGCCTTCGCCTGCCGCCGACGCGCATGCAGCACGGGCTCTGTGTAGCCGTTTGGCTGTTCGCATCCCTTAATGACCAGCTCGAGTGCGGCCTGAAAGGCAATGCTGTCGTTGAAGCCCGGCGCCATATTGCGGTAGGCCGGGTCGCCTGCGTTTTGCGCGTCAACTACCGCAGCCATTTTCTCGAGCGTGGCGTGCACTTGCGCCTCTGTGCACACACCGTGGCGTAACCAATTGGCAATGTGCTGGCTGGAAATACGCAGTGTGGCTCGGTCTTCCATCAGGCCAACATCATGGATGTCGGGCACCTTTGAACAGCCTACGCCTTGATCAATCCAACGCACCACGTAGCCAAGAATTCCCTGCGCGTTGTTGTCCAATTCTTCTTGAATAGCCTCCGGGCTGAGGCCGCTAGCCCCCTTCAAGGGAATGGCCAGGATGTCATCGAGGGAGGCACGGGCACGCGAGCGCAGGGTGTCCTGCCGTTCACGCACATTGATTTCGTGATAATGCGTTGCGTGCAGCGTTGCAGCGGTGGGTGAGGGCACCCAGGCTGTGCTGGCCCCGGCCTGTGGGTGGCCGCTTTTGGCCGCCAGCATGTCTGCCATGAGGTCTGGCATGGCCCACATGCCTTTGCCTATTTGCGCTTTGCCCTGCAGCCCGCAGGCCAGCCCGATATCCACATTCCAGTCTTCATAGGCGTGAATCCACGGCTCTTGTTTCATCGCGCCCTTGGGGGTCATGGCGCCGGCTTCCATGCTGGTGTGTATTTCGTCGCCGGTGCGGTCGAGGAAGCCGGTGTTGATAAACACCAGACGTGCTTTGGCGCGTTCGATGCAGGCTTTCAGGTTGATTGTGGTGCGCCGTTCTTCGTCCATGATGCCCAGCTTTAGCGTGTTACGTGGCAGCGCCAGGGCATCCTCAATGCGGTCGAACAAATCACAGGTGAAATCCACCTCTTCCGGGCCGTGCATTTTAGGTTTGACAATATAAATGCTCCCGGTGCGGGAGTTGCGCGAGGCGTGATTGCCGCGCAGGTCGTGCAGGGCAATCATGGCGGTAAACATGCCATCCATGATGCCCTCGGGGATTTCGTGGCCGTCCGCGTCGATGATCGCGTCGTTGGTCATCAAATGCCCCACGTTGCGCACGAACATCACGCTGCGGCCGGGCAGTACAAGTTCACCACTGTTGGCTGCGGTAAATACCCGGTCCGGGTTGAGGCGGCGGGTGAGGGTGCCTGAGCCTTTGCGCACCACTTCTTCGAGATCGCCGCGCATCAGGCCCAGCCAGTTGCGGTACACGACAACTTTGTCTGCCGCATCGACCGCGGCGACAGAGTCTTCGCAATCTTGAATGGTGGTCAGTGCCGATTCCAGCACCAGGTCCTTGACGCCGGCGGGGTCGGTCGCGCCGATCGCGCTTAGCGGGTCAATCTGGATTTCAATATGCAGGCCATTGTGGCGCAGCAAGATGCTGCCAGGCGCGTTGCCTTCGCCGGTGTAACCGCGAAACTGAGCGGCATCGGCCAGCGAGGTGATTTGCCCGCCGTCCAGTACCACCTGTAAAGCCCCGTTCACCACGGTGTAGGCGGTTGCCTGGCTGTGATTGCCCGCAGACAGCGGGCAGTGGCGGTTGAGGAACTGCCGTGCCCAGACAATGACGCGCTCCCCGCGTACAGGGTTATAGGCGCCTGCGCGCTCGGCGCCGCCGTCTTCGGGGATTGCATCAGTCCCATACAGTGCATCGTACAGGCTGCCCCATCGGGCGTTGGCGGCGTTCAGCGCGTAGCGCGCATTCATGACTGGAACGACTAGCTGGGGCCCTGCCAGCGTCGCGATTTCAGCATCGACACTGTCGGTGGTAATGGTGAAATCGCCGGGCTCAGGCAGTAGGTAGCCGATGCGTTGCAGGAAGGCCTTGTAGGTTGACCGGTCGTAGTCAGCCCCCGGGTTGGCCTGGTGCCAGGTGTCAATTTCCTGTTGCATGGCATTGCGCGTCGCCAGCAGCGAGCGATTGCGCGGAGCGAAATCTCTTACGATTGCGTCCAATCCCTGCCAGAAGTGTTGTGCGGTGACGCCGGTGCCGGGGGCAATATCCTGCTCCAGAAGCCTGTGCAGTTCAGCGGCAATGTGCAGGCCGCCTTCCGTAATGCGCTCGCTCATGGGTCTTGGTTCCTTGCGTGTCTGTGGGGCTCGCTCTGCATGCCCGGGGAAGAAAGCACTAGTCTACGGTGAGCTGGCTTAATTTATCCAATTTATCGTTTTTATCGTGGCCATTTTTTTAATGAATACAGGCCGACCTGTGGCAGGCTCAGGGCAGAGGTGGCTGGTTGTCCATTTCCCGCGCCGTGTCGGCAATCAGCTTGCGCAACCAGCGGTTGGCGGGGTTGTGCTGCAGTAGCGGGCTCCAGGCCATTTTTAATTCCAGCGGTGGAATATCCAGCGGTGGGTTACGCAGCACCACGCGGGGGTTATTGCGTTTGAGCAACGCGGCGCGGGTGGGTAGGGTTACAATGAGATCATTTTGCTCGGCGAGGGTCATGGCCGCCTGATAATGCCGGGTAAACACGCGTATTTGGCGTTTTTTGCCGAGCCGGGCGAGGGCGCTGTCAACCCACCCCAAGCGCTGTACGTCGTCCGGGTCCACCCCGACGCCAACCCCCATTCCTGTTTTGCTTACCCAAATGTGTTTGGCTAGCAGGTAATTTTCCAGCGTGAAGTCTTCCAATACCGGGTTTTCAGGGCTGAGCAGGCAAGAAAAGCTGTCGTTCCACAGGTGAATTTGGTGAAACGATTGGGGCATGGAATCGAAACGGTTGATCACCATGTCGACTTTGCCGCGTTCCACGTCCAGGAAACTGACATCCGAGGGGGTCATGATGTCCAGCGTTAGGCCCGGCGCCTGTAACCGAAGCTTGCCCAGCACTGCGGGCAGCAGAGTGGATTCGGCGTAGTCGCTGGCCATGATGCGGAACACCCGCTGCGCCTGCTCGGGCGCGAAGGCGGAGCGGGGCTGTACGGCCTGCTCGATATGCATCAACACTTCTCGCACCTGCGGTTCCAGTTCCAACGCCCGCTCGGTGGGTGTCATGCCATCGGACGTGCGCACCAGCAAGGGGTCATCAAATAGATCTCGCAGCCGTCGCAACCCATTGCTCATGGCAGGCTGAGATAAATTGAGCTGGTGGGCGGCCTGGGTGACGTTCCGCTCGCGCAGCAAGGCGTCGAGGTAAACCAGCAGATTGAGGTCGATGCGGTGCAGTTGGGTCGACATGGTGTATTCACTGTGAGAATGGCGGAGATGGATCCGATAGATTAGGAAAATTATAGTCCCTTCGCTAGAATTGCCAAGAGGCATTTTTGCCCATGCAAGTTGGTGCAGCCCCTGCCGCTGGTGCGCACCCGTTATAATTTGCAGTATCCACGCCCCACGCTACAAGGAAGCCATCGCCATGAGCACATATCGCGCCCCGGTCGAGGACATGACCTTTTTGATCGATGAGTTATTACAGGTTGGGGAGACGCTGGGCGGCCTCCCCGCATTTGCAGATCTCGAGGTTGGCCCGGAACTCAGTACCGCCTTGCTTGATGAGGGTGCAAGGCTGGCAGGTGATGTGCTGGCGCCTCTGCGGCGTGTTGGGGATGATCATCCGGCCACCTGCCAGGACGGAGCGGTGACCCTGAGCCCGGGTTACGGCGAAGCGCTACAGCAGCTTGGCGCCGGGGGGTGGATGGGGATTTCCTCGGATCCCGTCTACGGTGGCCAGGGGTTGCCGGAATTGTATGCCACCGCCGCTTGCGAGATGTGGAATAGCGCCAACCTGGCGTTTGGCCTGGCGCCTATGCTGAGCGCGGGCGCTGCGCTGGCCATTCACGCGCACGCCAGCGAAGCTTTGAAGCAGCGGTATCTGCCCAAAATGCACTCCGGTGAATGGGCCGGCACCATGAACCTGACCGAGTCTGGCGCCGGTTCCGACTTGGGCGTCATGAAAACGCGGGCCATTCCAGACGGCACGCAATACCGTATTCATGGCCAGAAAATCTACATCACCTGGGGTGATCACGACGCCACTGATAACATCATCCACCTTGTGTTGGCGAAACTGCCTGATGCCCCTGAGGGTAGCCGCGGTATTTCCTTGTTTCTGGTGCCGAAGTTTCTGGTGAACGAGGATGGCAGCTTGGGTGAGCGCAACGATGTTTACCCCGTATCCACCGAGCACAAGCTGGGGATCCACGGGAGCCCTACTTGTGTGATGGCCTTTGGTGATACAGCGGGTGCCGTGGGCTACTTGGTCGGTGAACAGAACCGTGGCCTGGCCTGCATGTTCACGATGATGAATGAGGCGCGCCTTAAGGTGGGTGTGCAGGGCTTGGGTGCTGCAGAAGGTTCCTACCAGCAAGCAGTCGTCTACGCCCGTGACCGTGTTCAGGGTGGCGTGGCGATCATTGAGCACCCGGATGTGCGGCGTATGCTGTTGACCATGCGAGCACTGATTGAGGCAATGCGTGCCCTTGTTTACACCGAAGCGGTGACCATGGACCTCGCGCATCGGGGCCCGCCAAGTGACCGCGCCCGGCACCAGTTCCGCATCGACCTGATGATTCCGGTGATTAAGGCCTGGCTGACCGAAGTAGGCCAAGAGCTGACCTCTTTGGGTGTGCAGGTACATGGCGGCATGGGTTACATCGAGGAAACCGGTGCTGCCCAGTTCCTGCGCGATGTACGTATTACGTCAATCTATGAAGGTACCAATGGCATCCAGGCGGCCGACTTGGTGTCCCGCAAGCTGGGCCGTGATCAAGGTGGAGCCATGCGTGATGCGCTGGCAGATGTGGCGGCGACGGTGGCGTCGTTAGGCGAATCGTCGGAGCCTGCGCTGGTTGCCATTGCGCGGCAGCTGGCTTGCGCTCTGGCAGGGGTTGAGGCAAGCACCGACCACCTAATTGCCGCGTTGGAGTCGGCGCCGGAGGAGGCACTGGGCGCATCTTTCGATTACCTCATGCAATGTGGCTACTTGTTTGGTGGTTGGCATCTGGCGCGCTCGGCGCTGGTTGCGCAGCAGCGGCTTGCCGAGGGAGCGCACAACCTGTTTTATGTGCGCAAAGTCGCCACTGCCGGTTTTTACGCTGAACAGGTGCTGCCTCGCTGTGCCGCGCATGGCGGCGCTATCGCTGGCGGGTCGGCGGCGTTGGTCAGCTATCCGGCGGAGTGGCTGTAGGTGGATGTCGTGCCGCAGTTTTCAACCGCTGACCTGACCGATGCCGCGCCGGAAGCCGCGGTGATCGAGTTACCGTTGCGCAATTTTGGCGCCCATTTCCGCTTTGCCGGGCAAGCGGTGACGATCAAATGCCACGAGGACAACTCGCTGGTGAAAGAGGCCGTTGCTGAGGCAGGTGGCGGCCGCGTTTTAGTGGTGGACGGCGGCGGTTCGCTGCGCCGCGCCTTGTTGGGCGACATGTTGGCAGAGCAGGCGGCCAGAAATGGCTGGTCTGGCCTGGTCATCAATGGTGCTGTGCGTGACGTGGACGAGATAGCCGTAATGCCGTTGGGGGTCAAGGCATTGGATGCCAGCCCCCTTAAAACCGAGAAGCGAGGCGAAGGCCAGCGCGATGTGCCGCTGCAGTTTGGCGGCGCTCGCATCGCTCCTGGTGATTATGTCTACGCCGACAATAATGGGGTAATTATCAGCACACGTTCGTTGCTTTAGGCGTTAAACATTGAAACTGGAGGACGTCCGCATGCTGCTGCCCTCAGTCCAGCAGGCGCATGGAGAGGTCCAGCGCGCGGGTGTCCTTGGTCAGGGCACCAATTGAAATAAAGTCCACCCCGGTTTCCGCCACGCTGCGAAGATTCGCCTCGGTGATATTGCCCGAGGCTTCCAGCTCCAGTTGTTTTGCGACCAGAGCCACGGCATCCCGCATCGCCTGCAGGCTGAAGTTGTCCAGCATGACCCGGTTGGCTCCCGCCGCCAGGGCTTGCTCCAATTCGGCGAGGTTTTCCACTTCGACTTCTACCGGCTTGCCCGGCGCGGTTGCATGGGCTGCACGCACGGCAGCGCCAATGCCGCCACAGGCGCTAATATGGTTCTCCTTGATCAGGAAAGCGTCATACAGGCCAATGCGATGATTGTGGCACCCGCCGCAATGCACGGCATACTTCTGCGCTTTGCGTAAACCGGGAATGGTTTTGCGCGTGTCCAACAGTCGGACGCCAGTGCCTGCCACGAGGGCTGCGTAGTGATGGCAGCGTGTTGCGGTGCCCGACAGCAGCTGTAGAAAATTGAGCGCACTGCGCTCTGCGGTTAACAGGGCTCTTGCGGGCCCGCGCACGGTGAACAGGATGCTGTTGGCGGCAATGGGGTCGCCATCCTGAACTGACCAATCCGGTTGCAGTGCAGGGTCGAGCGCTGCAAATACCGCATCTACCCAGGCACGGCCACAGAGTATGCCGTCTTCACGCGTAATCACCCTGGCGGTTGCCGTGGCGCTGGCGGGAATCAGCGCCGCCGTAATGTCCCCGCTACCGATATCTTCCGCCAGTGCAGCGCGCACGTTGTCCTGTATGTCAGTATCGGTGAGCGCGGTCATAGGTCAGGTATCCACAATGGGCTAGAAAAGCTCGATTGTAGCAGCCTGCTGCAAGCTGCGTCGCATGCGTTGAGCGTCTGCGGCCACTGGACTATGATGGCGGCTTACGCGATGGGGCTTGCATGCGTTATACACTCGACAATGGCTGGATCCAGCAGGCACGAGCAGTGCCATCGCCCAACTGTGGGCCGCGGCCGGGAGACGCACCCGTGGAGCTGCTTGTCATTCATAATATTTCCCTGCCACCGGGTTGTTTCGGCGGCGACGCCATCGAGCACTTGTTTACCAATTGTCTCGATAGCACAGCGCATCCTTATTACGCAGAAATTTGCGGACTGCAAGTGTCGGCGCATTTTTTGATTCGCCGCTGCGGTGAACTGGTGCAGTTTGTGGCGACTGGTGCTCGCGCCTGGCATGCGGGTGTGTCGTGCTGGCGTGGGCGGGATAACTGCAACGATTTCAGTATCGGGGTGGAACTCGAAGGTTGTGACGATGTGTCCTATGCCGATGCCCAATACGCAACCTTGGCGGTGCTGACTGACACATTGATTGCCGCCTACCCCGAGCTACACAGTGATCATCTCGCCGGGCATGTCGATATTGCACCCGGACGTAAAACCGACCCCGGTCCAGCTTTTGATTGGGCGCGCTATCGCGCCAGCTTGGCACCCGTAGGAGAATCGGCATGAGCTTCCTGGCCTTGATTATCGCGCTCTCGATGCGTCAGCTGTGGGGTGCAGAACCCTGGTTGCATCGCGATAGCTGGTGGTACGGCTATCGCGAGCGGGTGGCGGCGCTGGGCGTGCCGGGATGGATTCAGCTGGGGCTTGCCGTAGTGTTGCCCGCCCTGTTGCTGGGGATCTTTCTCGATGTGTTGGCGCCGGTGCTGTTCGGGCTTCCCTGGATACTGCTGGCGGCGGTAGTCCTGCTTTACAGTTTTGGCCGCGGTGATTTTCAAGCGCGTATTGCACAGTACCGAGGGCACTGTGAACGTGGCAACTACGAGGCGGCCTGGCTCTATTTGTGTGGTGAGCTTGAGGCAGATGACCTCGCTGTGGCCTTGGGCAGTGCTAGCGCCGATGCGGCTGACCTGCGCCTGCAGGAGCGGCTGCTTTACGACGGTTACCAGCGCTGGTTTGCAGTGGTGTTCTGGTTCGTCCTGTTGGGCCCTGCCTGGGCGTTCGGCTACCGCTTATTGCAGATGTCTGTGCACGGTGTGAGCCCCAGCCCTTGCGCGGCTCAGCTGTTGCATTGGGTCGACTGGCTGCCCGTGCGCGTGTTAGCCATTACTTTCACCCTCGCTGGAGATTTTGTGCGCAGCCATAATGCACTGCGCGAGGCTGTGGTCGATACCTCCAGCGACGCCCCTTCTGTGCTGCGTGCCGTTGGCGCCTCTGCGGCGTATGCTTGGGAAGGCGCTGCTGATTCAGCGGCTGAGGCTGCGATTGGTGTAGCTGGCGAGATGATTCCTGCACTCAGCAGTCTGCTCACGCGCAGCGGCGTTGTGTGGGTGGTTGCCATTGCGCTGGTAGCGATTATCGACTGAGGTGTTTGGCTGTTCTGAATTACATCAAATGGCGCTCACCCCGGCAGAGTCTCGCATCAGCTGCTAAACTTAAGACAAGTCAGCTGAGCTACACGCACTTCAGGTCTGTCTATGTCGAAACACATTCGCACTGATGCGACGCTGCCGTCGGTTTTTGCGCGGTTAACTGCTACCCCAGCGCGTCGTATGTATGCGCTCACGATAGTGTTTCATCCGGACGTGCAGAGAATTGGTGAGCGCTGTTTGCTGCGTGCCACCACACGCAAAGCCTGCGTACTGGGGCGCGAGCAGCTGGCTTTTCGGCGCGCGACCGAAGCCATCGAACGTACCCTCGACGACCCGCATCTCAGTCGTCAGGCGCTGCGCATCCGGTTCGGCGAAGGTGGGGTTACACTGACGCCGTTG
>ERZ887851.3844-NODE-3844-length-10537-cov-19.727628_pt1 | contig 10537 bp, 10 predicted proteins | sample MGYA00521100_ERZ887851 | MGnify/ENA primary metagenome ERZ887851 (study PRJEB32303, sample SAMEA104408602) | aquatic metagenome | biome: Brackish water; feature: Pelagic; material: water | place: Baltic Sea | collected 2014-06-06T16:11:00 | depth 11,444 m ...
ATACAAATTTGGTTCACCATTTTAGCTAATTGACCTGCACCAGATGGGCCTAATAATTTTATTTTTTTAGCATAGTGATCAATAACAGGCTCTGCTTTTGTAAAATGATTTTGATCTCCTCCAACCATTACCGTTAACTGACCGTTTTCAGCACCAGCTTGACCGCCTGAAACAGGTGCATCTAGAAAACCAAATTTTCTTTTGTTTGCTTCGCTATGTAATTCTCTTGCAATTTTTGCAGATGCGGTGGTGTTATCAATAAATATCGCATTTTCTTTAACTGAATGAAACGCGCCGTGTTCACCAATAGTCACTTCCCTTAAATCATTATCATTACCAACACAGCTAAATACAAAGTCAGAATCTTTTGCAGCTTCTTTGGGAGTTGGCGCATGTTTTCCGCCAAATTCTTTTGCCCATTTTTCTGCTTTGGCAATCGTTCGGTTATAAACCGTTACATCGTGCCCACCTTTTGCTATATATCCTGCCATGGGGTAGCCCATCACACCTAAACCTATGAACGTTACTTTTGCCATTACTGTCTCTCCTTTATTTTTTGTAAATGTTTAATTTTCAATTTGTTAAAAATAATTTTAGATTTCTTTTATTTGGTTTCATTTTGACATTTTGTTCTAGCTTTGGTCAAACTTTTTTTATTGGTATTTTTAATCCCTTTATCAGACAAGAGCTTGATTTAAGCCACTCCCAGTTTGGTCTAATTTATTCTTTAGCGACTGTTGCTAGTGCTATTTCTTTAATTTGGATCGGTAAAAAAATTGATGATGTGAGAATTCTTTATTTTGCTATTTTTACTTGTGTCTTTTTAGCCTTTGCTAGTTTTTTTATAACGTTAGTTGAAAGCGTTGTTTTATTATTTTTTGCTCTTTATTTCTTGAGGTTATCAGGTCAAGGGTTAATGGTGCATACTTCTTCAACCTCCATGGCAAAGTTTTTTGATCATAACCGCGGTAAAGCTTTAAGCGTATCTTGGCTTGGTTTATCCTTAGGCGAGGGGTTTTTGCCTTATCTAATTATTTTTCTTATAACTTTATTTTCATGGAAAACCATTTGGCTTGGAATTTCTATTTTTATATTGTGTGTAGTTGTTCCCTTTGTTTATTTTAATTTAAGAACCTATGTGGATGGCTCAACCGAGAAAACAGAAGTTAAACCTGTTATCCGGCATGATATTAAAAATTGGACAAGGGAAGAAGTTCTGCGCGATGTTAAATTTTATTTTTTGCTGCCGGCTGTGCTTGCGCCTGGTTTTTTAACCACAGGTATTTTTATTAATCAGGTTTATATTTTTGAGAGTAAAGACTGGTCTTTATTACTACTTGCCCAAGGTTTTACTTTTTATGCTATATTTAGCGTTATAGCACTTGCAGTATCAGGATTATTAATTGATAAATTTTCTGCGATTAAAGTATTGCCCTTTTATTTAGTGCCAACCATGTTTTCATATTTATTTGTGATCTATATTGATTGGAATTTTACACCAATTATGATGATGATATTGATCGCGATGACTAATGGTACTTCTGCAGTCCTGCTCACCTCAACCTGGTCTGAGATTTATGGAACTAAATATTTAGGAGGAATAAGATCGATTACTGTTTCTCTTTTTGTGTTCTCAACGGCAATAGCGCCTGTTTTATTTGGTTACTTAATTGATCATCAATTTAGCATGAACCAAATTTTTGGCTTGATGCTTGCTTATCTTGTTTTTGCAAATGGGTTATTTTTGATCAAATTAAAGGACTATAGACCCGTACAAACTACTTGATTTTACAGCTAGAACTTAATAAAAGAGCGCAACTTTATGGCACGTGTAACAGTAGAAGATTGCTTAGAAGCAGTCGATAATCAATACGATTTAATTATCTTAGCTAAAGAGAGAACTTTGCAAATTGCTGCAGGGGATCCTGCTCTAGTAGAAGAGGATAATGATAAAAAAACTGTAATTTCTTTAAGAGAAATTGGTGATAAAAAAATTGATATTAAGAAATTAACTGAGGCAACAATTGACAGAGCCCGTGATCATCCTGAGGATGCAACGGTTCAAGAAGATTTTGATGCACCAGAGGGCGATGCTTTTGAAGAAATTTATAAAGGCGAAGTATCTAAATCTGGTTTAGCTATTCTACCATCAAAAAGATCTAGAAAAGTTCCAGCTGCCAATGCTGCAGCAGAAGATGATGATTCAGATACGGATACGGATACGGATGATGTATCGGATGATGTAATTGACGAAACTGCTGAAGAAAAAGCAGAATAATTTTTATTCAAATTCCTTTAATAATTGTGCGCGGTGTTGATCAAGATTAGGTATATCACCTCTTGTTTTCTCATCTTTATACGCTGACATTTTAATAGGATTTCCTGCCATTTTAAAAGTTCCAATTTTATCATGCTCGGCACTGACAATCATGTTTCTAAATTGAATTTGCGGATTTTCTACCGCCTCTTTAATATTATTAATGGGACCACAGGGAATGCTCTTATCGGTAAAAAGCTTAACCCATTCTTCAGTAGTTTTGTGCTTTAATTTATCTTCAATAATTATTTTTAAATCGTTGATGTGTTTATTTCTTGTATTATTATCTTTAAATCTTTGATCTTGGACGCATTCTGAAATTCCTAAAGTCTGGCACATACCATCAAATAATTTATCATTACCGGCAGCTATGATGATGTAGCTATTTTTAGTTTTAAACGCTTCAAAGGGTGCAATCGATGGATGCCTTGATCCCATCGGTTTTGGAATTTCGCCTTTGGATAAATATCTTGCAATAGCATTTTCTAAAATTGCAATTTGGCAGTCGAGCATGGAGACATCAATCTGCATGCCTTTACCTGTTTTCTGGCGATCATATAATGCTGCATTAATTCCAATGGCAGTAAATAATCCTGCAGTAATATCACCAATCGATGTTCCAACTCTGGTTGGTTCAGAATTTGGTTGGCCGGTCACACTCATCAGTCCTCCCATTCCTTGCACCACCATATCGTATGCAGGAAGAGTGTTCATAGGACCTGTTTGGCCAAAGCCAGATGCGGATGCGTAAATTAATTTTGGATATTTATCTTTTACATCATTCCAGCCATAACCCCATTTTTCTAAAGTGCCTGGTTTAAAGTTCTCAACTAAAATATCAGCTTTGGCTAAAATTTTTTCAAATATTTTTTTATCTTCACTGTTCTTTAAATTAAGAGCGATACTTTCTTTACCTCTATTTAAAGACATAAAATAAGCAGATTGATCCTCAATAAATGGACCAAAACTTCTTGAATCATCACCAACTTCTGGTGCTTCTACTTTAATGACTCTTGCCCCAAGATCAGACAATACCATGGTGCAATAAGGGCCAACTAGCACTCTAGTTAAATCTAAAACTAATAATCCTTGTAAGGGTCCGGTGCTCATAATTTTTAATTTATACAACTAATCTTTAAAATTATAGATAAATAATCAATATTAAAGAGCATTATAAGTTGTTTTAAATTGTAAATTTATCAGATAAGTTTGCAAACTTAAATTAACTTAACAGGGGATAATAAAATGTTTAAAAAATTAATTTTATCATTAATTACTTTATCATTTATCACTACATCTTCATTTGCTGTAACTTGGAAAGCGTCTCATCAATTTCCAGGCGGCAAAGGCGATGCACGAGATGAAATGGTGCAAATCATTGCAAAAGAAGTTGCAAAGGCAAATATAGACTTTAAGATTCAGGTATACCCGGGTCAGTCTTTATATAAAGCAAAAGCTCAGTGGAAGCCTTTGGTCGATGGTCAATTAGATATGACCTCACTGCCTTTGGACTATGCAAACTCATTCCATCCTGAATTTTCAATTACGTTGATGCCAGGAATTGTCAAAAATCATGATCATGCAAAAAGAATTAACAAATCTCCATTTATGGACGACATCAGAAAAATTATTGATGGTGCAGGAGCAATGGTTCTTTCCGATGCTTGGTTAGGTGGTGGATTTGCATCTAAAAAAACATGCATTACAGGAGCTGCTTCTGTGAAGGGTCAAGTAATGAGAGCTGCAGGACCTATGTTCAACAAAATGCTCGAGGGCGCTGGCGCATCGATTGCTTCTATGGCAAGTTCAGAAGTATATGCTGGTTTACAAACAGGAGTATTAACTGGTGTGAACACAAGCTCAGGAAGTTTTGTTTCATTCAAAATTTATGAGCAAGTAAAATGTGCGACACCTCCAGGACAATACGGCTTATGGTTTATGTATGAGCCAATTCTTGTTTCTAAGAAATCTTTCAATGCACTAAATGCGAAGCAAAAAGCTGCGCTATTAGCTGCGGGAAAAAAAGCAGAGGAATACATGTTTGGTCAAGTTGCTGCTTTAGATAAAAAAATGGAAGATACTTATAAAGCTAAAGGTGTGAAATTAGCTTACATGACAGAAAAAGATTATAATGAGTGGGTGGAAATCGCTAAGAAAACTTCCTTTAAGGAATTTTCTGCGAAAGTTCCAGCTGGCGCATCCTTAATCAAAAAGGCATTAGCAGTTAAATAATATTTACTGTTTGTCTATCAACAGAACCCCAAGAATATTCTTGGGGTTTTGTTAATTTAAGTCTAAAAAAGCACTATTTTTATGGATATTTTTATTAAATTTGTACATTCATTATCTAGATGGTGCGGAACAGTTGCAACCATTCTTCTCATCACTGCTATTTTTGCAATTCTAAATATGGTGGTGGAACGATATGTTTTTAATCTTACTACTTCTTGGCAAACCGAGTACGTTATTTATTCTTTGGCTGCAGCCACGTTTATCGGTAGTCCTTACGTTTTGTTGGAAAGAGGCCACGTAAATGTGGAGTTATTGCCTCATTATTTAGGCCATAAAGGAAAATTAATTCTAGCTATTATCTGTTCTGTTTTATCTTTAATTTTTTGCACGGTTATTTTTGTATTGTCTTGCGAAGTTTGGTGGGATGCATACGTGAACAATCATACTACAGGAACCATGTGGAATGCTCCCTTATGGAAACTTTACATATCTTTACCGATTGGGTTTTTTGTCATGATTTTACAATATCTGGCTGATATTTTTTCGTTAACCACCAATAGAGTTATGCCTTTTGCTCCACCAGTTTTAGAAGAGGTAATTAAATAAATGGATCCAGCACTTATTGGCTTATTAGTTACAGTCGTGACGATTGGTGTTTTCGCCTTAGGTATTCCAGTTGCGTTTGGTCTTGGATTTGTTGCTATTTTTTTCCTACTTATATTTGAAGGGTTTGGAATGACTAAAGTTATTGCAGATACTTTTATGGAAGGATTGATGGAATTTACGATTGTGTCGATCCCTATGTTTATTGTTATGGGAATGGCTGTTGCATCTTCTCCTGCTGGAAAAGATTTGTATACGGCGTTAGATCGATGGTTAAATAGAGTGCCGGGCGGTTTAGTGGTTTCCAACCTTGGAGCTTGCGCTTTGTTTGCAGCTTTAAGCGGATCTTCTCCTGCAACCTGTGCTGCCATTGGTAAAATGGGAATTCCAGAAATGAGAGAGAGAGGTTACTCTAAAGAGATTAGTGCTGGTACGATTGCAGCCGGCGGAACTCTTGGTATTTTAATTCCACCAAGCATCACCATGATTGTTTATGGTATTTCCACAGAAAATTCCATTGGCCAATTATTTATGGCAGGAATATTTCCGGGCATTATGCTGACCGGTTTATTTATGATGTGGGCTATTTTTAAAACCTGGAGAACTAACAAAGATGTAAACGCGACAAGTGTTGTTTTTAATTCTTTTACCTGGAAAGAACGTTTTGAAATTTTGCCAAGAATACTTCCCTTCCTAGCGGTAGTAGTAGCAGTGCTATATGTATTGTATGGTGGTATTGCAACGCCATCTGAGGCAGCTGGAATAGGAGCATTCTTTTGTATTGTTTTAGTTGCGGTTATTTATAAAATTTATAGTCCGAGAAAACTATGGGGTATTTTACGAGGCTCGATGAAGGAAAGCGTGATGATCATGATGATCATTGCTTGTTCTTATTTATTTAGTTTTACTCTTTCTAATCTCTACGTCACCCAAACCATTGCAGAAGTAATGACAGGTTTAGAAGTGAATAAATGGGTGCTACTCTTTATTATTAATATTTTTTTATTAGTGGCTGGTTTCTTTTTACCACCAGTTGCTATCATTTTAATGACGGCGCCTATTTTACTGCCGATTATTGAAGGTGTTGGTTTTGATCCTATTTGGTTTGCAGTTATTTTAACCATTAATATGGAAATTGGATTAATTACTCCGCCGGTAGGTTTAAATTTGTACGTTATTAAAGGAATATCTCCTGATATTAGTTTGCCTGAAATATTACGAGGATCACTGCCATTTATGATATGTATGGTATTGGCTATTGTGATACTTTGTATATTTCCAGGAATTGCAACCTGGTTGCCAAACTATTTATTGGGATAGATGTTTTTAAAAAAAATTATTGATTCAATTGCCGATGTCGGCAAAAGCTTACTTACTAAACCTTTCTCGGGAAAACGGACTGTTACAGCTTTATTAGAATTATCCGATGATTTAATTTCGTATAAAGGTATTGCTAGCGGTATTGCCATCGCTAGAGAATTATCAGTAACTTACCAAGCATTAAACCTTGAAGATAAAAAACTTTTTTTTCAAGCAATCGATAAAAAATTAAAGCCAAATATGGATTTGGTAGAACAAAAAGCTTTAGAGTTTATTAAACATAAATCGAAAACACATTTAAAAAGTTTAGCTACGTTAGCAGAAGGAGGAAGGCAAGAATTTATTCGTCGTTTGAATATGGCGCCCAATGGTACTGCTTTTCTAGTATCGATGCGTGAAGATTTATTACGCTGCATTGAAACTGATCCAAGCTTACAAGATTTAGATGATGACTTTAAACATTTGTTTCGTTCCTGGTTTAATCCTGGTTTTTTAAAGTTAGAAAAAATAACCTGGGACACGAAAGCTGCAATTCTTGAGAGAATTATTAAGTACGAAAAAGTTCATAAAATAAAAGATATGGATGATTTAAAAAGAAGACTGCAAGAAGATAGACGTTTTTTTGCTTACTTTCATCCGGTCTTACAAGATGAGCCTTTAATTTTTGTTCAAGTTGCTTTTACACAAGGACTTGCCACATCCATTCAAGATATTATTAAGCCAGGAGTTAGTACAGCTGTTAAAGCTGATACAGCTACTTTTTATTCCATCAGCAACTGTCAGCAAGGTTTAACCAGTGTTACCCTTGGCAATTTTTTAATTAAACGAGTGGTGTATGAAATTCAGCAAGAAAATCCAAAAATTAAAAACTTTGGAACATTGTCGCCATTACCCGGTTTTGCCGATTGGTTTAATAGCTTAAATGATCAGGGTATTATTAATATTATTGGTGCCGAAGATTTTTCTAAGATTAAATTTTTACATAATAGCGAAGTAAAAGTTGGAGATCCAAGAATAGCCGAACACAAAAAAATTATTAAAAAAATAGCTATTCATTATTTAATTAAAGAAAAAGTGAATCATAAACCTATTAATTCGGTTACAAGATTTCATTTAGGAAATGGTGCTAGTATTGAAGATGTAACTATTAATGCGAATATTTCAGATTATGGTTATCAAGAGTCGTTTGGTGTGATGGTAAATTATATTTATCATCTTGATAAGCTTGAAAAAACCCACGAAGATTTTATTAATCAGCATAAAATTTCTTATTCTGATAAAATTAAAAAATATGTCTAAACTTAATAGAACAGTCTCGGTTGCACCCATGATGGACTGCACGGATAGACATGATCGTTATTTTTTAAGACTGATTAGCAAACATGTTTTGCTCTATACCGAAATGGTTGCAACCGGTGCTGCTTTAAAGGGCGATAGGCAAAAAGTGTTGGGATTTAATAATTTTGAAAAGCCCTTAGCTCTGCAAGTAGGAGGATCTAATCCTAAAGATTTAGCGGAAGTTGCTAAAATTGCAGAAGATATGGGCTATGATGAAATTAATATTAATTTAGGCTGTCCTAGTAAAAAAGTTCAGAAAAATAAATTTGGAGCTTGTTTAATTAAAGAGCCAGATCTAGTTGCTGAATGCATCCACGCTATGGTTAAAGCTTGCGCTATTCCTGTTACTGCTAAAACTAGAATAGGTTTTGATGATGTAGAAGATTTTGATTATCTTAATTCTTTTGTTCGTAAAATGGCAGAAGCTGGAACAAAAACGATTATTTTGCATGCCCGTAAAGCAGTGCTGAAGGGATTATCTCCACGAGAAAATTTAAAAATACCAAAATTAAATTATCCTATGGTTCATCAAATCAAAAAGGAAAATCCTAATTTAGAAATTATTATAAATGGAGGCATCACTAAGTGTTCAGAAATTAAAGAGCATTTAAGTGAAGTGGACGGAGTGATGATTGGCAGAGCTATTTATCAAGCTCCATATTTTCTTGCTGATATTGAGCGAGAAATTTTTGGTAATACTGATATTTTAAATAGAACAGAAATTGTCGAAGAATTAGTAAAGTATGTTTCTGATGAAGTGAAAAAAGGAACTAGAGTTAATCAAATTATGCGGCATACGGTTGGTTTGTATCATGGCCAAAAAGGAGCCACGGAATGGAAGCGTTATTTATCTAATAATATGATGGCAAGAGATTCTGATTTCCAAAAGGTCAATCATATACTAGAGATTGTCCAGAATAACGAAAAAGAAAAATTAGCAATATAAATCATGAGTAATTTTATTATCCCAGCAGCAAAAACTGTAGCTATCAAAATTAAGGATAGCGACAAACAATTTCCAGTTCGCAGAGTTTATTGTATCGGCCAAAATTATGCAGATCATGTTAGCGAAATGGGAAGTGATCCAAGTAAAGAAAGTCCAATTTTTTTTCAAAAAAATCCAGACAACATAGACACCTCAGGTACCTTTCCTTATCCAAGCGAGACCAGCAACGTTCATCATGAAGTAGAAATGATTGTTGCTTTACAAAGTGGTGGTTCTAATATTTCAGAACAGGATGCTTATAAACATGTGTATGGTTTTGCTACTGCTTTAGATATGACCAGACGAGATTTACAAGGTGCTGCTAAAAAAAATGGTAAGCCGTGGGAAATTGGTAAAGCTTTCGAACATTCGGCGCCAATGGGAATAATTAGTCCGTTATCACAAGTTGGTACCATGCAAACCGGTGTAATTGCTTTATCTATTAATGGAGTTGAAAAACAACGAGGCGATTTAAAAATGATGATTTGGAGTGTTCCAAAAATCATCGCATATTTATCGCGCTTTAATAAGTTAGAGGCAGGAGATATTATTATGACCGGAACTCCAGCCGGAGTTGGTCCGGTACAAAAAGGCGATAAGTTAGTTGCAAGTATTGCCGGCCTGACGACACTGGAAGTCGTTGTGGTCTAACATGTTTGATCTTTTAGATATCTCGCAAATCATCTCGCTTATTTCTGTGATGGCAGTTGCTGCATCTATTTCTGGTTTTATGGCAGGTTTACTTGGTGTTGGCGGCGGTATTATTATGGTGCCAGCATTATATTATGCTTTTACTGTTCTTGGTTATGATGAGAGCACTAAAATGCATTTAGCACTTGGCACATCGCTAGCCATCATTATTCCAACCAGCGTTATGTCGACTAGAACTCATATGAAGTATGAAGCAGTTGATTTTACATTAATTAAATCCTTTGGTTTATTTGTAGCAGCCGGTGTATTGATTGGAACTTTTCTTGCCTCAAATTTAGAGACCAAAAAATTATTATTAATCTTTTCTATTTTCTCAGGCTGTGTTGGATTATTTTTTATTTTCTTTAGAGAAAAATTGGGAGCCACCCCAAGAAATATTCCAAATAGTATTAAAAGTATTATCGGGACTATTATTGGATTTGTCTCGGTACCACTTGGTATTGGTGGCGGGTCTTTATCGGTGCCGTTTATGCGTTTGTTTGGTTATTCTATTCGTAATGCCATTGGTACTTCAGCTGCAATTGGTTTTTTAATTTCCGTAGTAGGAGCGGCCAGCATGTCTTTGAGCGGTAATTTTTTTGACACGGTGACCACTCCTTTAAGTTTAGGCTATGTAAATTTACCTGGCTTTTTAGTATTTGTGCCAGTGACCATGATGATGGCGCCACTTGGTGCAAAAGTAGTGCACAAGATTGATAAAGATTTACTTAGTAAAATTTTTGGTTTTTTTCTTCTACTTATTTCTGCAAGATCTTTTTACGAATATTTTCTTTTTTAAGGAATGATAACGGATGGTCCTGTAAGCAGTCTTGCTTCAAGATCTTGATGAGCTTGTTTTGCATCAGATAATTTATATTTTTTGAAAATATCAACTTTAAATTTCCCCGTTAAAAGAGCATTAAATACTGTGGCAGCTGAATCTTCTAATTCTTTTCTAGTGACGGTGTAGTGAGCAATGGAGGGACGAGTGAAAAATAATCCTTTGGTATTAATGTGCTTTTTAATATCAAGGGTTTTAACGTAACCAGATG
>ERZ887851.3853-NODE-3853-length-10524-cov-28.199255_pt1 | contig 10524 bp, 10 predicted proteins | sample MGYA00521100_ERZ887851 | MGnify/ENA primary metagenome ERZ887851 (study PRJEB32303, sample SAMEA104408602) | aquatic metagenome | biome: Brackish water; feature: Pelagic; material: water | place: Baltic Sea | collected 2014-06-06T16:11:00 | depth 11,444 m ...
CATCCATTATTGGAGGTTCTGAAGTGCTTAATTCAATGATGACATTATCGATCTCAAGTCCTACAAGTGCTGCGAGTACGTGTTCACACGTTTGAATTGAGACACCATTTTTTTCTAAGCAAGTGCCACGTTGGGTGTTCGTTACTAGGTTTGCATCCGCTTTAATAATTGGCATTCCTTCTAGGTCAATTCTTCTAAAAGTGTATCCATTATTAACATCAGCAGGAAGAAAATTTATTTCAACTTCTAAGCCGGTATGAAGTCCTACGCCTTTTAAAGAAACTTTTTTAGAAATCGTAGTTTGTTTCGATTCAGATTTAATTATCATGACTTAAGGGTTTTTTCTAGTGCATCAACAGTCTTTACAATAGTTGGTAGGTTTTTGAAATGAATATAGGATTTGTAATAATCTCTGAAAGAAAATGCTGGGGTTCCTTGTAAAACTTCGTTGTCTTTAATCGTGTGTGCGATTCCTGATTGTGCTTGAATTTTTACATTATTTCCAATCTCAATATGTCCTGCAATTCCCACTTGTCCACCGATTTGACAGTTGGTTCCAATTTTAGTTGATCCGGCAATACCTGTTTGAGCAGCAATTACTGTATTTTCGCCAATAACCACATTATGGGCTACTTGAATTTGATTGTCGAGTTTTACACCCTTTTTTATGAGAGTTGATCCAAGAGTCGCTCGATCAATAGTCGTAGAAGCACCTATGTCAACATAATCTTCAATAATCACATTTCCAATTTGGGGTACTTTTTGATAGGCACCAGTGTCATCTGGTGAAAATCCAAATCCATCCGCACCAATCACTGCAGCAGAATTGATATAACAATGCGAACCAATCACACAATCAGAATAAACTTTAACGCCAGAAAACAAGGTTGTATGTGACCCAATAGTTACATTGTCACCAATAAAAGTGTTTGGATAAATTTTAACATGATCTCCAATCACTACATTTTCGCCGATGTAAGAAAATGCACCGATATAAACACCTTCGCCATAAGCAGCTGATTCCGATATAAATACTGGAGATTCAATACCTGATTTGTTGTTTTTTATATGGTTATAATATTCTAATAGTTTAGAAAATGAACTGTATGCATTTTCAACTTTGATGAGTGTAGTTTCTATTTTCTGATAAGGAATAAAGTCCTGTCCGATGATGGTTATAGAGGCTTGAGTTGTGTATATGTAGGGAGTGTATTTTGGATTAGCTAAGAAAGTAAGCGAGCCTTCAGCGGCTTCTTCAATTTTGGAAAGTGTGTGTACTTCAACATCCGAGTTTCCAACAATTTCTCCATTTAATATCTCTGCTATTTGTTTGGCTGTAAATTTCATCACTTGCAAAAGTAAAAAAAATTATCATAGAATATCCTTTGGAAAGCATATATAATGCTTCGAGACGGTTTTAGAGAGCACTTTTGAAGATAGATGATCGGATGCTTTTAAGATATCTAGTGTTTTCCCGTTTTTGTATAGAATCTTAAGACCACCCTGCTTGGGGTTGTAAGCTAGGTTTTCTACATGTCCATTAAACACAAAATAAGAAGCCTCATGAGCATCTAATACATATTTTGACATAAGGTTCTGTTTAATGAATTCTATTTTTGAGTCAGCAATAGGATTGTTTTTAAATTTGATTTTTAACAACGTTCTATTTAAAATCATCTCAGAAAGGTGTCTCAAAACAAAATCGTCATGGAATTGCCACAATTTTAAAGCCGACATAACATCGTAGTCATCTAATAACGAAAACTGATGAAGAGTGGATTTGTCAAAATTACTTGAGTTGGCGTTGTTACACAAAAAGAAAGTTAGGGCCGAACTCGCCTCTAGCTTCACTCCTTTTTGCGTCAATTCCTTGGCTCGTTTTAAAACACGCATAATCATTTGTTCTGCAACTAAACTTGTTTTGTGAAGATAGACTTGCCAATACATCAAGCGACGGGCCGTTAAAAATTTCTCAATAGAATAAATCCCTTTTTCTTCAATAACTAACTCATCGTTTATAACGTTCATCATTGAAATAAGACGTTCACTATTGATATTTCCTTCAGAAACTCCTGTGTAAAAACTATCTCTCTTAAGATAATCAGAGCGATCAATGTCTAGCTGCCCAGAAATGAGCTGTCCAAAAAAAGATCGAGGGTAGACGCCTTTAAACATTGATATCGCCATGTCAAGTGCGCCATTAAACTCTACATTCAGTGATTCCATAAATTTTAAAGAGATTGCTTCATGACTGATCGTTTCTACAATACTATGCTCCATCGCATGACTGAAAGGTCCATGACCAATATCATGCAACAAGATAGCGATGTATAACCCATTTTCTTCTGCTTCAGAAATTTTAACGTTTTTGAATCTTAAAATTCGAACTGCATTTTGCATAAGGTGTAAACATCCCAGCGCATGATGAAATCGGGTGTGGTGAGCACCAGGATATACAAGATAGGACAACCCCATCTGAGATATTCGACGCAAACGTTGAAAATATTTGTGAGCAATTAAATCAAAAATTAATGTGTTTGGGATTGTAATAAATCCGTAAATTGGATCGTTAAATATTTTAAGCTTGTTGTTCGTATTCAAACTTTATAGTGTTAAATTTACATTCTGAAACTTTCTATTAAAATTTCACATTGTAAAAATACTAAAACGAAAGGACTTCTTTTCTTAAATAAAAAAATATCATATGAGTACTATTAATATTTTATGGGTTGATGATGAAATTGAGTTTTTAAAACCTCATATCATATTTTTAGAACAAAAAAATTACAAGGTTACTCCATGTAAAAGTGGTACAGAAGCCCTAATTCTCATCAAAGAAAACGATTTTGATATTGTATTTTTAGATGAAAATATGCCTGGTTTATCTGGTTTAGAAACCTTATCGGAACTCAAGGAAATTAAAGCAACACTCCCCGTTGTGATGATTACCAAAAGTGAAGAAGAATATATTATGGAAGATGCGATTGGGAATAAAATTGCTGATTACCTTATTAAACCTGTCAACCCAAATCAAATTCTTTTATCTCTCAAGAAAAATTTAGATCATAACCGACTGGTTTCAGAAAAAATATCTTCCAACTATTTGCAAGAATTTCGTAAAATATCCATGAATTTAAATCATATTAATTCATTTGATGAATGGGAACAGCTTTATAAAAAATTAGTTTTTTGGGAATTAGAGTTAGAATCTTCTAACGATGCGACTATGATTGAAATATTAGACGCTCAAAAAATGGAAGCAAATCAGCAATTTGGACGTTTTATTGAGAAGTTTTATCCCCATTGGTTTGAGGACTACCAAGCACCAGTGATGTCTCATACCTTATTTAAAAATAAGATTGTAAAGGAAATTTCTACCTCCCAACCTACTTTACTGATAGTTATTGACAACTTAAGATATGACCAATGGAAAATATTGGAACCAACAGTAAATACATATTACAAAACTCAAGAAGAAAGTTTGTATTATAGCATTCTCCCAACAGCAACCCAATACGCTAGAAATGCTTTGTTTTCGGGCCTAATGCCTAGTGAAATGGAAAAATTATATCCGCAGTATTGGAAAAATGATACCGACGAAGGGGGTAAAAATTTATTTGAAGCCGAATTTTTAAATGCCCAATTAAAGCGTTTAAGTCTTTCCCATTTGAAGCATGAATATATAAAAATCACCAATTTAAAAGCAGGAAAAAAACTATCTGAAACCTTTAAAACAAAAGCAAATAATGATTTAACCGTTTTGGTCTATAATTTCGTAGATATGTTGTCGCATGCAAAAACCGAAATGGAAGTTCTTAAAGAACTTGCATTCAACGATAAAGGGTATCGATCACTTACAAAAAGTTGGTTTCAAAATTCCCCCTTACTCGAAATAGTTAAACAAGCAAAAGAGCTTAATTTCAAACTCATCATTACCACAGATCACGGAACAATCAATGTGAAAAACCCTTCTAAAGTCATAGGAAATAAAGACGCCAGTCTTAATTTGCGTTACAAAACAGGGAGAAGCCTTTCTTATGAAGAAAAGGATGTTTTAGCAGTAAAAGATCCCAAATCGATTTACCTCCCTTCAGCTGCGATGAATAGTACTTTTATTTTTGCTAAAGACAATCTCTTTTTTGCGTATCCAAATAATTACAATTATTATGTGAATTATTTTAGAAACACCTATCAACATGGTGGAATTTCTTTAGAAGAAGTCATCATTCCTTTTGTGGTTTTAAATCCTAGATAATATGACTATAAAACTACATTTCACTCTGGAAGAACTTTCCAAAACTGCTCAAAAAATTCTTGAAAATGTGCAATCAAAAACAGTATTGTTTTATGGAGAAATGGGGACAGGCAAAACAACGCTAATTAGTGCGATTGTCAAAGAAATGGGAGGAACCGAACCTGCTTCCAGCCCAACATTTTCTATTGTCAATGAGTATGAAGTTACGAATGATACCGTATATCATTTTGATCTTTACAGGCTCAAAACCCAAAATGAAGCATTAGACATGGGAATTGAAGATTATTTAAATTCTGATTCATGGAATTTTATCGAGTGGCCAGAAAAAATTGTAAGCTTACTACCTGAAAAAGTAACGGTTTTGGAGCTAACAGCTGCCGATGATGGGAGCAGGATTCTAAAACTCTCAGAAAAACAGTATTCTAACGATTAGTCAAAAATTAATTGTAAATTAGATACTTTATATTGAAGGCTATGCATAAACCAACTTCCCCCTTTTCAAGGGAACAATTGCTTCCAAAAGAAGAAACACTAGAACTTACAAAAGAAAAAGGTACCTTGTTTATTGGGATTCCTAAAGAAACCTCTTTTCAAGAAAAAAGAGTATGCCTCACCCCTGATGCCGTAAATGCATTGACCAGTAATGGCCATCGTTTACTAATTGAATCTGGCGCTGGAGAAAATGCCTTTTTTCAGGATCATGAATACAGTGAGGCGGGAGCTGAAATTTCTAATGACAGAGCAAAAGTGTTTTCATGCCCCGTTATTCTTAAGGTAGAACCCCCTACTTTAGAAGAAATTGCACTTTTAAAACCAAAAGCACTTTTGATATCTGCTCTACAATTAAAAATGCAGAATAAAGACTATTTTAAAAAACTAGCCGAAAAACAAGTTTCCGCACTTGGATTTGAATTTATAAAAGACCAAGAAGGTGCAATTAATGCGGTTCGACAAATAAGTGAAATTGCTGGCTCTGCCTCTATTTTGATTGCCTCAGAAATAATGTCAATTACAAATGACGGCAATGGACTAATGTTTGGCAACGTCAGTGGAGTACCTCCAACAGAAGTGGTTATTATTGGTGCTGGAACAGTAGGTGAATTTGCAGCACGTGCTGCCATTGGACTCGGAGCAAATGTGCGCGTATTTGATCATTCAATTACAAAACTTCGAGCATTACAAGCAAATATTCGACAAACCGTTTACACTTCTACAATGCAGCCTAAAAATCTTCAAAAAGCATTGATGCGTTGTGATGTTGCGATTGGAGCAGCTAAAGGAAACAACAGAGCGCCTATTTTGGTAAATGAAGCATTGGTAGAGCAAATGAAATCAGGAGCTGTTATAATTGATGTTAGTATTGACATGGGGGGTTGTTTTGAAACCAGTGAGATCACCACTCACGACAATCCAACGTTTATAAAACACGATGTAATTCATTATTGTGTACCTAATATTTCAGCACGTTATGCACGAACCTCCTCAGTGTCAATTAGTAATATATTTACGCCCTATCTTTTAAAAATAGCAGAAGACGGAGGTATAGAAAATTCACTTAGATTTGACCATGGTTTAAAAAATGGATTGTACTTTTACCACGGCATTTTAACAAATAAATCTGTAGCCGAATGGTTCGATTTAGAATACAGCGATGTCAATCTTTTAATCTTTTAAACACACAGATGAAACTTGTTTACCGCTTTGGCTTTTTCTTTGGAGGTTTTTCCATAGGATTGGTATTTTTAATGTTTTTTTTAAGTGGAAAAAAAACAAGTTGTGCTTATGGACCTGATGCACGCGTATTGAAAAATATTCAAATCAAAAGTATTCGATATTCCGAATCTGTTCAAGAGCAACTAAACTCTAATAAAATTGACACTTTAACCTTAAATTTTATTTTCAAAGGGGCTGATATTAATTTTGGGAAAAGCGATACTAAATCCGTTCCTTGTAAAACCTACCGTGTTGTTGGAAAAATCTATGAAATGGACGTTGAAAACTGTGAGCGTGTTGCAACGATCAAAACACTCTATCTTCGTTAAACACCACGTCTTTGTTTTTCCTTTTTTATTAAATTGAGTTCTCGACTTGTTTGTCCGGCAACTGAAGTGTTTTCTTCCGCCCTTCTAATAAGATATGGCATAACGTCTTTTACGGGACCAAATGGCAGGTATTTGGCAACGTTGTATCCATGCTCTGCCAGATTAAAGCTGATATGATCACTCATGCCATACAACTGACCAAACCAAACACGATTGTCATCGTTAGGAATATTGTAAGCTTTCATAAGCTCAAGTGCTAAATAGGTACTTTCTTCATTATGAGTTCCGATAAAAAGATGAATGGTATCTAGGTTTGACAGTGAATACTTAATTGTATCGTTGAAAAGGGTGTCTGTGAGGGCTTTAGTGTCGCAAATAGGGGATGTATAACCCATGTCTTTAGCACGTTGTCGTTCCTTTTCCATGTATGCACCACGAACAACCTTAAAACCTAACTTAAAATTAGTTTGCTTGGCTTTGATATGAGTTTTTTTAAGATAGTTTAAACGATCCCATCGGTACGTTTGTAATGTGCTGTATACAATTAATGCATCGGTATTGAAAGTTTCCATCAATTCTAAAACCAGATCATCGACTGCATCTTGAATCCAGCTTTCTTCTGCATCAATAAGGATTTTAACATTGTGAAGTTTGCCTGATGCACAAACAGTTTTAAAACGATTTTTAATGCGTTCCCACTGTTCATTTTCAGAAGTAGTGAGGGATTTCTTTTCGCTTATTTTTTGATATAAATCAAAACTCCCAAAAGCACTCGGTTTAAAAACGGCTATTGGCAGGGCTTCTTTATCTTTTGAGAATTCTATAAGGTTTAAAATGGTTTTAAGGGCAAAATCAAACTGATCCTCCACTTCTTTCGCTTCAACTGAATAATCTAAAACACTGCACACCTTACTGGCAAACATTTTATTAATTATTGGCAAGCAATCCACTTCATTGACACCCCCACAAAAATGATCAAAAACAGTAGAACGAATTAAGCCTTCAACAGGAAGATGAGCCTTCAATGCAAAATTAGTAGCAGCTGTACCAATACGAACGAGAGGTTCGATTGAAATCATTTTAAATATAAAATAGGCACGTTCCAATTCAGAATCTGATTTCAAGTGAAAGGCGATTTCAGTGTTATTAAAGTCTACAGCCATAACAATTACTTATAAATTCTAACAAATATATTTATTAGTAGTTATATTATTTACAAATTTCTGCTTAATTTCACATTTTTAAATTTTGACTTTCTATTCCATGAAATCCATACCGTCCACTTCCTATTCTGTTCATTTTAATGAACACTGTTACAAAGAACTAAACGTTTATTTGGAAACCTCTAATTTTTCTAAAATATTCATCTTAGTGGATACTAATACTCATACGCATTGTTTGCCAAAGTTTTTGTCAAATATAGATTGTGATACGGCTTTAGAAATCATTGAAATGGAAGCGGGTGAGGTTCACAAAACCCTAGAAACTTGTTATCAAATTTGGAAAAGTCTTTCTGATTTGGATGGCGACCGAAAATCACTTATCATTAATTTAGGTGGAGGCGTTGTCACTGATTTAGGAGGATTTGTTGCGTCAACATTTAAACGTGGAGTCCGTTTTGTAAACGTTCCTACTTCGCTCCTATCCATGGTAGATGCCTCTGTTGGAGGCAAAACAGGTGTGGATTTAGGTACAATTAAAAATCAAATTGGTGTGATTAATTTCAGTGACATGGTTCTTGTCGATGTTTCCTTTTTAGAAACACTTCCAGCCGAAGAAATGCGCTCTGGACTTGCAGAGATGTTAAAACATGGATTGATTAAAGATGCGGATTATTGGAACCGTTTGTGTGACTTAAAATCTCTTGATTATTCAGAATTAGGAGGGTTAATACACGAATCTATTGTCATAAAAAATGAAGTTGTAATTCGAGATCCAAATGAACATGGGGAACGAAAACAGTTGAATTTTGGTCACACCTTAGGGCATGCAATTGAATCATATTGCTTGGATAATCCAGCCATGCAAACATTATTACATGGTGAAGCCATCGCTGCAGGAATGATTATGGAAGGGTATTTGTCGGTAAAAACCTGTGGGTTGCCCGAAAGCGCGCTTAATGAAATAAAGAATACATTAAAATCAATTTATGGTTCTGTAGATTTCACCGAAAATGACAAAAGCTCAATAATTGAGCTTTTGAAATATGATAAAAAGAATTCTCACGGACAGGTTAAATATGCGCTGTTAGAATCTATTGGATCGTGTAAAGTTGATATACTTATTGATGATAATTTAGTCAATGAAGCGTTTTTATTTTACGCTCAATAAACAAAATTAACCATTCATATCATTAAATATAGAATGCATTAAACGCTTTTTGTCGTTTATACTTTCTTCTAACGAAATCATCGTTTCTGTTCTGTAAACACCGTCTATTGCGTCTAGTTTAAAAATAATTTCTTTTGCATGTGTTGTGCTTTTTGCACGAATTTTACAGAAAATATTAAATTTACCGGTTGTAATATGTGCTACAGTTACATGTGGAATTTCATAAATCCGTTCTAAAACAAATTTTGTTTGAGATGTATTTTGAAGAAAAACTCCTACATAAGCAATAAAGGAATATCCCAATTTTTGATAATCTAACGTTAAAGAGGAGCCTTTAATAATCTTAGCATCTTCCATCTTTTTTACTCGAACGTGAACCGTACCAGCAGAAATCAATAATTTTTTTGCGATGTCTGTGAATGGAACTCGTGTATTGTCAATCAACATATCTAAGATTTGGTGATCGATTTCGTCTAATTTTATTTTGGCCAATTTATTTGAATTCATAATTAATATTCATTAAAAGTGCAAATTTAATAAAAATTACATAATAAAAACAAGGCTTACATTAAATTATTATTAATAAACAGTGGGATTTTAGTGAATTCCTTCATTATGAAATCGATTTCGTTACCGATAGAAAGTACTTCAAAATTAGGATGAGATATTACTTTAAAATTAGCATCTATCTCCATATGTCCATATTTTTGAGTTAAATCTCCTACAAAAACTACTTTAGGTTTAAATAAAACTACACAAGATTCTAATACTTCAGTATGTTGTATTCCTATGTCATTGTATTCCCCTGGTTTTGATGGATTTAGAAGTGCATTTCTAACAATCACATCATAAAAATTCTTATCATTCTCAGGAATATCTAAGTAAGGCTTGTAAGCAGCACCTGAAACGGGGTTGTTTGCAACAAAATCAATTGCACTAATTAAAGCTAAGGCCATATACTTTCGAGTTACCTCTCTACTGTAGTCTTCATTAAAATGTCCCGCTTCAAACAAAACGGTTGGAGTTCCAATACTCTGAAAATAATCACCCACGCAGTTGTCATTGAACGCATCATCGTAACGTCCAATTTGATTTGTTAAATAAGGTTGTAATGTTGAATTCATACATTGTATGATTTCCATTGATTTCTGACGTGTGATTGTTAGAGATCGTTCTTTATTTTCGGATGGCGAGAGAAAGCTAAGAACCGCAGAATTCGATGTGTTTCCTGCACTAAAAATTGTACGTTGCCCATGCATATTAAAACAAAAATTTGGCTTAAAGGACTCAAAAGAGGTTCTTAGAATTTTGCTTTCAGACTGCGTTAACGCCTTAGCATCTCTATTTAAATCAACTTGATTCTTATTGAATCGTGTGTAAGCCTCTGCCCCATCTGGGTTAAGAATGGGTATGATAAAAAGTGTGCATGCTTCAAGAAGAGCTTTTGAATCAGATAATTCAAAATAATTACACAAATCAAAAATTGCTTTTGTAGTCGTACTTTCATTGCCATGCATTTGTGACCATATTAAAATTCGTTTTGATCCAGTACCTATTTCAAGCGCATGAATTGGCAATCCACCTTCTGAAGTGCCTAAGATGGTACGGCTAAATCGATTTGTTAAGGAAGCTAACAAGGGCTCAATGTGTGCGTTTGTGATATAGCGATTCTTTAAAGCAGTTGCTTTAAAAGAATTGTATTGGGATAAAAAATAAGGTGCGTCTAACATGCATATCTAATTAAGATTACAAATGTAAACATTATACTTTTTACATTTGTAAACAAAATAAAAGTTCTTAGAATTTACAAATGTATACATTTTTAGACCTCAATTCGGTGTCTTCAATAAATAAATGACTTTAGCTATTATATAAGTTATAAAATATTATATATCA
>ERZ887851.3854-NODE-3854-length-10523-cov-5.199656_pt1 | contig 10523 bp, 5 predicted proteins | sample MGYA00521100_ERZ887851 | MGnify/ENA primary metagenome ERZ887851 (study PRJEB32303, sample SAMEA104408602) | aquatic metagenome | biome: Brackish water; feature: Pelagic; material: water | place: Baltic Sea | collected 2014-06-06T16:11:00 | depth 11,444 m ...
GTCAGCGTTGCATTTTTTATTCCATCGGCAGTTGGCTGATAGGACCCATGATTTGCCCAATTCACCTCCATCCGAATTGTGTCTCCGCCCGGAACCATTTCGCAGCGGACCAGCCCCGTGATGTCACCTTCAACCGCAGGTGGAAAAAGCCGGAGCCGATTTTTTCCGGGCACCAATTCCCCATCCCAACCACTCCAAACGACGGTGAAACCATGACGCATCAAAAATCCGTCCCCGGCGTGCTTCGCATCTTTCGGCTGATTGCTACCCGAAGCGTAATTGAAATTGCGCAGCGCGTTCATATTTCCTCGATTAGTAACGCCGTATAGCAGCGCGCCGTTTCCTTTGGTCGAATTCTTTGGCGTGAGGATAAATAAATCCGCCAAAAACTCGACTCGACCGCGATCGTTTCGGGGAGCCAATTTCAGATCGACTACATTCTGATTCGCCGGCAATTCAGGATCGAGTTCGTAATAAACCCGGCCAATAATGCGCTCATAAGCTCCGACATCACCGAACTCCTGCCCGTCAGCAAAGGGTTCGCGTGTCAGGATCTCAAACCGCGTGACCTCAGCAAAAAGCGAGCCCGCAAGCATCACAAAACTGGCGATGGCAAACAATGACTGATTCAAGAGGTGTTTGGATAACGAGTGCATGGTGTGTATTTTTAAGGCGAAAATAATTTCCCTGACAGCAAAAACACGAACGTTAATCCGTGAAGACATCGTATTTGCACCGCCTATTTTTCCGTTTTCCAGGGCAATATCATCCAAATTCGCCCCTCATCGCAACATTGACCATCGCCCTGAATTGCGTCGATTTCCGACCCGCCATTTTTAACCAATGTGACGAAAAATTTTACGTCACATTGGCACGGCTAGTGCGTAGCTATTCTCGAGACGAACACAAACATTTATGAGCGATTCGAAACGCCCTCATCCTTACATCCACATCCCCGAAGTCAGCGAAAAAACGCTTCACCGCCCCGAAATGGAGCGCGATGCCTGTGGTGTGGGAGTGGTTTGCCACATTAAAGGAGAGCGCAGCCATCGTATTTTGCGGTTGGGACTCGATTCGGTAAATAACGTGACTCATCGCGGTGCGCTCAACGCGGACATGAAAACGGGCGACGGAGCCGGTGTTTCGACCCATTTGCCACACAAAATTTTTCTTCCAATTGCGGAAGAGATGGGAACGAAGCTGGAAAGCAACGAACAGCTCGCAATTGGCGTTTTCTTTCTCGCAGATAAAGATTCCACAGATTATGTGAAGGCCAAAGTTCTCGCTGAAGGCTGCCTGCGGAATCGCGGAATCGGTATCATCGGTTGGCGTGAAGTTCCAACCAATCCAAAAGCTCTGGGTGATCAGGCGATTGAGACGATGCCTGAAATTTTGCATCTTCTATTGAAGCGTCCCGAAGGAATCGATGACGATCAGTTTGAGCGTGAGCTTTTTCTTGCTCGACGTGATATCGAAATCAAATCGAAGAAAGAGGCGATCGAGGATTTCTACATCCCTTCGTTGAGCCATCGCTTGATGGTCTATAAAGGATTCCTCGTCGCAACTGCGCTGGAGAAATTTTACGACGACCTTCAGAATCCAGATTACGAGACCGGTGTTTGTCTCTACCACCAGCGCTTTTCGACCAACACGTTTCCAACGTGGGCACTCGCTCACCCTTTCCGGATGCTTTGCCACAATGGTGAAATCAACACCGTGCGCGGAAACCGGAACTGGTTGAATTCGCGAATCGGACAGTTCGAAAGCGACGTTTGGGGCGACGACATGCATCTCTTGAACGAGATTATCGATCCGGACGGCTCGGACTCGGCAAGTCTCGATTCAGCGCTCGAATTGCTCGTTTTGTCAGGACGATCGGTCCCGCATGCCATGGCGATGCTTGTTCCGGCCGCGTGGCGAATCGATCCGTTTACGCCGCAGCCGGTTGCCGATTTCTACAAATACCACGCGACTTTCTGCGAGCCATGGGACGGTCCAGCAGCACTCGCATTTTCTGACGGACGCACCGTTGCTGCTTCGCTGGACCGGAACGGATTGCGGCCAGCCCGTTATAAAATTACCGATGACGGAATTTTTAGCCTGGGATCAGAGGTCGGCACCTGCCATCTCGATGATGAGACCGTTATCGAAAAAGGACGTCTTGCTCCCAGTGAAATGTTGGTGATTGAAATGGAAACGGGCGAAGTTTTTCACAACACCGAAGTGAAAAACAAGCTCGCAGCGATGCAGCCTTACGGGAAGTGGCTCGACGATAATCGTATTCCTATGAATGACCGAGTTTCGCCGAAGCCGGACGTGCCCACGGAGCCAGTTTTCGATCCGGTGTTGCTTTCTCGAAATCAAGTTGCTCATGGCTATAATAAAGAAGAGATCGGTTTATCGCTCGCGCCGATGGTGAAAACCGGTCAGGAAGCGGTGAATTCAATGGGAGATGACGCAGCACTTTCCGTGTTGTCGCTCAAGCCCAAGCTGCTCTACACCTATTTCAAACAACTTTTCGCGCAGGTTACCAACCCGCCGATTGACCCGATTCGCGAATATCTCGTAATGTCAATCGAGGCCGATCTCGGGCCGGAGCGAAATTTGCTAGCGGAAGTGCCTGAAAATGCGCGCGTCGTTCACCTGCAATCACCGTTTCTTTTCCCGCATCAATTGAATGCGCTGGGAACGTTTGAAGGCTTCAGCGCGACGACTTTGGATACAACCTGGTCTGTCAGCGATGGGCCGGAAGGTTTAGAAGCTGCGGTCGACAAACTTTGCGCCGAAGCAGAAAACGCAGTCGATACCGGAACTTCCTTCGTGATTTTGTCAGACCGCGCCATCAGCAATGAGCGGGTCGCAATTCCTATTTTAATGGCGACTGCGGCAGTTCATCATCATCTCACGCGGATGAAAAAGCGGATGTTGACCAGTCTAGTTGTCGACACGGGTGAGCCTCGCGAAACGCACCACATGGCCTGTATCATTGGATTCGGTGCCACTGCGATCTGCCCCTATTTGGCTCATGCAACCGTTCGCCAGATGGTCGAGCACGATCCGAAGAACAAGTTCGACGGCATGACAGCGAACGAAGGCTTGCGTCGTTTTCACAACGGCTTGGAAAAGGGCGTTCTGAAAATCATGTCCAAAATGGGCATCTCTTATCTGAACAGCTATCAGGGAGCACAGATTTTCGAAGCGGTCGGTATTGGCGAGGAAGTCATCGAAAAATGTTTCCCGGGAACGCCTTCACAAATTTCCGGAATCGGTTTCAAAGAAATTGCGGCCGATAGTCTGGAACGGCATTCGAACGCATTTAGCAATGCTGCAACCGCTGATGGCGAGCCTCTGAAACTCGATGATCCGGGTTATTTCCGCTATCGTCGCGACGGTGAAACTCACTCTGTTACCGGTCCCGTAATTAAGAATTTCCATACGTTCGTAAAATCCGGCGATCAGGCCGATTACGAAACGTATGTTGAAGATCTGAAATCGCACAATCCGACCGCGATTCATGACATGTTCGAATTGGTTCCGCATGGCGATCCGATTCCGATTGATGAAGTGGAGCCAATCGAAGATATTCGCCGCCGTTTTACCACTGCCGCGATGTCGATGGGCGCGATTTCTCCCGAAGCTCACGAAGCTCTCGCAATCGCAATGAACCGAATCGGTGCGAAATCAGATTCTGGTGAAGGCGGCGAAGATTCCCGTCGTTTCAAGCCGTATCCGAATGGTGATTGGGGAAATTCCAAGATCAAGCAGGTCGCATCCGGTCGATTTGGCGTTCATGCCGAATACCTGATGTCTGCCGAAGAGATCGAAATCAAGATGGCGCAAGGCGCGAAGCCCGGTGAGGGCGGACAGCTTCCGGGTCACAAAGTGAACGGCCTCATCGCGCGGCTTCGTCACACCCAGCTCGGCGTCACCCTGATTTCACCTCCGCCACACCACGATATTTATTCGATCGAGGATTTAGCGCAGCTGATTCACGATTTAAAAGAGATCAATCCACGTGCCAAAGTAACGGTGAAACTCGTTGCCGAAAGTGGTGTCGGAACCGTTGCCGCAGGTGTTGCCAAAGCAAACGCGGACGTGATTCTCATTTCCGGCCATGACGGTGGAACAGGAGCCTCACCAATCAGCTCGATTAAAAACGCAGGACTTCCCTGGGAACTTGGCGTTGCCGAAACCCAGCAGGTTCTCATGATGAACGGCCTTCGTGGACGCGTCACTCTCCGGACTGATGGCGGAATGCGGACCGGATTGGATATCATCCACGCTGCGATTCTCGGGGCGGAAGAATACAACTTCGGAACGATCGCTCTGATCGCACTTGGCTGCGTTTACGTTCGCCGTTGCCACCTCAATACCTGCCCAGTTGGTATCGCGACGCAGGATCCAAAATACCGCGCCAAGTACAAGGGCGAGGTTGAGCACGTTGTCAATTTCTTCAACGCGGTTTCACAAGAATGCCGCGAGCACATGGCCAAGTTGGGCATACGCAAGTTGGACGATCTCATTGGCCAGACGAAATACATCAAGCAGCGTCACGTGCCGGATCATCCAAAAGCGAACCTGCTCGATTTCTCGAAAATCCTCGCCGATGTCTCCGAATTGTCTGATAAAGACATGCCTCGCATCTGTCAGCAGGATCGAAACGATGGCCTTCACGCCGCGCCGCTCGATGATAAAATCATCGGTGACGCCCGTATCGCGATTCGCGAAAAGACGCCAATCACACTGAACTACGATGTGAAAAACACGTATCGGAACATCGGAACCAAACTGACGGGCATGATTGCTGATCAGCATGGAAACCACGGGTTGCCGAATGGAACCATCAATTTGAATCTTACCGGAAGTGCCGGTCAAAGCTTCGCAACCTTTCTCTGTGGCGGCATTCGCATCACCCTCGCCGGTGAAGCAAACGACTACGTTGGAAAAGGAATGTGCGGCGGCGAAATCATCGTTCACCCGCCTGCAAAACGCGCATTTGAGCCTAGCGAAAACTCAATCATCGGAAACACTGTGATGTATGGTGCAACCGGTGGAACGCTTTACGCAAACGGCCGTGCCGGCGAGCGATTCTGCGTTCGGAACTCCGGTGGAACCGCGATTGTTGAGGGTATTGGCGACCACGGTTGCGAATACATGACCAACGGACTCGTCGTAATCCTCGGGCCAACCGGAGTGAACTTCGGAGCCGGAATGAGCGGAGGCCGCGCCTTCATCTACGACACCGAATACATCTTCGAGAAGACTTACAATCCCGAGATGGTTGAAATCGTTCGGGTGGATCATGGCAGTCAGGACGAAGCCGATTTGAAGAAACTGGTTTATCAGCATCTCGAATACACCGACAGCGCTCGTGCGAAAGAAATCCTCGACGATTGGGACACCGCTCGTCAGAAATTCTGGCTCGTCCGTCCCAAATCAACCGTCGCTGATGCCCCTGCCATTGCAAAAACGGAGAAGGCAGCAGCTGCGAAGTGATTTTCGATTTTCTACGAACCAATAGGGTTGATTCAACGAACAGACCCTATTGAATCGAAAACCAATTTCGAACAGACAGGGTTGATTCATCGAACGAACCCTGTTAGATCGTGAAAACAAGATTTCTGTGAGTTCTTCAAAATTAAATCCCTCCAACGACCGACGTGATATCACGATCGGTGGAACCGCGTTCGAAGCCGGCAAAAAAGGTGTCGTCGAGCTCCCCATTGGCTCGCTCATCAATTATCAACCGGTATCGATGCCGGTTCATGTTCGTCGGGGAAAGAAAGATGGACCGTGTTTGATTGTGACCGCCGGCTTGCACGGTGACGAAATTAATGGAATCGAAATCGTTCGGCGACTTTTGAGATCGCGACTTCTCTCCGGCTTGATGGGGGATCTCATTCTCGTTCCGATCGTTAACATTCCCGGCTACCTGTCCCGTTCGCGCTATTTGCCGGACCGCCGTGATCTGAACCGCCTCTTTCCAGGATCACCGAAAGGATCGCTGGGCGGTCGCATCGCCTACACTTTTTCGGACGAAGTGATGAAGCACGGCACCCACGCAATCGATATGCATACGGGAGCGATCCGGCGCCCCAATTTGCCGCAAATTCGATACACCGAAGGTGACGAGACCGGCTTTGGCATGGCCAAAGCGTTTGCTCCGCCGGTTGTGATGTCCAGCGCGCTTCGAGAGAGTTCGCTTCGCGCTACTTACTTTGAGAAAAAAATCCCCTCGATCATTTACGAAGCAGGTGAAGCCCATCGCCTCAATGCGGCATCGGTCAGATTTGGATTTCGCGGCGTGATTTCCGTCATGCGCCATCTCGGAATGCTTCCTCCATCCAAGAAACCGCAGAAGCGACATATTAAAACGATTGTTGCCCCGACTTCATTTTGGGTACGTGCGCCGCAGGGAGGAATTTTTTCTCCCTCAACCAATCTCGGACAGGCAACCATCGCTAACAAAGAAATCGGGGTCGTTGCTGATCCATTTGGTCGGAAGGAATTCGAAATCTTGTCTCCGTCTGACGGAATCATCATCGGAATTTTGCGGGAAGCGACCGTGGACGAAGGGGACGCTCTGTTTCACATCGCCACGTCGCAAAACCCTGAAAAAGAGGAGGCTCAGATCCAAAAAAGTGAGGATCACCTCGAACACGCCGAAGAGGAATTCCCCGGGGATATCAACTGATCACACTACGACCCGAAGCGCGGACGGAAGCACGTGCATCGTTGTCGGTGTTGATGCGATAACATCGCCATCGACTTGAATTTCCATGGGTGGATCGCTTTTCACCTCAATTTCGGTGGCCGTCCAATGGCTCACCAATTCAGACGCGTCCAGCCAGGGCAACACTTCGCCAAGCGGATTTTTATCCAAGCCCATCATCTGACGAGCCAACTGAATCATCGCTTCCAGATTGTTTTTTTTCAAAATAAACACATCGAGCAAACCGTCGTCGATTCCCACTTCGGGAGCCAACGCAACACGACCAAAGCCGACTCGCCCCGAATTTGCGACAACAAAAGCAACGCCGCTTTCAGAAATTTCCCGATCGCCGTCTAATTTAATTTCGTAGCGCACCTCTTTACTTTCCTGAAGAGCTTTGATCCCCGCAAAAACGTAAGCCCATTTTCCGAACTGATCTTTCAGCTCCCGCGTCGCATCCTGAACCACTTCGGACTCAAAGCCTGCTCCGACTCGAAGCAAAAACGGGCGCTCACCAATCATTCCGACATCAATCGCCCGAACCCTGTATTCGTCCTTGCCACATAACAAATCACAGGCTCGTTCCAATTTTTCTGGAATCCCCAACTCTGCAGCAACCACATTTCCCGTTCCTCCGGGTAAAATTAGAAGCGGCACATTTGATTCCAGTAAACCGCCTGCCACTTCCATCACCGTGCCGTCGCCGCCATAGACACCGACCACATCCGCCCCGTTTTCCACCGCCTTTTCAGCCAGCGTATGCCCATCACCATCCCCATGGGTGATCGAAATTCCCCAACGAATACCCGCGCTCCGAAAGTGCCGATTCAAAATCGCGAGAAGAGGAATCTTACGCGATGGAGCCGGATTCACGATGACATGAACACATTTCGGCTTGGGATGTATTTCCGTGATTATAGGGCAATTTTCCGATGGATTTGGGCGGGTGGCGAGCGTTTTTTTAGGCCATGCAGCCAAAACGATCTACTCCTATGTGCACGATGAATCGATTCTGTTGGTTCGCAATCATCGCACTTGTCGCGACTTCGACGTTTGCCCAGGAAAAATCTGCCGCGTCGAAAAAGAAAAAAATGCCGAAAATTCCTGAAGGCGTCAAAGTGATTCGCGACATCGAATATACCTCGCCCAACGGGATCTCGCTGAAGCTGGATCTGTATTTACCTGAAAAACCGACCACAGAAAAGCTCCCCGTGGTGATGTGGGTTCACGGAGGAGGCTGGAAAAACGGCAGCAAGGATAATTGCAAAGCGGCATTTCTCGCGGCTGAGGGAAATTTTGCCGCAGTCAGCATCAGCTATCGCCTTATCGGTTCAGGCAAGTGGCCAGATCAAATCAATGACTGCTACGAAGCGGTCCGTTGGGTTCGCAACAGTGCCAAAAAGCACGGACTCAATGGCGATAAAATCGGAGTCTGGGGAGGTTCTGCTGGCGGGCACCTCGCTGCCCTGATGGGGACACGCCCTTTTGATGGCGAAGAAAAAACATCGAGTCGCGTTCAGGCCGTTTGTGATTGGTTTGGACCGAGCGAGCTGCTCACGATGCCGCCGAATACGATCGGCGAAAAGCGTACGCGGGCGATGGTCGAAAAATCCAACGGTGCGCTCCTGCTCGGAAAAACGGTGATGGACGTGCCGGATCTCGCGAACGATGCAAGCGGATTACATCACGTTTCAAAAGATGATCCGCCGTTTTTAATCATGCACGGCGAACTCGATCCAGGCGTGCCACTTGAGCAAAGCCAAAAGCTTCACGATGCGTTGAAGGAAGCAGGCGTTCAGTTAGAATTCGTGATTGTGAAGGGCGCAGGTCATGGCGGGAAGGAATTTCAAACCGACACGGTGAAAGCCATGGTTCGGAATTTTTTCACAAAGACGCTGCGCTGATTCCCTTCCCTTTTTCTTTGATTAAAGAAAATGGCAGTTCGAAAAATTTCATGAGTTTCGATTAGCCAATCGAACATGACTTCGACGAATACTGCACGTGGACCCGGTTTTACAAAGGGAAGAAGTCGAGTCGCAAAGTTCCAGCCGCTACTGCTGCTCTTTCTTGCTTCCGGGCCCACTTGCGTCGCGCGGAAGATCGATTCGACAAGTCGTTCCTTTTCCCTCTTCGCTGCTGATTCGAATATCGCCCTTGTGAGCATCAACGACAGACCTCACGATCGCCATACCGAGCCCGGTACCGCTCGCTTTTCCATAGGTGACAAAGGGTTCAAAGATTTGTTCCAGCACTTTGTCGGGAATTCCACAGCCATTATCTTCAACCTCGAACCAAACGGAATCATCGCTGGCTCCCCCCACCCGCAGCGTTAGGGTTCCTCCCGCCTCCATGGCTTCCGAGCCATTCTTGATGATGTTGCACAGCAATCGAATCAAGCGATTTCGATCAGCAACGATGTCGCCCTCATAGTCGATCTCGCGAATCACCGTGATTCCATCATTTGCTAGACTGTTGAGTATTTGGGTATCGATGGACTCGAGCAGCTCGGTCACGCTGGTGGCCTTCAGTTCCAGCTTAATTTCACCTTTTGAGTAGTCGAGCACCTCCTGAATCATCACCAGCATCTGATCCGTGGCGTCGCTGGTGAGTTCGCCCATGGTAACCAGTGCCTCATCCTCGGTATTCGACTTCAGATAGTGACTGGCCATCGAAATAGTGGCGATGGGATTGCGGAAATCGTGCACCATTGCACCCATCATCGTGCCAATCAGACTGAGCCGTTCCGCATCGATCAATTCATCGATGAAATGCGTGTTCGCCCTTTTTAACTGCGATGCAATTAGTCGGGTAAAATGCAGTGCTGCCTCGGGCGAATGACCCATCATCGCATGCAGACCGTCCCGGCCCAGAGTCCCGAGGACCGTTGCCCCCTTTGCGGTCGCACGGGCAGTTCGATGTTGTTCATCTTCAAGCAGCAGAGCCAATTCACCGAAAAAGTCACCCGGTTTCTTAACGGTCAGGATTTCCTGTTTTCCACCACGGCCTCTCTTGGAAATGCTCACTTCGCCTGAAGCGACCAGATACACGTTCTGACCCACCGCGCCCTCCTCGAATACGATGTCGCCGTCTTCGTAGTGACGCAATTTGATCGGAAGCTCCAACTGGTCGAGCTCATCCCCGGCGATGCCGGCAAAGAAGGCGCTATGCTTGAAAATATCGTCCATAAAGTGCGTAAGCTGTTAAAGCGACTCTTGAATCGTAAGCTCCATCAATTAGATAAGCAAATTTCACGCCGACAAAAGACTCAAATTAGCGCATCCATGGCAATCCTACGACCAAACAGGTAACTTCGCGCAGTCCGGTCAAGCTGAGCAGATTGTCGGTTTTGAGAGAATCTTCTCGGAATATGATTACATTCCATAGTAATCTCTCGTTCCTGAAAAGAATGATGAAAAATCTAAAATTTACCGCCACCCTGTTCTCAACTTTTTTGGCGTTGGGGCTTTCCGCTTTCGGTGATGATGCAAAGCAACTTCCTGATCCAGACGGAAAGCCGGCTGACATGAGCAAGCCGGTTCAAGTTTATATTTTGTTGGGCCAGTCCAATATGCTTGGCTTTGGAAAAATCACAGGCGGCGAAGGCTCGCTCGAACATGCCGTGAAAGAGAATGGGCTTTATCCTTATCTCATCGATGACGCGGGCAATTGGACCGAGCGAAAAGACGTCCGCAACGTCCGCGTGATGGGAAGCGGCACAGGCGGTGCAAAGCATTTCAACAACGAGTGGATGGCGATCGGTAAAGGAAAGATCGGTCCCGAAATCAGCATTGGGCATCACGTGGGACAGGCC
>ERZ887851.3855-NODE-3855-length-10521-cov-15.551882_pt1 | contig 10521 bp, 12 predicted proteins | sample MGYA00521100_ERZ887851 | MGnify/ENA primary metagenome ERZ887851 (study PRJEB32303, sample SAMEA104408602) | aquatic metagenome | biome: Brackish water; feature: Pelagic; material: water | place: Baltic Sea | collected 2014-06-06T16:11:00 | depth 11,444 m ...
CCGCCAGGCTGGAACAGCGCCGCCGCTGACCTGGCCATGAACTCCCGCGGCCCCGATCTGATTGAGATGTCCCTGGTGGCGCTGATCCTGGCCCTGATCGTCTACCGACTCACCCTGGCCTGACCTTGGCGCCCCTGCTGGTCCTCGACAACATCTGCGTGCGCGGCCGCAGCCAGCCTCGCCTGGATCGGGTGTCGCTGCAGCTGGAGCCGGGCGAACGGGTCGCCCTGCTGGGCCCCAGCGGTGCCGGCAAGAGCACCCTGCTGGCGGTGGCCAATGGCCTGCTGGCCCCCGACCAGGGCAGCGTGCGCTGGTCGGGGCAGCCCCGGGGCCGGACAGTCCGCGCCCGGCGGCGCCAGCAGGTCCGCATCGGCACCCTCTGGCAAGACCTGCGCCTGATCGAAGAGCTCACGGTGCAGCAAAACCTCAACGCCGCCCGGCTGGCGGTCTGGGGCTGGCCGCGGGCCCTGCTCAACCTGTTGCTGCCGTTGGAAACCGCAGCCTGCGCGGCGGTGCTGCAACGGCTCGATCTGGATCCGGCCCTGCTTAACCAGCCCGTCTCGGCCCTCTCCGGGGGCCAGCGCCAACGGGTGGCCCTGGCCAGGCTGCTGCGCCAGGAGCCCTTGCTGCTGCTCGCCGACGAACCCCTGGCCAGCCTGGATCCACGCCTGGCCGCCGATCTGCTGGCCCTGCTGCTGGAGCTGGCGAGCCCGCCAAGGGCCCTACTGCTCAGCCTGCACCGCCCCGACCTACTGGCCGGTTTCGACCGGGTCGTGGGGCTGCGGGCCGGCCAGCTGGTATTTGACCAGGCCGGCTCCAGTCTCGAAACGAGCCAGCTCAAGGCGCTCTACGCCGGTGCCGAAAGGCCATGAGGCCCGCGGCGCCGCTGTGGGTCGTGCTGCCCGCCCTGGTGCTCCTGCCGGTGCTGGCCCTGCTGCCCGGGATCAGCCATGGCGGCGGCTGGGAGCTGGTGGGCGAGTTTGCCGCCGCCGCCCTGCAGCCCTCCCTAGACCCGCTGGTAGTGGGATCGGTGCTGGGGGGCCTGGGCGTTACAGCGGGCATCGCCCTGCTGGGCTGGGCCGCCAGCCTGGCCCTGGGCCTGGTGCTCGGCATCGCCAGCTCCCGGGTGGTGTGGCACACCTGCTGTGGCAACGCCGCTCCAGCCAGCTGGATCCGTCGCCTGCTGGCCCTGCCCCGCTCTATTCATGAACTGCTCTGGGGACTGCTGCTGCTGCAGCTGGTCGGGCTGCAGCCGGTGGTGGCGGTGGTGGCGATCGCCATTCCCTTCGGGGCCCTGGTGGCCCGGGTGGTGAGCGACCTGCTCGATGCCCTGCCCACCGCCAACCTGGAGGCCCTGCGCTGTGGCGGCGTAGCCGGACCGGCGGCCCTGGTCACCGCCCTGGGGCCACCGCTGCTGCCCCAGGTGATCAGCTACAGCGGCTACCGGCTCGAATGTGCCCTGCGCAGCGCCACCATGCTGGGGGTATTCGGTCTTGGAGGCCTGGGCACCGAGCTGCGCCTCACCCTGCAGTCGCTGGCCTTCAGGGAACTCTGGACCGGCCTGTGGCTCCTGCTGGCGGTGATGCTTCTGCTGGAGGCGCTAGTGGGCTGGCTGCGGCGCCGCTGGGCCATGCCGGCGCGGCTGGGACTCGACCGGCGGGGCGTGGGCCGGCAGGGCCGGGAGATCCTGGTGGCATCCCTGGTGCTGCTGCCATCGCTGGGCCTGGTGGCCTGGCAGCTTGGGATCGAACCCGCCGGCCTGCTGCGCTGGCAGGGCCTGCCCCCCCTGGGCCCGGCCGACTGGGGCGCGGTGCTGGCCCTGCCCTGGGCGAGCCTGGTTGGCAGCACCCTGCTGCTCACCCTGCTGGCCGCAGCCCTGGCCGTGGGTCTGGCGCCATTGATGCTGCTGGTCGCGCAGCCCTGTCGCCCCCTGCTGGCTTTGGTGCAAGGGCTCTGGGCCCTGGGGCGGCTCTGGCCGCCACCACTTACGGCCCTGCTGCTGCTGTTTGTGCTGCAGCCCGGGCTGGTCACCGGCGCCCTGGCCCTGGGTTTCCACAACCTCGGCATTCTGGGTCGACTGTTGCTGGAGGCAGCCGAAACCAGCGGAGCTCCCCAGCAGCAGGCCCTGCTGGCGGCGGGGGCAGGCCCCCGGCTGGCCCTGCTCTACGGCCGCTTCAGCTCTCTGGCCCGCCCCTACCTGGCCTATGGCGCCTACCGGAGCGATGTGATCCTGCGCGAATCGGTGGTGGTGGGCCTGGTGGGGGCCACGGGCCTGGGCAGCCAACTGCTGGAGTCCCTCAGTTCGTTTGCCGGCGACGAGCTGCTAGCTCTGGTGCTGGTCTATGCAGCGCTGACCCTGCTGGGGGAAGATCTCAGCGACCGCGCACGCCTCTGGCTTCTGGAGACCCCCCATGGTGATGGCCCACCCCAGGAAGCTGGTGGCCCTTGGCGATAGCGGCATCTTCGGCTGGGGAGACCCGCTGGAGGGGGGCTGGTGCGAGCGGTTGCGGCGCCACTGGATGGAACTGCCCGGCGGCCCGGTGCTCTACAACCTGGGCGTGCGCGGCGACGGGCTGGAGCGGCTGGCGGCCCGGCTGATGGCGGAGGTGGGCTGCCGCGGCGAGCTGAGGCGCCAGCAACCCCAGGGGATCCTGCTGGGAGTGGGCCTGAACGACACCGCCCGGGTGGGGCGAGCCAATGGCCGGCCCCAGCTCGATGGGGAGGGATTCCTATTTGGCCTGCAGCAGTTGCTGCACCAGGCCAAGGCGATCGCACCGGTGCACGTGATTGGCCTCACCCCGGTGGACGAGGCGGCCATGCCCTACGCAGGGGTGCTCTGGTATCGGCTGGACGACATCCGCCGCTATGAGGGTTTGCTGGAGGAGGCCTGCCTGGAAGCGGATGTGCCTTTCCTGCCCCTGCTGGAGGGGCTACTGGCAGACCCCGACTGGCCCCAGTGGCTGGCCAGCGATGGCCTGCACATCAATAGCGAGGGGCACCGGCAGGTCTACCGCCGGGTGAGTAGCTGGCCTGCCCTGTTGGCCTGGGCCGAGCTGGTGCCCCTGGCTGGCCTAACGCCGATGGGGTGAGCGGTAAATCCCCCAGGGGGTTGGTCCCGGTTCACCCGCTTGGGGGAGCTGGACGGGGCCCTGCCGCGGCGACGGTGGAAACACCGAAATCCCGACCCCCATGTCCACCTGTCAGATCCACGAGCGCAACCGCAGCTGGCTGGAAGCCATGGCCGCCAGCCCCGACGCCAACACCCGCCTGCGCTGGCGTAACGCCCTGGTGGAAGAGAACCTTGGCCTGGTGCGGATGGTGGCCCAGCGCCAGAGCCTGCGCAGTGGCCAACCCTTCGATGAGCTGGTGTCGGCCGGCAACATGGGCCTGATCAGGGCAGTGGAGGCCTTCGATCTGCGCCAGCGCTGCAACCTCAGCAGCTTTGCCGTTCCCTACATCAAAGGGGCGATGTTGCACGACGTGCGAGACAACGGCCAGCCCCTGCGTACCCCCCGGCGACTGCGGGAATTGCAGCAGCGGGCCAGGCGCCTGCAGGAGCAGCGGCGCAGCCGGGGCCTGGCACCCCTGGCAAACGAAGCCCTGGCCGCGGAGCTGGGCTGCCGCAGCGGCCAACTCGAGGAGGCAGCCGCAGTTCAGCGGGCGCTGCAGGTGCGCAGCCTCGATGCCCCCCTTGGCCCAGAAGACGCTGGGGAGCCAAGCTGCCTGCTCGATCAGCTGGCAGCCCAGGGCACACCGAGCTGGGCAACGGCCGAGGCAGGAGATTCAGGCGAAAGCCACCAGGGGCCTCAGCAGTGGTTGCAGAGGCAACTGGAGCAACTCGATACCCAGGACAAACGCCTGCTGGAGGGCCACTGGTTCGAGGGGCGGAGCTGGAAGGAACTGGCCCTGGAGCTGCGCCTCAGCTGCCGCCAGGCCCAGCAGCGGGGCGAAACCCTGCTGGGCTGGCTTCAGGCGGCCGCGGGCCATGTGCCAGCCAGCAATACCGAAACTGCCATGGCCAGCAGGGCGGCAATGGCCGTCTGAATCCCATTGACCAGCTCATTGCTCAACCAGCGCCAACGCTGCTGGGCGGTGGCACCAATCAGGCTCTCAAGCAGGGTCGCCACCAGCCCCACCAGGGTCACCAGCAGCCAAGCGGAAGCGCCAGAGAGCAATCCCAGGGCCAGCATCAGCAGGGCCATCAGGGCGCTGCCGACCAGGCTGGCGGCGGTGCCCTCGAGGCTGATCGCCCCCTCGCTGCCGGGGGGGACCGGGCGAAGGGTGGTGATCAACACGGTGTGGCGGCCCCAGCGCTTGCCGATCTCACTGCCGAAGGTGTCCGCCAATTTGGCGGCGAAGCTGGCGGCAAAGCCGAGCAGCAGCAACGGCTGCCAGGCCGGCGGCGCCAGGGCGGCGGCCATCGCCAGCAGGGTGCCGGTGGCCGCCGAGCCCCAGACGTTCTCGGGGCCGCGGGCCCCGCCGCGGGCCTCCGCCAGACCGCGGGCCAATTTGGCGCGAAACCCCAGGCGGGTCACCGCCGACCCCAGCACCAGGTAGAGCACCACGGCCAGCCAGCCCGGCGGCCCCAGGCAACCCCACAGCAGGGTGCCAAGGCAGCCGGCATGGACCCAGCCGGCCCGGGTCAGCACGGGCAGGCGCTGGGCCAGGGCAATCAGAGCGGCATTCAGGGCCAGGGCACCTAACCAGTGGCCCCAGCTCTGGGGGGCAACCAGGGCCAACTCAGAAATGGGCACGCAGGGGCGATCGCATAGCCAAAGTGTGTTGCACTGCCAAGGTGCTGGTGGATCGGGGAAAGTGGCCGGCCATAATCGTTGCAGAACGCTGCTGCAGCAATGTTGTTCAACCGCAAGCCCGCTTTTTTTCTAGACCTGGGCAGTGAGGGTGCGACCCCGGCCAAGGTGGCGATCGCCGAGCCCAAACCCAGCGCTGCCAAGGCGGCTGAGCCCAAAGCTGCAGTAGCTCTAACCGCAAATCCGGCCCCGGCCACCGCAACCCAGCCCAGCAGCCAGCCCAGCAGCAGCCAACCCAGCCTCACCACCGCAGAGGCGATCGCCGCCGAGCTGCGCGCTGCCCAGGAAGCCCTGCCCGCTCCGAGCCTGACCACCTTCGCCCCGGAGTGCCTCAATCCCGCCAATGCCCTGCCCAGCCGGCGGCGGCTGGCTGGAGCCAACCTGGCCGGTTACAAGGCGATGGCAGCCGGCATGTTTCGCAACTAGGAGACCAGGCTCTGGCGCCAATGGCTGAGCAGGGCGGCGGCCGCCACGGCGGCGGTGCTGCAGCGCAAGATCGTCGGCCCCAGGCTCACCGGCTGCCAGCCCTGCTCCAGGGCCAGGCCCTCCTCCTCCGGGCTCCAGCCACCCTCAGGGCCGATCGCCACCACCAGCCCCTCGCCGGCACTGGCGGGCCCTGGGGCGAGGGGAGCCAGGAGCTCCTGCAGTAGGGGCAGGCAAAGCTTGCGGCTGCTGGCCAGCAGGCCCCGGCCGGCACCATGGGGCGGCGGCTGCCCCAGCAGCGCGGTTGCAGCCACTGGGGGGAGCAGCTCGGGCTGCCATAGCCGCTCACACTGCTCGACAGCCTCCCGCAGGATGGCGGCCCCGCGCTCTGGCCTGGGCCCATCGGGCCCGACGCTGCGCTCTGCCCGCAGGGGCGAGATGCGATCTATCCCCAGTTCCACCACCATCCGCAGCAGCACATCGGCGTCCCGGCGGGGCAGGGCCAGGGCCAACTCCAGCAGGGGAGCGGGCGGCCCCTGCTGCTGCAGCGGGGCCTGCAGGGGTTGCTCGAGCACGGCCCCATTCCCCTGGCTGAGCTTGGCGCTCCAGAGGCGGCCGGCCCCATCCACCAGGTCAAAGCGATCCCCCGGGCGCAAGCGCAATACCCGGCCCAGGTAGTGGGCCTCGGCGGGCTCGAGGGCCACTTCCTGGGCCGCCAGCCGCTCGGGGGGAATCAACAGCCGCCGCAATTCCCGTGCCACAGCTTCGCCTAGTCGTCGATGGCGTCGAGGCCGGCGAACATCGCCTCGGGCTGCTCCTCAATCGGCCAGTCATCGTTGAGACCACCGATCAGCAGCTCCTCGAGTTCGAGCACGTCGTTGTTGAGCTGGCCCAGGGCATTGATCAGCACATCGAGGGCTAGGGCATCACTGGTGCCCAGATCCACCCAGCAGCGTGCCCACTCCTCCTGGTATTCGATCGGGCCCATGTTGTGCATCAGGGCCGGCAGGGCCGCCGCTGCCGAATCGTGGCTGTAGTCCATCCAGCCAAGTTCGGCCCCCTCCTCGTGGGCCTGGAGGTTTTCGGCATTGAAGCCACCCAGCTTGCCGAGAAAAAACCAGCTGTCGAAGGCCGTTTCCAGGTAACCTCGCTCGCCGGCACCCACCGGATGGGGGAAGCGCATCCAGATCCAGCAGTTGAAGGGATTGAACTCGCGGAAGCGCACCTCCATGGCAAGGGGAAAAGGGGAGAAAACTGCCCCCATCAAACACGCCCGCCGGCATGCTGGGTCGATGCTTGAACTGCGCAACCTCTGCTATCAGGCGGCCACCGCGGCCCAGCCGGTGTTGCGCGGGGTCAGCCTGCAGCTGGCGGTGGGGCAGCCAGCCCTGGTGGCCGGCGGCAGTGGCAGTGGCAAGACCACCCTGCTCGAACTGATAGCTGGCCTGGCCGAACCCAGCAGCGGCCAGGTGCTGTGGGAGGAGGAAGCCCTCAATGCACGCCAGCGGCGCTGGCTCTGTGGGCTGGTGTTTCAATTCCCGGAGCGCCACTTCCTCGGGCTGAGCGTGGGCCAGGAGCTCAAACTCGGCCAGCGGCGACTCACGGCCGAGGAGGCGGAAAAAACCCTGGTGCAGGTGGGTTTGGGGGGGCTTTCGCTGCAGCAGCCGCCTGAGCAACTCAGCGGCGGCCAGCAGCGGCGGCTGGCCCTGGCGGTGCAGCTGCTGCGCAACCCCAAGGTGTTGCTGCTGGATGAACCCACCGCAGGCCTCGACTGGGCGGTGCGGGGCGAAATCCTCCAGTTGCTGGCAGGCCTCGCCCGGGAGAGGGCCGTGCTGGTGGTGACCCATGAACCGGAGTTGTTCGGGGGGGTGATCAACGGCGGCTGGCGGCTGGAGCAGGGCGTGCTGGAGCCGCTCTGCCGAATTCCTACGATGGCCCCATCCCCGGGAGGCAAGCCTTGAGCGACCAGCTGCTGCGGGCTACCGCCGCCGGAGGCGGCATTCGGCTGGTGGCGGTGAGCAGCGGCCACACCAGTCGCATCGCCCGCGAGCGCCATGGGCTCTCCTACCTCACCAGTGCCCTGCTGGGCCGGGCCATGACGGCCGGGCTCCTGCTGGCCAGCTCGATGAAGGTGGCCCATGGCCGCGTCAACCTGCGCATCCAGTCGGATGGCCCATTGCGGGGGCTGATGGTGGATGCGGGCCGCAACGGCACCGTGCGCGGCTATGTGGGCAACCCGGCCCTGGAGCTGGACCCGGTGACGGGCCCCGACGGCCTGGCCCACTTCGACTTCCGCAGCGCCTGCGGCACCGGCTACCTGCACGTGGTGCGCGACCTGGGCGAAGGCGAACCATTCAGCTCCACGGTGGAACTGGTGAGCGGCGGCATCGGCGACGATCTCGCCTCCTACCTGCTGCACTCCGAGCAAACCCCCTCTGCAGTGTTCGTCGGCGAGCAGATCGACAGCAATGGCGTGCGCTGTTGTGGCGGCGTGCTGGTTCAGGTGCTGCCAAAGGCGGCCCACGAGCCGGCCCTGGTGGCCCTGCTGGAGGAGCGCTGCCGGGAGGTGCGCCACTTCAGCCAGCGGCTGGCGGAGTGCCAGGGCAATCTGCAGGGCCTGCTGGAAGCGATCTTTCCCGACCTCGACCCCCAGCCCCTCGAGGCCGCCACGGGCTGCACGCCGGTGCGCTTCCACTGCCGCTGCAGCCGCGAGCGCAGCGTCAGTGCCCTCAAACTGCTGGGCCGCGATGAGCTCAGCGAGATGCTGGCGGAGGACGGCCGGGCCGAACTCACCTGCCACTTCTGCAGCGCCGTCTACGCAGTGGAGGCCGGCGAACTGAGCGAACTGATCGCCGAATTGGCCTAGCTTGGCCAGGCTCAGCCAGGACTAGCTCAACCCAGCCAAAGGGCCCCTAGCAGCAACACCAGAAGGGCCGGCAGGCTCTGCAGCTGCAGGGGGCTCAGGGGGAGACCCAGGGGCAGGCTGGCCGGCAGGGCGGCGGTGAGGATCGCGCCGAGCAGCAGGCCCAGGCAGAGCAGGCCAAATCCCCAGCCAACGGCAGCCAGGAAGCGCCGATGGCGCCACTGCAGATTGATCACTGCCATGGCCGTGGCCAAGGCCAGCAGGAGATCGGCAGGGAAGCTGGGTACCAGCAGCAACAGCAGCAGCAAGACTCCGGCGCTGGCCAACGGAAACCAGAGCTCCCGGCCACTTGCCAGGGCCAGGCCTGGCAGGGCCAGCCGGGGGGCGGCCATGCGGGGCAACTGCAGCTGGGGCAGGGAGGGCACGGCCAGGCGCGGTGGTGGTGGCGCCACCTGTTCGCGCTGGGAGGCCGTCTTGGCCGCCGTGCTCACCCGACCCTGTTGGCGGGCCTTGAGCCTCTCCATCAATACGGAGTCGTAGGCGGCCTCAATCCGGGAGCGGGCCATGGAGTCATCGCCCACCTCATCGAGTCGGGCCAGCTTGGCTGCCTGCACCTCGTCGAAGCTCGCATCGGCAGCAACGCCCAGCCGCTCGTAGGGGCCGGAGGGTTCGGCGGCCGGGGTGGGCTGATCGGAGCGTTGGGACATAACAGGCCTGGGGAATGGTCAGAACGTTCCCAGTAGGAAGCGTATCGAGGCCTGGCTAAAACAGGGGTTCACTGCAGTAAAACCCGGCCTCCTGTTGCAGCTTGCGGCGGCAGCGTTCGGCCTCCTCGGCGCCCAGTCGCTTGCGGTGCTTGAGCAGGGGCAGCTGGGGCGGCATGTGGCTGCCTTCCCGCATCTCCACCGTGGTGGCGCCGATAGGCCCCTGATCGGGCAGGAAACTAACGTAATCGCAGCCCCCGTCCGGGCGGGGACGCACCAGCCAGAGTGGCTTCGGCATCGCTGTGATGGTTCGTTACTTTTATTCTGGCGCGCGCGGCTGCCCTGCGTGGCTAGAGGGCGATCGGCTCCACCCCACTCACCACCGGGGCCACACCGCTGAGCTCCAGGTCGGGATGGTCGTCGCGCAGCTGGCCCAGGTTCCAGTCGTTCTTGAACAGCAGCACGGGCCGGTTCCAGGCATCGCGCACGGTCTTGCAGTTGAAGATCCGCCCCACCTGCTCCAGCGCCGGCCAGCCTCCCAGCACCCAGCGGGCCACGCTGAAGCCGAGGGGCTCAAGGCGCGTCTGCACGCCGTATTCATGTTCGAGGCGGTATTGGACCACCTCGAGCTGCAGCTGGCCCACCGCCGCCAGGATCGGATCGCGCTTGCTCTCGTCGATGTCGTAGAGGATCTGCACTGCCCCCTCCTCCCGCAGCTCATTGACCCCCTTGCGGAAACTCTTGAATGCCGAGGGGTTGGGGTTGCGCAACCAGGCGAACAGTTCGGGGGTGAAGCAGGGAATGCCCTCGTATTCGATGCGCGGGCCCACATAGAGGGTGTCACCAATGGCGAACATGCCGGGGTTGTTGAGGCCGATCACATCGCCGGGGTAGGCGTCGTCCACCACCTCCCTGTCCTGGCCAAAGAGTTTCTGGGGTCGCGACAGGCGGATCGCCCTGCCGGTGCGGGCGTGCTGCACCGTCATGTCCTTCTCAAACTTGCCGCTGCACACCCGCACGAAGGCCACCCGGTCGCGGTGGCGGGGATCCATGTTGGCCTGCAGCTTGAACACAAAACCGCTGAATCCCGGCCGGATCGGCTCGATCACCCCGGCGCTGCTGGGCCGGGCCGCGGGCCGCTGGGCCAGCTCCAGAAAGGCATCGAGGAACGGCCGCACGCCGAAATTGGTCATCGCCGAACCAAAGAAAACAGGAGAGAGTTCACCGCCGTGCACCAGCTCCAGGTCGAGGTCGGCACCGGCCCCCTCCAGCAACTCCAGTTCCTCGAGGGCCTGATCCAGGAGTTCCGCTTCCACAGCCCCTGTTTCGCGGGCTTGCTGCACCGAAAGGGTTTTCTCCTCACTGGCCCGGCCGCGCTCGGCCCGTTGAAACAGGATCAGGTTGTGGCTGCGCCGATCGATCACACCGCGGAAGCGGTCGCCACTGCCGATCGGCCAGTTGACCGGCCAGCAGGCCAGGCCCAGCTGCTGCTCGATCTCATCGAGCAACTCGAGGGGCTCCCGCCCCGGCCGGTCCATCTTGTTGATGAAGGTGAAGATCGGGATCTGGCGCATCCGGCAGACCTCGAAGAGCTTGCGGGTCTGGGGTTCGAGGCCCTTGGCGGCGTCCTCGAGCATCACCGCGTTGTCGGCGGCGGCCAGGGTGCGGTAGGTGTCTTCCGAGAAGTCCTGGTGGCCGGGGGTATCCAGCAGGTTGATCG
>ERZ887851.3870-NODE-3870-length-10481-cov-56.571072_pt1 | contig 10481 bp, 16 predicted proteins | sample MGYA00521100_ERZ887851 | MGnify/ENA primary metagenome ERZ887851 (study PRJEB32303, sample SAMEA104408602) | aquatic metagenome | biome: Brackish water; feature: Pelagic; material: water | place: Baltic Sea | collected 2014-06-06T16:11:00 | depth 11,444 m ...
CTGATCTCCTCCAGCAGCTCCCGCCGCAGCGCCTGCTCCGGCGTTTCGCCCGGATGAGGTGCCCGCCAAAAAGTCCCCAGCAGCCAGCGGCCATCCCGATGCAGCATCGCCAGGGCTACTTCAACGGCCATGGCGCGGCCTTAGTCCGCAGCAGTGCGGCGCCGCTGCTTGGCGTAGATCGCTGCACCGCCGGCCGCCAACACCAGGCCACCGCTGATTGCGAGAAACACCAGCGTCTGCAGAAGCAACAGAAAGATTCCGATGGCCGACCCGGCCACGATCTGCATCCTGGCCTTGATCAGCAGGGTGAGCAGCAGCAGGATTGTGGCCTTGAGGCTCAGCACCTTGGCCGTGCTGAACGGCAAGAAGGGGTTTAGGAGCACAGCTTGATCACGGGTCTACCCATGTTGGCGGGCGGAACCGGCAGCGGTGGCGCCATCTAGGCCCGCAGCGGCTTCTGCGGGATCCACCGCGGTGCAGCCAGCCCAGCCAAGTGCGCTTTGGTTGCTCATGCCCCCATCCTGGCCAAATCTTGAACGGTAGTTGCCCCACGGCATGGCGTTGGCTGCAAAGCAGCTCTTAGGCCATCTCCTGCTGGTGCAGCGATAGGACCGATCCCAAAGGAGTTCAGACGTCAGCGGGCTCAAGCTGGAGAGGACCGGAGCAAGCTCTCCTTGCGGAACTGCCCGTTCAGCTGCTGGCTATCACAGGCCAAAGGCGCCAATGGCGATAGCATTGCTATCAACGCTGTGATGGTGCCATGCCTGATTTGTTGGTGCGCGGCGTCGATGACGACCTGGTCCAGGCGCTTAAGAAGCGCGCTGGTGCCCATGGCCGCAGCCAGGAAGCGGAACTGCGGGCCATCCTTGCCGCTGCTCTGCTGAGCCCACCGCGGCGCAACCTGGCTGAATTACTGGCTGCCATGCCGGAAGTCGGTCTGGACGCTGATTTCCAGCGCCAGGACGATCAAGCGACGGCGGCTGATGTTTTTGATTGACACCAACGTGATCAGCGAGGCCCGTAAGGGCCGCCGCGCTGATGCGGGTGTGCAGGACTTCTGGGCAACTGCCGCCCGCGACAACACCCCGCTTTTTCTTGCCGCCATCACCATTGGTGAGCTGCGGCGTGGGGTGGAGTTGATTCGCCACCGGGGGGATCAACCGCAAGCAGAGCTGCTGGAGCAGTGGTTGACTGAGGTGTTGCAGACCTACGGCCATCGGGTGCTGGACCTTGATGGCGAGGCGGCCCAGATCTGGGGGCGACTGCGGGTGCCCAATCCCCACAACGCCATCGACAAACAGATCGCTGCCATCGCCCTGCTGCACGATCTCACCGTGGTGACGCGCAACGTTGATGACTTCGCTGGCTGCGGGGTGCGGCTGCTCAATCCGTTTCAGCCCGCACCGTGATGCACCCCCCCCTTGGCATGAGGATTTCTCCTCCCTTATTTGTCCAGCCGCTTCAGCGCTGCACCGCCCATCAAACCAAGCAAAAGGTTGAGGGTGGAATCAAAGCCGCCCTGATTAAGTTTTGGCTTTCAACTGCGTTCACAAGTGCCAGGCGTAGCGACGGCACCATCTGGAAACCGGCATCGCCGGTGGCTTCAGGGGCTAAGAGCTGTAACCCCGCTCCAAGTCAATAAATACTGCTGCAACTCTTGGTAGGAGTGAGCTTGAGCAGCGACCACAGGGCGCCGTACTGGGCTGCTGACAGCGAAAGCTCCTTTTGCATGGTTCCCCCCATTTTCGAGCCAGGTGCAGCAGAAGCCCCTAATTCAGTGTTGAACTCCCGCAGAGATTTGCAAATGTCTTCAAAGTCGGTGTTTAGGTTTTCGCTCGCCGCGCCCGACCCCGCTATTAGGACACCTGCGGTAGCAATCATGCTCAGGACTCGGCGCATGGTCTTTCAGCAATCCAACCATCATCCCAAACGCAGGCTGCTTGAGTCTGCTGGATTGGCGGCCAAATAGGTGTTATGGGCTTCGACAACCACGATCTGGTAGTTCTCGCGATCATCTGATCACCACCCGTCGGCGTAGTAGCGCTCAACCAACTCATAGGCCGTATTGGGTTTGGGGAGCCCCCTTAGGGTTGAAGGATGAAGCAGTTGCCGGGTAGGGCGAGACCAAAGTGGTTGGCAGTCGCCGGCCAGGTGCTGGCAGCGGCTTTGTTCGTGGCGATGACAGTCAGCGTCCTGCCGGTGCTGTTGATGACAAGTCTCGTCACCGCCCTGATCTTGATTCCGGTGTTGCGTCAACTCAGGAAGGAGGCGGAACGGACCGGGTCTGTTGTGAACGTGCCGGCAAGGGAGCAGATGGTCGACATCACACCCCTTCACGAGCGCCTGCGGCAAGAGTTTTTGGCGTTTCGCCGGCGTGGTTGGCGCCTATAGGGGTGAGCTGGGCGGTCGTTGCGCTCACTTGCGCGTAGCCCTAACGGCTTGCAGTTTGCGCTCCAGCACGATCCCCTCGGGCACCAGGGTGACGAGGTTGGCCACGATCAAGGGGCAATCGCCTGTGTAGCAGCCGTAGATGGTCCACAGGGCAATGCCTGCGGAGGTGGCGTGAGAAGTGCTGCTGCCGACCGCCACGTAGGGGTCAAAGAGGTAGGCCAGTCGGATCCGCTCGCCTTCTGAGACCAGGAGGAACTTATCCCCCTCCCCTTGGAAGCTCCACTTACGCCCCGTCGATACCAGCTCTTTCGACTTCCCTGTCTCTTAATAGGAGGCTCCCCCACCCATCCCGGCCAGCGTCGATAGCAAGTATTACATCTGCGGAAATTAGTGTTGAATATTAATTGATTCTGCTTTTATCTCCTCCGGGACCCCTACGAAACCGCCAGGCAGTTCTTTTGACGGGATCATTACATCTTTGATAAAAGTATCAAGGGATTCTTTGGAATCCCATACCGTAAAAATCAGTACTCCATCATCAGTAATTCCAGCAGCATGATAAATCTGCCCTTTGGGCAGCCCGCTTGCTGGATGCACCTTTGCAAGTGCTTCTTGGTACTGATTACGAGTGCCATTTCGCCAGAGATGACTCACCATATACGCCATTCGTTAGCCTTAGACTAGTTATGAAGATTACTGCTAAAATTTTCAATCCAATTAGCTCTCTTCATCTTGTTCATGACTCTTATCTGTTCAAGCTGCTGGCGGCGTGGCTCAGGGAGGAGGGGTGAGCTTGGGTAGGGCGGCAGCAAGGCAGCAATCATTTCAGCATCCGGATCCAGACCCACCACAGCAGAGCCGCCGGCACCATCGCCAGTGCCAGCACAGCAAGGCTCTGAAGCTGTTCTTCGTTCATCGGCCCCACTTTGTCCGGGCAGGATCGCCACCTGCTGCTGCGGGCTCAGGGGGGGGTGTTGGCTGGTCACTGCCGCCTGAGTAGGGGGAGGTGCACCCGCTGTTCTGTTTTGGGGACCTTTTTGGGGACCTCCCTTGAAGGCCAATCGGTGAAAAGTCAATCGGGGCGACAGGATTCGAACCTGCGACCTAGTGCTCCCAAAGCACCCGCGCTACCAAGCTGCGCCACGCCCCGTCGGGAAAGAGCTTAGGGGTGCGTCGGCGCCATCAGGCAAGGCTCAGCGGCCTAGGGATCGGATCAGATCCAGGAGGTTGCCGCCAGCGGCTGGCGGTTCGACGCCTCGATCGATAAACCAGAGATAGCCGGCTAGGGCATTCAGCCCAATAACCAGCAGCCAGACCCGCCAACCCTCTGGCAGTTTCATCTCAATCGCAGACAGGCAAGCCCATCATCCTGGTCAGGCCAGGCCTAGGCAGGTCAGGCCAGGGCAGTTGACAAAGCAATTCCTCCCCTATAGTACGAGTGTATTGATAGCCAAGGGTCATGGTTTCCGCTTCAGCCTCCACCCCAGCCTCCTCCCCGTACGCCGTCTTCCGCGCCGCAGACTGGCCGTCGCTTTTGCTGCCCGTTTGTGCCGCTCCGGTCCGGGGTAGGCCTCAAGCTTCTGGGCCTTGCCCGAGCTCGGCGCTGGTGCAGGGCGAGTTGTTTGAATTTCTGCTCCCCGCGCCTGGCTAGTGTTGAAATCAACACGCGGGGACCCGGTCATGGCGATGAGCTCCGGCAATGGCGAATCCACCGATATTGGTCGCTCCGTCATGAAGTGGGGCCGAAATGGCGAGTTGTCCGTCCTCGACCTGCGCTCAATCCTGGAGCGACTCAGCGCCGTAGACGATCAAGCTGCCGGGCTGATGGATTGCCCCTTGAATCCGTCCAACTAATTCCTTTGCAGTCAGTTGCTAAGCAGCTATGGCAATGCAGTCGATTTCCACCCGAGCCCCCTTGGGAAGAGCCGCTACTTCGACGCAGGCCCGGGCCGGCGATACCCCATCGCTAAATACCTCCGCATAAATCGCATTAACCCGAGCGAAATCGCCCAGGTCTGCCAGAAAGACCGTGGTGCGTAGCACCTGCCCTGGGCTGCTGCCGCCAGCTTCCAGCACGGCCTGCAAGTTGCTGAGCACCTGGCGCGTCTCGGCCTCCACATCGCCAGCCCCCACCATCAAGCCAGTGGCAGGATCCAGGGCGATCTGACCGGAGCAATACAGCAGCCCCCCCGCCTTCACCGCCTGGTTGTATGGGCCCACTGGCGCAGGCGCGCTGGCGGTGATTACGGCTTCGGGCTGCATCGGGTGACTCATGCCAGGTCAGGATGGAGGCTGAGCCTATGGCCCTAGCCGGTCCTGCGCCGATCGCCAGCCCCCTTGTCGAGCTGATGCCTGCCGAGTTGCCGTTGCGCGAACACGTGCAGCTGCAAGGCCTGTGGCACCGCTATGCCAATGCCACCGCAGGCGACTGGACGCTGCAGGGCATTGATCTAGCCCTCCATCAGGGCGAATTGGTGGGCTTGCTTGGACCCTCCGGTTGCGGCAAAACCACCCTGCTGCGCTTGATCGCCGGCTTTGAGCGCCCAGAGCGCGGTTCGGTACTGATCGATGGCCGGGCCGTGGCCGGTCCCGGCCGCTGGCTACCACCGGAGCGTCGCGGCGTTGGCATGGTTTTCCAGGACTACGCCCTGTTCCCCCACCTCGACGCCTGGCGCAATGCCTGTTTTGGCCTGCGTCGCGGTCAGGACAGCAGCCGGGCTAGTTGGTTGCTGGAGCTGCTCGGGCTCAATGGCTTGGAGGGCCGCTATCCCCACGAGCTTTCGGGCGGCCAGCGACAGCGGCTCGCATTGGCCCGGGCCCTGGCGCCAGGCCCCTCCGTCGTGCTCCTCGATGAACCCTTCTCAAACCTCGATGTGGAGGTGAGGCTGCGGCTGCGCAGCGAGCTACCCGCCGTACTTTCGCGCTGTGGTGCCAGCGGCCTGATCGTTACCCACGATCCGGAAGAAGCACTCGCCATCTGTGATCGGGTGGCGGTGTTGCGCGATGGGGTGCTGCACCAATGCGCCAGCCCCAGGCACCTGGTACAGCATCCCGCTACCTCCTTTGTGGGGCGTTTTGTGCTCCAAGGCAACCTGCTGCCGGCCCAGCGGTGTGGTGATCAGGTGATCACAGCCCTAGGCAGCCTGCACGCCCCAGCCGGCTCCTCCCTGCAGCCCCAAGGGGGAGCTGCAGGCGATAGCGAGGAGGTGCTGGTCAGTCCGGAAGCGATTGGCCTCCATCCAGATACGGATGGCGAGGCTTGGGTGCAGGGGCGTGAATTCCTGGGCCGGGAATGGCTCTATCGAGTCCAGCTCGGTGATCTGAAACTGCGGCTGCGCTTGCCTTTGGAGGCCGAATACAGCCGGGGCCAACGCTGCCGGCTAGCCCTGCGCCCCGGAGCCCTTGGTGTGCTGTTCCCATCCCAGCAGGCCCTGCAGGTTCCTCCCCCTCCCTAGCTGGGCCAGTGGTCCTTGCTAAGTCGCAGCTCGGCGAACTGCTCCGGGCCGCTGGCTCGCACAAACAAATTGGTGGCCCGCTCCAGCTCCACGCTGCTGGGAATGGTGGCTTCCCCCCGGGCCCGCGCCGCCCCAACCGCCGCCAGCCGCGCCTCGATAGCGCCTGCGCAGGGATCGCTGGCTGCCACCACCGCGGCAGCCCAGCCCAAATTGGCTTGCGTGTATTCGTGGGCGCACCACACCTTGGTGGCTGCAGGTAGCTGGGTCAGCCGCTGCAGCGATGTATGCATTTCGGCTGCGCTGCCCTCAAACAAGCGCCCGCAACCGCCAGCAAACAGGGTGTCGCCGCAGAACAGGTGCCCGGAAGCGGGCAGGTAGTAGGCGATGTGGGCGCGGGTATGACCCGGCACGGCGATCACCTGCACCCGCTCACCCAGCAACTCAAAACTGTCGCCATCGCCCACCCCCTTGGTTTGCAGCGGAATTCGCTGCAGGTCGTCGCGGCTGGCCAGCACCGCCGCCTTGGGCCAGCGGGCCAGCAGGCCGGGGGTGCCGCCGATGTGGTCGCTGTGGTGGTGGGTGTGCAGGATCGCCACCAGCTCCAGCCCCTGCTGCTCGAGGGCAGCGATCACTGGCTCTGCCACCGCAGGATCGACCACCACCGCCTGTCCCTGGCGTTGCAGCAGAAATATGTAGTTGTCGCGCAGTACCGGAATCAGCCCGACGCTGAGTTGCTGCATCGTTAAAGTCCAGTTTGTGGCGCCTTTCCATGATCACCGCTGCAGCCCCGGCATGATCACCGTCGCCCTCGCCAAAGGAGCCCTGCTGAAGGATTCGGTGGCTCGCTTTGCGGCCGCTGGCCTTGATTTCGCTGGCCTACTTGAGCCCGGCAACCGCCAGTTGATGGTGCCCAGCGCCTGCGGTCAGGCCCGGGCCCTGCTGGTGCGCAATGCCGATGTGCCCGTTTATGTGGCCTACGGCCAGGCCCAGCTCGGCGTGGTGGGCTACGACGTGATCCGCGAACACCAGCTGCCGGTGGCCCAGCTGCTCGATCTGGGTTTCGGTGGTTGCCGCATGAGCGTGGCGGTCAAGGCAAGTAGTGGCTATCGCCGCGCCGCCGACCTGCCCGCCCACTGCCGCGTTGCTAGCAAATTCACCGGCTGCGCCCAGGCCTTCTTTGATGCCCTGGACCTACCGGTGGAATTGATCCATCTGGCTGGATCGGTGGAGTTGGGACCGATTACCGGCATGAGTGAGGCGATCGTCGATCTGGTGGCCACCGGTCGCACCCTGGAGGAAAACGGCCTGATCGCCATTGAAGATCTTTTCCACTCCACCGCCAGGCTGGTGGGCCACCCCTTAGCCCTGCGACTAGATGACGGTCCCCTACAGGGAATCGTCGACCGCATCGCTCTGGTTGCCACCCCCAGAGGTCGCTGATGGCAAGCCTCGACCGGCAACGCCTAGCCCGCCTACTTCCCTACCTCGGCCGTGATCGCCGCCGCCTCGGTCTCACCCTGCTGCTGCTGATCCCGGTGGCCTTCGCCGCTGCAGTGCAGCCGCTGCTGGTGGGCCAGGCGATCGCCGTGCTGCGGCGCGAGCCCACCCTGGGCTGGCTTGATGGCATGGCGGTGTCGGAGGCAATGCGCCTGCTGGTGTTGTTGCTGGTTGGCGCGGTATTGGTGCGTTTGGGTTTGCAGGGCATCCAAACCTTCAACGTTCAGCTCGTTGGCCAGCGGCTCACCGCCCGCATCCGCGATGAACTGTTTGCCCACGCCATGGCGCTGTCGTTGCGCTTCCACGACCGCACCCCCGTTGGCAAGCTCCTCACCCGGCTCACCAGTGATGTTGATGCCCTAGCCGAGGTATTTGGCAGCGGCGCCGTAGGTGTGCTGGCCGATCTGGTCACCCTGCTGGTGATCGCGATCACCATGCTCTCAATTGAATGGCGGCTCGGCCTGCTGCTGTTGGTCAGTCAGGTGCCGGTGGTGCTTGGCATTCTTTGGTTGCAGAGTCGCTTCCGTAAAGCCAACTACCGGGTGCGTGAGGAGCTCAGCCAGCTCAATGCCGATCTGCAGGAAAACCTCCAGGGCTTGGAGGTGGTGCAGATGTTTCGGCGAGAGTCCGCGAACAGCGCCCGTTTCGCCCAGGTCAATGCCGCCTATCGCGAGGCCGTCAAAGGCACAATCCTTTTCGACAGCGCTATCTCGGCCTTAATCGAATGGGTGGCCCTGAGCGCCGTGGCCGTGGTGCTTGCCCTGGGCGGTTGGATGGTGCTTGGTAGCTCCATGGGTCTAGGCACCCTCACCACCTTCATCCTTTATTCCCAGCGGTTGTTTGATCCCCTGCGCCAGCTGGCGGAGCGCTTCACCCAGATCCAGGGCGGCCTCACCGCTGTTGAACGCATCGGCGAGCTGCTTGAGCAACCGATCGAGATCGCTGATCTACCCGCTACTGAATGCTCTGCTGCAGCCATACAGAGCGGCAGCAAGCGGGCCAGTGCGGGTGAAGTGATCTTCGACAACGTGTCGTTTGCCTACCGAGAAGACGACCCGATCCTCACCGATCTTTCCTTCCGCATTGCTCCCGGTGAACACGTGGCCCTGGTGGGCCCAACCGGCTCAGGCAAAACCACCGTGATCCGGCTGTTGTGTCGGCTCTATGAGCCCCAGCGCGGCCGGATCCTGCTCGATGGCATTGACATCCGCCAATTGCCGATCACCACCCTGCGCCAGCGGCTTGGGGTGGTTCTGCAGGACACCTTCCTGTTTAGCGGCAATGTGGCTGACAACCTGCGCCTCGACGCCCCGATCAGCAGCGAAGCCCTGCATCAGATCTGCGCTGAGCTGGGCCTAGAGCCCCTGCTGCAGCGCCTGCCTGATGGGCTGGCCACCGAGTTGCGGGAGCGCGGCGGCAACCTCTCTTCCGGTGAACGCCAGCTTCTATCGGTAGCCCGGGTGGCGATCCGAGATCCCTCAGTCCTGGTGATGGATGAGGCCACGGCCTTCATGGATCCCTCCACCGAGGCCACCCTGCAGCGGGATCTTTCGCGCCTGCTGCAGCAGCGCACCGCCATCGTGATTGCCCACCGCCTTGCCACGGTGGAGGCCGCAGATCGCATCTTGGTGTTGCGTAAGGGGCACTTGATTGAGCAGGGCAGCCACAGCGAGTTGCGCCTGGCCGGCGGCGTCTATGCCCAGTTGGCCGACCTGCAGGAGCTGGGCCTGGCGGCGCTCTGAATCAATCTTCAGACCCTGGCAACTGGCTCAGCCACTGCTGAATCGGCGCGGCTAGTTGCTCCGGCATCTGGCCCATCGGCAGGTGGCCAGCTCCAGCCAGCTCGATGAACTCGTGCTGGGGGGCGTACCCGGCCAGATGGCGCACGTAGCGAGATGCCATCACCTGGTCGCGTTCGCCGGCAATCCACAGGCTTGGCGCCTGCAGGCGGGCGGTGAGCTGGGGCAGCTGGCGCACCGCGCCTCGGCCGGTGCTGCAGGCCAGCAGTCCCTGGGCTGCCCGGCGCTCGGCGACCAGGGGGCTGCGCACCGGATCGCTACCCGGCAGCTCCGCCAGCCAGCCAGGCCGCCAGCGCAAAAACAGGGCGCCGCCGCGGCGCACCTGGGCAAAGGCTCGCGGCTGATACACGCCACCACCGGCGGCGATCTGGATCAACCCCACCAGTTGCTCGCCCAGTAGGGGCGCCGCATGCAGGGCGACGCTGCCCCCGAGCGAATGGCCCAGCAGCACTATTGGTCTACCTTCCGCCTGCTCCTGGGCCGCTGCGGCAAGCCAGCGGCCGTAGCTGGCCAGGTTTGGCTGCAGCCCCCGGGGCCTAGGCCGCTGGCCGAAGCCGGGTAGATCCGGCGTCCACAGCTGCCAGCGTGGTGCCAGAGCGGCGGCCAGGGGCGTCCACAGTCTGCCGGCCAGCAGCCAGCCATGCAGTGCCACCAGCAGGGGGGAGGGGGCTTGGTGCAACAGCGCTCGGCACTCCGGGCCCCCCAGGCTGGCGCAGCGATCGCAGCTCGAACTAACATCGGGCAGGATCGTCCCATTGCGTTGCACCCGCCCCTGTGGCTTCGGCCGAGCTCCTCACCAGCCTCTACGGGGACCAGCACCGGCTCTGCCCCACGCCCAATTCCCAGCTCAGCCTGGTGCTCAGCCGCGAGCGGGAAATCGACTTATTCGAGCTTGAGCGACTTTGCGATGCCGTGGGCTGGAGCCGCCGCCCCCTGCGCCGCGTGCGCAAAGCCCTGCAGCACAGCCTGCTGCGGGTGGGTCTGTGGCGCCACGATGCCCGAATGCCCAAGCTGGTGGGCTTCGCCCGCTGCACCGGCGATGGCGTCGTCGAGGCCACCGTCTGGGATGTGGCAGTACATCCCCTCTATCAGGGCGCTGGGCTGGGCAAGCAGTTGATGGTTTACGTCCTCGATCAGCTGCGCTTGATGGAGGTGGATCGGGTCAGCCTGTTTGCCGACCCAGAGGTGGTGGCCTTTTATGTCGCCCAGGGCTGGGAGCTTGAGCCGCTGCAGCGCCGTTGCGCTTTCTGGTATTCGCCCTAGGTCCAGAGGCTGGGATCCTGAGAGAGCGGCAGGCGGGCCAAGGGATGGTCAGGGCCCAGCAGATCGGAGCTGATAC
>ERZ887851.3880-NODE-3880-length-10469-cov-6.483868_pt1 | contig 10469 bp, 6 predicted proteins | sample MGYA00521100_ERZ887851 | MGnify/ENA primary metagenome ERZ887851 (study PRJEB32303, sample SAMEA104408602) | aquatic metagenome | biome: Brackish water; feature: Pelagic; material: water | place: Baltic Sea | collected 2014-06-06T16:11:00 | depth 11,444 m ...
CTACTATATAGAAATACTCCTGAGCTTTGAGTTCCGAACCATTTTCTATTTGCTCCATCAATCGCAATTGCTGTTACTGACTCGTTGTTTAGTATAGGCTCTACGTATCCATCGGACTCTACTAATATTTGTTGGGCATCAATGATGTCTTGTTCTAATACACTTTCTGGATTATAAAAAACAGCGATTCCCTTGTCTGTTCCTATCCAGACTTGACCATCCCTATCCTTGGCTAAGGAAAATATTAAATTGGAAGGTAAGCCTCCCTGGCCAGCAGTAGTTGTTAAATGAATGTCTCTGTCGTCGCTACTTATTTCCGGAGTGTTGTTATCGTTATATACTACTAAGCCGTCGCCCTTAGCTATATAAAACCATTTCTGATTATAATCGTCAATAACTAAGTCTCCCAAATGACTGGCTTGAGTATTATAGCTTTTAATTTTATAGGATTGCCACTCTCTCTCTGTATTCATTCTTGCCAATCCTTTTTCAACGAGTGAACTAGTAGCCCATAAATCTCCATTATTGTCAAATGCTAATCCTTTAACTCTTATTCTTCCGTATGAACTTGATGAAGGTTCTGGACTTAAAGTTTGCATTTGACCATTGGAGGTGAAAAAATTATGGCTTTGTTTGTATTGGTAGCCATTTTCTCCACCTTCTAATTCAATAATTCCATCGTTCCAGCTAGCAAGAAACAATGCTTGGCTCGGACCTTCAATAATAGTAGTAATGTCCCTTACGCCTTGTTCTCCTAACTCGTTGTAGTTTAGGCTATTCCAGCTATAACTGTCGAACCAATAGAAACCCTTATAGGTGTTATTGTTTCCCCATATTATGGTTATACCCCCAGGAGAAACAAATAATTTTTCGTTTGATGCACTAAGAGAAAAAACAAAATTTGATTTTGGTCCTTCTGGTTCGTACGTTATATAATTATTCTGTGCGTTTAATAATACTAGAGATTTTTTTGTGTCCGCAAACCAATAATTATCGCCGTCTTTTATTAAGTCATTTCCGCCATATATAAAGGATGATTCGCTTAGTAGGTCTAGGTTGTCGAATTGGTTTAGCCTTTGAAGTTTGCTCCTTGATAAGACATACAGTTGACCGTCAATTTCTTTGATAGTTTTAAGAAGTTCTTGCTTTACAACAAATTGAGCGACGTTGTTAACGAATCTAAATATGCTGTCTGTTTCCTTGATAAAGTAAAACTCTTCACCTTTTATTTCTAAATTTTGAACCCTATCATATACGTTGCTTGAAGACCATTTTCTGTAATCGCTCAGGTTGTCCTCAATTTTACCTTTAAAAATTCCCGAATCGGTTGCAGCGAATATGCTGTCGTTATAAAAGACTAAGTCATTTACCGCTAGGCTTTGATTGTTGTTTAAAAAATAAGTGCTTTTAATTTCTTTTTTCTGGATGTCTAACCTTACGATTCCGAACGAACAAGATAAGTATGCGTCCTTTTGATAAAAAGTAATATTATTGATTGATTTTACACCTAAAATACTTGCTCTTTTTATATCGGAAATATTTTCAATTTTATCTCCGTTTATTATATCGATGTTTGCGTTTTGATAAGCAACAATTATTAAATTATTTTCTGAATCTTTTTTCATGACGCTAATGTCAACGTCTGACAGTCCGTTGGCTTTAGATATACGATTTATGCTTTGGTTGTCGGCTTGATAATAGAAGATACTGCTTTCTGTTGCTAAATAGATTTTATTATCCATTTTAGCTACAAATTGACCGCTTTCATATGGTAAATAATCTCTCCATTGACCAATTTCTACTCCTTGACCAAAAGCACTAATTGACGTTATACTGATTAAAAATAAAACAAGATTATTCATACCGCAAAATACTAACAAAAACTATAACAAAAATCGTTTAGTTTTATTGTTTAAGTCTCTTATCTTTGTATCGATGGCTCCGTAGTTCAACTGGATAGAATGTTAGATTTCGGCTCTGATGGTTGGGGGTTCGAGTCCCTCCGGAGTCACTTTTTTTTAATAGATACTATTTTATTTAGTATTTCGTTTGTAATGTGATTCTAACCACTTATTTAAACATCATGAAATACATTGTACTTTTTTTAATATTAACTAATATGACTTTTGCACAAAATAATTCTAAAAAACTAAACTCCCTTGTTTTAGGTGGAGGTTGTTTTTGGTGTATTGAAGCAGCCTTTGAGGACGCTATTGGAGTTCATTCTGTAGTAAGTGGTTTTTCTGGAGGAGATGTAAAAAATCCAGCCTATAGAGAGGTAACTACTGGCAGAACAAATCATGCTGAGGTCTGTCAAATTGACTATGACCCTTCTGTTATTACTTTAGATAATCTATTAGAGATATTTTTTTTAGTTCACGACCCGACTACTCTTAATCGACAGGGCTATGATGTTGGCACTCATTATAGATCAATTATTTTCTATAATAATGCAGAAGAGCAGAAACAAATACTGTCCATTATTGAGAAATATAATAAAGATTATTTTGATAATTCTATAGTAACTGAAGTCAAGAAATTTGAAGCTTTTTATGTAGCTGAAGATTACCATCAAGAGTATTTCAAGCTTAATCAAAACCAACCTTATTGCCAGGCGGTAATTGCTCCTAAGCTTCAAAAGGCTAGAGAAAAACTAAGTAAATATTATTAGATGCCAGAAGGTCCTGAAGTTAAGATTATGTCAGACTATGTAAATGAAGTATTATCTGGTCATACTATAACTAACATTGAATGCATCTCGAAGCCCTATAAGTCTAAATACGGCTCTTTAGTTGATTCTATTCAGGGTTTTCTCCCTTTTGTTTTTCAATCGTCTTTCTGTGTAGGAAAGTCTAGCTTTATTCCTTTAGATTCTAATTATTATTTTAGTTATCACTTAGGTATGACTGGCTTTTGGTCTACTAAAAAATCAAGTCATGCTCATTTAAAATTGATAACTTCTACTGGCCTTTTTTTCTATTTTCATGATACCAGAAGGTTCGGAAATATCAAATTAATATCTAAATCTGATTTTGGTTTTAATAATTTTTATAACGGCGACTTCCTTAATTATGATTTAAACCTTGAAGATTATGCAGATTTTTTATACAATAATTTTAAGACTAGTAAGGAGGTTTGCAAGGTTTTGTTAGATCAAAAGTGTTTTGCTGGAGTTGGTAATTACTTAAAGTCGGAGATATTGTTTTCTTGTAATCTACATCCTCATAAATTATGGAGCACCTTATCTTTTGACCAAATTTTGACCCTATGTAAGGTTAGTAAAGCCATGCTTTTTAAATCCTATAAAGGTGGAGGTGCTCAATTAAGAGATTTTAAAAACCCAAGCTCTGCTCCAGATCTAAGATTATTAATTTATGGTAGAAATAGAACTGATGATAATTTACCTGTTATCAGCGAAATAACGTCTGATAAAAGAAGAACATTTTGGTGTCCCAGCACTCAAACATCGTAACCGACTGATGGTCAGCGAGTTGCGACAAACTCTTTTTAGCGCTTTTGAGCGACTTTTTCAAATTTTACAGCGTTTTCGTCCTTAGAAGCCTTTGATGACTTTAAGGTGCCTTAAATTCCTTTTTTGCTATAAATATGAGGCTTGAGTACTCTTTTGTATGTAATAATGCCTTTAAATTTGATGTAAGGCCAATTGTGATTGCTTTTAGTGGATTTTTGTGGCCTGTCTTAATTTTCTCACTTAGCATAGATACGTAGAGAGAGTCTAGCCACATTGGTTTTGTTTCTTCAATTTTGAATCCTCCACTTTTTAATGTGCTTGCCATTGTGTCTTTGCTGAAGTGCGATAAATGCCTTGGCACGTCATAGGCTGCCCAGCTTTCTTTATAGTGCTTGGCGTCGTAGCTTTTGTGATTAGGTACTGCTATTATTAGTTTTCCAGTATCTTTTAGCAAGGAATTTATTTTTTGTATAGTTTCTTTTAGGTTTGGTACGTGTTCTAGCACGTGCCACATCATTATTACATCTTGACTTTTGTTTTCTAAATTTATGTTATTTATATTTTCAATTAAATTAAGATCTAAGTTCTTTTTAGCGTTGCTTCTTGCTATTTCGCTTGGTTCTATGCCAGTTGTTATCCACCCAGCTTTTTTACAGGCGTTTAATAGCTCCCCTGTGCCCGACCCTATTTCAAGTAACTTGCCTCTTTTATTTCCTATTATTGTTAGTTTCGATTGTATGTTTACTAAACGTGCTATTTGGTAAAGTGTGTTAAACCATCCTTTTTTATTGCTCGTGTGAGAAATGTATTCTTTAGAATCATAGTATTTTCCTAGATCTTCAATTTTTGGTCTAGGGTTGGTAAATAGTAATTTGCATGCGTTACACTTTACAATTCCAAAAGTCTCTTTTGATACGGTATGGTCAATGCAATTCATCGAGCTTGTGTACTCTTCGTTCTCGCAGTTAGGACAATTATTAATTTTTTTCATAGTCTTTGTTTCACGTGGAACATCACCTACCCATAAACACTAAAAGTACGTTTATGTCTGACGGTGATACTCCACTAATTCTAGTTGCTTGGCCTATTGTTGTTGGCTGTATGGTGCTTAGCTTTTCTCTTGATTCTAGCGAAATAGCAGCAACTTTTCTATAGTCGAATGAGCTTGGTATTCTAATGTTTTCTAGTTTGCTAATTTTTTTAACAGTTTCGTTTTCTCTTTCGATGTAGCCGTTGTATTTTATTTGTATTTCGGCTTGCTCTAGCCCTTCTTTAGAAATGTTCTTGTAAAGTGTTTTTATGCTTTGTATTTCTTTTAGATCCTCAATTTTGATTTGTGGTCTGCTTAGGATTCTGCCAGCTCTTGTTTTTTGTTTTATGATTGCGCTGTCGTTGTTTTCTAAAATTGGATTAACTTCTTGTGGCTCAAGATTTGTTTTTTCGAAAAACGAGATTGCTTCTTTGGTGTTCTTTAGCTTATTGTCGAGTTTTTTCATTCTATCATTTCTTACTAAACCTATTTTACGACCAATTTCTGTAAGTCTCAAGTCAGCATTGTCTTGTCTTAGAAGGATTCTGTATTCAGCTCTTGATGTAAACATTCTATAAGGCTCGTCGGTTCCTTTTGTTACAAGGTCATCAATCAACACTCCTATATATGCTTCTGATCTTTTAAGAATAAATGCCTCTTCGTTCTTACATAGCCTGTGGGCATTAATTCCTGCCATTAGGCCTTGGCATGCAGCTTCTTCGTATCCTGTTGTTCCATTAATTTGACCCGCAAAATATAGTCCGTCTATTAGTTTTGTTTCTAGGCTTAACTTTAGTTGAGTGGGTGGAAAGTAATCGTATTCAATTGCGTAACCAGGCCTAAATATCTTTGCGTTTTCAAAACCAGGGATTAGTTTTATAGCTTCGTGCTGTACTTTCTCTGGAAGAGAGGTCGAGAATCCGTTTATGTACATTTCTACAGTGTTCCATCCTTCTGGCTCTACAAAAATTTGATGTCTGTCTCTTTCCGAAAAACGCTCTATTTTGTCTTCAATTGACGGACAATACCTTGGTCCTAATCCTTTTATTCTTCCTGCAAACATTGGGGATTTCTCAAATCCTGTTTTTAGTATATCGTGTACGTCTTGATTTGTGTAAGTTATGTGGCAACTTCTTTGTTTTTCTAGTTTTGGAGTATCCATAAACGAGAATTTCCCTGGATTTTCATCTCCAGCTTGTTCTTCCATTTTTGAGAAATCTAATGACCTTCCATCTACTCTTGGAGGCGTTCCTGTTTTCATTCTTCCACTTTCAAACCCTAGTCTTTCTAGTGTTTCTGTTAGGCCTGTAGCAGCTCTTTCACCGCTTCTACCACCTCCAAATTGCTTTTCTCCTATATGTATTAATCCGTTGAGAAACGTTCCGTTTGTTAAAACAACTGTTTTACTTTCAATATCAATTCCCATAGATGTTTTAACTCCACATACTTTATTGTTTTTTACAATAAGATCAGATACCATATCTTGCCAGAAATCTACATTAGGAGTTTTTTCTAACATTAACCTCCATTCTTCAGCAAATCTCATTCTATCGCTTTGTGCTCTAGGGCTCCACATAGCTGGTCCTTTAGACCTATTAAGCATTCTAAACTGAATCATCGTTTTATCGGTAATGATTCCTGAATATCCTCCTAAAGCATCTATTTCTCTTACAATTTGCCCTTTAGCAACCCCACCCATTGCCGGATTGCATGACATTTGAGCTATGGTTTGCATATTCATTGTCACCAACAGGACTTTAGAGCCAAGGTTAGCTGCCGCTGCTGCTGCTTCGCAACCAGCATGGCCTCCTCCAACTACTATAATGTCGTATTTTTCTTTAAACATAAAATATTGATAATCAGTACGTTAGCTTATCTTTAAAAGATAATAATCTTCTTTTTTACTCATCATAATTTGTTCTTCTTCCGCCTTGTCTCTATATCCTAATAAGTGCAAATTTCCATGAATAAGAACTCGATTTAATTCTTGTTCAAAAGTAACGTTAAAATCTTTGCTATTGTCCAACACTCTTTCTACGCTAATAAAAATGTCTCCACTTATTGTATTTAAATCAGAATAGTCGAAAGTAATTATGTCGGTAAGAGTGTCGTGTTTTAAAAATTTTTTGTTTTTTTCCAACAAATCTTTATCGTCGCAAAAAATAATATTTATCTCCCCTATTTCTTTTCCCTCTTCTCTAATGGCAGATATTATCCATTCTCGTCTTTTAACTTCTTTATCTAAAACAAAATCTGTTTGACTATGAAAATATATATTATTATCTGTCATTTTTAAAGTATTGATTGACTTTGTTTTTGTAAAAAGGGGTAAAAGATGGAGGTATTGTTCTTATTAATTCTTCTTGATTTTTCTTTTCTTTGATGTATTCTTGGTACGGATCAGCCAATTTTTTAGAAAGGTTTTCTAACCATTCGTTAGACTCTCTTTTCTTTTCTTTGTCTCTTTCTAATTGTGCTTTTTCGGCTTCAAGTAGTCTGTTAATGATTTGTTCTTGTCTAAGAAGAGTCGATTGAGTTATATTGTTATTGATAATATCGCTTTGAGTTTTTTCCATTTCTTCTAACATTTTATCAATATTATTCTTGCTGTTTTGGTCACCGCTTAGCTCATTTCTAATCTCATTCATTCTGTTTCTAATCTGTTCTTGCTGAGCTGCCATTTTAGCGATTTCTTCACTTTGTTTTCCTCCTTTTTTATTTTTTCCTTGCTTACCTTTGCTTCCTTGCAACATACTTTTCATTTGCTCTTTTAAGGCTTTTTGCATTTGCTTCATTTTTTTCAGAGACTCTCCTCCTAAGCTTTTAGGTTTATTGCACATTTTATTACTTGGGTTAGGATTGCTTTTAGCCATTTGCTTTTGCATTTGTTCTAGCACTTCAGATAAAAGTAGTGCTAAGTTATTTGCTGACATCATAGCAAATTGTTGCTTTTCGGAAGCGTCGTTTGTCTTTCTTTCTTCCATAAACGACAAGGCTCTTTCCATGTTAGCATTCATATCATTTATCTCACTATTTATAATAGATTCTATTTGAGGTTGTCTTTTGCTAAGAGCAAAAAGGCTGTCTTCAATGATTTGAGAATCGTCCATTAATTTATTTTGATCTCTCATATATTGAGTGTAGATAGGACTATTAAACTTAACGTCGGACAGATTATTTATTAGAGCTTCTTGATCGAATGAAAGACTAATTAAATTTTCAAGAATTTGACGCAAGGTCTCCATATCTTCAGCTGCAGTTTCAGCTTCTTCTTGAGCTAAAGAATCCATAATAGATTGGCTCATCTCTTGCATCTCTTCTGCGGCTTCTTCTTGTGATTTCGAAGCTTGTTTTTTTAAGTTCTTATCGAGCTTATCAAGGCTTTCTTTCATCTCTTGACCAATGTTTTCTTCTTGTTTTTTGGTGTCAGGAATGTCTTTTTTGTTTTCTAGATCTTGATTTAACTTTTGTGCTTGCTCTAGGTCTTTCTGAATTTCTTCAAATTCTTTTTGTATTTCTTCTTGCTCTTTTTTTAGCTCTTCGGAGTTTTGATTTTTATCTAAACTCTTCTTGGCTAATTCGTTTTGTTTTTTTGCTAATTCATCGAGTTTGTTTGCATTTTTTTCAAGTTTTTGCTCTAACTCCATTTGCTTAAACAATTCTAGAGTTCTGTCAAGTTCTTTTTCTACATCTTCATCGTCTTGTTGCATTTCGTCGATTAAGTTTTTCAATTCTTCTTTATCGATATTATCCATCTTTTCGTTTAGCTCGTTCATTATATCTTTCATCTCATCGTCCATGATGTTTTCAAAAAGCTCTTGAATTTGCTTTTGCTTGTTTAACAAGTCTTCGTTTTTATTATTTAATCGATCGTCTTTTTCTTGAGATTGAGCTTGTTGTTGTTCTATTTGTTGAACTTGATTTTTAAGTTCTTCTTGTTTTTTTACTATTTCTTTTGCTTTGTTTTTTTGCTCCCAGCTAATTTCTTTTTCTTTTAAAAGTTGTTTTTTTAGTTCTTCAAGGTCGTCCTGTATTTCTACAGCAAGTTTTTGAGCTTGCTCCATTTTTTGTTTAAGACTCTCGTTTTCAGAATTTATTTCTTGCTCTAGCTCCTCTTTGCTAGGAGCTAAGTATTGTTTTTTACTTGATCGTGTCGATTTATTTCCATTTATTTGGTCGTTGTCCCAAACTTCAAAGTAATATTCCAGGCCTTTACTTGGTAAAACACCTAAAGAGTCAAAATTCACTAAATATGAAAAGAGCTGCGAGTTCGCATTTCTTTTTATGCTTAACGGTCTTGCTGTCCATTCGCTTTTTTCGTCAAAAGAACGAAAGTTAAAAGCTAGTTTACTTAATCCGTAATCATCGTTTATTTGACCGCTTACAAACCTAATGTTGCTGTTTACACTATCTATGTACTCTTCTGTTTGTATGTTAGGATATTTATCTTTTACAACATTTAGACCGTATATTAGGCTGTCTCCTTCGGTAAATTTGTTTTGAACTATAATGGCGTAATTTTGAGAATTACGCACTTTTTTCTTGTATAAGAAACGATTCTTTTCTATCTCCTTTACGCTGATTTTAGCCTCTTTTTCGAAACCCATATACAAAAAGCTTGCGTTTTCTGTAAACACCTCCCATTCAACGATACTTCCTTCTGGTAAAAATAGATTTCCCTTGTTTTCGAATAATTCGGATTCTTTTTTTAAATAATTTGGATAAAAGACTTTAGTATTTATTTTTGAAATAATTGGCTTAGGCAATACTTCAATAGAGTAATTGGAAGAATAAAAAGTGCTGGCTTTAAACCTAAAGTTAATAGAGTTTTGAAGGTTTTTTAGATTAAAACTAAATTGCCCTATGTTCTTTGAGCTCATAAAGTAGGAATTGTTGTTGTATTCAATTTCTACTTCATTAGGAATTTCTTCTCCAATTAATTTAAGTTCTAATTTTAAACTTTCTCCTTCTACGGCAGATAGGTTTGTATTCTGAATTTCAAATAAGAAAGGGGCTTGTTCTATAAATTCTTTGTTGTAGGAGATGATTCTTTCAGAACTATTTATTATAACCTCTTTATTTCCACTAATAACTAAGAGAATAATAACGATAATCGGAATAGCTGCGTATTTTATATACTTAAAGTTCTGACGATAATCGACCGCATTAGAAAAGCGTAATGATTTAAGTTCGTTTGATTTTTGCTCAATACTTGCTTCTATCAGTTCGTTCTGACTTTGGCTTATGTCTTGTAGCTGTAATATGTTAAGTAGTTTGTCCTGAACGTCGGTAAAATAAAGTCCAATAATTCTTGCTGCTTCTTTATGGCTAAGAGATTTTCCTATTCGATAAAACCCTAATAACGGAATAACAATCCAGTTATAAAAAACGACTCCATTTATAAGTAAGAAAAGCCAAAAAAGGATGCTTCTTACCGAGCTTTCGAAACGAATAAAGAATTCTAAAAAAGAAAAGAAAATAAAGAAAATAGTAAAGCTTGCAATAAAAAATAAGATTCCCTTTATTAATAAATCTTGGTAATATTTACTAATAAACGCCTCTAGCTTTTCAATTAATGAATTTCTCTCTTTCACTATACAAAGGTATGATTTTAGTTCTAATTGAACGCTTTGTCATATTTGATTAAAATGTATCTTTGAGACCACAAAAATAGAGATCTATGGATAAAGTAAGAGTACGTTTTGCACCAAGCCCAACCGGGCCATTGCACATGGGAGGCATTCGTACGGCATTATATAATTATTTATTTGCCAAGAAACACGGAGGGGATTTTATTCTTCGAATAGAAGATACGGATCAAAACAGATACGTGCCAGGAGCAGAACAATACATTGTTGAGTCTTTGGAGTGGTGTAAGATTATGGTTGACGAAGGGATTGGAAAGTCAGGAGGTTTAGGGCCTTACAGACAATCCGACAGAAAGCATATATATAAAGATTATGCGGA
>ERZ887851.3893-NODE-3893-length-10447-cov-10.167821_pt1 | contig 10447 bp, 10 predicted proteins | sample MGYA00521100_ERZ887851 | MGnify/ENA primary metagenome ERZ887851 (study PRJEB32303, sample SAMEA104408602) | aquatic metagenome | biome: Brackish water; feature: Pelagic; material: water | place: Baltic Sea | collected 2014-06-06T16:11:00 | depth 11,444 m ...
GTATCTCAGTAATTATGTAATTTTATCAATTTTTATTATTAGTTTTGTGCCTTCTATTTCTCTTAGTGCTATTTTGTTTATGATAAATGTTAAGTTAAATTTTATTCTACCAAACTTTTTAATTGTTGCATTTATAAACTCATTTCTTCTTACTCCATTAATATTTTTGTTTTTATACCCAAAGTTTATGGAAAATAACACATATGAAAAACTTAGGGTTTTGCAATTTAATATTTCTGCCCTTAATAGGTTTTTAAGGATTGATTTTTTAAAAATCAAAAAGGAATTAATTATAGTTTCTTCTTCATGTTTTGTTTTAAGTATGGGCGACTTAACTTCAATTACCCTTTTTAATTCAAGTAATTTTAAAACTGTTCCATATTTAATTTCACAGTTATATTCAAGCTATCGTTATGATGATGCTTTTTTTATACTTGCCATCTTTGTTTTGTTTATTGTTTCTTTCTTATATATTGTTAATTCACTAGCTTATAAAAATGTTAAAACTAGATAAAATCTCATATAAAAACTTAAATTTTTCAGCTGAATATACTTTTAATATAACTCAAAGTGGAATTTACGCACTAGTAGGTGAGAGCGGTAGTGGTAAGTCCACTTTAATAAATTTAATAAGTGGTTTTTTAAGTATTCATTCAGGATCTATCTCTTTTAAAAATAAAAGCTTGTTAGATTTAAGCCCTTCTCAAAGACCTATTTCAACATTATTTCAAAATTATAACAATTTTGAACATCTGACTATTTTTGAGAATATCATTCTAGGTGTAGACCCGAAAATGATTACAAATAATATAAATATGAAGAAGGTGAATTCTGTAATGAAACAATTATCATTGGAAATGGACATGTTTAAAATCGTTTCTGAACTTTCTGGTGGAGAGCAGCAAAGAGTTTCTTTAGCTAGATGCTGGTTGAGAAATCGCAACTTACTTTTATTAGATGAACCCTTCAATGCTCTTGATCCAGGTTTAAGAAAAGATCTTTTTATTCAATTGGTTAAGATGCATAAGCATAATAAATCTCAAATTACAATTATCAGTAGTCATTTTCTTGATGAATTAACCGATATTATTAATGGTATTATTTTTATTAACAACGGGTCAGTTTATGAAAATAAAATTCTCCAGTATAAAGAGGTTAAAGATAACTTAGACTTCAAGAAATATTTTCTAGGAAGTTTTTAATTATTTTTTTTTCTACTTTATTTTTTTTAATATATTTTAATTCTACTTGTATTTCCTGCCATAAATAATCCAATAAATAACATATCGGAATATAATGTAGTATTTGATTAATATTCATTTGCAATTTTTTTGAAATTTCTTTTATTTCTTTTTTTGATATTTTTTCTTGATATATCAACATTGCAATATCATATCCCTTTGCAGAAACGCATACATAATCTAAGTCAATAAAATAAATTTTACCTTTATGATGTATTATGTTTTCAAAGTGTAAGTCTCCGTGACAAAGATAATCTTGCCTATACTTGTCGATATATTTTTTTATACCTTCTGTATTACTTATTATCTGTTTAAATAATCCTTTGTTTTTTAAAACACCCTTATAGCTAATTATTTGATCATATAAACTTAACGTTTTTTCTATTTTTGAAGTCTGAAAATTTTCAAGAGTTTTTTTAAATCTGCTTATAATATTGCCTTTTAAAAAATTTTTTCTACTAATTGGTATATTTTTTAAATATTCTTGAATTATCAAACTTTCATTTAAAAACAGTAAATTGGGTGTAATCTTTCTTTTCGATGCATTTTTAACTATTTTTTGATGATTTTTATCTAATTTTCTTGTGAAACTTGCTATCTTTTTATTGTCATATATCTTCAATATTGCCTCTTTTTTTGCTATTTTTGCCCTATATGACCTATTAAATGCTCCTATATGGGCATGAGGGAATGTAATTAAAGTCTTCATTGTATGTATAATAATCATTTGTTTTTTATAAGGAAATCTATATTAATACTCGTGTACTTAAGGTTAATCTTATTGAATATTTATTACTTAGTTTCCAAAAAAACAATGTTTGCAGATATTAGATTTATTAATCTTTATTTTTACTAATAAGAAAGGTTACGAAATGACTACAGGAACAGTGAAATGGTTCAACCCAAAAAAAGGATTTGGCTTTATCGCGCCGGAAGGTAGCGACCAAGACATTTTCGTTCACATCACAGCTGTTCAACAAGCCGGATTAGACCGCCTCGATGAAGGTGATAAAGTCGAATTTGAAATTGTTGAAGACAGAGGAAAAAATAAAGCGGAGAACTTAAAAAAGATCTAACTTATTTCCTCGAACAATTTATTTTATCATAGGTCCGGTTTATCGTAGATGATCGTCTTTAGATTAAATAATAATTCTTGAGAAATACTCTGTTATTTACATTCAGGGTATAGCTCTTAACAAAACAAACAAACATTATATTAAAATATAATAAAGAAAGGTAACTAACATGACTACAGGAACAGTAAAGTGGTTTAACCCACAAAAAGGATTTGGATTTATCGCACCAGAAGGTAGCGATCAAGATATTTTCGTTCATATCACAGCTCTTCAAGAAGCAGGAATTGACCGTCTCGACGAAGGAGATAAGGTTGAATTTGAAATTGTTGAAGACAGAGGAAAGAACAAAGCTGACAAATTAAAAAAGATTTAATTTTTTTTAAAAGTTAATTTTAGCTACACTCTGTTCAAAATCAGGGTGTAGCTTTTTTTTATTATAATTCCCATTCTTAAATAATTTTTCTTAAGACTTAAGATGATCTGCTTTATTAAGATCTTTTAACTTTTTATCGTTTCCATAAGCAAAATGCTTATTCATATCAGGGTAATACTTATATGAAATAGGTTTTCTTCCAAGACTCACAGACATTTCTCTAACATGGTGTGGGTCAGCACCGCAACAAATACCAATAAAATTAACATTCATATCAGCGCAATCTTTTGCAAAATTACCCATTTCAAATCTAGTACATGTAAGACCATCCAAAGCTATGTGAGAAACATTACCATCAATGCAATCACAACCTTCATCTTTAATGTACATAAAGGTTGGATACTTTTCATTTGTTCTATAAGGAACTGGAAGCGCTGCAACATGACAAGAGACACTTTTCTTTATTTCAGGTAACAGTTTTTTCATCATAGACGGACCTCTATAGCAATTTAAACCAACAACATCTGCGCCATTGTCTTCTAGGATTTTACATGCCTCACCAACTAAATGACCATCTCTTGTTTTATCGCCTACAGGTATAGCAAGATTAACTACGGCAATCATTCCTGCATCCTTAATAGCTTTAAGGGCTATTAGTGCTTCACCAGTCCAGGATATTGTTTCAGCTATAATAAAGTCAACTCCAGCATCTTTTGCCCAGCCTATTTGCTCTTCAAACATTTTTTTACAATCGTTATGTGATTGTTTATCCTCAGGATCGTAAATATTTGTATTGGCAACATTTCCCGCTACCATTAAGTCTAAATCTGGAAATTCATTAGCCGCTTCTTTTGCAATTTTTAAAGCATTATTTTGAAGTGATTCTAATAAGTGCTCCTTACCAATTAATTTTAGTTTTTCCCTGTGTCCATAATAAGTGAAAGCTTCAACTACATCAGATCCAGACCTAATAAATTCACGATGTAATTGCTTAACTACTTCTGGATGCTCTAGAACAACCTCCGGCACATAAGCTCCCGCTGACAGATATCCTCTTCTTTCCATAGCGAATAAATAGCCTTCTGCACATATAACAGGACCTTGGTCCAATCTCTTAATTAAATTCATTGTTAAACTTTATAATTTTATTTAATTAAGACAAATATCTTTTTTTAGTTCCAGAACCAAGAGAAATTAAGGTTTCAAGTTCTTGTGTTCCTAATGCTTTAGATACTTTTTCATAAGTTGCGTTATTTCCAAGAATCTCAACAGGAGATCCTAAATAAAGAAATTTTTCTGGAATGTTAGATACATCGATTGTAATTAAATCCATAGAGACTCTTCCTAAAACTTTTGCCTCAATATTATTAATATAAGTTGATGCTTTGTTGCTGCCAGATCTTAAATAACCATTAGCATAACCAAAGTTTATTGTTGCGGTTTTAATTCTTCTTTTTGCCATAAAAGTTTTTCCATATCCTATAGTTTCGTTTTTATTAGCATATGAAGTCTGAATAATTGGCGCATACAAACTAGCTACTTGTTTAAGATTATGTGTTTCTTTTTTAAAGGGGTTCATTCCGTAAAGACTTTTTCCAGGCCTTACATAGTCTAAATGATAGTTTGAATTCAGAAAGCATCCGGAAGAATTAGCAATGCTTAATTTGTAATTAAAACTTTTATTTAATTTTAATAATTCTCTAAGCTGATGATTGCAATTTTTTTTATCTTTTTCATCCGCAGAAGTAAAATGACTCATTAAGAACTCTACATTTATTCTTTTGAGGGACTGCTTTATGTCCAAGAAATCTTGTGGCTTAAATCCCATTCTATTCATTCCAGTGTCGATGTGAATCACAGCATTAATTTTCTTATTCACATTAAAATTTTCAATAATTTTTAATTGATCGTAATTATTTATAATAGGAGTTATTTTATATCTTTCTAAAGTTTGAAACTCACGATCATTAATAGCTCCTGAAAGTACATAAATCTTTACTGTTCTGAACTTTTTTCTTAATTGGATGGAGTCGTTTATATTTGCAACATAAAGACTTTTACATCCAGTTTTTAACAATATTTTAGAACATTCTATCATTCCATGGCCATAACCATCTCCTTTTACAATACCAATGACATTAGACCCTTTAGTAATTTTCCTAATAGTCTCATAATTGTGTTTTAGGTGGGTAAGGTTCACATATAAGTGAGATTTTGTTAGATATTTTAACACGATTAAAGTTGCATTATAGTCATAATTTTCTTTGTCAGGAATGAAATTTATTTATATAATATTCATAGAATTAGAAGAAGTTAATTAAATGTCTTTTTGTAAGATTAACTTTATTTAATTTAAAAATGAGGAGGAATATATGAAAATAAGAAATAGTATTGTTGGAATCGTTGCTGCTTTAGTATTAGCGCTATCAAGTTTTGCAAATATTGCAAAAGCTGCAAGTTCAGATCCAATTAGAATTCCAGTTTTAAACTGGTCAAGTCAAGTTGTTATGGCAAATGTTATTGGTCAAGTTTATGAAGAGCTAGGCTACAACGTTGAACTAGTTCCTGCAGAATCTGCATCAAGATATGAGGCTGTAAGAAATGGTGATCTTCAATTAGCTCACGAAACATGGCAGTCCACTATGGCTAAGCCTATGTACGAAGCTATGGATAAAGGTGGATTAATTGATGCAGGTAGTCATGCTGCTCCTACACTAGAAGATATGGGTGTGCCTAACTGGGTAATCGAACAAAATCTATGTCCTGGATTACCTTCATGGGAAGCTTTAAAGTCTGCAGAATGTCAGAAGAATTTTGCAACTGCTGACTCAGACGGTAAAGGTCGTTGGTTAGAAGGTCCTTATGAGTGGCATACAGACGTTATGCCTAACAGACTTAAAGGTTTAGGATTAGATGATCAGTGGATGGTTAAATTTGCTGGTAGTGCTGATGCATTATGGGCAGAATTAGCTGCTGCAAAAAAAGAAGGTCGTGGAACTGTTATTTTTAACTGGACTCCAAACTTTACTGATGCAGAAGGCTTTACATTCATCGAATTTCCTAAATTTTACCAAGGATGTAGAATTGAAGATGGTGGATCTGTTGAGACAACAGGTTGTGGTTCTCCAATAGGTTGGTTAAAGAAGGCAGCTAATATTAAGTTCCCTCTTACTCACCCTAGCGCTTATAAGTTCTTAACTAAGATGGAAGCTACTGCTGGCCAAATTGGTGAAATGGCGAATAACGTTGATAACCTAGGTATGACTCATGCCGACGCTGCAACTGCTTTTATTTCTAATAATAGAGGTGCTGTTGACGAGTGGTTAAAGTAAGTAATACTTAAACTTAATTTTAATCCCCCTTCTTTTTTTGAAGTAGGGGGATTTTTTTTCTTTTATCTAGTATAATAATTAAAAATGTCTGAAAAAACTAATATGAATAATTCCCCAGTAATTAAATGTGAGTCCGTTTATAAAATTTTTGGAAATAATGCGGAAAAACTATTAAAGGAATCAAATGGAAAAGTTGATTCAAAAGCCTTTCACGCTGCTGGATGTATTGTAGGTGTTAATAACGCATCTTTTGAAGTCCACAAAGGCGAAATGTTAGTAGTCATGGGCTTATCTGGTTCAGGAAAATCTACATTATTAAGATGCATCTCACGTCTTGGCGAGTCAACTGCTGGAAAAATTTATATTGATGGTGAAGATCTTAATGCCATGAATGGTAAGGAACTAATTGAACTAAGAAGAAATAAAATGGGTATGGTGTTTCAAAACTTTGCTCTTCTGCCTCATAAAACTGTATTAGAAAATATTGCTTTCCCCCTCCAAGTTAAAGGAATTACAACAGATAAGAGTATTGCTAAAGCAATGGAAATGGTCGATTTAGTCGGACTTAAGGGAAGAGAGAATTATTTCCCAAGAGAATTATCAGGAGGTCAGCAACAGAGAGTTGGTATAGCACGTTCGCTTGCAGTCGAACCAGATATTTGGTTTTTAGATGAACCTTTTTCTGCACTAGATCCTTTAATCCGAAAAGAAATGCAGGATGAATTTTTAAGACTCCAAGGTGTCTTAAATAAAACTATTATGTTTGTTACTCATGATTTTGATGAGGCTCTAAGATTAGCAGATAGAATTGCAATTATGAAAGATGGCATTATTGAACAACTAGATACACCGGATAATATTGTTCTCAATCCAGCAACAGAATACGTTAAAAAATTTACACAAGATGTTCCAAGAGAAAAAGTCATTAAGATTGAATCTATAATGGATCCTGTGGATTCAACTATTTCAAATAATATTAAAATTTCAAAAAATGATTTAATAGAAAAAGTTGCTGAAACGATTTTGAATAGTAAAGAGTCTTTAAATGTTATCGATCCTAATGATGATAAAATAGTAGGCTCCTTAAATCCATCTAAAGTAATTAAAGTCTTATTTGGAAGTTAAGTTTAATATTTAATGTTTAGTAGATTTAAAAATTCTAGACCACAACAATTTATTTTTCTTTTTTTTATTTTTATTTTTTCTTATCTTGTAGTTCCTCAGTCTGAAGATAGTTATCTTTGGAGGCTACCATCTTTATTTAAAGACTTTCCACTTTGGATCAATAATGTGATTTATAGTGCACTTTATGATTGGTTTCCTCTAAAAGTATGGGATCCGGTTTTTGAGATGTATGAAAAAAAGGCCGCAATAAGGGAATTTACAAGAGCTATATCTAGTGGAGTTTTATTTCTAATAACTTTTATTAGAGAGATTTTTCTTGGTGGAGTCCAGACAATGAGTACCTTTATAAGTAGTTCATGGCTCAACTCAAATAAATGGTTTATTTGGCCAGCACTTCCTTGGACTGCAGTTGTAGCTGGGGGTATGCTTTTAGGATACCACCTTCAAGGAGTTCGTTTAGCTTTATTGGCTGGTATAGGCGCTTGTTACCTTTCTATCTTTGGTCAATGGGAGCCATCAATGCAAACCTTGTCTTTTGTACTAATTACAGCTCCAATATGTTTTATTTTTGGATTAAGTTTAGGAATTTGGGGTTACTTAAATAAAAAAGTTGAAGCTGCGTTACAACCAATTTTAAATGTTGCTCAAACAATGCCTCATTTCTCTTTTTTAATTCCTGTAATGGTTCTTTTTGGAATTGGTGATCATGCTGGTGCTATTGCTACAATTATATTTGCAACACCTCCAATGGTGCGATTAACAATTCTAGGTTTAAAAAAAATATCACCTGAAGTTGTAGAGTCAGGTCTAATGAGTGGTTGTAATAAATTTCAATTATTGTTTAAAGTTTTAATCCCAACAGCTAGAACTGATATTTTAATTGGAGTTAATCAAGTCATTATGCAATGTCTTGCTATGACTGTTATAGCTTCTTTTATTGGAGCTAAAGGGTTGGGATTTAATTTAAAATTAGCTTTAAATTCTTTAAAAATTGGTAAAGCTGCTGAAATAGGTATTTGTATTGTTATTATTGCTGTCGTATTAGATAAATTTTCTCTTGCTTGGGCAAATAAACAAAAAAATTATTTTGCAAATTTAAATTTTTATCAAAAAAATAAGAACTTAATTTTATTTTCTATCATTATATTTATTTGCTCTATTTTTTCCTATATTGGTAGTTTTTACTTTACTGGTATTAATTATCTTTACTTTGTGCCTTATGAAAAAGGTATTAGCATTTCACCTTTATTAGATGCTGGTGTTGATTGGATTTGGGAAACTTTTTTTTATTACTTAAATAATTTCAATGTATTTCTTATTACAAATGTATTAGTTCCTATGAAAACGGCGTACTTGGGAATGCCAGTAGTTTCAACTTTTATCTTAGTTATGGGCGCAGGCTTTATAGTTGGAGGAGTTAGATCTTCTTTAGTCGTAGGCTCGCTATTTTTATTTATAGCTCTTTCAGAATATTGGGATAGAGCTTTAATTACAATGTATATGGCAACATTTGCTGTTGTTGTAGCAACTTTTATCGGTTTAGTTGTTGGCTCTGCTTGTGCTCAAAATAGTAAATCAACGGCATTCATGCTTTTTATATGTGATTTTTTTCAAACATTTCCATCTTTTGTATATTTAATTCCTGTTATTCTTTTATTTGGTATAACAGACACATCAGTTTTACTTGCTGCAATAGTCTATGCTACGATTCCTGCAACAAGGTATACAATAGAGGGATTAAAAAGTGTTCCTGTATCTCTTCATGAAGCTGGTTCAATGTCTGGTGTTTCAAGAATACAAAGATGGACTGCAATAGAAATTCCCCTAGCATTCCCTCATATTATGCTGGGTATTAATCAGACGCTTATTTTTTCATTATTTATGATTGTTTTAGGAGCCTTAATAGGAACTGAGGACTTAGGTCAAATTATTATGGGAGCATTATCCAGAAAAGACGGTGCGGGCGTTGCCTTAACATTAGGTATATTTATTTCATTCATCTGTTTAGCTGTTGATCACTTGATACGAACTTGGTCTGAAAGACAGAAAAAACTTTTAGGTATTGCTTAATTTTTAAATGAAATTTATCTATTTAATTTTAGCAATAATTTTTGAAGTCATTGGCACAACTTCCCTGAAGGCATCTTCTGGTTTTACTGTTCTCAAGCCAAGTGTTATAACAGTCATCTCTTATGCGTTGTGCTTTTATTTTTTATCTCTAACTCTTAAATACTTCTCTTCAATTGGATACATTTATGCAGTTTGGTCAGGATTGGGTATTGTTTTAATAGCTCTTGTAGGTATTTTTTATTACAAAGAGCAAATCGACATTGCTGGAATTATAGGACTGAGCTTAATTATTCTAGGCGCAATTGTATTAAACATTTTCTCAAAAATATCTGTCTAACAATATAAATATTCGTTTCACATTATGAAAATCGTTAACATTAAGTATTCTTTTTTAAGAAAAAACTAATAAGATTAATTTATGATTATTCCTTCAATATCTAAACCTTACGAACCGGGTCTACCAGCCTTAGCAGATAATCAAGAGCAATACTCTGTTGTTGGCAATGGTTCAATGGCTATGAAATTATCTACAGGAGATAGCTTTCACATTTTAAATCTTGAAGGATATCAAAAAGCTGAAATTGTAACTTTCTTGAAAAATGGAAAAAATGATCTTTCAGCATTAGGGTTAAAAAAAGAGCATGACGGTTCCTTAACAAAAAAAATTTTAAATGATGACAGTGAGTCCGCAACAGTCGCTCGATTAAAATTAAAAAAATATAGCATTGATATTAACAGTATTAATCAGTCTACTCTCGTTTTTTCTAATGAAGCTGAAAAAGGATCTATTGAAAAATTTATAGCTCAAGAAAATTGTATATGTATTATTTCTGCCCCGGGTGATATGGATATTATTTCAAGTGGTGTACCTGCTACGGATTTAAGAGTAATTGTTGAAAGAATTAAATCAAGAGTCGAAGGTGAATATTTGCTGCCTGATCCAATTGGAAATCCAATTCAAGAAATATTTATTAAAAGACAAACTGCTAAAGCGTACGAAGTAGAAGAGGGTGACTACATACAAGTTATAGATGTTTATGGACGACAGTGTTCTGATTTTACAGCTTTTGATGCTACAGATTTGCAAAACGGTAAAGAGTCTGTAATAGATACTACTAATTCCAGATACATTATGGGTGGAACTTCTAATCCTGGATTACATTCAAAATACTTTACAGAAAATCACGAACCATTAGTTGAGGTGATCAGAGATACAGTAGGTCATCATGA
>ERZ887851.3899-NODE-3899-length-10438-cov-6.156891_pt1 | contig 10438 bp, 10 predicted proteins | sample MGYA00521100_ERZ887851 | MGnify/ENA primary metagenome ERZ887851 (study PRJEB32303, sample SAMEA104408602) | aquatic metagenome | biome: Brackish water; feature: Pelagic; material: water | place: Baltic Sea | collected 2014-06-06T16:11:00 | depth 11,444 m ...
GCTTTGAATCCTTTATAATTTATGTTTCCTTGATGCGATACATGTTTTTGAAGTAAATCTGTCCATGAGTCATGATTGAATGATTTTGATATTTCGTTCTCAATTTCAGGTTTTGATTCTGTAGGTTGGCCATTTTCAGCAACTACTATTGGTTCTGGAATATTATCTTCAATAGGTTTAACGTTTTCACTTATAGAATCCAAAGTTTTTATAGTTTCAGGAGTCTCTTTTGAAGTTGCTTGAACAACACGTTTTGTTCCAGAACAAGATGTTATTAAAAAAAGAAGAGTGATTAAATTTAGGTATTTCATTTGAATTTTAGTCCATAATTCACGGCAAACCTTACATGATTTGGTAAATCATATAATTGAAAATTAGTTATAAATAATCCAATGTCATTTAAGAATTAATAATAGTATTTTTGGTGATTTCAATTCTCAGAATAGGAGTTTTTTATGATGTCTATATATTTTTTTGCATAAATTATTTTCAAATCAGGGCGTTAATAATTAAATGGCTATTATCACCTTAACAACACCCTCCGCCATCATAATGATAGGTAGATTCACTAATATAAATGTCATCTCTATTCAGACTAGCTATATCTCCAGCGGTTTTATCGCAAATTGCTAAGGGTTGATTTTTAACTAGAACATGGCCTTTGTTGTCATCAAAATAATCTTCTGAGCCATAATAAATAGCTGCTTTTCCAGTGAAAATACAAGGGCCGTCTTCTGGCATTGGGTCTTTAATGGCGGCAACTTCAATAGATTCTATATAAATTAATTCATCTGTTGGATAGTTTTTAGGATCTAAAATTCGATACGGTTTACGAGCACGAATTTCAATAGTTCCAAAACCAGCATCCGTAAGTGCTTTAACATATTCTGAAATTGGAAGACTTCCGCTTAAGCATAAGGCACGTAAACGGTCGTCATTACGCAACGTATTATTCATAGGTTGCTCACATGTAGGGTCACTCATTACCAAACGGCCATGAGGTTTTAAAACACGGTGCATTTCTTCGATAGCTTTCTTTAAATCATCAGCCTTAAAAATATTGAAAAGGCAGTTTTGAGCAGCAACATCAATACTGTTATCTTCAACAGGTAAATTCATAGCATCTCCTTTTTTAAGGTCTACAAATTCACTCTTAAACCAATCATTTTGGGCTTCTGCCTCTTTAAAGTTTTCTCTAGAGGCTTCAAGCATTTCATCAACCACATCAATTCCTACAACACCACCTTTTTGACGATTGAAATATGAAAACTGTAATAATTCCATACCGCCTCCAACACCTACATAAAGCATTTTTGGGTTATTTGTTAAATCACGAGCATGCACCGTAGAGCCGCAGCCGTAATTCATTTCTTGCATGATTTTTGGAATTTTTAAACCTGGTAATTCCCAAATTGGATTTGTGGTACAGCATAAGCCGATATCTGGTGTTAAAGCTGCTTCTTTATATACGTCGTGAGTGGTTTCTAAATAGCTCATTTTATGATTTTTTATTTATAAAGTCAAGTCCTTTATAACTATTAGCGTGTAATAAATATTACACTTTTAAAGTGTTTTAATTAATTCTTTAAAAAGGATTACCATGTCAGGTTCTGCTTTTCCTGCCATAGCAATAATTTCAGCTATATCAACAGGTACTAGGTTATCTGGGTTGCATTCATCTGTTAAAACCGATACTGCTGCAACCTTTAATTTCAAATGATTTGCAACAATAATTTCAGGAACAGTACTCATGCCTACAGCATCAGCTCCCATTATTTTTAACATGCGGTATTCTGCTCTGGTTTCTAATTGTGGACCTACAACGCTAGCGTAAACGCCACCATGTAAAGTGATGTTGTTTGTTTTGGCTATATTTTTAAAAGTATCATTAATAGTTTTGTCGTAAGGTTCACTCATATCTGTAAATCGTTCACCTAATTGTTCAACACCTTTAAATGCCAGTGGTGAACTGCCTTGAAGATTAATGTGGTCTTCAATAAGCATTAATTCTCCTTTTTTAAAGTTGAGATTAATAGCTCCAGATGCGTTAGAAACCAAAAGTGTATGGATTCCTAATTTTTCCATGATGCGAACGGGATAGGTAACATCTTGCAACGAATAACCTTCATAAAGATGGAAACGCCCTTGCATCACGATTACTTTTTTTCCAGCCATGTTACCGTAAATAAGTTTTCCTTTATGGAACTCTACTGTTGCCGTTGGGAAGTTCGGGATATGGTTATAGCTAACTTCTTTTATAATCTCTACGTCATTAATAAGCTGTCCTAAGCCTGTGCCTAGAATAATTCCAATTTCGGGACTATCAAAGCCTTTGTCTTTTAAATAATCAACCGTTTCTTCTATAATTTTAATCATGTAGTTGCTTGATTTTTTCTTGTAATGCTATATTAGATTGATAAAATTTTGAAGCTACTAAATCGTCGTAAGTATCAATGTCATTTAGGGTGACTAATGTAGTAAATGTGACGCCATTTTCTTTTAATTCGCTTAGTGTTTCTTCTAATAAATGAGTTTTACTCCATGGCTTGTTATCAAAAACAAAATTGTGCATTTTTGATAGCCCTATTAAATAGTAACCACCATCTTCTGCCGGACCAAAACTCACTTCGTTTTGTTTTAGAGCTTCTAGTCCTTTATTGATATGGTTTGCTTTAATATCTGGCAAGTCTGAACCTATTAAAATAATACGCTCATAACCATCTTCAAAACCTTTTTTGAATGCGTTTTTCATACGTTCGCCTAAATCGACTCCATGTTGTATTGTTTTGTAATCGTTCTTCCATATGGTGTCAACTGTGGCATCAGAAAAATAAATACGTTTATCTACTGAAAGATCTTTTGTAGCCATTTCGGTAACTTTTACAAGATTGCTGTAAACCTCAAAAGCACCTTGATCACCAATGGTTTTTGCAAGTCGGGTTTTTACTTTTCCTAGTTTTATGTTTTTCACAAAAACGATAACTAATTCTTTACTCATATACTTTTACACCTTTCTTTAACCATTCACTCCATGCTTTAGAATATATATGAATGGAATCCGTTGGTTTTTCATTTAAATTTAATACTTCCAAATCATTGTTCTTCCATTCAAAAATACCGCCATACAAGTTATAAACATTAGAATATCCTGCTTTTTTAAGTTTTTCAGCAACATCCTCAGAACGAACCCCTAAAGAACAATATACCACTATTTTTGAGTTTTTATTTTTTAATTTAGATTGAACTGAATCTAAATTAAAAAAATCATAGCCCACATAAATGGCGTTTTTTAGATGACTCGTTTTAAACTCTTTTTCTTCTCTAGAATCTAATAGAATAATATTTTTTGACTCATTTTGTAATGCCTCAACAGATATGTAAGGAATGCTCTCGGTATTTTGTTGTTTCAATAATTTCGAAAGCTTTTTTTGTGCAAACCCTGAAACTGAAATCCCAATGCAGATGATTAAAAATATATTTTTCATATGATGTTTTAAGCAACACTTCCTTGGCAACTACTTCCTGCGCCTGCGGTACAGCCATAACAATGTTGAGAAATGACAATATTTCGTCCTTCTAATAAATCTTCGTTGTATTCTGAAATATGTTTCGCGTCACTATTTACAGGTAATTCTAACATTTGATTAAAATCACAATCAAATAAATAACCATCCCAACTTACGGATAGCGTATTGGTGCACATTACGTTTTTAACGGCCGTAGGATTGTAAGCTTCTACCAAAGAATACATGTAATCTTCGTAGTTTTCAGAAGCGATTAAGTAATCTAAAAAGCGAGAGATTGGTAAATTAGTTATAGCAAATAAATTGTGAAATTGAATGCCAAAATCGTCCTTTAATGCTTTTTTGAAATCTTTTTCCATAGCTGCTTGATCACCTGGTAAAAAGGCTCCTGATGGATTATAAACTAAATCAAGTTTTAAACGTCCATCTGGCATTCCATAACCAACCGCATTTAATTCTTGTAATGCTTTTATAGATTTATCAAAGACACCATCACCACGTTGTTTGTCTGTTTTTCCACGAGTCCAATGCGGCATAGAGCTTACTACGTGTACGTTGTGTTTTTTGAAAAATTCTGGTAAATCGTAATATTTCTTATTGGCTCTAATGATAGTTAAATTGGAACGTACAATAAAGTCTTTAACACCTGCTTTTGCAGCTTCTTCTACAAACCAACGAAAATCTGGATTCATCTCTGGTGCTCCACCAGTTAAATCTAAAGTATGCGCGCCAGTATTTTTTATAACTTCCAAACATTGCTGCATGGTGTCTCGGGTCATAATTTCTTTGCGGTCTGGTCCAGCATCTACATGGCAATGATCGCATACTTGATTGCACATGTAACCTACGTTGATTTGTAGGATTTCAAGTTTTTTTGCTTGAAGCGGAAATTGATTTGTTTCAGCAATTTTATTTTTAAAGGTTGGTAATTCTCCGTTTTTAAAAATACCGTTAGACAAAATTTCTATTTGCCTATTACTGTTTGCTAAATCGCTTTCGCGTTTATGTAGTGACTTTGTTGCCATTAATTATCTTTTGCTTATTATAAGTTCTTAAGATGAAATTTGAGTTTAAGTTTTCCGGTAAGTGTTGAACATTTCGAGGATGCTCATCGCATGCTAATTTTTTGATCTCGAATTCGATAGGAGAGAGCGACTTGTGAAAGCCCGACTCCTAGTGTTACCCATCTAACTTATTTACTTTGTTCATCATTTGAACACCATGCACCAATGTTGCGCCACTTTTTATAGCTGCGCCAACGTGAATGGCTTCCATCATTTCTTCTTTGGTAACACCTCGTTGTAGGCCATCTTTTGTGTAAGCGTCTATGCAATACGGGCATTGTTCGGTGTGTGCAACGGCTAATGCAATTAATGATTTTTCACGGGCCGTAAGTGCTCCATCTTCAAAAACTTTTCCGTAGTAATCAAAAAATTTATCACCTAATTCTTGATTCCATTCACTTATTTTACCAAATTTTCTAAGATCTGCTGGGTCGTAATATGTTTTTTGCATAAAATATTTTTGTCTAAAGATAGAAATCTATTGAACTTCTGTCGGTTAATTTAATAATACTTAACAAAATTTTCACTTAAAGTATGTTTTTATTTTCTGGGTTTTGAATAATAATTAATTCTATATATTATATAATGACTAAAGATGCTTTATTTTAGCCCCATAAAGTTTTTAGTTATGTCAGATTATTTTTTTATCATTACCATATTAGTGGTTCTTTCGGCTGTTTTTGGTTATATAAATGTGCGTTTTTTAAAACTTCCAAACAGTATTGGTTTGATGCTTATAACCATCGTTTTTACATTTGGTGTTTTCGCTTTGAGTTATTTTGATTCTACTTTATTAGATGCTGAGAGATTTATAATTAAGCAAATAGATTTTAAATCCGTTTTATTAGACATAATGTTAAGTTTTTTATTGTTCGCAGGTTCTTTGCATACTAATTTCGAGCAGTTAAAGGTACAACGATGGCCTGTTTTGGTATTCTCAACTTTTGGTGTATTAGTGTCTACATTTTTAGTTGGCGCTAGTGTTTTTTTAATTCTGCAATTAATTGGTTTAGATATTAATTTTATTTATTGTTTACTATTTGGAGCGTTAATATCACCTACTGATCCTATTGCTGTTTTAGGGATTTTAAAAAAGGCAGGGGTGCCCAAGAAATTAGAAGCTAAAATTGTTGGAGAGTCATTATTTAATGATGGCGTTGGTGTTGTTATATTTTTAACTATTTTTCAAGTTGCATTACTAGGAACTGGAGAAATAGAAGCTTTTGATGTCTTTAAACTATTTGGAAAAGAAGTTTTTGGAGGTATTTTGTTGGGTGGTGTTTTAGGATGGGTTACTTACCGATTAATGAAATCTATAAATGATTATGATATTGAAGTTATTATAACATTGGCTGCTGTTATGGGAGGAACGGTTATTGCGCATAAATGGCATTTATCTGCTCCTTTAGCTATGGTAACAGCAGGTTTAGTTGTTGGTAATGATACCGTTAGAGGAACTGCAATGAGTGAAATTACAGAAAGTTATGTTGATAAATTCTGGGAACTCATCGATATTCTATTAAACACGATTCTATTTGTTTTAATCGGTATGGAAATATTGGTGCTTACTTTTAAAACGGAATATATTTTAGCAGGGCTAATAGCTGTTCCAGTTGTATTGTTATGCCGCTATTTATCCCTGCTTTTGCCAATTAGTCTTTTTAAAAAGAAACTAGATTTTGTGCCAAAAACCAATCTAATAATGACTTGGGGTGGTTTGCGAGGTGGTATTTCCATTGCATTAGCCCTGGGATTAACCGAGGCCATGCAACGAGATTTATTTTTAGTAATTACTTATGTCGTAGTTGTGTTTTCTATTTTAGTTCAAGGGCTTACTGTTGGAAAGTTGGTTAAACGCTTTGAACAAATAAAATAAAAATTTATTTTTTAATAAGACTTCTTGAAATGACTATTTTTTGAATCTCAGATGTGCCTTCATAAATCTGAGTGATTTTTGCGTCACGCATTAAACGTTCAACATGATATTCTTTTACGAAACCATTACCACCATGTATTTGAACAGCTTCCACAGTATGTTCCATGGCTACTTTAGAGGCGTAAAGTTTTGCCATGGCGCTGGAGTAATCATAATTTTCACCTTGATCTTTCTCCCATGCTGCTTTCATAACTAAATGTCTTGCTGCTTCAATATCTGTGGCCATATCTGCCAATTTAAAAGCAATAGCTTGATGGTTGCAAATTTCGGTTCCAAAAGCTTTACGCTCTTTAGAGTATTTTAAGGCTAATTCAAAAGCGCCAGAAGCAATACCTAATGCTTGAGCCGCAATACCTATACGTCCCCCTGAAAGTGTTTTCATTGCAAAACGAAATCCAGAACCATTAACTCCAATCCTGTTTTCTTTAGGTACTTTTACATCGTTAAATTGTAGTGTGTGGGTATCGCTTCCACGAATACCAAGTTTATCTTCTTTTGGTCCTATATCAAAACCTTTCATGCCTTTTTCGACTATAAATGCATTAATACCGTGTGAACCTTTATCTCTATCTGTTTGAGCAATCACAATATAAACATCAGATCGTCCGCCATTTGTAATCCAGTTTTTTGTGCCGTTAATAACATAATGGTCACCTTTATCAATGGCTGTGGTTCTTTGAGATGTTGCATCACTTCCAGCTTCTGGTTCGCTTAGACAAAATGCCCCAACAAATTCACCTGTTGCCAATTTTGTTAAATATTTTTGTTTTTGTTCTTCAGATCCATAAGTTTCCAAGCCATAACACACTAGCGAATTGTTTACGGAAACAATGACTGAAGCCGAAGCATCAATTTTTGATAATTCTTCCATAATGAGAACATACGAAATCGCATCCATACCGCTTCCGCCGTATTTAGGATCAACCATAATGCCCATGAAACCTAAATCCCCCATTTTTTTAACAAGCTCTTGTGGAAATTCCTGTTTGTTATCGCGTTCAATAACACCAGGAAGTAGTTCTGTTTTGGCAAAATCGCGAGCCGCATCGCGAATCATAATATGTTCTTCTGAAAGGCTAAAATTCATAATTCGTAATTAAAATGTTGTTTTGATAAATAATGTTTACAAATATAGCTTTTAATAGTGAATTCTTAAAAATAATGATTTGATTTCACTCATTCATTCTAGAATATATTTAATCAAGATGATTACTTTTACTTTCTATGATTAAACATGAATATAATATTATTGGCGTGATGTCTGGGACTTCCTTAGACGGTATAGACTTGGTATACGCTAAGTTTTGTTTGGATGAGACATGGAGTTTCGAAATCGTACATGCTCAAACTGTGGAATATCATTCTTATTGGTATGATACACTTAAAGAATTGGTAAATAAATCTATTAAAGAATTAAAAGAAATCGATACTAATTATACGGAATACCTTGCCAAAGTAATTAAGGATTTTATAACCAAATACCAGATAAAAAATATTGATGCTATTTGTTCTCATGGGCATACAGCATTGCATCAACCAGAAAATAAATTAACATACCAAATTGGTAATAAACCTGTGTTAGCCCAACTGTTAAAGGAAATAGTGGTTTGTGATTTTAGAGTGCAAGATGTTGAACTTGGAGGTCAAGGAGCGCCATTAGTTCCAATTGGAGATAAATTGTTGTTTTCTGAATTTGATTTTTGCTTGAATCTGGGTGGATTTGCTAATATTTCAATGAATTTTAAAGGCACTAGAATTGCTTATGATATTTGTCCTGTTAATATTGTTTTGAATCATTATGTAGGGAAATTTGGATTGAATTATGATGATGAAGGGAAAATAGCTTCAAAAGGAAATATAAGTGTAGACTTACTAAATCAATTAAATGCTTTAGATTTCTATAAAGCAACATATCCTAAATCTTTAGGGTTGGAGTGGGTAAATACTAATATTTTTCCGCTGATTGATACTCTTGAGTTAGAAATACAGGATATTCTTAAAACGTTTGTTGAGCATATTGCCATTCAAATAGCTTCAGAAATAAATAAAAAAAATACGAGTACTGTTCTAATCACAGGAGGTGGTGTTTATAATGTGTACTTGATAGATAGAATAAAAGTACATTCTATTCAGAAACTAATAGTTCCTAAAAAGGAGGTTATTGAGTTTAAAGAAGCGCTTATTTTTGGGTTTTTAGGTTTGCAAAAACTTAGAAATGAGGTCAATTGCTTAAAAAGTGTTACTGGCGCTATTAAAGATCATAGCTCTGGTAAAATATTTCTTCCCTAAAAATCGCAAAAAATTAATCTTAAAGGGGTTTAGTTTTTTATATTTGTTTCACTAATAATTTAATATTTTTTCTTATGACTCAGTTATAGCTACGCTACTATTTACCTTCGGATAAACTATGAATGTTAGCTAAATATGAATCAATCTAAAAATAAAAATGAAAGAATTATTAAAAATATACGAAAACAAAATACCTGAAATAGTCTTTAACTGGAAGGATTCTGAAACGGAAGCCGAAGGTTGGGTTGTGATAAACTCCCTTCGTGGTGGGGCTGCAGGTGGCGGAACAAGAATGCGGAAAGGGCTTGATATGAATGAGGTTTTATCTTTAGCAAAAACCATGGAAATCAAATTTACGGTTTCTGGTCCAGCTATTGGTGGTGCTAAATCTGGAATTAATTTTGATCCAAAAGACCCAAGGAAAAGAGGGGTTTTAGAACGTTGGTATGCTGCTGTTTCGCCTTTGTTGAAAAGCTACTATGGCACTGGTGGTGATATGAATGTAGATGAAATTCATGAAGTGATTCCTATTACTGAGCAAAGTGGCGTATGGCATCCGCAAGAAGGTGTTTTTAACGGCCATTTTAAGCCAACGGAAGCCGATAAAATAAATAGGATAGGGCAGTTGAGACAAGGCGTTATTAAAGTTATTGAAAATCCAGAGTATTCGCCCAGTGTTTCTAAAAAATATACTGTAGCTGATATGATTACTGGTTTTGGTGTTGCCGAAGCTGTAAAACAATATTATAATATTTATGGTGGTTCGGTAGAAGGAAAAAAGGCTGTTGTTCAAGGTTTTGGAAATGTAGGAGCCGCTGCGGCGTTTTATTTATCTCAAATGGGAGCTAAAGTGGTTGGAATTATAGATATAGCGGGCGGGTTAATTAATGAAGAAGGCTTTAGTTTTGATGAGATAACAGAATTGTTTCTTGCTAAAACAGGAAATACGTTGGTTGCTGATAATTTAATTCCTTTTGAAGAAATAAATAAAAAGATATGGGCATTGAATACCGAGATTTTTGCCCCTTGTGCAGCATCGCGTCTTATCACTATTCATCAAATAGATGAAATGATTGATAGTGGATTAGAGGTTATATCATGTGGTGCAAATGTCCCATTTGCAGATAAAGAAATTTTCTTTGGGCCAATCATGGAACACACAGATTATAAAGTTAGTTTAATTCCAGATTTTATTTCTAACTGCGGTATGGCAAGAGTTTTTGCATATTTTATGGAGCGCAAAGTGCAAATGACAGATGAGGCCATTTTTAATGATACATCAAATAGAATTAGAGAAGCTATAGACAAAGTTTACAATAAAAATAAATCAAAAACGGAAATTAGTGCTACCGCATTCGAAATTGCATTAAAACAACTTATTTAACCAAAAATTTATGGAGGCAGCAATTATCTTAGTGTTTGTTATGGGCTATTTAGCCATTACTTTAGAACATAGTATAAAAATTGACAAACTTATTCCAGCACTAGTCATGATGGCTATATGTTGGGCATTAATTGCTTTAGGTATAGAGGGTTTTTCACAATGGTTTGATTCTGCAAATCATACATTAATGGAAGGTTTTGGGAGTTTGGCTTCCGAAGAGAAAATGCATTTAATGGAAGAG
>ERZ887851.3900-NODE-3900-length-10437-cov-8.098440_pt1 | contig 10437 bp, 8 predicted proteins | sample MGYA00521100_ERZ887851 | MGnify/ENA primary metagenome ERZ887851 (study PRJEB32303, sample SAMEA104408602) | aquatic metagenome | biome: Brackish water; feature: Pelagic; material: water | place: Baltic Sea | collected 2014-06-06T16:11:00 | depth 11,444 m ...
TGTCATGGGTGTCGCGAGATAACTGCAATTTGCTTCAGTTGGGATTGATTTTTCCATAAGGAAGTAAAATGCAGATCCGAGGAGTATAGACGAAACTATAGCGATAGTATGTTTCATTTAATATCTACATATATTATTTCCATCATTCAATGATGGCAATAATGTATACATCTAAAGAATAAAAAGCTTCAAGATATAATGAATAATATTCCAGGTGCCGTCAAACAAATGCTCTCTAATTCGGAAATTACAATGTCACAAAAGATGGTTGGATTTATGATGTTCATGCCTACACTCCCCGAAAATCCGACGGTTCAGAAGATCGTAGATTCCAACCTGGAACTTGGCGTGGAAGTTAAGCAACTCGTCGACGAAAATAAGATTACACTTGGTAAATTTGATAAAAATTTCGTCCTTGACGTGAAAATGAATTAAAGGTGTATCACGTAAAATAGTAAATGCAGCTTTTGATTAAAAAACTTTCACCCGATGCCATTATTCCTACCCGTGCGTCACAGGGTTCAGTGGGATATGACTTATACAGTACTGAGGATACTGTTGTCCCGTGTCAATGTGGACGAGTTATAGTAGGAACTGGTATCGCGGTCGGTTTACCTGAAGGTGTATACGCGCGTATTGCACCCCGATCAGGGCTCGCTGCGAAACATTGTATCGATGTAGGTGCGGGTGTTATTGACCCAGACTATACGGGTGAAATTAAGGTCATCATGTTTAATCATGGGGATATGGAATACACGATTAAGCAAGGTGATAAGATTGCACAAATGATTTTAGAGCGATGCGAAACACCACCCATCGAAGAAGTTATCGAGATCGAAGACACTGTCCGAGGCACGCAGGGTTTTGGGTCATCAGGTTAAATTAATTACCAAACGCTACACCAGCCATACCATCCTTCACGCGGAGGATGTTATAGTTGACAGCGTACACGCGGTTGATATTGTTACCAGCGCCACCGGTGGGGGAGGTGATTGAAAGTTTCGCGTTATCAATACGAGAAAAGTTTAGACTTCCGGTAGGTTGAGCCTTGTTCATCTTGAGGCAGAATGGCCACGTGTACACGGGCGCCGTGTCAAGTACATCAGACGGGAGTGTGTCGACGTGCATTTCGTGAACGACATTGTGATGGAACGTCTTGGACATATTTTCGAAGAGGGGTGTACCGTTGATGTACAGGGTTGACTTATCGAACGAATACTGCGAATCCCAGTTTGTACCGTCAACGGCAGACGATACGAGGTGGAGTGCCTTGACCGGGTGATTGAAATACGTGAGATCAATGTCGGTGTCCGTGGCAGTCACGGGTTGGTATTGTAACTGGGTGATGAGTAACTCATGTTCGTTCTTGACGAAAAAGTCACGTTCGTCCGTGTCGAGGTACACGTACGTACCGTACACTTCGGGGGTGGTCGTGGGTGTGAAATTAGACCTGCATTTCACCCTGATTTCGACCGTATGATACTGCAACCCAACGAGAGGGAGAGCCTTGGTCCAATCTTCGCTGAAGAAGAATGGGATGACGAAATAATCCGAACCACGCGCCGCGTTAGTCGCGTCCGCCTTGGCGTTACCGGCAATCTCACTCGAAGTCGTGGCACACGAGGCTTTCGCAGAGTTGTCATTGTACAGAATGTTGTGAACACCCTGGATGTAGAATGCATCAAGTTTGCATACTTCCTGGCCACCTATGTGAAGAACGAACTCAGTCGTATCACCCTGTCCGGAAGAGAACAAACCGTTCGTGTTCGTGAGAACGTTGGAGATGTTCTCAGCTTCGATCCACACGTAGCTGAGCAGATCACCCTTAGAGCGAATGGGGATGACTACCTCGTTGGAGCTCCCGAACGAACCGATGTAGTCCATGCGTTCCGGCTTGATGGAAAAGTTGGTATGACGCTTAAAATTTTGACGGAAAAAAGAAACCTCTGGGTTGCCAGTGATGTATACATCCTGAGCACCCTTTGATACAAGATCAATCAACGCAGCTGACATTTTACTATGTAATGATATTAAAATTTTCCCGCTATAACGAAGTATGGTCCAATTTCAAGTTCTTATTTGGGATTCGCGTGACGAAGAGGAAACGCATGTTATCAGACTGTTTGGTAAGACGAGTAAAGGGGAGTCTGTATGTGTCACGACGAATTATACACCATACTTCTTCGTGAAGATCCCAAAGGGTATGATGAAGGAAGCGTTAATGCGGTACATAGAAGATGCGTGTTACGAAGATCTCATCACGGGATTTGAAGTAGTGAAGGCGAAGGATGTATGGGGATTCCAAAATGAAGAAACGCATGCATTTTTACAAATTTTTTGTAGGGATTTAACAGCTCGAAGGCAGGTGAGTAACCGCCTGAGAAAACCAATTCGGGATCTTAATAAAAAGCTTCACATTTATGAAGCGAACATTGACCCTGTTCTTCGCCTGATGCACGAGACTGGTATAGAATCTACGGGCTGGGTCGATACGAATGACGGTGTGATTAGAGCGTGTCACGCCCACGTTGATATTGACCTCTTTTGCAAAGACTGGAGAAAACTCACACCGGTTAAAACAGATACTATCGCCCCATTTGTCGTAGCGTCTGTAGACATAGAATGTTATAGTTCTACCGGTAAATTTCCAGATCCGAAAGTTCCTGGGGACGTTTGTTTCCAGATTGCCATTTCCCTGACACATTTCGGTTCCGATGATGAACCGTATGATAAGACGTGCCTGTGTTATGGACAAACGGATCCTAATTTAGAGGGGTGTAATATCGTTAGTTTTGACACCGAGCGTGATATGCTCACAGCGTTTAGTAAGTATTTACGAACCCATGATGTTGATGTAATCACGGGCTGGAATATATTTGGTTTCGATTTGGAATATATTATGCAACGCGCATCGTATACACATTGTTCGAGGGAGTTTTTCCAACTGAGTAAACTTCGTGGCCATATTTGTAATTTGGTATCGAAAAAACTGTCTTCGAGTGCCCTCGGTGATAATGAATTGAAACTCGTACCCATTCCCGGTCGGTTCGTATTCGATATGTTTCATGAGATTAAACGTGAGTATAAGCTCGACTCGTATAAGCTCGACAATGTTTCCAAAATTTACCTGGGAGACCAAAAAATTGATATGTCTCCCAAGGAGATGTTTGCACGTTTCAAGGAGGGCGACCCGGTAAAACTACGTGAAGTCGCAGAGTATTGTATAAAAGATACGATCCTTCCACATAAACTTATCGCGAAGTTGTCAACGTTAATGAATTTACTCGAGATGGCTAAGGCGACATGGGTACCCCTCAATTACCTAGCTGAACGGGGGCAGCAGATTAAGGTATTTAGTCAGCTCACGAAAAAGGCTCGAGAACTTGGTTTCAAGGTTCCTGCATTTGAATACGGATACACAGATACGGCTGGGTATGAAGGGGCGACCGTTCTCGAAGCGCAATCCGGTGCGTATTATACACCGATCACTGCCCTAGATTTTGAGGGTCTGTACCCGTCTATTATGATGGCGCATAACCTTTGTTATTCTTCGCTTGTCATGGATAAGAAATACGATAATGTTCCTGGTGTGACATACGAAACGTTCGGTCAGTATAAGTTCGCGCAGGACGTCCCAAGCCTTTTACCAGCTATTTTGGCAGAACTTAAACAATTTAGGAAGCAAGCTAAAAAAGATATGGCAAACTCTACGGGTGCGACGCAACGCATGTATAATGCAAAGCAGTTAGCGTATAAGATTTCAATGAACTCTGTATACGGGTTTACTGGTGCATCGAAGGGTATGCTTCCATGTGTCGCTATCGCATCTACTGTAACTGGAAAGGGTAGAAGCATGATTGATGATACGAAATCGTACGTCGAAAAGAATTTTCCGGGGTCTAAAGTGCGGTACGGAGACACTGATAGCGTTATGGTAGAGTTTGACGTGGGTGGTCGAAAGGGTCAAGAGGCTATTGAATATAGTTGGGAGATTGGTGAACGTGCAGCCGAGGAGTGTACACGATTGTTTAAAGCACCCAATAACCTAGAACTCGAAAAAGTGTATTGCCCCTATTTTCTATATTCGAAAAAACGATATGCGGCTAAACTGTGGACCAAGGGTAAAGATGGTAATATGAACATGGACTACGTCGACGTAAAAGGGTTACAACTCGTTCGTCGCGATAATACACCACACATGCGTGAGGTATGCAAAGAACTTCTCGATGTCATTCTGGAGAGTAGTGATACGGACGCACCGATGAATTTAGCGAGGCAGCGTGCGATCGAACTACTCGAAGGGGAGGTTCCGAACAGTAAGCTCGTATTAAGTCAATCTCTATCTGATACGTATAAAGTGAAAGGTAAGAATGTGTCCATATCAAAAATTAACAAAGAACACGCCGACGACCCAACGAGTTGTGACATTAATATGGCACACGTTCGCGTCGTGACAAAAATGCGTGCGAGACAACCTGGGTCAGAACCAAGGTCCGGTGATCGCGTACCTTACTTATTGATCAAAACAGACAATCCACGCGCAAAAGCGTTTGAAAAATCGGAGGATCCAAAGTTCGTAGAGGAACATAATCTACCCATCGACTATGCATATTATTTCATTAACAAGTTTCTGAATCCAGTGTGTGATTTACTGGAACCTCTATTCGAAAACCCGAAACTTGAAATTTTCGGCGAATTACTCGATCGGGCAAAACCACCGAAGAAAAAACGGGTCGTGAAAGATGAAAAACAAATGCTTATCTCGGACCTATTTAAAAAGTAAACGCGCGTGTATAGTATGGGTATTTCCGACCAAATATCGGAACTGATTGAAAAGGAGGTTGAGCGGCGCGTCTATGAACGCGTATGTAAAGTCCTAGAGAAGGTCACCGACCTTTTCCCTGTTTCAAAAAAGTACGCGCGTCGCGAATTTCTACCAGATGTTGAATACTGTCAAGGTATAACAAAAAGTGGGCGCTTCTGTACGAATAAAGCTACAAAGGAAGGGTTCTGTTCGTTCCATGTAAACGATGAACGTCTTTGTGAACCTATAAAAATACAAACAACGACGATGCGTCACACTCACCCATTTCCATCCGGATTTATCCAGGGGTGTCCAAAATGTGAAGATGATAAAAAAAAGAAGTTAGAGAATTAAAACGTTTTTGGAGTAATATGAATAAATCCGATATACTATTATCATCAATAAATACATTTTACAAGATACCGGAAAATAAGCATGTTTTAAGTGAACTTTTATCAAAATCTGGGGGAATATCTCTTAGAAATCTAGAATGGTTCATAACAAACTATTCAAAAAAACACAATACAACATATCAGACAAATGATGGTAGACTTTTTAGTGTGCATTGTGCGTATAAATCGAGTCTAGATGGGTACAGTAAAAAATTATTCGACCCGTTTTGTAGATCTGAAAAAATAGCCTACACTATCCCGGGTACAACTGATGAAATTCACACGACTGTTGCACAGTTAAATTTCATCAAGTGGTGTATTAAAAATAAGATTGTCGAGTATATTAGAGCTAATAAAGAATCTCTTTTCAATAAGCGAGTTTCATAAACCCATTTTCAAAAAGAAACGTTTGATATCCGACATAGTATATGTTAAGCGTGTATACTTTATTTAAATTTGGTACTAACTTTATCTCTATGAGAGTGGTATCCGATTTCAATTCCCCAAAATCCAAACTTCCCGATGGCTCCACATTAATCGGATTCATCGAGAATGTATACGTATAAATATTTCTAATCGGTCTTGATAATCTATGTAAATGTGGTACTACATATTTATAATAAGAATGTCCGGGATTTAGAATATTCGGCAAATCTTGACCGTTCACAAAAAATTTACCTGTAGACATAACTGGGGTGAAAAATGAATTTGTCGCGGTGAATGTATCACTCGATGAAAAATTGTATCTATTTTCAAATACATTTGATTCAATCGTAGTACCCGACCCCCTAATTTCATTCTCATCTTCAAACTCTTTATTTCTCAGAAACCAGAATATAGTTTTTACGGGGATTTTGGGTACAAGTTGGAGTTTAACTTCACTCGACCCGATCTCGGTTTCCACTGACGGATGACGTTTCACAACGTCGGTCGTGACAACCTGTTTTTTTGTCATTAAAAATAACCGCTCAACTGGTGACACTGTCATCTCCTCTGTGACTACATTGAAATAATCAAACGTGACAGTATCTAGAGAGTTTGTAAAGAACGACTGCGGTCTGAACTTTACTTTAAATTCTATTTTCTGTTTATGAACCGCGCACGTTGGGAAATATGGTCGATTGGGAATATTCGTTGAATATTCATCACCTTCGTACTTTCTAGAAAAGAATAAAGGAATGGGAATCATGAGTTTAGATGAATTTCTCACCACGGACTCGTCGTTTTCTATAGCTGAGCCCTCTGCGAGATTCCGGTTGATTGTGTATCGTTTAGTACGCTTCTCAGATGCATCGAGATACATTTCATCGTGTATGATACCCCAATCGTCGTAATATTTTTCAACTTCAATCTCGTCGATGTGCATACTCACAGACTCGATGATATGACGTCCAATCTGATCAGCGACGTTAGAAGTACCCGTAAGTGCCGGAAAGTCGACGACGATGTACATATTTGACAATAAATCCCCCATATTACGTGGGTTCATGGTAACTATGACTGTTTCCCCCATGGGCCACGTGGCTTTTGTACCCGGGTTGTCAACCTTTGTATTTCTATGAAACTTTGTGAAAGTCGAATGTTGTTTCGATTCATAATTAAAGAATGATTTGTCGGGATCGTCGCTTGTTAAATATGTGTCTTGTTGTCCTATAGCATTTAATGAAATGATAGCGCCGGCGTTGGGACCTTCGACGATCATACCTATCTACTATCTACAAATTTTTAATATCAGTTTCCCACATATTCAACGGCGATGTAGCTCTCGTTAATTCGAGTTCCCATTTCAACTGTTTAGACTCTTCGAGTAATGCCGATACACGTTCTTCTGTGTATTCAACTGTCTTGGTGTTCAATAAATAATCGTATGATCCATCAACGGTTGGGAATTGGTTAGATAACTCCACTTCGAGATCCTTCTTTTTACGTCTGAATACGGTTAGCGTCCCATCAATAACCATAGTGACAAACTTTGCACGACTGTCGTGTATTTCTGTTTTTTTCTCGAGAACGCTGATGAGATGCTCCTTCCGTTTAATGTAATATTCATGACGAAGTTTGATAAAATCCATGAGGATTAGTTCAGGACTTTCATACTTGTGAATACCTTTGGACGGGTGGAATAGATGCATATTCGACGTTCGAATTGTTTTTTGTAGTTTCAAATCCTTTATGATATCTTTACCACCGTATTCATGGATAACGAAGTCGACGTGGTCTGTCGTACTATTATTCGTGTATGAACTAATAGTCTTTTTTTCCACGAGCGTGTCGAGGTGTTCCTTGTAATCCTGTGTCCAACGACCGGGTGGTAATTCTGATACCTTTATAGTTTGTCCGATGACTTTCCAGACACCTTCTGTGACCCACGAATCATTGTCGTAGAAAACTCGCCCACTGAATCCGCGGAACCATGGCGCCATCTTCTGAATCCCATTTCCATTGATGAAATTAAGTATATTCGCTTGGATATCTTTAGGATTGAATGGGGGTACATAGCAACTGAAACCCGTCCCGATACCTTCAGTCCCGTTCACTAGAACCATGGGTAAGGTGGGCATGTAAAAGTCGGGTTCAATGAGGCGACCGTCATCGTCCAAGTAATTGAGAATGGCGTCGTCTTTTGGATCGTAAATCTTTCGTGCATCTTTGGTGAGCTTCGTGAAGATGTAACGAGTCTGGCTCGCATCCTTTCCACCCATTAAACGTGTACCGAATTGTCCGCATGGTTCCAAGAGGTTGATATTGTTCGACCCAGTGTAATCATTCGCCAACTTCACAATAGTATCGGCCAATGATACTTCACCGTGATGATACGCACTCTTCTCAGCCACGTACGCAGCCAACTGTGCAACTTTCATCTCCTCTTTGAGATTCTTCTGGAAACACGAATACATAACCTTGCGCTGTGAAGGTTTGAGACCATCTGCCATGTGTGCGATAGAACGCTTGAGATCCGCGAGACTGAAATTTACCAAATCCTTGTGAATAAAGTCGGAAATATCCAATTGTTTTACATTCCCATATGGAACTTCGAGTTGATCGGCATCTTTCGCGGTATTCTCGAGTAACCATATTTTACGTGCATCAGCCTTTTTCTTGTCAAATGCGAGTACGATCGAATCATCAGTCATCGTATCCATATCAAACTTCACGGTAAGGTCCTGAATTTTCTTAAAGTATTCTCTCGCCTCCGCAGATGTGGAGGTACCGAGACCCTTGTAATATTTAATTTTCCAACCAGTCTTACCCGAACCGTACCAGGTTCTAAACGCAGAGTCCGTGTAGAACGACTTAGACTCTGAACCCTTACTTGCTTTAATGATCGGTGTCACCATACTCACCACGAAGTTGAGCTTGAGAAGGCTCGGCCAGAAATAGTGGATCATGTTGAGGATGAGACCCTTGATGTGACTTCCATCATTATCTGCGTCGGTCATGATCATGAGACGTCCATATCGTAACTCCGAAACGTTCGTGTATTCCTTACCTTGTTGAAGCCCTAGAATCTTCTTGAGATCGTTAAATTCCTGGTTCGAGGTGAGTTGCGCAACGGAAACGTCGCGAACATTCTTACACTTACCACGAAGTGGGAATACACCATAATGGTCTCGACCGACTACAGAAAGACCTGCCACGGCGAGTGTTTTCGCGGAGTCACCCTCTGTAACGATGAGGGTACATTTCCCAGACTGCACCGTCCCGGCTTTATTCGCATCGTCTAGTTTAGGAATGCCGGTAATCTTTGACTTGCGAGCACCGTCGGTTTTTTTGAGCTCCTTCATCTCCTTAAACTTGGAGAGTGCCAAGAGTTCGTCGGCGATACCTGTTTTGAGAACACCCTTGACAAAGTTTTTCGGGGGATCGAACTTACTCCCAAAGTCCACAACCTTTGAAGTACACTCAGACTTGACCTGACTCGAAAAGGTTGGGTTCTCGAGTGTCGCCCGAACGAATATTGTAAAAGCGTTCTTCACTTGTTGAGGCTTCAATTTGATCTTCTTCGCCATATCATCGATGATATTGTTGGCGATGTGGTTCGCCACGTGATCTACGTGTGCACCACCTTTCGTCGTACACAGTCCGTTGACGAATGATACTTGCTCCATACCATTTTCGGAAGGTCCTATACATACGGACCACCTGTCTCCGGTTACACATGAAATTTGTTCGACACCTTCATGCATCTTGGCGTACGCCTCAAAGTTTTGCTTGGGGAGGACTTCCCCGTTGAACTTCACTTTACAATTTTGTGTGGTACATATGTTTGAATCCCATACACGTTTTTGAAAGATGCTGTAAATGGTATCGTCCATCTTGGACATACCGAACCGTTTCCACTCCGGAGTGAACGTGATGGCGACGGAAGATGTCGCGCTCGAATGTTTTTTTATTTTTGGTGGGTGACATACTGTCATGTTCTTTGACCATTTTTGAGTATACGTTTGTTTAGTCTCGTGATCCTTGATGATAACGGAAAAATCGGTCGAGTAAATGTTTGCCAGCTTGGCACCGTACCCATTTCGACCACCGACGATACGTTTTTGTGTGTCATCATAGTTGGTGCTCGTGAGAAGATGTCCGAATACGAGTTCGGGGTTCCAGAGCCCCTCCTTCTCATGCATCTTTACGGAAATCCCACCGAGAGGGCCGTTGTTCTCGATGGTCACAGACCCAGACTCTTTATCTATGGCGACTGCTATAGAGTTGACGTGTTTGGGATGTAGCGAGTTCCGATCGATGGCGTTGACCAGAATTTCATCGAATATTTTCAAGAGCGCTGGGGAGTACTTGACGTTCTTCTTCGCAAACTTTTCACCGTCGAGGATCCAGTAGGGTTCGGAACCTAATTCAACTGGACCGACATACGAGTCAGGTCTCTTGAGAATGTGTTCGATATGTGTGAGTTTTTGGACACTTTCCATTATTACTTGATTTAATTACAATTCTAAACTCTAACTTAGGTTCAACTCATCTAAAAGTATTAATTTATCATACCACTTTTTCAATTTTTTAACATTCATGTTGAAATCTTTTAGCGAATTTCTACCAGTAGATTCTTTCCATCTCATTGTGTTCTTAGGCATTTTCATAGTATTGGCGATGTATTCCAAATAGTCTAGGAAAAGTTTCAAACGATTTCTAAATTCATCGATATAACATTTTTGCTGACGTGTAATTGTTTTAGGATACCTTCCAGTATGATACGGAATTTCAGGTTCTACGATAGTACTAATACAG
>ERZ887851.3905-NODE-3905-length-10430-cov-8.135036_pt1 | contig 10430 bp, 6 predicted proteins | sample MGYA00521100_ERZ887851 | MGnify/ENA primary metagenome ERZ887851 (study PRJEB32303, sample SAMEA104408602) | aquatic metagenome | biome: Brackish water; feature: Pelagic; material: water | place: Baltic Sea | collected 2014-06-06T16:11:00 | depth 11,444 m ...
ATCGAGCTCGACGATGTGCTAGAGTTCGAGGGAGTCAAAGGCAAGTTCGGCGTCCTCTTGGGACGTTGGCAGGATCAGAAGTGGATAACCAAGGGCGTATCTCACGTTCATCTTACCGATCGTGACGTATCGTCTGAAGAGGAATTTGAAGCGGCAGAATCTGTGTGGATGGAATCGCACGCTTCGTACGAGAAAGTGTAGAGCCAACAAAGCATTGGAGTTTACGTCGCTAGACGCGCCGAAACTCAATGCAGACGTTGGGCTAATAATCGCCTTGAGCTTCTGCGCCATGTAATACGGCAGCGGTGGAGCCCACGCCCAGCCGATCAGCGCCCTGTTCCAAATAGGCAACGGCTTCGTCCCATGTGCGGATGCCACCGGAGGCCTTTACTTGCATTTTGTTGCCCACGGTTTTGACCATGACATCAATGGATTCAGGGGTAGCGGATCCTGGGCCAAAGCCGGTTGAGGTTTTGACAAAGTCAGCACCTGCTTGATAAGCAAGCTCGCTGGCTACGGCAATCTGCTCGGGTGTGAGGTGGCCACTTTCCTGAATGACTTTGACGAGCACCTTGTGTTGGTGCGCGATTTCGACGACAGCTTGAATGTCGTTTTTGACATAGTCAAAATCCTCGGACATGAACTTGCCAATATTCATCACCATATCGATTTCATCAACGCCGTCTTCGATGGCTTGCTGTGCTTGGAAGACTTTTGTAGCTGTGGTGTCAGCTCCGTGAGGGAAGCTCAAGACACAGGAGACCTTCACCGGGCTGTCTTTGAGTAAAGCTGCTGCCATTTTGACGTCGCAGGGTTTGACACACATGCTGAAGACACCGTTCTCAATGCACATATCAGCGTGCTGTGCGAGATCGGCATCGGTGAACTCAGGCTTCAAGACGGCGTGATCGATGGTCGCCGCTACCTCTTGCTTGGTGTATGTTCTCATGTCTAGCAGTGAGGTGAGAGCTTACTGATCTGTAAGCCTTTGATGACCTGTAGCGAGAAGCTACTATTTCTTTTTACCCGCTTTTTTGGCAGCTTTTTTACCTGCCGCTTTTTTCCCAGCTTTACGTGGTTCGAATTCAAATCCAATCTTGCCACTGGCTTGGTCGAAGGTGAGGTAGGCTGTGAAGGCTCGCTTGGTGCGCTTGGAAATAAATCCAGGCAGGAGGTTAGTCTTGCCTTTTTCGATCAGCTGGATGCCTTGATCGCTGGGAATCTCACACTGGAGAATGGTGCGTGAGATGCGGATGCCGTCGGGATTATCTTTGGTGGTGATGGCAGGAACGTACCATGCTTTCGAGGCTTCATAGATTTTGACCTCTGAACCAGTAGGAGTGGTGACGGTAGCGATGACTTGATCTTCGGTAAGTTCGTCGCGCTCGTTTTCACCATCGTCAAAGACGAAGCTGACTTTCCATTTTCCTTTTTTGCCTGTTTTGCTGACCTCCTGCTTGAGTTCTAGTGCGGCATCGAATGGGCGGTTGAAACGGGATTTGAAATCTTCCAATGGGCCGATGAACTTTTTCTCCAGCAAATCGTGTGCTTCCTTCTCGTTGATGAGTCTGGACGCGATGTGCTTGTTCATTTTAAACCCGCACTCAGGATCCATGCATTCGTAGGTGGCATCGGTGGTTCTGAGTTTGTTGGCTTGGCAGTTGGGACAAGTAGCGATGAGGTCGGGGAATACTTTGTTTTTGAGTTCCGCGGTGTAGGTCTTTGCCCGGTTGACGATGTCTGCGGTGAAATCGATGATTCCTCCCATGAACTCCTCTCGGCTAAGTTCACCATGCTCCATCTGACGCAGTTTGCTTTCCCAGTCGCCAGTCATAGATGCTGATGCCAGAGCGTGAATGCCGAGCTCATCGGTGATTTCAATGAGGCGGAGTCCCTTGCGGGTGACGAGAATCTCGCGACCATCGCGCTCGATGTATTTCTGACGGATAAGGCCTTCAATGGTGGCTGCTCGGGTAGCGGGAGTACCTAAGCCTCGCTCTGACATGGCTTCCCTAAGTTCCTCGTCGTCAATGAGCTTGCCGGCACCTTCCATAGCGGAAAGAAGGGTGGCTTCATTAAAGCGCGCTGGGGGTTTAGTCTCTTCATGCTTAACCTCAATATCAGTGACCTGGGCGGATTCTCCCTCGGAGACGGCACAAAGCTCGTCTTTGCCAGCAGCAACGCCTGTTTGGCGCCCGTAGACGGCGAGCCAGCCCGGTGTGACGAGTATCTTGCCAGTGGTCAGGAAGGCGTCTGTGGCTTCGGGGTTGGTGATGCGGGTAATGCGGCGGGTATTCAGAAACTCGGCGGATGGATAAAACACCGCGAGAAAACGCTTGGTCACCAGTTCGAAAATTTTAGCAGCGGCTTCATCAAGTTTGACAAAACGGCCGGTGGGAATGATGGCAAAGTGATCTGAAATCTTGGCGTTGTTAAAGATACGTTTGCTAGGAACGATGAGCTGCTCCTTGGCCACATGCTTGGCATGTTTGCCCAGTTCGCCACCTTGCTTGCCAATGGAATCAACGGTGCTGTGCACCTGGCTTACGTAATCCTCAGGAAGGTAGCGTGAGTCTGTCCGTGGGTAGGTGAGCATTTTGTATTTCTCATACAGTGCCTGGGCGACTTGGAGTGTGCGCTTGGCAGAGAATCCGTAGCGTGATGAGGCCTCACGCTGAAGGGTGGTGAGGTCGTAAAGCTGAGGGGATGCCTGCTTGGTAGGTTTCTGCTCCTCAGTGACGGTGCCGGTTTTACCATCGCAGCGGCTGCGGATAGCTTCAGCGTCATCTGTTTTCCAAATGCGTTCGGGGCGAGAGTGAGGGAATTCTGTATCACGCTTCCAGGATTCGTTGATCCAGCGTCCTGCGTAGTCACCTTTGGCCACTGAGAAATCGGCATGCACTTCTGCGTAGGGCTCGGAAATGAATTCGCGGATTTCCATTTCGCGTTTGGCGAGGATGGCGAGGGTGGGTGTTTGCACTCGTCCGGCAGCGGTAATATTAAATCCTCCATGGCGGGAGCGGAAACAAGTCAGCGCACGAGTTGAGTTGAGTCCGACAAGCCAGTCTGACTCAGAGCGGCATTTTGCGGCATCGGCAAGATCTTGCATTTCCTCGTCAGTGCGCAGGTGACTCCATGCGTCTAAGATGGCGCCCTCGGTCATAGACTGCATCCAGAGACGTTTGACGGGCTTCTCAACCTTGCCGAGCTCGAGGATGTAGCGGAAGATCAGCTCGCCCTCACGGCCCGCATCACAGGCATTAACAATGGTGTCGATGTCTTTGCGGCGGCAGAGGCGCAGCACTTGCTTGAGTCGGGTCTCTGATTGCTCGATGGGCTGAAGTTCAAATTCCTTGGGAATCGCGGGGAGAACATCGAAGTTCCACGGCAGGTTACGAGGTTTGCCGTTTTTGCCGATAGGCCCTTGTGGCATCTTGAGCTCCACGAGGTGTCCGACGGCTGAGGTGATGACGTAGTTGTCATTTTCAAAGTAAATATCTCGTCCACGGCCTTTCTTCTCAAACTTGCCTACCTCAGGTGCTTTTGCGAGCGATTTGGAGAGGTCAGTAGCAACGGAGGGCTTCTCCGCGATGATCAGGGTCTTCGACATAAGTGTTGGAACTACGCGTGGAAAGGCCACTTGGAAAGACAATTTTTCAATAATGGAGCATTCCTACTACGTAGGAAGAAAAGGGGGCCATTGCTTTAGGCCTATTATATAGTGCTGAATTTTTCTATTAGCAGCAGCTATGAGGAGTCTGTGAAGAACTGAGTGTGGCTAGGGTTTGAGGGTGTGAATGGTGTTCTGAATTTCGCCGTTCACTACTGAACCATCCTTCGCTTTGAGTTGGTATTTGATCGACATTTGCCAGCAGGTGGCGAGCTCGGCAATATTGAATGTCAGGGTTTTGCCATCCGAGCTGAGGCTGGAACTAATGACCGGGTGGGATTTTTCATTGAGATGTTTCGAGCCATAGTTGGCAGTGCGCTTGTAGTCCCAGGTCCGGATGTTGAGCGCTTCAGGCTTAACGCTGGCAGGGTCCAGTGGCTCGGAGAAGGTGATATGCACACCTTTTTGGCTAGCCGAGAGGTCGGTGGGGAGGTGGGCAGGCTTGCCGGTGTAGCGGATGCGGAACAGGCCGCCGCTCTTGCTGGATTGCGAGGTGGACCAGGCAGCCATGCCGCAGGTGTAGAGCTCGCCGTCACCACCTTGACTGGAGTGGAAGCGACCACGCATCACACCAGTGGCGAGGTCAGGGATGGGAAAACGTATCAGGCCACCTTGCTTTTTGCCGTCGATGGTTTCATGCGGCACTAGCGAGAGGCGGCCGTGACCGTAGGAGAGGTGAATCAGCTTACCATTGAATGGCCCCCATTTTGCGCTTTCGATCCAGAGCAGCTCGGCGGGCGAGCGGTCAAATCTCTTGGCGACCCAGCAGAGCGGCTGCTCCATGGCGGCATCTGAGGTGTCCTCGGGCGCGCCATAGCTCCAGATGTTACCGTAGAAGTTGTTGCCTGCCGTGACGTGGTTGATGCGGTTCATCGGGTTCCAGTGGCCTTCTTGGTCGGTGACAAAGAAGGTGCCATCCGGATTGCGGCATACGCCGTTGGCAGCTCGGAAGCCGTGAGCGAGGATTTCCGTGTTGGAGCCATCAGCACTGACCTTGAGCAGGGTGCCGTGGTGAGGCACCAGTGGTGGGCGGGCGTGGCGAGCACTGCGGGCGTAATAAAGATTGCCCTCGTCGTCGGCCTGCAGGCCCATGGCAAACTCGTGGAAGTGGTTGGTCACCTGAGCATCACTATTAAAGCTCTGGTAGAAGTCGGTCTCGCCATCACCATTGAGGTCGTTGAGCAGCACAATCTGGTCCCGGCAGGTGACCAAGATCTTACCCTTGACGATTTTCAGCCCGAGCGGCTGGAACAGCCCGGAGGCGATGCGCTTCCAGGTGGTTTGAGTGGTTTGGGTAGTCTGGGTGGAGTTGGGATCGGTGAAGCCATCGACCTTCCAGACATCGCCATCCCAGCAGCAGACGATAATCGATTTTCCATCCGGGGTGAAGTCAAAGCCTGAGGTGCGCAGGCGGCTGTGCCACAGGGTGTCGGTGGGCACATCGAAGTGATCCCACTGGAATGCACCGGGCTGGTTGCCGCGAGTGATCGGGGCGGTGAGGGTTTCTGGCCACTGGGCGGGGCCTCCCTTTGTAAGCGGGGTAAGGTTCTTGGCTGGGACTGTGAGCTCACCACCAATGGTGAAGGCGATGTTCACCGGGGTTGATTCCGGGGCAAAGGTAATAGTCCAGTAGCCATCGGCATTACTGAGCTTTGATGGTGTTTCTCCTGCCTGCTTGAGCTTTAGTGAACTGGGTGCCACACGGAGGGTGAGTGGCTTGGTGGATTTGCCGATGTTAAGCTGGCGGACAAAGGTAGCGTCTTCAGCCAATTCGTGGCTCTCGAGAATGTTGGCGTCACCAATGGAGTAGCTGATAATGGTTTGGCTACCATGCTTGTAGAGCCCTTTATAGTGTGCCCACTTCCTCGGCAGCGGGCCGTAGCGAAGCCCGTCAGGACCCTTGAAACGAAGGTCATCAAAAGTTCCTGTCTCTGGGTTGGCCCAGCCTGGCGCATCTTTGGTCTCAAAGAGGGGCGTGCCAATGGTGCGGGGGCGGAGAACATGTTTGCCGTCGAAATGAACGCCCTTCCAGTCGATAAAGCCATCACCCTGCCAGACCCCTGCCACGCGCATCGAGTCGTGCTCGAAAATCGACCAGGTCTTGCCTTGGCTGACTCCACCCTCGCCAGGGTCAAGGCGCAGCGCGATGCCCTTATAGGCAAGATTGGCATCAGGGGCGATCTGGTCTCCTCCACGAGCCTTTTTGCGATCTTCCTCAGTCGCGATTTCGTAGGTGTTGATTAGGAAGTTGCCGTAGTCCATGGCGATCCATGGGTCAGGGGCGTCCTCCGCTGCTGGTTCAGGGCCCAGGCCTTGACCCTTAGGGAGTTTTTCTAGGTAGTCGGTAGTGACCTTGAAGAGCTGGGATGGGTTGTGTTTTTTGAGGTAATGGGAACGAATGTAGTGAATGGCGGCGTATTTATCACGCGGGGTGAGCTGGGGCTGGGGAGGCATGGTGCGCCAGCCACGGGTGATGGTTTGATACATCGTATGGGGGTCACTGCCGTGCTGGAACTTACCCTCGGCAAAGCGCAGTGAAGTGGGAATGGAGCCGACGTTTTTGAGGTCGCCGTGGCAGTTCATGCAGAGGTTCTGGTAAACTTTTTCACCGCGCTTTCTGACGTCGTGGCTTTGATCATTAATGAGCCGGGCATGGTTGATGTCTTGCTCGTATTCAGGTAAAGAGTTCTCCGGCAGCAGCATCTGGGCATTCAGCTGAGAGATCAGAGCGGCGGTCAGGAGCGTGGCGATTGTTTTCATCAATGAGGGCTGGGCAGGTTGGAAGGAAGGTATCAGCGATGGTTGAATGATATGAGCATTTTCAGATATTATGGAGATGGTTACGATAGCAATCTGTGGCCTGTTAAATATAGAACGGAACGCCATTTTTTTTGAACGAAATCGGCAATAGGCTTGAATAGTAGACAGCAGTAATATGCTGCATAGCCAATCATAAAAAAAGAGCGTCAGGATTTACCCTGACGCTCTTGAGATCCAAATTTTTTTCTTCAGGATGCTTCTGCGAAACGTTCCGACATGGGATCGGGCATGGGCTGTTCCTTGCGGTGCAGCGCCTTGCGCATTTTCTCCAGAGCGATGCTTTGTAACTGCCTGATACGCTCACGGGTGACGCCGAACTCAAGGCCGACTTCTTCGAGGGTCATCGGGGATTTGCCATCGAGGCCGAAGCGGGCATCGATGATGCGGTGCTCACGTTCGTCAAGGGTATCGAGTAGTTCGTCGAGTTCGCCATGCATGTTTTTACTATCTAGCGCTTCGAAGGGGTTGACCGCGTGCTCGTCACCGATGAGGTCACTGAACTCGGAGCTTTCATCTTCATGGACTGGTGCGTTGAGGGAGGTTGGACGCATCGAGGCTCGCTGGAGAAGCGCGACCTTCCTGAGCGGAATGCCTAACTCCTCGGCAAGCTCGTCCTGCGTCGGTTCGCGTCCAAGAGACTCGCTGAGCAGGGTGGAGATGCGGCGCATGCGGGCAATTTTATCGACCATGTGCACGGGCAGGCGGATGGTTTTGCTCTGATTGGCCAGGGCGCGTTTGATAGATTGTTTGATCCACCATGATCCGTAGGTGCTGAGTTTGCCCCCTTTGTTGGGGTCAAAGCGTTCCACGGCTTTCATGAGGCCGATGTTGCCCTCGGAGATGAGGTCGGCGAGTGGCAGACCGTAATTGGAATAATCCTGTGCGATCTTCACAACCAGGCGAAGGTTGGCCCGGATCATGTGAGAGCGAGCTTCTTTGTCGCCCTTTTTAATGCGGGCGGCGAGTTCGACCTCTTGCGCGGGTGTGATAAGGTCGGTTTTGGCAATTTCTCTGAGGTAGAGCCTCAGGCTGTTGTCTGATTCATATCTGGACATGATTTGTGTAGTTTTGGTGTTACGTTCTATGGAAATGAATGATCTTTGGTTAATTGTGCTACTTTGTCACTATGGCATCGTCTTCATATAGTTAAGCGTCTCTAAACATCATTTTGTTTGGTAAATCTGAATGTATGTTGTAAAACCCTTTCTAGTTATTTAAACGTGACCAAATGGATTTTTGTTTATTTTTTTAGAATGATTCTAATTTAAACAAGTGGAGAGCTTCTGCTGTGGTGATCTATTCTCCAAGTGCTGCTGACGGGACTTGTTTTTTGTGAGGCTGTTATGGTCAATCTAGAAGGTCTGATTGAATGGAATAATCTGGTGTGAGGGGCATGCACGCGGCCTGAAGGGAGCAAAAAGAGGATTTTCAAATTGGGACTTTACCTTCTAACAGTAGGTGTTAGTTTGAACACATGATTGTCCGTGTGTATTCGTCTGCTCTACTCGGTGTGGACGGAATTGAGGTTGAGGTTGAAGTCAGTGCATTTAATGCGGAAAAGCCGGCGATTAACGTGGTGGGTTTGCCCGATGCCGCCGTGCGGGAGAGTGCGCAACGTGTGACGTCTGCGCTGGCGACATCGGCGTTGAGCTGGGCAGATGGGGTTAAGACGATCAATTTAGCACCTGCAGATTTGAAAAAGGAGGGGCCACGTTTTGATTTGCCCATTGCACTTGCTTTGGCTGAGACCGCGGGTGCCGAGTGCATTATAGAACCTGAGCGATATTCCATGATTGGTGAGTTGGCGCTGGATGGCATGGTGCGCCCCGTTCGTGGGGTCTTATCAATGGCGCTGGAGGCGAAACGGCGTGGCAGGACACGCCTAATCGTGCCTGCGGCGAATGCGGCTGAGGCTGCAGTGGTTGAGGGTCTGGAGGTGTATGGCGTGGATAACCTGCGTCAGGCATGGGATTTCATCACCGGCCAGAGGGTGCTTGCTCCTTATGAGCTGGATAGGAAGCGGCTTTTTGACACACGCCGTCATTATGAGGTGGGGCTAGAGGACGTCAGAGGCCAGCACCAGGTGAAGCGCGCTCTGGAGGTGGCAGCAGCAGGTGGGCATAATCTCCTGATGGTCGGGCCTCCGGGAACGGGTAAATCGATGATCGCCAAACGTCTGCCGACGATCCTACCAGATCTTACCGAGGCGGAGGCGATTGATTCGACCAAGGTGCATTCGATTTCCGGATTGTTGGGCAAGGAAAATGCCCTGTTGGTGACCAGACCATTCAGGGCACCGCACCATACCATTTCAGATGTGGGTTTGTTGGGCGGTGGCACCAACCCTGGGCCGGGCGAAGTATCACTGGCCCATAACGGTGTGCTTTTTCTTGATGAGTTGCCCGAGTTTCGCAGGCAGACGCTGGAGGTGATGCGGCAACCCTTGGAGGATGGGTATGTGACGATTTCTCGTGCTGCGGGAACCCTGAGCTTTCCGAGCCGATTTATGATGGTGGCGGCGATGAATCCATGCCCCTGTGGTTATTACGGTGACCCCAAACGGGAATGCCGCTGCTCGCCGCCAAAGATTGAGAAATACCGCCAACGTATTTCCGGGCCTTTGTTAGATAGGATCGATATTCATGTGGAGGTGCCTCTGGTGGAATACCGTGAGCTGGCGAGCGAAGAGTCTGGTGAGACTTCAGCAGTGGTGCGCGGCCGGGTGGAGGCGGCGCGGCAGCGCCAGGTGGAGCGATTTTCCGATCACAGCAATGTCACCTGCAATGCATCGATGCCGAGCAAGGTGATGCGTGAGCACTGCAAGATTGATGCGACCGCGTCAGGCTACCTTGAGCACGCGATGAACGAGCTGAATTTTTCCGCCCGGGCCCATGACCGGATTTTGAAGGTGGCGAGAACACTTGCCGATCTAGCCGACAGTTCTGATATTTTGCCAGAGCACGTGCTCGAGGCGATCCAGTATCGTACGCTGGACAGGAAGCTGATGATGTAGCTGGTCTCGACCAGTCGCTTACTCGGCGGGGCCCTTACTTGCTCTCGCTCTCGAGTGGCAGCAAGTAGAGATTGCGCCATGAGACAGCGCAGGATTTACCGCCGTGGATCTGGAGGGCGATGGAGCCTTGGCCGGGGAAGTTGTCGACTTTCCAGATGTAGTCAGTGCGTAGCTTGCCGTTGAGCCAGGTCTGGAGTTCATTGCCGCGGATACGGATAAAGCCGGCGTTCCACCCAGTGGGGTTGAATGCTTCTTGGCCGGTTTTGGAGAGCTCGCGCATGGTTTCCTTGCTGGCTTTTTCTTTGCCAGCAGCACCATCGCGGTTCGGGTAGTGCCAGCCACCGAGGTTTTCCGCGTAGAGCAGGCCGGTCCAATGGCGTTTGGTCTGATCCATCTCGAATTGGATGCCAGCGAATTTTTTAGCGTCGTTGTATTTCGAGTGATACATCAGGCCAGAATTGCCCTTGAGATGGTCAAAGCGGAACTCAAAGTAGAGTAGGTAGCTATCGTATTCCTCATTCGTGTAGAGGAAGGAGTTGCCTCTGAGGTTCTCGCATGTGCCGGAAACGACGCCATCTTTAAGGGTGAATTTGACCTCAGGTTTGTCGTTATGGATTTTCCAATCATCGAGGTTGTTGCCGATGAGGGGTGTAAAGCCGTGTTTTTTGAGTTTTGCGAAGTCGACATTGTCGAGCAGAAGTTGTCCGTTGACGGTTGCTGTCGCAGCATCATTGCCACCAGTCTGGAGGGTCTCGAGAGTGTTGCAATCATGAGCATGTGATATGCCGATGTTTGCTACGAGTATGAGTAATAATCTGATTTTCATATTGATGGTTGGTTAATTTATTTGTTGTTGATGAGACTGTCGAGTTGGCGTCCGTATTCAATATAACTGCGGTAACACTGGGCCCAATCCACGTCATCGGC
>ERZ887851.3932-NODE-3932-length-10374-cov-72.814614_pt1 | contig 10374 bp, 7 predicted proteins | sample MGYA00521100_ERZ887851 | MGnify/ENA primary metagenome ERZ887851 (study PRJEB32303, sample SAMEA104408602) | aquatic metagenome | biome: Brackish water; feature: Pelagic; material: water | place: Baltic Sea | collected 2014-06-06T16:11:00 | depth 11,444 m ...
GCTTCACCACCGCCAGCGGCCGCGCCGTGGCCCTGCGCATCCACGTGGAACCCGGCGATGCGCCTTTTACCGCCCACGCCATGGCCTCCCTGAAACGCTCGATGGCCTGGGATGAGCAGCGCTACGGCCTCGAATACGACCTCGATGAGTTCAACATCGTGGCGGTGCGTCACTTCAATATGGGCGCGATGGAGAATAAAAGCCTCAATATTTTTAATTCCAAGCTGGTGCTGGCCGACGCCGAAACCGCCACCGATGGTGAGCTTGAGCGGATCGAGAGCGTGATTGCCCACGAGTATTTCCACAACTGGACAGGCAATCGCATCACCTGCCGCGATTGGTTCCAGCTATCGCTTAAAGAAGGCCTAACCGTGTTTCGCGACCAGAGCTTCACGGAAGATATGCATGGTGCGCCGTTGAATCGCATCGAAAATGTTTCGATGTTGCGCAATAGCCAGTTTCGTGAAGATGCCGGCCCCACGGCCCATCCCGTGCAGCCCGATGCCTATCAGGCGATTGACAACTTCTACACCACCACCATCTACGAAAAGGGATCAGAACTTATTCGTATGTTGCATACCCTGCTGGGTGAGGAGGCGTTCATGCGGGGGATGGCGCTCTATGTGAGCCGCCACGACGGCACCGCCGCCACCTGCGAAGACTTCGTGCAGGCGATGCAGGATGCCGCGCCCGTGCCGCCGCCCTTTGATTTCGCCCAATTTCGCCGCTGGTATCACCAGGCCGGCACGCCGCGGCTGCACATCCAGCGCCACTGGGGTGGCGAAACGGGCGTGCTGGAGCTGCAGGTGCAGCAACACACCCCGGCGACCCCCGGCCAGAGTGATAAGCAGCCGCTGGTGATTCCCCTGGCCCTGGGCCTGCTGGGTCAGGGCGGCGAATCCCTGCCCGTGCGGCTCGAGGGAGAACCAGCCCCAGCCCTGCTAGCCGGCGATGGCACCCGCCTGCTGGTGATCGACCAGCCCCAGCAAACCTTGCGGTTGGTGGGGTTGCCCCAGCAGCACCATCCACCGGCCCTCTCCCTGCTGCGTCATTTTTCGGCACCGGTGATCCTGGAAATGGGCCGGCCCACCGCCGAGCTGGTGCACCTGCTGGCTGCCGACAGCGATCCTTTTGCCCGCTGGGATGCGGGCCAGGTGCTGCTGCGCCAAGCCGTGCTGGCCCGCGCCGCAGGCAGGGCCGATGGCCTGCTGGAAGAGGAGCTGATCGATGCCTTCGGCCGGATCTTGGCCGATCCCTCCCTATCCGAGGCCAGCCGCAGCGTGTTGCTGGCTCTTCCAGGTTTGCCCGAGCTCGAAGATGCCGCCGTTGCCGTTGGCGCGGAGCCCGATCCACCGGCCCTTTTTGGGGCGCTGCTTGCCCTGCAGCAGCGTTTTGGTGCGACCCTGGCCGTGCCCCTGGCCGCTGCCCTGGAGCGCTGCACGCCCCAGTGGAGCCTGGCCTGGCCCGCTGGTAATGGCGATCGCCTGCTTACGGGCACCGTGTGGAGCTGGCGGGTGGCCGCCGCTGATTCGCAGGTGGCGGCGGCCGCAGCGGCGGCGGTGCAAGGCCCCTCGATGACCCTGGCTCGCGCTGGCCTCAGGGCCCTGCAGTGCCATCCGATCGCTGAGCGCCAGCAGGCGGTGGAGGCTTTTTACCAGCGCTGGCAGCACAAGCCGGTGATCCTCGACGCCTGGTTTGCTCTGGAAGCTTCTGCGCCCTTCGCCGATGGCCTGGAGCGGGTGGCGCGGCTGCTGGAACATCCCCGCTTTGATCCAGCCGCGCCCAATTCGGTGCGGGCCGTGCTGGGGGGGCTCGCCGGCAATGCGGCGGTGTTCCATGCCGCCGATGGCTCCGGCTACCGCTTCATGGCAGCTCGCATCGCCGATCTCGACCAGCGCAACCCGATCACGGCCTCGCGCCTGGCCAAGGTGTTTAGCCGCTGGCAGAGCTATGGACCAGCCCGCGCCGCGGCCATGCACGGGGCCCTCGAGCAACTGGCTGCCGCATCGCTCTCAACCAACACCGCTGAGGTAGTGGGCCAGTGCCTGGGGGCGAGTTAGGCCCTCAGCGCCGGGGCAGCGGCAAAGGTGGTGGCGGCCGCAGCGGACCGCTGAGGCTCTGGTGCAGCTGGCTGAAGGCAGCCTGGCGATAGGGGGCCCCCTCCTCGCCGGCATGGAGGCCCCACAGGCCCTCCCAGTAGAAATAGATCACCCCGTGGCCGCGGCTGGTGGCCAGCTGGGCTTTCTGGGCCAGGGTGGCCATGGCCGGGGTGCGGCCGCCGAAGCCCGCCAGGATGCCGATCTCCACCGGCATGCCCCAGCTGCGCGCCTTCACCAGGGCCGGTTGGTTGAGGTCCTTCTCGAACCCCTTGAGCGAGTAGGCATAGTTCTGCACCACCAGGTCGTCGATCAGCTCCCCCAGGGCCCAGAGCTCCCAGTCCTGCAGCCAGTGGTTGTAGGCAAAGCGGAAGGGGCCCGGCGAGAGGCTGATCACCGTTCCAGAGGGCTTGAGCTGGCCCCGCAGCTCCCGCAGCAGGGCGGTGAGCTGCTGACGACGCCAGCGCATCCAGGCCCGATCCGTGTGGTCGTCTGGCGGCTCCCGGCCCGTGGCCACCCGGAATAGTTCGCGGCTGTAGGGGTCGTAGCCCAGCTCCACCGGCCAGGCGAAGTGGTCGTCGAGCTGGATGCCATCGACGCTGCAGCGCTGCACGATTTCGCCGATCAGGCCAAGAAAGCGCTGCCGCACCCCCGGGTGGGCTGGGTTAAGCCACACCATTGGCTTGCCGTGCATGACCATCTCAGTTCTGCCATCCCGGCGCTGCAGCACCCACTCGGGGTTTTGGCGCACCACGGCTGCGTCGGCCGGCTCCATTAGGCCGTACTCAAACCAGGGGATCACCTGCAGGCCGCGGCGATGGGCGGCCTTGGTGAAGCGGCAGATCGGATCGAGGTTGGGGTTGGCCTTCTCCAGGGCCGGCTCCATCGGCGCATGGCGGGAGCGGTGGAAGGTGGTGCCCCGGCTCCACACGTTGGGATAGAGGGTGTTGAAGCCCGCTTCGGCCAGCTCCTGCACCGCCCGATCGATGCGGGCGGGGTCGTAGTAGAGCGGGCTGGGGCTATTGGTGAGCCACACGCCGATGCGCCGGGGCGGAGCTGGCTGGCCTTTGGCCAGCAGCGGAGCGTTGCCAGCCCAAGGCAGGCTGAGCAAAATGCTCGCCACTGCTGGCAAAAAGGCCTTCAAGCGGGCGAAACGACGCAACTTCAGCGGACCTGGTTTCAGCGGATCTGGTGTCAGCGGAACATTGAGCTCACCGAGCTCTCCTCGTGGATGCGCCAGATCGCTTCGCCGAGCATCTTGGCCACCGAGAGCACCTGCAGCTGGGGGAAGCGGTCTTCATCGCGGCGGGGAATGCTGTTGGTGACAAGCACCTCCTCGAACAACCCCGGCTCCGACATCCGCTCAATTGCCGGTGGCGAAAACACCGCGTGGCTAGCGCAGGCCAGCACCCGGGTTGCCCCCCGCTGCCGCAGCAGCCGGGCACCGGCAGAGATTGTGCCGCCGGTGTCGATCATGTCGTCGATCAGGATTGCGGTCTTGCCCACCACATCGCCAATCACGGTGAGGCTTTCGGCCACGTTGTGACCGGAGCGACGCTTGTCGATGATTGCTAGGGGGGCGTCATTCATCTGCTTGGCGAAGGCCCGGGCCCGGGCTACACCGCCCACGTCCGGGGACACCACCACCACTTCGCCTAGGTCGCGGGTGCGCAGGTAGTCGACCAGCACCGGCGAGCCATAGATGTGGTCGCAGGGGATGTCGAAATAGCCCTGGATCTGGGCGGAGTGCAGGTCCATGGCCAGCACCCGATCCACCCCAGATTTAGCCAGCAGGTTGGCAACAAGTTTGGCGGTGATCGACTCCCGTCCGGCGGTCTTGCGGTCGGCGCGGGCGTAGCCGTAATACGGCACCACTGCGGTGATCTGCCGGGCCGAGGCCCGCTTGCAGGCATCCACCATGATCAGCAGCTCCATCAGGTGATCGTTCACCGGGGCGCAGGTGGGCTGGATAAGAAAGACATCGCAGCCGCGGATCGACTCCTGAATCTGGATGTAAAGCTCGCCGTCTGCGAAGCGTTTGATCACCCGCGGCCCATCTGGCACGCCCAGATAGGTGCCAATTTCCTTGGCCAGTGCTTGGTTGGCGGTGCCACTGAACAGCCGCAATCGCCGGGTGTCGTGATTCGACTGGCTCGCGCTGCCCTGGGGCGCCACGCGATCAGCGGTCAGAAAACTGGTCACGGCGGGCGCTAACGCGTCGGCTGAAACCCGATGGTAGAAGCGAGCCCGCCCACCTAGTACAAAAATCCATGACTCTTTCCCTGCCTGGTCGGCAACGCCCGTTGGTGCTGGTGGGAGCTGGTACGGCGGCTGCGGTGGCGACGCTGCAGGCAGAAGCGGGGCCAACGCTGGCCTTGGCCCTGGGCCTGCCCTGGGGTAACCCTCTCGCAATTGAGCAACCGCCCCAATCCCTGGCTTCCCTGGCTGAGCAGGGACCAGGCCTGGTGCCCTTGCCGCTAGATCCCGGCCTGGTGTTGCAGGGATTCGGCCACTGGGCCGAGGCCCTGGGGGCCTGGCGCCAGCCGGTGCTGCTGCTGCTGGCGGCCGAGCAGCTGCAGACGGGTCTGCCGGCGGCGATGGCTGCCCTGCTGGATCAATGGCAAGTGCCCCTGGCCGGGCTGGTGCAGGCCGGTGGCCCCTGGCAGCCAGACCTGCGCCGCGGCGATGGCCTGCCCTGGCTGGGAACCCTGGAGGAGCCTTTTGGCCTGGCCCCCGCTTTGGCGCTGCGATTGGAGCTGTTACTGAGCCGTTGAGTTGGTCGGTGCTGGCCAGAGGGGCTCAGGGGCGCTGCTGCTGATCTCGCGCAGGCTCAGTTTTTCCCCTCGGGTGCTGTTGGGTTCCGGTGCCGGTTCGGGTGCCGGGTCAAGGGGCAGGCTGGTGAATTGCACGCTCTCGGCCTGATCTAGGCCAGCCGCCAGCAGGCTCAGGGTTTCTGGCTGGCTCAAGTTTGTGACAACCCCCTGGTTGTTGAGTGATTTGAGCAAATAGGCAAGCTGGCCCAGTTGCTCCGGCAGGGCCAACTCCCGCAGCAGGCTGCGCACCACCAGCTGCTGGTTTTCCTGGCGACTCTCCTCGGGCCGGTCTGGATCGCGGTAGCGCACCAGTTGCTCCACCTGGTTGCCCTTGAGCCGTTGCAGCCCGCCCTGAATGTTGATGCTTAAGCCCTGGCTCTTGTCGTTGTAGCGAAGAGCCAGGGTGGGATTGGCGGCGATGCTGCCCAGGCCATCCACCAGGCTGCGCAGGTTGGAGCGGCCCAGCACCAAAAAGCGCGCTGGCTGGCCCGAGTCGAGGCCCACCAGGTTGCGCGCCGCATCGGCGGTGAGGGCTACGCCGCCGATGCGATAGAGGCTGCCGAGACTCTGGGGGCGTTTCTGGCCTGGGAGTTGCACGGCCAGGTTGGGCGGCAGGCTGAGCACCTGCAGGGGCCCCTGGGGATTAACCCGCACCAGCAGCAGGGCATCGGCGTTGGCTGCCCCCCGGGGAGCGGCCCTGTTGAGCGGATCCCCGGGACGCTCGCTGTCCAGGCCGATCACCAGCAGGGTGATGCTGCGGTTGGGGGGCTTGGCCAGGTCGGCTGGCGTCAGCTGCTGCAGCGGTTCGGTGGCACGGTCGCCTATGGGCCAGAGCACACCGATCAAACCAGCGCCCATGGCCATGCCCACGGCTACCGCGCCCAGCCGCAGCAGGGTGGGCCCACGGCGGGGTTGGCTTGGGGTGGAACGTCGGGCCATGGGGGCTTGTCGGCAAGCCACTTTGGCCCAAGCCCCTACGCCTTGCACCCGATAGGTTGTGGCGGCGCAGATGCGATGGGGAAATCCGCTGATGGCTGCAAGTGCTCCCCATGAGCGCGCCCGGCCCCTGGCCAAGGGCAGCGTCTATCCAGCCAAAGATTTATGCAGCCAGTGCGGTCTGTGTGACAGCCGCTGGGTTGCGTACGTCAAAAACAGCTGCGCCTTTCTGGAGCAGCGCTTTGAGGCGATGGAGGCAGCGGCCCATGGCCGTAGCCGCGACCTCGAGAACGAGGAGGAGCTCTATTTCGGCGTGCAGCAGCGCATGCTCACCGCCCGGCTGCAGCAACCGATCGAAGGGGCCCAGTGGACGGGGATCGTCAGCCGCATCGGTGTGCGGGCCCTGGAAACGGGTCTGGTGGATGCGGTGCTGTGCGTTGGCCAAAGCGAGCACGATCGCTTCACGCCCGTGCCCCGCCTCGCTCGCACCCCGGAGGAGGTGCTCAGCGCCCGGGTGAATAAGCCCACCCTGTCCCCAAATCTGGAGGTGCTGGAGCAGCTGCCCGGCAGCGGCATCCGCAAGCTGCTGGCGATCGGCGTTGGCTGCCAGATCCAGGCCCTGCGGGCGGTGCAACCCACCCTGCCCCTCGACGAGCTCTACGTGCTGGGCTTGCCTTGCGTAGACAACGTCAGCCGAGCGGGCCTGCAGACCTTCCTCGATAGCACCGTCAGCTCGCCAGAGACGGTGGTGCACTACGAGTTCATGCAGGACTTCCGCATCCACTTCCGCCACAGCGACGGCCGCCAGGAAACCGTGCCCTTCTTTGGCTTGGATACACCCAAGCTCAAGGATGTATTTGCGCCAAGTTGTTTGAGCTGTTTCGACTACACCAACGCCGGCGCCGATCTGGTGGTGGGCTACATGGGCGCGACCTTCGGCCGCCAATGGCTCACGGTGCGCAACCCGAATGGCCAGCTGCTGCTGGATCTGGTGGAGGCTGAGCTTGACGTGGCCCCTGTCACCTCCAGTGGTGAGCGTTTTGCGGCGGTGCAGCAGGGCATCGAGGCCTACGACAAGGCCCTGAAGCTGCCCATGTGGCTGGCCAACCTGATCGGTTTAGTGGTGCAGCGGCTCGGGCCGAAGGGCCTGGAATACGGCCGCTTTTCAATCGACTCCCACTTCACCCGCAATGCCCTTTGGTTGCGGCGTAACCATCCAGAAAAGCTCGAAGCCCACATTCCGGCGTTTGCTAAGGCCATCATTAGTCGATATCGGCTGCCGGCCTCGTGAATCAGGCCCACCGCCATGCCGGGGTGCTGCTGCACCCCACCGCCTTGCCCGGTAAGGGTGGCTGCGGCAGCTTTGGACAAGCTGCCCACGATTGGCTTGACCTCCTCGGTCGCCATCGCATTGGCATTTGGCAATTGCTGCCCCTCGCCCCCACCGACGGCACCGGCTCGCCCTACAGCTCCCCTAGCGGCTCGGCCCTCAACCCCTGGCTGCTCGATGGCGAGCGGCTGAGGCAGGAGGGCTTCCTGCAGCCAGAGGACCTCGAGGCCCTGCCCGGTGCGACTGCGGCTGAAGGGCCGATGGATTTGTCGCTGGTTGCGGCCCGCAGTAAGGCTTTGGGGGAGGCCCTGGCCCGCCGCTGGGGCGCCCAGCCCGCAGAGCAGCAACGGGCTTTTGCCCGCTGGCGGCGCAGCCAACGGCGCTGGTTGCCAGACCACGCCCTCTTCATGGTGATCCGCCGGCTCCAGGGCGGCCAGCCCTGGTGGCAGTGGCCGGCGCCCCTGGCCCAGCGTCAGCGCCGCGCCCTGGCGCGAATTGCCACCGATCATGCCGATTGGCTGCTGCAAGAGCAGCTGCTTCAGTGGCAGCTGCAACGCCAGTGGCAGCAGCTGCGCCGCCAGGCCAGCCAGGCCGGCGTGCAGCTGCTGGGCGACCTGCCGTTTTACGTGGCCCACGACAGCGCCGATGTCTGGGCCCACCGCTCCTTGTTCTCCCTGCGCCCCGATGGCTCGCTCACGGCCCAGAGCGGCGTGCCGCCCGACTACTTCTCGGCCACCGGCCAGCTCTGGGGCACCCCTGTTTATCGCTGGCCCAGGCACCTGCTCAGCGGCTTCAGTTGGTGGCTGGCCCGCCTGCAGCGCCAATTCGAATTGTTTGACCAGCTGCGGCTCGATCACTTCCGCGCTCTGCAGTCTTTCTGGAGCGTGCCGGGTGATGCACTCACCGCTGAAAACGGAAGCTGGCGCTGGTTTCCAGGCTGGCCGCTACTGGCCTTGCTCTGGTTGCGCCGCGGCAGGCACCTGCCCCTAATTGCTGAGGATCTTGGTGTGATCACCCCGGCGGTGGAGGCCCTGCGGGATGGTTTCGACCTGCCAGGCATGAAGATCCTGCAGTTCGCCTTTAATGGCGACTCCACCAATCCCTACCTACCCGCCAACATCCGCGGCCGCCGCTGGGTGGTGTACACCGGCACCCACGACAACGCCACCAGCGTTGGCTGGTGGCAGAGCCTTGGTGACGACGCCCGCCAGCGGGTGGCCGAGGCGGTGGGTGCGCCGATCACGGCGCCGGCCTGGCAGCTGCTGGAGCTGGCCCTGGCCAGTTCTGCCGACCTAGCGGTGGTGCCCCTGCAGGATCTGCTCGAGCTCGACGACCGGGCCCGCTTCAATACCCCAGGCACCAGCTCGGGCAACTGGACTTGGCGCCTGCAGCAGCCGGTGGCCAGCCTGGATGGGGCCCTGCAGGGCTATGGCGCCATGGCGGGGCGCTACGGCCGGGCTGCTTCTGCTGGAGAACTGAACTGACCCGGCTGGCCCTTCACCGGCTGCAGGGGTGAGCCGTTCCAGTTCACTAGATCGGTGGAGCTGGGGGCGGGGTTGAGGCTGAGGCGGAAGCTGCCACTGAGGGGCAGGCTGAGGCTGCCGCTGCTACTGCGCAGGTTGGTGCGAACTCCGCTGGCGCTCTCCAGCGTCAGCTGGCTGGGCTGGCTTAGTTGCAGCTCCAGCACTCCGGCAGCTGGTGTTTGGCTTGGCTTTGCCCGCCGCAGTTGCCCTACCCCCTGGCCCTTGGCGGCCAGCTCCAGGGGGCGCAGCTCGGGGTAAAGCTGCAGCAGGGCTTGCTCAGGCCGCGGCGCTTTGGCCTGGTCTCGGGCAGGTAGGGGCGCAATTGGCCGCAGCGCCAGCAGCCCCCGGGCTGCCAGTTGCTGCTGCTGCAGGTTCACCGCGTAGATCAAGCCCAGGGTCAGCAGGCCGTAGAGCAGGGTGCCCTGCCAGGTGGTGAATACATCGATTGAGCCCGGCGTAAAACGCCGCAGCAGGGGCTCTCGCCTTTGGCCCTGGAAACGGTTTTTCTCGCTGCTGGGCAGCAGCGTTTCCAGGCTGCCCGGTGGCAGCTCTAGGTGCCGCTCGAGCAGCGGCACCATGGTGCGCAGGTAGGTGGCTTCTGGCAGGCGGTCGCGCCAGCCTCGCTCGATGGCCTCCAGCACTGCCGCGCTGATGCGTGTTTGCAGGGCGAGGTCTCGCAGGCTCAGGCCCCGTTCTTCGCGTCGCAGCCGCAGCCGCTGGCCTGCTGCCAGCAACGGATCAGCCGGAGCCTCGGCAGGGCCACTTGGGGCCGCTGAACCAGGGCGCCACCAGAAGCCAGTGCGCCACCAGCGGCCAGGGCGGCCTCGCGGGCGCTTTGGTGGCAGCGGGGTGGAGGGGCTCAGGGTGTGGGCGTGGGATTAAGCAGCTGCCATTCTTGGCGATCAAGGCGCCGCCAGCGACCTTCGGGTAATTCGCCCAGCTGCAGGGGGCCGATTGCCAGCCGCTGCAGGTCGAGCACGGGGTGGCCAAGGGCCTCGGCGGTGCGCCGGATCTGACGGTTGCGTCCCTCCCCCATCCGCAGTTCGATTTCGGTTGCCTGGGGGCGCCTTTGAAGCAGCACCAGCCCCACCGGTTGGCTGGCCTGGCCATCAAGGGGCACTCCGGCGGCCCAGCGCTGCAGCACCGAGTCCGTCGGTTCGCCCTTCACCCACACCCGGTAAGTCTTGCGGTGGCCGTAGCGGGGGTGGGTGAGCCGCAGGGTGACCTCCCCCTGGTTGCTGAGCAGCAGGGCGCCGCGGCTGTTGGCATCGAGCCGCCCCACCGGGTGGAGCCCGCTGCCGTGGCGCAGTTCGGCTGGCAGCAGGTCCAGCACGGTGGTCCTCCCCTCGGGATCGTGGCAGCTGCAAACCACCCCCACCGGTTTGTTGAGCAACAGCAGCAGGGGCTGGGGCCGGGCCGCCAGGGGCTCTCCCCGCACGCTGATGCGATCGCGCTCGGGGTCGGCCCGATCGCCCAGCCGGGCCACGGCACCATTCACCTGCACCAGGCCTTGGCCCAGCAGTTGCTCTGCCTGGCGCCGGGAGCAGAGCCCGGCGTTGGCCATCAGTTTTTGCAGCCGTTCAGAGGCCATGTCATCCATGTTCGCCCTTGAAAAGAATGGTAGGTTTGCGAAACCAAAGAGTTTCGTAACCCGGCACGCCATGCCCGCCCTGTCC
>ERZ887851.3933-NODE-3933-length-10373-cov-4.373522_pt1 | contig 10373 bp, 5 predicted proteins | sample MGYA00521100_ERZ887851 | MGnify/ENA primary metagenome ERZ887851 (study PRJEB32303, sample SAMEA104408602) | aquatic metagenome | biome: Brackish water; feature: Pelagic; material: water | place: Baltic Sea | collected 2014-06-06T16:11:00 | depth 11,444 m ...
TGTCGCTGGACCGTGGTGACCGGATGGGCCGTGCGCCCGAGGACGCTGAGGGACCGGTGGGCGGGGATCTGTCGCTGTCGAAGGACCGTGGCGACCGTATGGGCCGTGCGGTGGATGGCGAAGATGCCGCGGCTGGCGGTGCTCTCGCGCTGTCCAAGGACCGTGGTGACCGGATGGGTCGCCCCGCCGATGACGCCGACGGCGCGGTGGGTGGTGAGCTTGCGCTGTCCAAGGATCGGGGCGACCGGATGGGCCGCGCGACCGACGGCGAAGAGGCCGTGGCGGGCGGTGCCCTCGCGCTGTCCAAGGACCGTGGCGACCGGTTGGGTCGTCCGTCCACCGCTGAAGAGGGTGCGGGTGGTGGAGATGTTGCCCTGTCCCGGGACCGTGGCGACCGGATGGGCCGCCAGCCTGAGGCGGCAGAAGGGCCGGTTGGTGCAGATCTTGTGCTGTCCCGTGACCGCTCCGAGCGGATGACCGGCATCGACGTGGACGGTCCCGCGGCCGGTGAGCTTGCGCTGTCCCGAGACCGTGCGGACCGGATGCGGCGGGGTCCCCTGGACGAAGACCTGCCGGGGCCGGTGGCGCTGGTGCTGTCCCGAGACCGTGGCGACCGCATGGGCTGGCGTCCGGTGGGTGATCCCAATGCGGCGCCCAGCGAGCTGGTGCTGTCCCGCGACCGCGGCGACCGCGTGGGCCGGGCCTCCGAAGGGGACTCGCTGCCCGCCGGGGGCGACCTGTCCTTGTCCCGAGACCGCAGCGACCGCCTGCTGCGCCAGCCGCGAGATCTGGATGTGGGCGACCTCGCCGACGTCTTTGCCCCCTCCCGCGAGCGTGAAGATCGGCTGGGCTACGCACCGGCTGCGGGCGCTGTGCCTGCGGGCAGCGGGCTCCAGCTCAGCCGGGACCGCACCCTGCGCATGTCGCCGGTGCCGGCCCATGTGGACGTCGACTCCGCCATTCCCGATCTGAACACGGCGGCGTTCGCCGAGGCCGGTCGGTACGACCTGCGCAACCGCGGGGGGGGCACCGACCGGGGACCCGTGCCCACGGGCCTCGAAGACCTGATGCCCCACCGGGGAATGCGCGGCGCCGACCGCATGCGCTTGGTGGACGACGAGCTCGAAGACGACGAGCTGCTTGAGCTCGATGGCCGCACGCCGGTGGCTCCCCGTCGGGTGGAGATCCTGGGCCGCGCCCGGCCGGACGAGCGGCAAGACGAAGAGGGCTACGAGCGCGAACTCGTCCGCGAGAAGACCCACCGTCGGCTCGAATTCGTGTTTCAGCGCTACGAGATGCTGATCGTGCGGCGTGGCATCTACAAGCTCAAGGGTGTGCTCGGCAGCTCGGACTACGTCACTCGAGATCCGGTCTTCATCTCGGGCAAGGTGCCCCTCGGAAACGGCATGCTGGCGCATGTTGTGGCGGCACGCTTCGGCGACCACGCGACACTGGTGGACCTGTCCAACCAGATCGGCCGTCAGAACTTTGAAGTCGAAGCCGAGCGCCTGGAGCAAGCCATCGACGGCGCGGCGCCCTTGGGGCGTGCGGTGCTCGACATCATGCATGCCGAAGTGCTCGCCGAGAAGACCCGCCAAGTCGACAGCAAGGGCATTGCCACACTGCGGCCGACCCCCAAGCGGCGCCAGCGGGGTGAGCTCAAGGCCGTGTCGACCAAGGCCCATGTGTTGCTGGTCCACACCGATGAGGGCGACGAGCTGTCTCCGCTGCTGAACCCGCCGGGGCGCACCAAGGCCAACGGCACCTTCTGCTGGGACCTGTTCTTGGAGCGCATCGGCTGGAACCGTGCGGGCATCTGGGCTGGGGTGCGCCGGCGCTTCACCGCGTGCTTGGTGACCCATCCCCAGCAAGCGGCCTACGCCTTGTTCTTGTCCTACGCGATCGAGAACGCGCGGGTGACCGATCGGGGTGAGCTGGCGAACCGGTGTCGGGCCCTGCACGAGTGGCTGTTGGCTCGCCGCGCTGAGTTCGACGATGCCGAGAATGGCCTGCAATACGCCATCATCCACTCGCTCACGATGTGGGAGCGCATGACGTGGGTGGACGAGTCCGGCGGGCTAAGCGAAGAGCCGCCGATGCGGCCGCTGCCCAAGACCTTCGAGCCGACTTGGGAACTCCAGAGCGACCGTGAGGTCGAACAGACCGTGTTGTGGGGCAGTCTCGTGGCGAGCTGCCGCGCGCTGGGCATCCGGCCGTGGGAGTACCTGTACGATCTGTTCCAGGCATCGGCCGCCGACCGCGCGGACGACTTGTCCCAGTGGACCCCCGCCGCATGGGCGCTCACGACCCGCACTTGAGCGGTCTGTGGGGTCCTGCTGACCTTGCCACCCGGGCGGCGGTCCTCCCCGGTGGGGGCGGTGGACCCGTGGGCGTGGTGCAGCGTGTGGGCTGGGTTGGCCTTGAGTTGGGTGGACGGCATGGCATGGGGCCGGATCGCAACGCATCTTACAAGTTATCTGTAAGATCGGACACTCTTACAGTTGCCCTGTAAGGGACGTGTATGGAAATGTCTTCGGGTGCAACGGGCTCGAAGAACCGGACCTGCACGGCCGTTGTCGCCCCGAGCCGCACGGTGTGGCCGCCCGTTACCCCGGCGTTGAGTTGGTCTCAGCGCTCCATAAGTTGTGAGGTTCCTCTTGGCTTGGACTCGACTCTCCGTTGTTGCTGCTTTGTGTTTGTTCGCATCTCCTGTGCTGCTGGCCGGCGACGCGATGGCCGGCCCCGCGGTGTCTCGTGGCACCCCAAGCTCCGGACCCGCAGCCGATGCACCGAAGGCGAAGAAGCCCAAGAAGGGAAAAAAGCCGAAGGCTGGCCCAGGCAAGAAGCCCAGCAACGCGGCCAAGCCGGCCCCCCCGGGAACCAAGAGCGATGAGGACGATGACGCCCGCAGTGGTGCCTTGGTGGCTCCGGCGGCCAAGCCTTCCAGCGGTGGCAAGAAGCCGTCGAGAGGCGGCAAGAAGCCGACGTCCCACAAGCCGTCGTCCTCGGGCAGCTCCACGATGGTGGCCCCTCCGCCCAAGAGCAGCAGCTCCAGCGGTGGCAAGCTGACCAGCTCCGGGTCCTCGTCGCCCAAGCCCACAGCCCCCAAGTCCGCCTCGCCGAAGTCATCCTCCTCGTCCGCACCTCCGCCTCCGGGCAAGGGGCGCAAGACCCACAAGACGTCCGGGGGGAAGAAGCGCAAAGGCGGAGGGCACACCCACACCAAGGCCCGCACGCGGATCCGCGGTCCTGGGTCCCTTCGCCTGGGGCTCGCAGGCAATGTCATCGGCCAGGAAGAGGTCGGCACCACCCCCTTCGGTGGCCTCGACTTCGACTTGTTCGTGCGGGGCAAGAGCAAGCACATCGGCGGCTTTGTGGGCGGCGGCGGGTATGTCTCGGGCGGTGACTCGGCGGGGCTGTTCGCGTTCGGTGCGCGGGGTCTGCTCTTCCCCAGGAAGCAGTTCACGCCCACCGCCGACCTCGGCATTGGCTTCCAATGGATCAACGGGGACAAGCCGGGCGCCTTGGATGAGTCCGGGCCGGTGACGGGCACCTACGGCGGTCCCATGGCACGCGTCGGCTTCGACTACAGCGTGACTCCCGGGTTGTCGATCCATGGCAGCTTGGGCGGGCTCCTCACGGTGGCCAACATGAGCGCCAATGCGGACTCGCCGAACAGCGTGGGCAGCTTCAACATCGGCCTGGGCAGCACTGTCTGGTTCTGAGCTTCTCCCAAGAAGAACACCGCCCACCTGGGGCTTTCCCGGGTGGGCGGTTCGTTCGTCTTGAGGGCCCCGAGAGACCCACTGGCTCACATCGAGATGGAGCCCTTGCGGAAGTCGGTCTTGCCGATCATGGCGTTGACCACCACCGGCTTGCCGGCACGGGACAGCTCCACCGCCTTTGCGAGCGTGGCGTCGATGTCTTCGGGCTTCTCGATGCGAAGCCCCACACCGCCGCAGCCCTCGGCCACCTTGTCGTAGGCCATGTGGGTGAGGCGGCAGGCCACGTCGTCTTCGAGGATGACCACTTGGTCCCGCTCGATCTGGGTCCACCCAGCGTCATTGCCGATGACCGCGATGACCGGCACGTTGTGGCGGGCAAACGTGTCGTACTCCATGATGCTGAACCCGGCGGCGCCGTCGCCCCAGATCAACCACACGTCGGCGTCGGGGCGCACCAGCTTGGCCCCCAGCGCGAAGCCTGCGCCCACGCCCAAGGTGCCAAACACGCCGGGATCGAGCCAGGACAGGGCCTTGCGGGGGCTCATCGTGTAAGCCGCGGTGGCCACAAAGTCGCCGCCGTCACCCACCAGGATGCTGTTGTCGGACAGGTGGCGGTCCATGGCGCGGGTGACTTGCAGGGGGTTGCACAGCTCGGTGTCCTGCTCGGCCATCTTGCTGATCTCGAGCTCCCGGGCCGCGTCCGCCTCGTCGAGCTTGGGCCCCCACTCCGGTGACGGCTTCACCGTGCCCAGCGACGCGGCCACTTCGACCAAGAAGGTGTGGGGATCGGCCAACACCCCATGGTCCGGGCGGCGGTTCTTGTTCAGGTCTTCCCGGGACAGGTTCACACCGATGACCTTGGCCCGGCTGACGTGGGACCCATAGTCCAAGCGAAAGTCGGCCGGCACACCCGCGAGAATGCAGACGTCGCAGCCCTTCAGGGCATTGCGCCGCTTGTGCCGCTTCTGGAGCGGGTGGTCCTTGCCCAGCAGTCCGCGGGCCATGCCCGACAGGTAGACCGGAATGCCCATCTTCTCGACGGCAGCGACCAGCTCGCCCACCCGGTCCGCCCGGAGCATGGACTGGCTGCCCAGGACCATGAGGGGCCGCTTGGCGCCCTTGAGCATCTTGACGGCCTTGCGCACATCGGTGCCCGCGGGCTTGCGGGGCACAGCCTTCGCCGGCACCGTGAACGCCGGGGCGGCGGACAGCGCGAAGAGCTGGGCCAAGTGGCCCTTGATGTAGGCCGCTTGCACGTGCTCGAGGGGGGTCTTGTCGGCCTTGTCGGTGGTCTTCGCGTACCACTCGCGGACCGTCTTCTCTTCGTAGAGCAGGTCCACCGCCAGCTCGACGAAGACGGGCCCAGGCACGCCTTTCTGAGCCATCTCGAAGGCCTTCTCCAGGGCCGGCACCACGTCCCGCAGCCGGTCGGGGCGGGCGCACCACTTCACATGGGGCTTGATCAGTGCCATCTGGTCAATGTCTTGCAGCGAGCCCCGGCCGCGCAGCATCGTCGCCGTGGCGCCGCCGAGCAGCACCAGCGGGGACTGCGCCAGCTGGGCATTCTTGATGGCGGTGATCGTGTTGGTCACGCCCGGACCCGCCGTGACCGCCGCCACACCGGGCACACCAGTGAGCCGGGCCACCGCGTCCGCCGCAAACACTGCGTTGACCTCGTGGCGCACGTCGATCACCCGGATGCCGGCCCGCTTGGACTCGACCAGAATCGGCGAGATGTGGCCGCCGACCAGCGTAAACAGGAACTCGACACCGTGGGCCCGGAGGACCTCTGCCACACGCTTTCCACCGTTCATCGAGGGCTCCTATGGGTGCGCCGGCCCGTTGCTCCAGCCGGCTCGGCCATCCGTCCTGAAGTGAAGCGCCATTCAGGACCGGGGGGCCAAGCCGGCCGTAGCGGGCCCAAGGGACGGCGACAAGGCGCGGTGCGGAGGGATAGGGGCGCGTCCCCCCTTGTCAGGCTGGAGCCCCATGCGCCGCGTCCTCACCGTTGCCGGCATCGAGAAAGCCTATGGCGACCGCTCGATCCTCCGTGGTGCCGATCTCACCGCTGATCTCGGCGAGCGCATTGGCCTCGTGGGCATCAACGGATCCGGCAAGACCACCCTCCTTCGCATCATCGTGGGCGAGGAAGGCGCCGATCATGGCCGGGCTGAAGTCCTGGGACCGCTGAACTGGCTGGGGCAGGACCCGGAGCTGCCCGGGGTCACGGTCGGCGATGCTCTCGACGAAGCCATCGCCTGGCACCAGACCTTGGTCAACGACTTTGAAGCGGCGTCCAGCTCGGGGCGCCACGCCGACGCCAACCGGCTGCACGATCGACTGGATCAGGTGGGCTGGACGGTGGGCCACAAAGTCGCGGCCATGGCGGACCGGCTGGGTGTGCAGGACCGCGACGCCGCCATCGAGCGCCTCAGTGGGGGAGAGCGCCGTCGCTTGGCCCTGGCCCGTGCGCTGCTCGGTGCGCCCGACCTGCTGGTGCTCGACGAGCCCACGAACCACCTCGACGCCGACACCATTGAGTGGCTGGAGTCCTGGCTTCAGGGCTTCCGGGGTGCCCTCGTCTTGGTCACCCACGACCGGTACTTGTTGGAGGCGGTGGCCACCAGAATTGTGGAGGTCGAGAACGGCACCACCGTTGCCTACGATGGCTCATACGCGGACTATCTGATCGCCCGCGCCGAGCGCCAGTCCCGGCTGGCCGAAGCCCAGGGCCGCCACCTCGCGTTGCTTGCCCGAGAAGCGGCATGGGCCTCCCGCTCGCCGGCCGCCCGGTCCACCAAGCAGCGGGCCCGCCTCAAGCGCCTCGACGATTTGCGGGACAAAGAAGTGCTGCGCACCGGCGCGGCCATGGAGCTCAACCTTCACTCGGGGGCCCGCAAGGGTGGCCCGCTGATCGAGCTTCACGACGTCACCCACGGCTTCGATGGCCGCACGCTGCTCGACAACCTGTCCCTCGTGCTCCAGGCCGGCGACCGGGTGGGCATCATGGGCCCCAACGGCACGGGCAAGTCGACGCTGCTCAACATCCTGTCCGGCCAGCTTGAGGCGGACCAAGGCCAGCGCAACGTCGCATCGCGGCTGAACCTCGCCATCATGGACCAGAACCGCACGGGCATGGACCCCGACGCGAAGGTCTTTGATGTCGCCGGGGATGGCAATGACCACGTCATTGTCAACGATGAGCCCATCCATGTTGCGTCGTTTTTGGAGCGGTTCCAGTTCACCCGCGAGACCCATGACCAGCGGGTCGGCACCCTGTCCGGCGGGGAGCGCGCCCGGCTGTTGCTCGCGCGCCTGATCCTCCACGGCGCGAACCTGTTGCTGCTCGATGAGCCCACCAATGACCTGGACCTCTTCACCTTGCGGGTGCTGGAAGAGGCCCTTGTCGAATTCGACGGCGCCCTGCTCGTGATTACCCATGACCGTTCCTTTCTCGACCGTGTCTGCAACAGTGTGCTCAGCTTCGAGCCGGGTCCCAAGGCCGTGCGCTATGCCGACCGGATGCAAGCCCGGGCCGCCCTCGCCCAGCTCCAGGCGGACGCGGCGCTGGTGGAGGCGGAGGCCGCGGAGGCGGCTGCGAAGGCCGCTGAAGAGCCCGCCCCCGCGCCCGCTCCGCCACCCAAGAAGTCTGGCTTGGGCAAGCGCCTGTCGTCCCGGGAGCGCCAAGAGCTCGGCAAGCTTCCCGCGCTCATTGAGGTGGAGGAGGGCAAGGTGGAGGCCTTGAACGCCCGGCTCGCCGACCCCGCCACCTACCGAGATCTGGACAGCACCGCGCTGTCCGCCCTCACCGCTGAAGCCGCCGCGCTGGCGCCCGTGATCGAGCAGCTCTACGAGCGCTGGGCCGAGCTCGAGGCCCGAGACGACCAGTGAGCTCGGGACCCCCGATGAACCTGCCCCAAGACACTGGCGACATCATCATTGTCGGCGGCGGTCCGGCCGGGCTCACCACGGCGCTGTCCCTGGTCCACCACGCCCCGGCGCTGCGGGAGCGCATCACCATCGTCGAGAAGGCCCGCTACCCCCGCGAGAAGATCTGCGCGGGCGGTGTGGGTGACCGTGGCTGGCGCTTTCTCGAAGCGTTGGACGCGGCCCCGTCGGTGCCCGAGGTGCGCATCCATGGCATCAGCGTCTGCAGCACCGAGGGCATCTGTGTGGCCCGCCCTGGCCACATCGGCCGGGTGATTCGGCGGGTGGAATTGGACGCTGCGCTCGCCGAGATTGTTGAGCACCGGGGCATTCGCATCGAGCAAGGTGTCTCGGTGCGGGACATCACCGAGCCCGATGGGGAGGGGGCGCTGGTCCACACCCGCAGCGGTGTGCGTCGGGCGTGCATCGTGGTCGGGGCCGACGGGGTGGGCAGTGCCGTGCGCCGCAGCATGGGCCTGCACGCCGGCGACTACCGGGCCCTCGTGCTCGAAGTGGACACCCCCGGCGTGGCCGGCGACCCGGACCGCGACCTCATCCACTTCGACGCCAGCGACCGCAGCTATGCCGGCTACATCTGGGACTTTCCCAGCATCGTGGACGGTGAAGCGGTGATGTGCCGGGGGCTGTATGTGCTGCGCCCGCGGACGGGCCTGCACCCCGACGTGCCGGTTGATGACGCCATTGATCTGACGGCCACTCTCGGCGAGTACATGGCCGCCCGGGGGCTCGACATTGGCGGCGTCCGAAAGAAGCGCTTTGCGGAGCGGGGCTTCGCCGTGCGGGACCGGGTCACCCTCGGCCGCCGCATGCTGGTGGGTGAGTCTGCCGGCATCGACCCCGTCAGTGGTGAAGGCATCGCCCAAGCCCTCGAGTATGGCTTTCGGGCCGGCGCTTTCCTCGCCCAAGTGGTGCAGGAGGGCCGGCCGCTGGACGACTGGGCCCGGGTGCTCCCCCGGTCCCGGCTGGGCTGGGATCTGCGCGTGCGGACCGGGATTGTGCCGGTGTTCTATGGCCGCTGGCGCCCGGCCTTGGAGCGGGGCTTTGCAGCCTCACCCAAGCTGCTCCATGCCGGTGCCCAGCACTGGGGCGGTCGGCTGCCGAAGGCATGGGACGTGGCCCGGGGCATGCTCCAGGCCAGCCGAGGGGTGTTGCGGCCCCGGGCGCTGCTCACCGGGCGCTGATCACGCGGGCGTGGGCACAGCCACCGTTCCCGAGGGACGGGCCACGATGCCTTGTGTTGGGTCGCCTTCGGTCTCGATCAGAAAGCCCCGCAGCAGGTTGGCCGCCACCGTGCTGCGGTACCACGCGCTGCCCCGGTGATCGTCGATGGGCACAAAGTCCTGGGCGAGCGCATCACACCCCAGCTCGACGGTCGCGCCGTTCCACTGGCGGTTGCGAATCGCCGCTTCGGCCCGCTCGGCCCGCCGAGGGGTGGCCGCCATGCCGCCGTAGGCGAGGCGCGCGTAGAGCACCGCACCATCGTCGCCCGTGGAGATGACCATGGCCGCACACACGGCGCTGATGTCCAGCTCGCGGCGCTTCGACACCTTGAACGCGGCGGTGTGGGCGCCCTCCGGCAGGGCCGGCACAAAGAACTCCCGCAGCACCTCACCCGGGCGCATCGCCGTCTTCCGGTAGTCCAAGAAGAAGTCGTCCATGGCCACTTCTCGGTCGCCCTCGGGGCCGCGAATCCGGGCGACCGCGTCCAGCGCCAGCAGCACCGGTGGCAAGTCACCGATGGGGGATGCGTTGCAGATGTTGCCGGCCAGCGTCGCTTGGTTCTTGATCTGTCGCGACGCAAAGAAGCGCAGCATGCGGGCCAACATCGGAATGCGGTCCTCGGCCCAGGCTTCCAGTGCCGACAAGCGCACCCCGCCGCCGATGCGCCAGCCGCCGTCTTCTTCGTCCAGCGCGTGCATCTCGGGCAAGGCGCCGAGGTCCACCAACAGGGGCCATGTTGCACCCTTCTTGGTGATCTCCAGCCCCAGATCGGTCGCGCCCGCAACGTAGCGGGGCTCCACGCCGTCGATGCCCGCCCACAGCGCCGGCCAGCTGGTCGGGCGCAAGAAGCGCTGGCCTTCGCCTTCAAAGTCCACCGCCTGAAGTGCCGGTGGCGAGGCATTCAGGTCGGCACTGAACCGGTCCTCGGGCACGGTGCCGGCGACCGTCTCGAGGGCTTGTCGAATCGGTCGGTAGCCGGTGCAGCGGCACAAGTTGCCACACAGCTGGTCGTCGCGACGGGCGGCACAGCCGGGCCCATCCCCCTTGAGGTCCGGGCGGTAGGTGGCCTCAAACAGGCTCATCACGAAGCCCGGCGTGCAGTACCCACACTGGGAACCCATCGTGTCGACCATGGCTTGTTGGGCGGGATGAAGCTGGCGTCCGTCGGCCACCCCCTCCACCGTGGTGACGTGCTTGTCGGCCACACTCGCCAGCGGCAGAATGCACGAACACACCGACTGCCACGTGCTCTCGGTGTCGCCCTGGGGCGCCCGAATGGCCACCGAGCAGGCCCCACAGTCGCCCTCGGCGCAGCCCTCTTTGGTGCCCGTGAGCCCCTTGTTCCGCAGCCAATCCAACAGGGTGGTGGTTGCGGTGCAGTCCACCACGTCCACCGTCTGGCCGTTGAGTTGAAACTGAATGTTGGAAGGGGTGCTCATGGCGACACTCCATATGCATCGACGGACGGGGCGGCGAAGC
>ERZ887851.3936-NODE-3936-length-10362-cov-4.859901_pt1 | contig 10362 bp, 4 predicted proteins | sample MGYA00521100_ERZ887851 | MGnify/ENA primary metagenome ERZ887851 (study PRJEB32303, sample SAMEA104408602) | aquatic metagenome | biome: Brackish water; feature: Pelagic; material: water | place: Baltic Sea | collected 2014-06-06T16:11:00 | depth 11,444 m ...
CCTTCCCGACCTCAAACGACGGCACGCCGAAAAACTTCGAAATCCTCGCGACCTGCCCCGCCCAATGGGCTGCGGGAGACTCCGTTTGGTATGAAAAATGGCCGAGCCCCGATCATCAAGGCAACGCTGTTTTCGGAACCTACCAAAGCGACAAAGGCGGGACCGTCGTCACCACCGGCACGACGGATTGGGTGCACGGTTTGAAAGGCGGCGACAAAGACGTGATTCAGATTACGAAGAATATTCTGGAGCGGCTGGCGAAGTAGCGGATGCGATTTTACGAACCAATAGGGTTGGTTTGGCGAACGCACCCTGTTGCTTCGTATGGCGATTTCGAAACAACGTATTGATTCATGATTCCCTCGCCATGAACAAAATATTGAAAGGAGTTTTGGTCGGAACTCTGGGGGCTTGCTTTATTCTTTGGGCGATCAGCCATCATAAATCCCTTCTAATTCGCTTCCAGGTTGGAATTCGAAATTTTGAATTTTCCTCCGAATTCTCCTGTCTTCGCATTTCGTGGAATGACTGGGAGATGCCGGTGCCGTTTGGCAGTGTGCCGATCCCGAAGCCCCTTTTCGAATTCGACTCCTGTGAATTTGTTCCGGTCAAGAAATCACGCTTCCCCGGTCCGTTCTCGTTTCATGAGCCGAGTTTCTTGGGCAGCTTTTCCGCTTCAACGCAAACGGTGGAAAAGAAGATTCCAAAGCGTTTTATAAAACCGCCGAAGCAGCCGGATTTTGATCAGGGATTGATCTCTTCGCCGGCCACCAGATACTACGTCTTTCCCCACATCTGCATTCCAATCTGGCTGGCTCTGGTTCCGCTTATCGTCATGGTGATCTACGTGATTCGAAAACTGCGTTCAAATCCATCACCCGCCGCATAGCCACAAAAAAACACGCGCCTTTCGACGCGTGTTTTTTGGTTTTGAATTTTTCTTTGAGATTCAGAAGTCTCAATCAATCGAAACCGCTTACGCGATTTCTTCGATGATTGCTTCGTCCTCGTCTTCGATGAGCTCTTCATCTTCGGCTACTTCGGAAACTGGAGGAACGTCCATTTCGCGAATCTTGAGATGGCGAGCGGTGTGGAAACCTGTTCCGGCTGGAATGAGGTGACCCATGATGACGTTCTCTTTGAATCCACGAAGCGGATCGATCTTTCCGAGCGTAGACGCTTCGGTAAGAACTCGAGTGGTGTCCTGGAATGAAGCCGCTGAGATGAACGAATCCGTCTCGAGCGATGCTTTAGTAATTCCAAGAAGAACAGGCTCACCTTCTGACGGCTTACCACCTTGTTCTTCCATCTCTTTGTTCGTGTCTTCGAAGGTTACCTTCTCGACTTGATCACCCCAGAGGAAATGAGTATCACCTGGATCGGTGACTTTCACTTTCCGAAGCATTTGACGAACGATGATCTCGATGTGTTTATCGTTAATTTCCACACCCTGGAGTCGGTAAACTTCCTGAACCTCAGAGACCAAGTGCTCCATAAGAGCGTGGGTTCCGAGAACGTCGAGAATCTCGTGAGGAGCAACGGAACCTTCAGTCAGCTGCTGGCCTTTGGTTACGTGGTCACCTTCCTGAACCAGGTAGTTTTTACCCAGTGGGATGAGGTGCTCTTCTGCTTCTCCAGATTCTGGATCGGTCACGATGAGCTTACGTTTCGCACGGATCGTTCCGCCAAGGCTGACTTCACCATCGATCTTCGCGATGAGGGCTTCCTCTTTTGGCTTCCGTGCTTCGAAAAGCTCGGCAACCCGGGGAAGACCACCGGTAATATCTTTGGTTTGGGCAACTTTACGTGGCGTTTTCGCGAGCTGTTCACCGGCAACCACCTTCTGACCTTCTTTCACGGACAGGTGAGCCCCTGTTGGGATTGAATAGGCAGCAAGTTCTTCCTTGGTCTTGGCATTGATGATGGTGACCTGCGGGTGCAAGTCTTCTTTGTGCTCAATAATGACCTGACCTTTGGTGTTGGTATCCTTATCGATCTCAGTGTCGATCGTAATACCCTGAAGCATGTCCTTGAATTTGATGACACCAGCTTTCTCGGTGATAACGGGAACGTTGTATTGATCCCACGTTACCATCTTCTCGCCTTTTTTAACGGTGCCATTGTCAGGAACGTAGAGAACCGAACCGATAACGATATCGTAAGACTCCAGCTCGCGGCCTTTTTCGTCGTGAACAGACAGGCTTCCGTTTTTGTTCAGCGCAACGTGAGTTCCATCGAGCGTCTCAACCGTCCGGAGCTTGTTGAAGTGAACTTTTCCTCCGTGCTTAGACTCAATGAGCGGCTGCTTGAAAATACTGGTCGCAACACCACCAACGTGGAAGGTACGCATCGTCAACTGTGTTCCCGGCTCACCAATTGACTGAGCCGCAATAATTCCAACGGCTTCACCAATCTTGGCCATGACGTTCGTTGCGAGGTTCATGCCGTAGCACTTTGAACAACAACCCCGACGGCTTTCGCATGTCAGAACGGAACGAATCTTGAGCTGCTCGTGACCAATATCATTGATCCGATTGGCTGCAGTTTCTTCGATGAGATCACCCGGCTTCACGACGACTTCGTCACCGTTGACCACTTTCTCAGCAGAAACACGACCATAAATACGAGTCGCAAGGTCGACGACTTCTTCGTCAGCCTCGTAAATCGATTTCACGAGAATTCCGTTCACTGTGCCACAATCTTCTTCGGTAATGATAACGTCCTGCGATACATCGACCAGCTTACGAGTCATGTAACCCGAGTCAGCGGTCTTAAGCGCGGTATCAGCGAGACCTTTACGAGCACCGTGTGTGGAGATGAAGTATTCCAAAACGCTCAGACCTTCACGGAAGTTCGAGGTAATTGGACGCTCAATAATCTCACCCGACGGCTTAGCCATCAGACCACGCATACCGGAAAGCTGCTTAATCTGCTGACGGTTACCACGAGCACCGGAATCGACCATCATGAACAACGGTGATGGCAAATCATCGCCATCGTTGAACTCAATCGTGCGGAAGAGGCCTTTGGTAATCTCATCACCAGCGTGCGTCCAGATATCAACAATCTTGTTGTAACGCTCTTTGTTGGTGATGATACCTGCGCGGTAGTTCTTGTTCGCAGTGGCAACTTCTTTGAATGCTCTCTTCAACTCGCCTTCTTTCTCGTCTGGAACGATCATGTCGAAAATACCGACAGAACAACCTGAACGAGTTGCTTCTTTAAATCCAAGCGATTTGAGGAGGTCGAGAGATGTAACCGTTCTAGCTTGACCGGCACACTGGTAGCAACGCCAAATGATGTCTGAAAGCTGCTTCTTACCAGCGTTCTCGTTGAAGAAACCAAGTTCTTCAGGCCAGATCTCGTTGAAACGAACCCGTCCTGCAGTTGTGACAATCACCTTTTTCTCAGGCTCGCCATAAACGCGACCTTCAGAACCGAAATCCGGGTTCCGCACGCGGATCGGATCGTGCATGTCGATTCCGCGGTTAGCCACAGCGAACTCCACTTCAGACGTGTCAGCGAAAAGCGGCAATGAGCGCTCAACTTCCTCATCGCGCACTGGGATGTGACGGCAATAAGTGAGGAAGTAAGAACCGAGCGTAATATCCTGCGAAGGAGTTGTGATCGGCTTACCACTCGACGGAGTGAAAATGTTGTTTGGAGCAAGCATCAATGTGCGCGCTTCCATTTGTGCTTCCACAGAAAGCGGAACGTGTACCGCCATCTGGTCACCATCGAAGTCAGCGTTGTATGCAGTACAAACGAGCGGATGAACGCGGATCGCAGATCCCTCAATCAACACAGGCTCGAACGCCTGAATTGACAAACGGTGAAGGGTCGGCGCCCGGTTCAGCATAACCGGGTGACCTTGGGTCACTTCTTCAAGAATATCCCAAACCTCCGGCGTCTTGCGCTCAATCAACTTCTTCGCTGAACGAACGGTGTGGACGTAACCCATTTCTTTGAGGCGACGAATGATGAATGGCTCGAAAAGAACGAGTGCCATTTTCTTCGGAAGACCACACTGATGAAGCAACAAATCAGGTCCGACAACAATGACGGAACGACCGGAGTAATCAACACGCTTACCAAGAAGGTTCTGACGGAAACGTCCGCCTTTACCTTTGAGCATGTCGGAAAGTGATTTCAGAGCGCGGTTACCAGCTCCGGTAACGGCACGTCCGTGACGACCGTTGTCGAAAAGGGCATCGACCGCTTCCTGCAACATCCGCTTCTCATTCCGGATAATCACATCCGGAGTTTTCAGCATGAGGAGGTTTTTGAGACGGTTGTTCCGGTTGATGACTCGACGATACAAGTCATTCAAATCGGAAGTCGCAAAACGACCGCCTTCGAGAGGAACCAACGGACGAAGATCCGGTGGGATCACAGGAAGCACTTCCAAAATCATCCACTCAGGACGAGAATTTGATGTGTGGAAACCCTGAGCAAGCTTGAGACGCTTCGCGAGCTTCTTCCGAACCTGCTTCGAGCGTGTTTTCGTCATCGCTTCCTCAAGGGCGACGATTTCTGATGGCAAATCGAGGCGGGACAGGAGATCGCGAACCGCTTCGGCACCCATGCCTGCGGTGAATCCCGTTGAACCATACTCTTCCTCGGCATCGCGGAATTCCATTTCCGTAAGCAACTGACCGGCTTCAAGCGGCGTGTTACTCGGATCGATCACGATGTAATCTTCGTAGTAGATAACGCGCTCCAGCGAACGGGCACTCATGTCGAGAGCCAAACCAATCCGTGACGGCATACATTTGTAGAACCAAATGTGTGAAACAGGCACAGCCAATTCGATGTGCCCCATGCGCTCACGACGAACGCGTGAAAGCGTCACTTCAACACCACAACGGTCACAAATGGTGCCCTTGTGTTTGATACGTTTGAACTTTCCGCAAGCACACTCCCAGTCCTTGGTAGGACCAAAAATACGTTCACAGAACAAACCGCCTTTTTCCGGTTTGAATGTCCGGTAGTTGATTGTTTCGGGGTTTTTCACCTCGCCCTGACTCCAGGTACGAATCGTTTCTGGATTGGCAACGGTGATGCGAACCTGGTCGAAGGTATCGGTCTTGCGTTCAAGGCCGAAGATTTCGTCGAGGTGGGTTTCTGAACTTAAGGTTGGATTAGACACAGTTCTTGGTGGGCTAAGAGTTCGCGATTGAGGAAAATTTTATTCTTTGGGGAAAAACGATCCAACAGGGTTGATTCATCGATCAGACGCTGTTGGATCGTGGAATGTCGTTTTAGGAAGCAAGGCTATCGAGCAAGAGATCTTCGGAAGATTTCTTGGAAGATCCGACAGCGACGTCGAGTCCAAGTGATTGCATTTCTTTAATCAACACGTTGAACGATTCCGGCGTGCCGGCCTCGAGGGTGTTGTCGCCTTTCACAATGGCTTCGTAGATTCGGGTTCGGCCCTGCACGTCATCCGACTTCACAGTCAGCATTTCCTGCAAGGTGTAGGCGGCGCCGTAGGCTTCGAGCGCCCACACCTCCATCTCTCCGAATCGCTGGCCACCGTATTGGGCTTTACCACCGAGGGGCTGCTGGGTAACCAGTGAGTAAGGTCCAACCGCACGAGCGTGGATCTTATCTTCAACGAGGTGACCTAGCTTCATCATATAAATGATACCAACAACGATGTCCTGATAGAAGGCTTCACCAGTCCGACCATCATAGAGAGTCGATTTACCGTTCATGCCGATCCATTCGAAACCGGGCATCGCCTTGGCCTGAGCCATGTATTCAACGATTTTTGATTCCGGAATACCATCGAAGACTGGAGTCGCGACCTTGAAACCGATCGCTTTTACCGCCACACCGAGGTGAGTTTCCAAAACCTGTCCGACGTTCATCCGTGAAGGTACGCCGAGTGGGTTCAGGCAGATATCAACTGGAGTTCCGTCTTCGAGGTAAGGCATGTCCTCTTCAGGAACGATGGTCGCAACCACACCTTTATTACCGTGACGTCCCGCCATCTTATCACCAACAGAAAGCTTCCGCTTCTTGGCGACGTAAACTTTAACCTGCTTGATGATGCCCGGATCGACTTCATCACCAGACTCAATACGGTCGAGTTGGCGCTCCCGCTCAAGGTCAATGTCAGCAAACTTCTGCTCAAATCCACCGATGATGTCGAGGATCTTATTGCGGATTGGGCTCGGATCAATCTCGATGCTCGCATAGTTGTCAGCAAGCTGACGAAGGAGCGTTTTGGTGATCTTCCGATTTGCAGGGATGATGATTTGTCCGGATTTACCATTCACCACGTCGAGTGGGATTTTCTCTCCGAGAAGGATGTCAGAAAGCTTGTCCGTCAGCTGATCAGTAAGCTCATCGCGACGCTTAGCGTGCTCGTCGACGATTTGCTTCTGCTGCTTCTGCTGCTCTTTAGGATCGAGCTTCTCTTTGCCCGTCGCATTCCGTGAAGAAACCCGAACATCCATGACGATTCCGGTGCAACCGGAAGGAACACGGAGTGAGGTGTCTTTAACGTCAGCGGCTTTCTCACCGAAAATTGCTCGAAGGAGACGCTCTTCAGGAGCAAGCTCAGTTTCGCTCTTCGGAGTGATCTTTCCGCAAAGAATATCACCAGGCTTCACCTCAGCGCCGATGCGGATAACACCGTCAGGACCGAGGTCCTTAAGCGCTTCTTCACCGACGTTTGGAATATCCCGAGTGATTTCCTCAGGTCCGAGCTTGGTGTCGCGAGCGCCTACGTCAAACTCATCAATGTGAATCGAAGTATAAACGTCGTCTTTAACGATCCGCTCAGAGATAACAATCGCATCCTCAAAGTTATAACCATTCCACGGCATGAACGCTACGAGCACGTTCCGACCGAGAGCAAGCTCACCCGCCTGTGTGTTTGGTCCATCCGCGAGAATGTCACCCTCCTTGACCTTGTCACCGACTTTAACAATCGGCTTCTGGTTGATGCAGGTTCCTGCATTCGAACGCATGAACTTCCGGAGAGGATAAGCGTAAATGTCTTTTTTAGCGTCGGTCCGGACTTTGCTGGGATTGGTCAGGAACTGGGCATCGGAGCAAGGCAATTTACCGTCTTTCGTGACGATAATCATCTCAGCCGAAGCCGCAGCAATTTTACCACCTCCTTCGGCAACCACAACGGAACGTGAATCGCGAGCAACTTTGGCTTCCATTCCAGTTCCAATATATGGAGACTCGGAAACCAACAAAGGAACGCCCTGGCGTTGCATGTTGGATCCCATGAGCGCGCGGTTTGCATCATCATGCTCAAGGAACGGAATCAAACTCGCCGCAACTGAAACAAGCTGCTTCGGTGAAACATCCATGTAAGCCGCTTTTTTAGGCTCCACTTCGATGAACTCACCGATGTGACGCACCGTGATTTGTTCTTCAAGAAAGTTTCCTTTTTCGTCGATCGGGTTGTTCGACTGAGCGATGAGGAAGTTCTCTTCCTGGTCGGCTGTCAAATATTCGATTTTCTTAGAAACAACGCCGTTTGTGATCTTGCGGCACGGAGTCTCGATAAATCCAAACTCGTTGATTCGCGCATAACAACTCATTGAGTTAATCAGACCAATGTTGGGTCCCTCTGGAGTCTCAATCGGGCAAATTCGTCCGTAATGTGATGGGTGAACGTCTCGAACTTCGAAACCAGCACGGTCCCGGTTCAAACCACCAGGTCCAAGCGCTGACAAACGACGTTTGTGAGTCAACTCGGAAAGCGGGTTGATTTGGTCCATGAACTGCGAAAGCTGCGAACGACCGAAGAAGTCGCGAACCACTGCGCTCAGCGCCTTTGGATTCACGAGCTTCGATGGGGTCATGCCATCGAGATTTACATCAAAAAGCGTCATCCGCTCTTTCACCAAACGCTCGGTGCGAGCCAAACCAACACGGCACTGATTGCCGAGCAATTCACCAACCGCACGGATACGACGTGATCCAAGGTGATCGATATCATCAAGAACACCTTCGCCACGCTTCAGGTTGAGGAGATATTTCATCGACGCGAGGAAATCTCCCGGCGTCATGACGCGCTCATCAGGATCAGTGGTGAGCTGAAGCTTCTGGTTGATTTTGTACCGACCTACACGGGTCAGATCATATTTTTTCGGATCGAAAAAGAGGCGTTTCAGCAACGCACGAGCGTTTGCAACGGTTGGAGGATCACCAGGGCGGAGGCGACGGTAAATATCCTTCAGCGCCTCCTCTTCGTTATTCGCCGGGTCCTTCTTCAGCGACTTGATCAAAAGATCATCGTGAGAAGCCGTGATTACTTCGATTTCCTTCGTTCCCAGAGCAAGGATTTCGTTCACCACAACGAGCGTCAGCGGCTCGTAGGCTTTGGCAACAACGGTCTCACCGTCCATGATGTCGCTGAAAGTCACTTTAGTGGCCAACATTGCCTCGTCCATATCGGGAGCGAGCTTAAGCATCTCCAACTCAAAGAACTCTTTAATGATGTCTTCGTCCGTTGGAAAACCAATCGCGCGAAGGAACGTTGAAGCGAGGAACTTACGACGGCGACGGCGGCGATCGAGGTAAACGTAAAGCAGTTCGTTCGTGTCGAACTGAACTTCCATCCATGAACCGCGGTCCGGGATGATGCGGAAACCGTAAAGAACTTTACCATTAAGGTGAAGGTTCGTTTCGAAACAAACACCCGGGGAACGGTGAAGCTGAGAAACAACAACACGCTCAGCGCCGTTGATCACGAACGTGCCGCGAAGCGTCATCAGTGGAAGCTCCCCCATGTAGACGCGCTCCTCCTTGGTGCCGGACTCGTCCTGCAACGCAAACGTCACATAAAGAGGGGCGGAAAAAGTCTCACCATCCTGCAATGCTTCAAGAGCAGTCAGCTTTGGCTCGCCAACTTCGTATTTTACGAAATCGAGGGTGAATTTTTCGTCGTAGCTCTGAATCGGGAAGACTTCACGAAATACGGACTCGAGACCTGTAGGAAGACGATCCTTGGGGGCGACATCGGCTTGGAGAAATTCTTTGTAAGAATCCAGCTGAACTTCGATCAAATTCGGCGTTTCAATTGCCTCTTTGATCTTGCCGAAATACTTACGTTCAATAGGTTGGGGTGAAGTGGCTGACATATCGCTCTTGTTGACTGGGTTAAGTCGAATAAGGTGTTCTCGTTGTTCCCGATTCCGTTGAGAAAATTAGGCAGACCTCGACCCGAAAGATTACTTTCCGACCAAAACACCAAAATCCTAGCGCGTAATTGCGCAGGGAGCCTCTCCGGATGAGACAACGAAGCCTGATCATTCGTTCACCTTTACAAGCGTTACGATCAGGATTCGGTGTCTTTTCTTTCTTAAACTACGATTTTAATTTTAATTTTAATTTTGGGCGATCGCCCCTTCCAGCCGAGGCTGAAAGGAGCATCTCCAAATTGTTGCGGTAAGAACCGGGAATTAATTACTTAACTTCCACTTCTGCACCAGCGTCTGTGAGCTTCTTAGCTATTTCGTCAGCATCAGCCTTAGAAACGCCTTCAGCGATAGGAGCCGGAGCGCTTTCAACGAGCTTCTTAGCGTCAGCAAGACCAAGACCGGAAACCGCTTCGCGGACCGCCTTAATCACCTGAATCTTCGCGCCGCCGTCACTCTTGAGGACAACGTCGAATTCCGTCTTCTCTTCAGCAGGAGCAGCATCAGCCGCAGGTCCTGCAGCTGCAGCTGCAACTGGAGCAGCAGCGCTAACGCCCCACTTCTCTTCGAGTGCTTTGACGAGATCCGCCACTTCGAGAACGGTCAAGCCGCTCAACTGGTCTACTAATGTATTTGTATCAGCCATAATTTTGGTGGGTGTTGTCGCGTGAAAAAAGCGTCTTCACATTTAAAGCAGTGCGCCCACTGCCCGACAAGGAACCCGGTTTCTGTTTATTTTTTGTCGTTTGGTTTCTTAGATGTTCGGAATCGCCGAACACCAAAAAATTATTTTTTGGTTTCCAATCGGAGAATTAACCCTGATCGGCTTTTGCTTGAAGAACTCGTGCCAACGCGGACGCCGGCTCGTTGATAACCCGAACAAGCTGCTGAGCAGGCATGTTGAGCACTCCCAGAAACTGCGCAAGGAGCGCATCTTTGGATGGAAGATCAGCCAACACTTCGATCTGAGCTGCATCGAGCAGCGCGCCGTCCAATGTTCCGGAACGAACGTCAGCCTTGTTGGTCTTCTTTTTAAATGCTTTGAGGATTTTCGCAGCCGCGCAGACATCTTCTTCGCCAACCACAAACGCGGTCTGGCCAGTCAATGCATCGCCAATTCCCTCAGGAAGCTTGGCTTCAGCAGCAGCACGCTTTACGAAAGAGTTCTTCGCAACGTGGAATTCTGCACCCT
>ERZ887851.3937-NODE-3937-length-10358-cov-9.284092_pt1 | contig 10358 bp, 9 predicted proteins | sample MGYA00521100_ERZ887851 | MGnify/ENA primary metagenome ERZ887851 (study PRJEB32303, sample SAMEA104408602) | aquatic metagenome | biome: Brackish water; feature: Pelagic; material: water | place: Baltic Sea | collected 2014-06-06T16:11:00 | depth 11,444 m ...
ACTATAAAGTTGTAGGCGATAAAATAAATCATTGTGGAACTTTTACCTACTATCTTGACAGTGACGAGAATTTAATTAGAACCTATAAGGAATGCCAAAGTATTTTCAATACTCCACAAATTTTAGATTTTTACAAATCAGAATTGTCCTTTGAAGAGGTCTGCTCCAACTAATTGGTTTCATATTTAAACGTTCCAAAAAAAATATTTTATCATTACTCAATAAATAAAATAGTCTTTTATTTGCCGAAAATTTACTGACTCCTACTTACAGAAGGTACATTTTCTAGTGACGTTTTGATAGGTGTTGATTTTAAAAATAAATTACATTTTGTATTGTCAATTACTAGATTTCAGACCATTCCTTCTTAAAAAAATGACATTAAGCAAACAATTCCTGTATAGTTTAACTTTTTCTTGTTTTGGATTTACCTATGGACAATACGGCTCTTTGGAGCTTAGTTCCGGTGGGTTTTCCTTCGTGCCTGCATTTACGGATAACAATCCCAATTTAATCCTCAACGCCGGGACGGCAACGAATGGATTGATTTCAGGTCACATGATTGCCAATGTCCGAATGACCACGATGAACCTTAGGGGCTTAATCTTTATCTCCCGATTAAAACTTTCCGATAAAAAATTTAAACTAAGTGCAGGAATTCATTTACCTGTACTTCAAATAGACGATACTTTTAAAACAGATAGCTTTTTTGCTCAAGAGGTCATTGCATCTTATCCCCTATCAGATAAGGTTCAGCTCAGTAGTATGTATATTCATGGCAAAGGAAGAAATAATGATTTGGAAATCAATTTATTGACATTGAATGTAAATGTCATCAAGGGCAACTTTAGTTTTTTATCCCAGCTCTACCTTCTTGATTTGGATAATACCTCAGGAATTGCTGAACATGTCAATTACAAACTTACGGACAAATGGGATTTACGAGGGTTTATTAATTACACCCTCTCTGAAAATGATTTCATTTGGACCCTTGGGTTAAGAAGGAATTTTTAAAACGATTCAAAGAATATACGTAGCCTTTTTTTGTGCCCATACAGTCTTTTAGGTAAAATATTCATCACTTTTCAATAGCTTACAAATACTTTCGGAGTGGAATTGGATTTCATCCCACTAAAACAAAGCGTTTTAACCCATTCTAAAAGTTTAGCCCTTCCAATATTTTAGGGGTATTGCATCATAAAATAAAAATCTTTGCTCAACCTCTCAAAATTTTTCAAATTGATCATTATGAATTGATAGAATTTGTAATTTTAATTAAACCAATAAATGAATAACTATGAGAAATTTGTATTGTACTTGTGAGTGCAAGCCTTGCTTGGAGGGAAACTGTTTCGACTGTACCTGCCCAACTTGCATTTGTGATGGGTGTGAATGTTAGAGATCCACTGCTGCACGTTCCCATTCTTTTTGAAAGAATTGGTATATTTAAAAAAATGAAAAAATGAAAAACACTATAATCATAGCATCCAGTAGTTTAGTGGGATGTATTGTAATTGGAATTTTCATCTATCTGGGGTTGTCCGGTCAACGGTACGAATATGTAAAAGAAAATGTTGTCTTTGACAAAAAAACAGGAACTACTTATTTTACAGATAAAAAAGAATTCATAGACACTAAGGGAGATTTATATAAGTACGAATAACTAAGTACCCTATTCAATTTTATAGCCCAAGCCTATAGTTTTTTACTAAACGGCTTGGGCTTTTCAATTCTAACTTTCGAATCCATTCTACTGTATCTTAAAGGCTATTCTTTACTTTTTTTATGATGTGAATTGATGCCTTTTTTTCATACATTTAACAAAATAAAATCATGAAACCTCTCTTGTTACTCTTCTTTTTTCCTTTACTTTCTATTGCTCAAACGACGAATTATTCGGTATCCTCCTTTGCCAATCAAGATTTGGATCTTAGCAAAAAGGCCCCCAATACACATTATATTGGAAATGCTTGGCTTTCTCCCCTTATTCAAGCCGATCAAGAATTCGAATACAGCATGACTTTGGCCACATTTGCCGCAAACTCTACTTTAGATTGGCACAAGCACCAAACCAGTCAAGTTCTTATTGTGGTCGAAGGAACTGGTTATTATCAGGAAAAAGGAAAAGAAGTTATGGTCATGAAAAAAGGGGATATCATCAAATGTGATAAGGATACCGAACATTGGCATAGCTCCTCTCACGAAAGCATGGTTTCTTATATCGCAATTTATGGAAATGGAGGGACGATTTGGTCCGATAAATTGACCCAAGAAGCCTATGACAATAGTAGGACTAAATAGTTTATCCTTTAAAAGAATTGAAGTAAAATTTCCTAAACCCTATCTTGAATGTCAACAAATCCAAACACCATTACAGGGCAAATAAATTTGTACATCTTTGATTTGTTGACCGAACATCCAGAGGGTATCCAATGGTCTGATTTAATTCGTCGGGTAGAACAAAAATTTCCAGATCAAATTTATAAACCTCAAAAAGGGCTCTTTAAACTAAAAGTCTGATTCAAGAGTATTCAGGTTGATTTTTGATTCCAATCGTCAATTCGGTAAACTAGTGGATCAACTTTTATAGGAAAGTAATTGGGTGAAGCCTCACGCCCTTATAGATTTTTGCTATTCTACTATTTAAAAGCAATATCTGAACTCGTTAATTTACGCCAGTAAAGTTCCTACTTTTACCAAGACCTTAATTAAGTCAAAGTTTGTTTAGTTTATTTACTGTTTAGTGGGGCTGAAGTAATGCGAGGGATTTTATGATGGAAGTAACTTCATTATTAGGTCCCCACTATCTTAAAAACATTACGAACTTTTTTTACTCTTTATTTTCTTTCACCAAATTTGCAAACTCCTCGTTTGTTAACTTATGAGATCCGTCACACAAAAGGGATTGACTCCTGCCGCACCCGCAAATTGAAAATTTTGTGGGATGGTGTTTTATTGGGGAGCCGTCTTCATTGACCAACTGAACTTCCCCTTCCAACACCTTAATTTGTCCCCTTTCATTCCTGTAAATTTTTGTCATATTCTTTTCCTGGTATGGTTAAACTGCAAGCTAAGAAAATAGCATTAAACCCGATGAATATTTTCCTATCAAACTTGAATTATTCATCAAAAACGAATTCAGTAACAAACTTATATAGAGGTAATGCAATACCTGCTGAGAGCAATTGAATACCTGCTTTAGGATTATTCTCCTAAAGCGATCTCAAATAATTCTTTATCCAGCTGAGGTTTTACTTGACATTTTACATCAAAATGAAATGTTGCTGTATTTTCTGGTGTATAAACAGGCCATTCGGGAATTCCTGAATGATTTGGATTTCCAGTTTTAGCAAAATTAATCCAGGATTGACTCATCTTAGAGGCTAACTCGTGAGCCTCCTCAGATCCTCCTGTCATTTTATTAGCAAGGGATACAGTATCAAAAACAAAAGGCAACTCCATACAGTGAAGAGACTTGTATTTGTAATCAAAAACTGGGGATTCCCAAGTAAATAAATACATATACACTGGAGCTCCGCCTTTCAGTGACGATTTTGTGTTTGCTTGTGATACCGTCCCAGGACGAAACATAAGATCAACATCGATCAGGTCTTTAGGTTCCTTCGTTTCTGGATACGCCTTTTTTACAGCCTTGATATAATCCTCTGCTTTTTCCTTGTAAGTGTCCTTAATGTATGCCATAATGGTGGCCTCATCAGCTCCATGAAATTGCAAATTCGCAAAAGGAGCAAACTCATTTTTAACGGTACCTATCAATAATGGAATCTCTTTAGAAAGGGAAAGTGCTTCCTCGGACTGTATTTGAAAAGGAAGAGCCTCCCCATCTACACTAGGGCCCCAACTCAAACCAAACCCTGAAACAGCAACTCCTTTTTTACTTAATTCTGCGGCAACTGTTTGCAGTGCTTTCGAACTTGCTGCAGACAAAGTTTCAAAAGGGATCGATTGAATTTTGTTTGCCTCATTTGGAGCAATATTTAATTCATGAAGTGTTTCTTCAGCAATGCGTTGGGTGGTTTCTTTAGTTAGAATATCCGATCTAAAAGCACCACTTTGGTTGATCGCCTTGTGAAATAGACCTTTTGCGCTGGGCATTGCCATTAGCGTATTCACTTTTGCTCCTCCTCCAGATTGACCAAAAATGGTCACATTTTCAGGGTCTCCTCCAAAGTTGGAAATATTATCTCTTACCCACTCCAAAGCACGAACCATATCCAAAATACTGTTATTAGCGGAGTATTTAAATTCCTCACCGTAAGCTGAAAGGTCTAAAAACCCAAGAACATTCAATCGGTGATTAATTGATACTACGACAACATCCCCTTTCTTGCTGAGATTCTCACCGTCATAGGAAGGAAGTTCATGACTGGAGCCTGCAGTAAAACCTCCACCGTGGATCCAAAACATTACCGGACGCTTTTTTCCGTCCGCAACTCCAGGAGTCCAAACATTTAGATTAAGACAATTCTCGTTGGTAAAACCCCAATCGTGATCAAACACAAATTCAGACTCATCTTGAATTTGAGTGGTGGGCGTTAGTAGTGGTGCTACAGGACCGTACATGGTTGTGCTTTTTACCCCCTCCCAGGAGTCCAAGGGCTTCGACGCTTCAAACCGTTTGGCTTCTGCATAGGGTATTCCCTTATAAGTGTATATCCCTTGGTGAATATATCCTCTCACTTTTCCTTTGGTAGTTTCAGCAAGGGCTACATTGGCTCCTGTTTGGACTTCAAATTGTGCATTTATTGAGCCCATCATCCCAACAATAAAAATGATTAAAAAATGTAATTTGTGTAGAATCTGACTTCGGTTCTTTTGGTAAGGTTGCATATGCATTTGTATTTTTTTGATTGCTGTATTTTTTTTGTATTCTAGCTGTTTTGAAATTTTGTTTAATCCAGTTATTGTAAGGTTAAACGCTTTGAATATATTCAATTTTAATAGTCTCCTTTTTAGGGTTTATAAACTTAGTGTTTTTTTAATTCATAGCTTATTCGATTTCCCTATTTCATATTGCCTCTTTGATTATCCCTATGATTATCAGAAGTTTAAATTGAATATAAAACTGTTTGGGTTTCATTTTTCAGGATGGTTTTGAGTTGAATAACCCTCTGAAAATTGTTCTTTTTTTAAAATTTAGGAGTGCCGAAATGGTAAAAACTATACATCTCATCTTAACGGAAAATTAACATTTATACTTAATTTTTTTTTTTTGAGATGAGATTATATATATCTTGTTGGTAATAAATCAAAACAAACAATTTTAATTTTATGAAAAAAATTCAAACCCCCTTTTTTGTAGGTTTACTTTTGATGTTTGTATCAATCTCTTTTGCGCAAACTTCCATCTCAGGAACAATTACTGATTCGGATGGAAATCCAATTCCAGGTGCAACAGTTATCGTTGATGGCACAACTCAAGGAACAACTACAGACTTCGACGGAAATTATACTATTTCTGCAAGTTCAGATCAATCGCTGCAATTCTCAAGCCTCGGCTTTTCAACACAAATTGTACGAGTTGGAGACCAATCCACCATCAATATTGTTTTACAAACCTCTGCAGAGGCTTTGGACGAAATTGTTGTAACAGGATACGGAACTCAAACCAAAAGAGAAACTACTGGAGCGATTTCCACTGTTAAAGCAGAGGACCTTAATATCATTCCTTCAGGAAACATTGAACAACAGTTTCAAGGTAGAATTCCTGGGGTAACCGTTATCTCTAACGGAAGCCCAGGTTCTACGAGTCAGATTCGTGTACGTGGTTTCGGTGCATTTGGAGGAAACGAACCCCTTTATGTCGTTGATGGTGTACCCACAACGAATATTGACTTTTTAAATCCTGGTGATATTGAATCTACTACCGTACTAAAAGATGCCGCAGCAGCTTCCATCTATGGAGCAAGAGCAGCAAACGGAGTGATCGTAATGACCACCAAGTCCGGTTCAAGAACTGAAGAATCTGGAATTACTCTAGATTACACCTTAGGACTAACAGATCCTAACGTAAACGGTTCTCCTAAAATGCTTAACCCTCAGCAAATGGCAGAGTGGACGCACAGAGCCTATGAAAATAACGCTGCCGCTAACGGCACTGCTGTTTCTTATACGCACCCACAATACGGAAGCAATGCTACTCCTGTTTTACCAGACTACCTTCATGCCAATGGAGCCAATGGAATTGTAGGAAGTGTTGACCTTGCGGCTATTCAAGCTGCCTATGAAGCGAATCCAACGACTACCTTCTTAATCAAATCCAACAAGCAAGGAACAAATTGGTATGACGCGATCACCAACACGGCTCCTCTGCACAGATTCTCTTTAGGAGCAAATGGTGGAAATGAAAAAGGACGTTATTATATCGGTATGGGATCTCAATTCCAAGACGGGATTTTAATCAACAACATCTTAAGAAGACATACGCTAAGAGCAAACTCCAAATATGACATCACAAGCTTCTTGTCTATTGGGGAAAACATTCAAGCTACTTACAGAGAAACGAAAACCATCGGAGGTGGTGGCTCAATTGAATCCGCAGATGATGAATCTGAAATCCTTGCAGCTTACCGTATGCCCACTATTATTCCTGTATATGATGAGTTTGGTAGCTATGCAAGTACAAAAGCTGCTGGTTTTAATAACCCACGTAACCCCGTTCGTCGTTTGACAGAAAACGGAAAAGACGATACTTCATACAGTCTTAGTGTCTTTGGTAATGTGTACGCGGATCTTCAATTAATGGATGGTTTAACTGTTCGATCTAGTGTTGGTGGAACGGTTTCCAACTACTACTATGTAAATTACAACTATCCTTATTTAGGAGATTCTGAACCTGAAGCCAGTTATACTTTTTCTGAAGGATCTGGAAAAAATATCGGATGGGTATTTACCAATACCATTACATATGAGGGACAATTTGGAAAACACGGTGTCAAAGTACTTGGAGGTATTGAATCCTTAAACACAGGTTTTGGAAGACAAATCAATGGATCTGGGATTAACCCATTTTCTACTGACCTTGACTTCGTTAACATGTCAACCGTAGCTAATCCTCAAGTAAACAGCTCCTTGTATAATGGAGTAAACTTTGCCTCTACCTTTGGTAAATTGGATTACAACTTCAACGAAAAATACTACTTAACTGGAGTGCTTCGTCGTGACGGTTCTTCTCGATTTGGGGTGAACAGTCGTTACGGTACTTTCCCTGCAGTTTCTGCTGCATGGCGAGTTACTTCGGAATCCTTTATGCAAGGATTGTCTTGGGTTGATGATTTGAAAGTCCGTGGTGGATGGGGAGAAATGGGGAACTCTAATAACGTAGACCCTGCCAACCAATACAGCTTATTTGCCTCTAACCGGGGAGCTACTTTTTATCCTATAGGTGGACAAAATAATGGAGTAGATCAAGGTTTTGCGGTATCTCGTATCGGTAACCCTAACGCTCAGTGGGAAACTTCAGTAACGACCAATATCGGTTTTGACATGACCTTATTTAACAATAAGGTAGACATCATCTTAGACTGGTGGAAAAAAGATACCCGAGACTTGTTGTATCAAATTCCATTGGCTGGGGTAACAGGTAACTTTGCTAGCGCTCCTGCTGTAAACATCGCAAGTATGTTGAACCAAGGATTGGATATGCAAATCTCGAATAGAGGTAGCTTCGGTGAAGGAATTGCATATGAGGTAACTCTTAACAGCTCTTTCTTAAAGAACGAAATCACTGCTTTAGCAGAGGGTATCGAATACTTTGATGGGGGAACATACCGAGGAATTGCTCCTGTACGTAACGCTGTTGGTCAGTCACTTTCTACTTTCTTTGGATATAAAGTCAATGGCTATTTCAACTCTCAAGCTGAAGCAGATGCTTCGAACCAACCGGGAGCTGGTCTAGGTCGTTTTAAATACGAAGATGTCAATGGAGACGGTCAAATCACACCTGATGATAGAACCTATATTGGAAGTCCTGTTCCAGATTGGACTGGAGGTTTAAACTTAAACATTCAATACAAGAACTTCTCTTTGAATACCTATTTCTACGCTTCAGTAGGAGCGGATATCTTTAACCAATCCAAATGGTTTACGGACTTCTTTGGAAGTTTTGAAGGCTCTGCAAAAGGAATCAATGCGTTAAACTCATGGACTCCAGCATTAGGAAACAATGCCGCTGCTCCTATCTGGGAAAGTGCTTCTAATATCAGTACCAATGGTGCAGCAAACTCTTGGTATGTTGAAAACGGAGACTTCCTAAGATTACAAAGCTTAGCGCTTAGTTATGACTTTACTGGTGCGATCCTTGATCAACTTGGTTTAAGTGATTTATCTGTCGGTATTTCTGGGAATAACTTATTTACCATCACCAACTATTCTGGATTAGATCCTATGATCGGTGGTGCGGATACTAACTTTGGTATTGACGTAGGGAACTACCCTGTAACTCCAAGTTACTTGTTGAATATCAGAATTAATAAATAATAAAAATGATGAAAATGATGAGAACGATGAAAATTAAAAATGTAGCCGTTGCCCTTGCTGCAACGTTTGCGATCACAGTGAGCTGTGAGGAGGAATTCTTAAATGTCGGTGCAACAGGATCTCTTGGAGAAAGTCAGCTAACGACAGCGAGTGGTATTGATGGTGCCTTGATTGGAGCCTACTCAGCGATTAACGGGGTCTTTGGAAACCGTTTTGAAGGTCCAAGCAATTGGGTAACAGGATCAATCACTGGAGGAGAAGCCAACAAAGGGACTGACCCAGGGGATTACAGTACAATCAACCCGATTCAACGTTACGAAACTGACGCTACTTCAGGTGACTTAAATGGGCTTTGGAGGGGTCGATATGAAGGTATTTCAAGAGCAAATAAAGTCTTGCAATTGGTAGCCATGTCAGAAAGTATTTCTGCTGCTGATGCTACTCGAGTATCGGGTGAAGCAAGATTACTTAGAGGACACTTCTATTTCGACCTTAAAAAGCACTTTAATAACGTGCCTTATATCGATGAAACTATAGAAGCTGCTGAGATCTCTTCTGTACCAAACTCGCCAGGGGTAACTTGGGCAAATATTATTGCAGACCTTGAGTATGCATTCAATAACCTCCCAGAAGTTCAAGCACAAGCGGGTCGAGTTAACAAATGGGCGGCAGCGGCATATATCGGTAAAGCCAAATTGTATAGCAAGGATTACGCTGGCGCAAAACAATGGTTTGATCAAGTAATTGCAAGTGGTAAAACTCCTTCTGGTGAAAAATATGGCTTGTTAGATAACTATCCTGATATCTTCAATGCTGAATATGATAACCACAAAGAAGCCGTGTTTGATGTAGAATCTGCTAATAACTCTGGAAATGTTTTTAATGCAAACTATTTTGACGATTTGAACTATCCCTACAACACCGGTTCTGACGGACCAGGAAACTGTTGTGGATTCTTCCAACCATCTATTGCTTTAGGTAATGCCTTTAGAACAGCGAATGGTTTGCCTAGATTAAATGGAGAAGAGTTTTCAGATGCAGATGCGTTAAAACACGATTTTTTAATCGAGTCTTCGGATTCTTTTACCGCAGATGCAGGACCTCTTGATCCTCGTGTCGATCACTCGATTGGAAGAAGATCTATCCCGTATTTAGATTGGATTGCACACCCAGGAAAAAACTGGATCCGTAAGCAAGACTACGCTGGGCCTTATTCACCAAAAAAATACATCTATTACAAGTCTCAAGAAGGGACTTTAACTGATGCAAGTTCTTGGACAAGAGGATATGCTTTAATGAACTACACCATTATTCGTTTTGCAGATGTACTCCTTATGGCGGCTGAAGCAGAAATTGAAGCTGGTTCTCTAGCAAAAGCTTTGGAATATGTGAATTTAGTGCGAGCTAGAGCAGCAAATACTGCACATTGGGTGAAAAATCCTGATGGGTCTTTTGCAGCAAACTATGCTATCGAACAATACGCTTCCTTCCCTTCAAAAGACTTTGCTACTAAAGCAGTACGCATGGAACGCAAACTTGAACTCTCAGGTGAAGGACATCGTTTCTTTGACTTAGTTCGTTGGGGAGTGGCTGCAGACGAATTGAATAAATACCTCAATTATGAATCGAAGTATTTAACTACCAAATTTGGTGGTGCTAGCTTTACCTCAGGGAAAAGCGAATACTATCCAATTCCACAAACTCAAATTGACATTCAAGGTTCTGATGTACTTTCCCAGAATTCTGGATACTAATTTGTAGTACATATCAATTTTAAAAATGGAGGGATAATACCCTCCATTTTTTTTTGTTCCGTTCGATTACACTAATTTTATGCTCTCTAGCTGAATACCTATGCG
>ERZ887851.3940-NODE-3940-length-10348-cov-10.840280_pt1 | contig 10348 bp, 8 predicted proteins | sample MGYA00521100_ERZ887851 | MGnify/ENA primary metagenome ERZ887851 (study PRJEB32303, sample SAMEA104408602) | aquatic metagenome | biome: Brackish water; feature: Pelagic; material: water | place: Baltic Sea | collected 2014-06-06T16:11:00 | depth 11,444 m ...
GGGGAGGATCGCAGTATAGAATCATCATCAAACCCCATTCATTTTTGTATATTGGAAGACAGAATACATTGATTTATGAGTCATAAAATCCTTATCAGCATTATGGCCTTGATGATTTATCATCAGCTTTTTGCCCAAAGAAGTACCCCTACCATTAAGAATGAAGCCGATGTGCCGGCATATGATTTGCCTTTGCTGCTTCGAACGGAGAGTGGAATCGAAGTAAAAACAGCTGAAGCATGGGAGCGATTGAGACGTCCCGAAATACACGCGTATTTTGCAAATCAGGTGTATGGTGTGGTTCCTAGCGAATTGAACATCCACAAGGTTGAAGTGTTGGATTTTGAACCCAACGCCTTAGGAGGTATGGCGATACGAAAGCAAGTTCAGTTGCATTTTAAAAAAGGAAAAAAATCCATAGCCATGAGATTGCTGATCTATTTACCTAAGGATAAAAAGAAATCTCCAGTATTTTTGGCATACAACTTCAAAGGGAATCACTCTGTGAATTCAGACCCAGCGATTTTAATTGGCGGAAAAAAGGAAAGTCAATTGAGTCAAGAAGAACTTAAAAGCGATAAGCTCGGATCAAGAGGAAGCCGCAGCTCTCGATGGGCAATAGATACAATGATTGGTGCAGGCTATGGATTGGTCACCATCGATTACAACGATGTAGATCCCGATAATAATGATTTCTCAGATGGGATTCATTCTTTGTTTTACAAATCTGGGCAAACTGCTCCGGAAAAAAATGAATGGGGTTCATTGTCGGCATGGGCATGGGGAATGTCTAAGGCTATGGACTATTTGGAAACGGAGCCTCTGGTGGATTCCAAAAAGGTCATACTTTTTGGTCACTCTCGTCTCGGAAAAACGGCACTTTGGGCTGGGGCAAACGACAAGCGTTTTAGCCTTGTAATTTCTAATAACTCAGGTTGTGGAGGGGCCGCCCTTTCCCGGAGAAGGTTTGGAGAAAAGCTTTCGGATATCAATACTAAATTCCCACATTGGTTTTGCAAAAATTTTCATTTTTTCAATGAGAATGAGTCTGCCTTGGCCGTCGATCAACATATGCTCATCGCACTCATTGCACCTAGACCTGTCTATGTAGCAAGTGCAAGTCAAGATTTATGGGCAGATCCCAAAGGAGAGTTTTTGGCAGCTCAATGGGCCTCTTCGGTCTATCTTCTGTATGGAAAAAAAGGACTTACGATGCAAAGTCAACCTCCGGTAAATACTCCTTATCATGGAACTGTAGGATATCATTTGAGAGAAGGAAAACACGATGTTACCCAGTATGACTGGGAACAATACATCAAATTTGCCGAGAAGCATTTTAAATCGAATTAGTCGAGAGTACTTCCCCACCAATCTTCATTAGGCATATAATGGGCATCAATTTGATGAGCTCTTCTTTGTTCGACCTTTAGTTTCATATTTTGTTTGTGCTCACTGAGCCATTTTTTCTCTTCCTCTTCATTGTGAAGGGGATCTTTTTCTGGAATTTTTGCCGCTGTATTTTTGAGCCATTGCTTTAATTCATTGCTTAAGGCAGTACCTAATTCGCTGTTTTGATCAAAAACATCGGTGGTTTCTCCCATATCTTGGCCCAAATGATACAATTCATTTCTCCCATCTTCGAAATAGTGAATCAGTTTCCAATCTCCCTTACGTATAATAGCGCTTGGATCTCCCCCCTGATTTCCATAGTGGGGATAATGCCAAAAAAGCGAACGTTCTGCAAAAGCCTTACCGTTGAGGAGTGGGACCAAGCTTTTTCCATCGACCCTAACAGGATTTTCAATGCCAGCCAATTCCAAAAGGGTTGGGAAGAGGTCAGCCCCTGTTACGGGAGTCTCTATTGTTTTAACGGGATTGCTGATTTGAGGGGCTTTGATGAAAAAGGGAATACGGGTTCCGGCCTCCCACTGATAGCCTTTACCCCCTCTCAAGGGCAAATTACTGGTGGCAAAATCATCTCCTGTCGAAACCCCTCCATTGTCCGAAACAAAAACGACTACTGTATGATCGTCTAGATTTAAAGCTTCCAAGGTGTTGAGAACGTAGCCCACAGCCTCGTCGGTTTGTTCCAATAGGCCGGCATAGACAGGGTTGTCTTGTTTGATTCTGATGGGTAGTCTTTTTTCCATCGCAAAACCCTCTTCAAGAAGACCTTGATCCACAGCTTTTTTTTGGTATTTACTCCACTTTTCTTGAGTGGTTTGTATGGGAGCATGAACGGCATAAAAACTCAAATAGGCCAGAAAAGGCTCTTTGGAGTGGTCTTTGATAAAGTGGGCCGTTTCATGTGCCAGTTTCATCGAGAGTGTCATCCCTTTTTCTTCTGCTTTATCCTCAAGGAAGGGATTGTTGAATGGAGAAAAATAACCACCGCTATAGGGACCTCCTCGATGGTAGCCTCCCTTGTTGATGTCAAAACCATGATCGGTAGGAAGGGATTGCTGTTCCACAGACCCAAGATGCCATTTTCCCGCAAAAAATGTTTTGTATCCGTGTGTTTTAAGAGCTTCAGGCAATGTGGTCATCTCAAAAGGAAGGTGCTTTACATAATCAGAGGGCAACAACTGGGTCTTTCTTCCCACTGTTCTCCAATTTGTTCCGTATTTTGCTCCTATCCAATCTGTTATCCCATGTACTGTGGGATAGACCCCAGTCAATAAACTTGCTCTTGAAGGACTGCAAACCGATGCGTTGGCATACCCTTGGGTGAATAGGGTTCCCTCTTCTGCTATTCTGTCAATATTTGGGGTTTCATAAAAATCACTTCCCGTTATGCTCAAGTCTTTGTGACCTAAATCATCAACTACGATGAACAGGAAATTGGTTTGTGGTCTAGGCTTTTCACATGTTAAAAATGTAAATAAAACGAGTGTGTAAGCAATTTTTTTCATGTTAATTTATTTTTTAAAGTTTCGAATACTTTCAATCAATACGGTTCCCAAAATCAATGCTCCTCCAAAAATAGTGTTCATTTCGGGGAACTCCCCCAAAAAAAGCATTCCAATGATGATGCCATAAACGGGTTGTACACCGCTGATGATACTGGCTGTACTGATGGTAAAATTTCTAAAGCTATAGATGAACAAGGTATGTCCCGTTGCGGTGGTCAATAGCGCCAAGATTAAAACGGCAGGGAGTGATGCTTGGAACCCTTTCATATCGTAGAGGTAAAATACAGGGGAGAGCATAACAGAGACGATGATCAATTGATAGACCATCAAAATAGACCCTTCGTATTCGGCGGCCTTTGACTTCATGTAAATGTTTCTGATCGAATAACACAATGCTGAGAAAATACCAAATCCAATGGCTTTAAACTGATCATTTTCCATACTGAATTCTGGAGCTAAAAAATAAATCCCAACCAAAACCATCAAGGCCAGTAATAGGTTTGATTTTTTAAACGCACTCTTGAGCATTAGGGGTTCTAGAAAAGCTGTGATGACGGGATAGGTAAATACCGAAAGCATTCCAATGGCTACACTCGAAAGTTTCAATGAAGTAAAATAAGTAATCCAGTGAACCCCCATTAAAATTCCACTGTACAAGACCACTTTTTGATCTTTTTTTTGAATTTTAAAACTCAATTTTTTCCACTTGCAAAATAAATACAAAAAAACAGCTCCCAATAAAGCCCTCAACAAGATGATCAGGGGGACAGGTAATTCGATATATCTTCCTAATGCTCCAGAGGTGCTGATGATAAGGACCGCAAAATTGAGCTGAATTAGATTTTTAAAATACTGTTGTTTTTGCATTAAGCCAATTTATAAAATTCCTCCCACCCTTTTCTCGGAGGATAACCTTGTAAAAGTTGATTGGCAAATGCGTTGTTGGTAATGGTTTTAGTTTTTCTGTCGAATAAGAGGGTCTGATTGACTTGCTGCGCAATTGTTCCCAAACAAAAAACTTGACTTAAAGGAGCCGATATTTCAAAAGGAGATAAAGTTTTTTCCAAACCTCTTGAAGCATTCATAAAGTTCATAAAATGATTGGTTTCGCTTTTGTAGTACTCAGGAAGATTATTTTGAATATCTTTTCCGTTTTCGTTGGGCAAAATACTCAGTGTTCTGTGGTGAGAACCTCCTTTGAAGGTAAGGTCTTTTCCGTAAATTATTTTTCCAGCTTTAAGACCTTTGGGCTTGACCATTCCTTTCTTTGCCTTTACGGTATCGTCAATTTCGATGTCTCCATAATTTTCAGGCACATAGGGTTGGTTATCTACTCCATCATACCAAGTTACTTTGACCTTGGGCATCTCTCCTCTTTTCGGAAAATGAAAGGCCAATGTTGAGGATTGAGGATAAAACAAATCATTGTGCCCCGTTAACTTTTTAGGTTGTATTTTTTCGGGCAGTCCTAATTGGAGGAACTGATGAAAACCATCCATCAGATGTGCGCCCCAATCACCCAATGCGCCATTACCAAAGGCATACCAGCACCTCCATTGTCCGTCAATAAAATCGTTGTGAAACTCATGATGTGGATAAGCCACATGCCAAGCCTCCCAATCCAAAGTTTTTGGGATTTTGCCCCCTACAGGGAACTTCTTCATTTGGGTATCCCAACCATGCCATCGTCGACCTCCGTTCATATGTGCCGTGATTTCTTTCACATCTTTGATGACTCCTTTTTCGACCCATGTTTTGAACTGGTAATAGTTGTCTTGACAATGACCTTGATTTCCCATTTGAGTTGCAACATTAAACTTTTTTGCCGCTCTAATCAGCATTTCTGATTCTTGAAACGTTCTCGTTAGGGGCTTTTCAACGTAAACGTGTTTACCCATTGCCATGGCTTGGATGGTAATCGGGAAATGAGAGAAATCTGGGGTGGCCACACTCACCGCATCAATTTGATCTCCCATTTCATCAAATAGACTTCTAAAGTCTTGATATCGTTTAGCTTTGTTGTGAATGTCCATAGTTTTGAGGGTCTTTTCTCCTCCCATATTGACATCGCAAAGAGCTACTACATTGGCTGCACCGGTAGCGTAAAGATCTCTGACTACGGCGGCCCCTCTATTGCCTACTCCACAACAGGCCAAGTTGACTTTGTCATTGGGAAGTACTACTGCTTTTTGAACGAGCTGTCCTGAGGTATCTCTGACTTCTTTTTTTGCAAAGAGTACATGGCTTGGGAGCACCATCATCGATCCCAGCGATACGGCTGTTTTTTGTATAAAACTTCTTCGGTCTTTATGATTTAATTTGTTTTTCTTGTTCATCGTAGTTTTTCATGTTTCCAGCTTTGTGGGATTGATACCGGACTGAGCTGCGTCAATAGTTTTAATATGTTTAAATTTCAGAAAAAAATTGAATTAAACCTAATTAAAAAAAATCAGTCTAACCCATTATTAACATAAACTTCAAATGAAAAATTATTTTTTTCTTCTCATTATAGTGTTGCTTTCAACTCCAACAGCTGCTCAGGATTTTCAGGGCAAAGCTTACTATAGTTCTAAAACTAAAATCAACTCCGACTTTGGGAACAACATCTCTCCTGAAAGGAAAAAGAGAATGATGGAGCGCATGAAAGCCAGTATGGAGAAAACCTTTGAGTTGGATTTCAATAGTTCTGCTTCCTTGTTTTACGAGCAGGAACGATTGGAGGCATCGGGAGAAAATAGTCGCTTTAATTTTATGTCTTTTATGAACCCTATTCAAGGAGTTTTATATAAAGAATACGCTTCAAAAACCTTTACCAATCGTGTTGAGCTTTTTGGAAAATTTTTTTTAATCAAAGACAGTTTACCCAAAAGCAAATGGACGCTCACTGGTGAGTCTAAAACAATTGGAAAATACACGGTTTACAAAGCGACACTCAATAGGGAAGTCCCTCAAGAAGTCTTCCAGTTTGGGCGACAAAGTGAAGAAACAGACCGTCAACCCAAAATGAGAACAATTAATATTACGGCTTGGTTTACCCCACAGATTCCAGTTTCTACAGGTCCTGCCAAACATGGAGGTTTACCGGGGCTGATTCTTGAAGTCAATGCAGATAATACCACTATACTCTGCACTAAAGTGGTCATGAACCCGAAGGAAAAAATGAAAATTGTAGCCCCCAAAAAAGGAACTGCTGTGGGTCTAAATGAATACAACGAGATTCGAAAAGAGAAGATTACTGAAATGAGAGAAATGTATCAGAGAAATCGAAGACAAGGTGGAGATGGATATAGACCTCGCTAATTTTAAATTATAAACATTTGAAAAGAACATATCTGTTAGTTGGTTTTTTACTCAATGCTGTATTTGCTTTTGCTCAAAGTATTGATTTGGAAGGAACCATAAAGGATTCGAGTGGCAATGCCGTAATGGGCGCTAATATTGTTGCGGTTGAAAAAGAAACGCAAATTCTCGATGGTTTTGGAATTTCTAACGAAGTTGGGTATTATCGATTGACCTTAAAAAGGCAAACGGATTACGACATCAAAATCTCTTTTATTGGTCTGAAAGAGGTGTCTTTTGTCTTTAACGAAGCCAAAAATATTGAAAAAAACTTTGTATTAGAGGAGCAGGCAGAATCCTTAGATGAAGTAGAATTGGTTTACGAGATGCCGGTCACCATTAAAGGTGATACTATAATTTACAATGCAGACTCCTTCAATACTGGAACCGAAAGGAAACTGGAAGATGTTCTCAAAAACATGCCAGGAATAGAAGTAAACGAAGAAGGGCGAATCGAAATAGAAGGGAAAGAGGTTACCAAAATTACAGTAGAGGGAAAAGATTTCTTTGATGGAGATTCTAAACTCGCGACTCAAAATCTACCGGCCAATGCAGTTGGAAAAGTTGAAGTACTAAGGAATTTTTCTGAAGTCAATCAATTGAGAAGTGTAACCAATAATGAGGACAATGTTGCGATCAATATCAGTTTGAAAAGCGGTAAGGATAAATTTTGGTTTGGTGAATTGGGTGGAGGCATCGGCAATAAAGACCGATTTGTGGCCGCTCCCAAAATTTTTTACTATTCCAAAGACTTGAGTATGAATGTATTGGGAAACAGCAACAATATTGGAGAACCGCCTCTTAGCCGAAGGGATTTTTATCGTTTTGAGGGTGGTTTTAACAACCTCAATGCCAGAACAGGAACCTCCATAAACATCAGTTCTGATGACGCAGGGATTACCAATTTACAGAACAATAGGGCAAAATCTATCGATTCGCAGTTTGGCGCCTATAACTTTAGTTACTCGCCCTCCGAAGCCCTAACCTTCAGTGGTTTTGCAATTTATTCAAGAGCAGAGAATCAATTGGAGGAGAAAAATACCAGAAGGTACACCGTTTCCAATGCCTTAGAGGAAACCTCTGAGTACACAAGTCAAGAAAACGAACTTCAGTTGTATAAATTTACAACTGAATTTAACCCCAATGAAAACCTTCAAACGGAATACAACCTCCTTGTTAAAGCTTCGAGTCAAAATGAAACTTCTGATCTGACTACGATTTCGGGTAGGCAAGAAGGGCAGAGGCTACCAGAACAGATTGGTCAATATAGAGTTCAATCGCCATACTCCCTTAACCAAGAATTGAAGGTATATTATACTTACAATGAAGATCATATTTTTTCAGCAGAGCTACAACACTTGTCCCAAGACGAAGACCCATTCTATCGGGCGATCAAACAATTCCAACCTTTTGGAAATTTATTGAATTTAAATGTGGATCAGGAAAAATTTAATATCAATCAAAATCGACAGGCCAAAACCAATAAAGTGGAAGCCAAATTGGATTATTTTTATATACTTTCTCCAAAAGCTAATTTGAATTTTACCATTGGAGTCACCGATGTAAAACAAGAGTTTAATTCATCAATTTTCCAGATTTTGGATGACATCTCTCCCCAATACTTTTCTGAAGACCAATTGAACAATAATGTTTTGTTCCATTTTCAGGATGCATATTTGGCCTTGCATTATCGTTTTATCTCGGGAATTTTTACTTTTGATCCTGGAATTACGCTTCATTCCTACAAGACAGAAACCCAACAGCGTGGGGATAGGGTTGACAATAACTTTGCATTTTTCCGTCCCGACTTAAGAGTTTTGTTAAAACTTAAAGATTCTGAAACTTTGAGATTGATTTATCGTTCTACCCGTCAATTTACGGACATTAATAATTTGGCTGAAGGATATATTTTTAGAAACTACAATTCTTTTTTTCAGGGAAACCCCAATTTGGAAGCTGCCTTCTTTAATGTAGTCAATCTGAATTATCAGAGCATCAATATTTTTAACTTCACCAATATTTTTGCTAATTTCAGTTATTCAATACGAGACGAAGCGATTCAGAATACCACTATTGTTCAAGGAATCAACAGCGTGAGATCTGCAACCAATTCCAACTTCCCTCAAGAAACCTATGCCGCTTCGGGAAGAATTGATAAAAGATCTAAAAATTTAAAAGGAGGCTTAAGTATCAATTATAATTTTAGTGATTTTAACAATGTGATCAATTCTACTCCCACGGCATCAAGTAATTTCACCCAGCGGTACCAGGCAAATATTGCATCTAATTTCAGAACAAAACCCAATATAGAAATTGGTTATACGTATAGTATTAGGGATTATAAAACGGGGGGGGTTGACAGTAAATTTTTTACCGATGCTCCCTACGTTAGAGTGGATGCTTATTTTTTAAATGGTTTTGTTTTCAATACAAGATACACCTACAACTTTTATCGAAATCAGGAACAAACCCTCAATGAATATCGTTTTTTAGAAGCCGATTTGTCCTACAGCCCAAAAGGATCCAAATGGGAGTTTGGTGTAAGTGCTACTAATATTCTCAACGATACTCAGATCAACAGAGACAGCTTCAATCAATTTTCGTTTACCACCAACTCTTACATCATTCAGCCGAGGTATATTCTATTTGAGGTGACCTACGATTTGACGGCCATAGGAGGGAAAGACGACAATAAAAAGAAAGGAAAATAATCAATTGAGCATGCCAATGGCTGCCATCCAATCGATCATATGGTTGAACCAATTATCTACTGGGTAACCCGTTTTTCTCATTCCAAATCCATGCGGTCCTTGTTGATATAGGTGCAATTCACTTACCAAATTTTTTTCCGCCCAATCGATGTAGAGTTTAGCACTCGGTATGGCTAGTTTTAAGCGGTCTTCGGTTGTACAAACCACAAACAATGGTGGTCCATAAGCGGGGGGCGCTTGATCCTCTACAATTACCATCCAAGGGTAAATGGGGGCAACAAAATTCGGACGATTGTATTCTTTGGCCTTATATGTTGCTTCTATGGAAACGGCTCCCCCTGCAGAGAATCCCATAATCCCTATTTGGTTTGGTTCAATATGGTATTTGGCGGCATTTTCCCTAACATGAGCAATGGCATTCAATGCATCCAGATGCCCATAGGTCAACTGCTTTTTTTCCTTATGGTATGGTTCGTTTAAGCCTTCATTTTCTCCTATCAAATGGGCGGGAACCAATCTGTATTTTAAAACAAAAGCAGCGATTCCTTTTTCATTCAAAGCTTTTGCGACATCCAACCCTTCATGAAAAAAAGCATTGGCCCTCATGCCTCCTCCTGGACAAACCACCACGGCTGTTGTAGGTTGGGATTGGCCTTCGGGTAAAAATACTTGTAGTGTTGGAATGGAAATATTTTTAAAATTATGGCCAATGCCCGAATTAGATTTGGTTTTTATTTCAGTACCGATATATTCTAATCCAGTATTGTCATATTTTAGGGGGATAATTTCTTGACCCATAAGCGAAGTGTTTGCCACTAATAGTAGGAGTAATAATTTTCTCATTTTGTTCTTCAAATAGTTATTATACCGTTGAGTATTTGAGTCCATTTCATTTTTTTAAAGGGTACTCTTCTTCAAACTCTAATATAAAAAAAACCATAAAATGTTTCTAAATAATGCATTTCAAATGATGCACGATCAAGATACATTATTTTTGAAAGATAAATTGAGCGCTAATTTGAGCGGAAGAATCCCCTCCTATAAAAATTTCGAACTCCCCAGGTTCGGCTACCCACTCTAATTGATTGTTGTAAAAAGCAAGCATGGATTCATCTATTTTAAAAACTATAGTTTTTGAAGCCCCTGGCGCTAATTCTATTTGTTGAAAACTCTTTAGCTCTCTGACCGGTCGAGTTACAGAAGCAAATAGATCTCGAATATAGAGTTGAACAGTTTCTTTTCCTTTTACTTTTCCAGTGTTCTTAAGAACAATTTTTGCTTCATCCATCGAATCGTAAACTGTAATGTAATCTTGCATAACCTTTATTTTTACATTCTGAGAAATCAGTATTCTTTAAATTTACTGGAAACGGTTCAAGCTAAGAT
>ERZ887851.3945-NODE-3945-length-10338-cov-33.605465_pt1 | contig 10338 bp, 10 predicted proteins | sample MGYA00521100_ERZ887851 | MGnify/ENA primary metagenome ERZ887851 (study PRJEB32303, sample SAMEA104408602) | aquatic metagenome | biome: Brackish water; feature: Pelagic; material: water | place: Baltic Sea | collected 2014-06-06T16:11:00 | depth 11,444 m ...
TTTGTAAGGCTTTAATAACCAGCCAGACCAATAAGAGGGTCTTGGAACGTTATTTTGATCTGGATATTTTTCTTTAAACTCTTTTATTTTTTTTTCAAATTCTTCTCTGGTTTGCATCACTTCTGATTGGGAAGAAGCCCACGCTCCTATTCTGCTTTCATAAGGTCTAGTTGCATAATATTCATCAGCTGTTTTATTGTCGACTAAGGTCACTGATCCTTGAATTCTGATTTGTCTTCTTAAGGATTTCCAATGAAAACACATGGAAGCTTTTGGATTTGCTTTCAAATCTTTTCCCTTTTTACTTTCTAAGTTGGTATAAAAAATAAAACCTTCCTCATTTAATCCTTTTAATAAAACCATTCGGTTATCTGGTTGGCCAGCTGCATCTACTGTTGCAACAGATAAAGCATTAGGGTCATTGATTTCAGACTTCTCAGCCTCCGCCATCCATATGTTAAATAGATCGTACGGGTTCGCTTCATCTAAGAAAGCTTTATCTAAACCTAATTTATCGTTCATAATTTAGTCAAATTAACTTATATATTAGCTATATGTCATTTAATACATTTGGAAAAGTTTTTCGTTTCACAACCTGGGGAGAATCTCATGGTCCAGCTATTGGCTGTGTGGTCGATGGCTGTCCGCCTAATATTGCCCTTTCAGAAAAAGATATTCAAGCTGATCTTAATTTACGTAAGCCTGGACAATCAAAATTTACTACACAAAGAAAAGAAAAGGATTTAGTTAAAATCTTATCAGGTGTGTTTGAAGGTAAAACAACGGGAACGCCTATTTCCCTTATTATTTACAATGAAGACATGAAATCTAAAGATTACGGTAATATTAAAAATAAATTTAGACCCGGTCATGCTGATTTTACTTACTTTAAAAAATATGGAATTCGTGACTACCGAGGTGGCGGAAGATCCTCTGCACGAGAAACTGCTTCTCGTGTTGCAGCTGGTGCTATTGCAAAAAAAGTATTGAAACAATTTATCGGTAGCAAGTTTTCTATCATTGGTGGTGTAACTCAAATCGGTCCTGTGTTTATTAATCGCGATAATTGGAATGACTCACAAATTAGAAAAAATCCATTTTTTTGTCCGGATAAAGAAATTGTTTCTATGTTTGAAGAGTACTTATTGGACACAAGAAAAAGAGGAAGTTCCTGCGGTGCAATGATTGAACTTCGAGCTAAAGGAATTCCTATTGGACTTGGAGCTCCTATTTATTCCAAACTTGATGCAGATATTGCTGCTGCCTTGATGAGTATTAATGCTGTGAAATCGGTAAACATTGGAGCGGGTAGCGATGTGGCTGCATTAACAGGTGAAATGAATTCAGATGAAATTAGAAGTAAGAACGGAAAAATAAAATTTAAAACTAATAACGCAGGTGGAATATTGGGTGGAATTTCTTCTGGCCAAGATATTATTTGTTCTTTTGCAGTCAAACCAACCTCTTCTATTTTGAATACAAGAGAAACAATTAATACGTCAGGAAAAAATACTAAAATTTCAGTTCATGGCAGACATGATCCTTGCGTAGGAATTCGTGCTGTTCCTATAGGTGAAGCAATGCTTGCATGTGTTTTATTGGATCATTACTTAATGAACCGTGCGCAGTGTGGCTAGGCCTTGATACCTCTTAAAGACGACAATCCCACTTATAGCAAACCAGTCATTACCTATTCTATTTTAGGAATTTGTGTATTGGTGTTTATTCTACAAATTAGTTCAGCATCTTATCAAAGTGGAAAACTATTTTACTCTTATGGACTGATCCCAGCGGTTCTTACAGGTCACAAACAATTACCTCTAGAGCTTGAGATGATCGCTCCAGAATTAACACTCATTACTTCTATGTTTATGCATGGAGGATTTATGCATTTGATTGGCAATATGCTTTATCTTTGGATTTTCGCAGACAACATTGAAGATGAGCTTGGTCCGGTTAAATTTATTTGTTTTTATATTTTATCTGGGATTGCAGCTGCTCTAACGCAAGTTTTTCTTAATACAGAATCAACTATTCCCATGATTGGTGCAAGCGGTGCTATTGGAGGAGTGCTAGGAGCTTACATTGTCAATCATCCTAAAGCTAAAGTAATTGTGCTCATACCTCTTGGTTTTTTTTCCCAAATAGTAAAAATACCAGCGCTATATGTTTTAGGTTTTTGGTTTGTTTTGCAATTTATTAACTCTTCTTTATCTTCATCCGAAGGTGGCGGAGTTGCGTATGGCGCTCATATTGGTGGATTTATATTTGGTGCTGTAGCAATTTTATTTTTCAATAAAAAAAATAAGCCGTTGCCAAAAAGTAGTAAAAAAAATATTAATCCTTGGGACCAATCATGAATTATAAAAATTTAGGCACTACCGATTTAAAAGTGAGCTCTATTTGTCTCGGTACTATGACTTGGGGTTATCAAAACACACAGGAGGATGGTTTTGAACAAATGGATTATGCTTTAGATCAGGGTATCAATTTTTGGGATACAGCAGAATTATATGCAGTTCCTCCTAGAGCAGAAACATATGGCCATACAGAAGTAATTATTGGAAACTGGTTTGAGCAAAATAAAAAAAGGGATAAAGTAATTTTAGCATCTAAAGTTGCAGGCCCAGGACGACCTCATATTAGAGGTGGTGCATATAGTTATGGAATTGATAATCTAACAGAAGCACTAAATGACAGCCTTAAGCGATTAAAAACAGACTATATAGATCTTTATCAGTTACATTGGCCCGAACGACCAGCTAACTATTTTGGAAAACTTGGATACCAACATGAAGAAAAAAATGATTGGAATCAATTTGAAGATGTTTTGGGAAATTTACAAACATTTATTGATCAAGGAAAAATTAGATATATTGGATTGTCAAACGAAACCCCTTGGGGAGTTAATAAATGTCTGGAACTTTCAAAAATTAACCAACTTCCAAGAATAATGTCGATACAAAACTCTTATAGCTTACTAAACCGTACATTTGAAATTGGTCTTGCTGAAATTTCAATTCGAGAAAAAGTTAGTATGCTGGGTTACTCACCTTTAACAAGTGGATACTTAACTGGAAAATACAGAAACAATCAAAGACCAGCCAATGCAAGAATTACTCTAGATCCAGATTTTTGGGTAAGAAATGAAAAACCAAATACAGCTCCAGCAGTAGAAGCTTATTATGCGATAGCTAAAAAATATAATTTAATTTTATCGCAAATGGCATTAAAATTTTGTCAAATACAACCATTTATGACGAGCGTTATAATTGGTGCAACTAGCATGGAGCAATTAAAAAGTAATATTCAAAGTATGGATATCAATTTAACTGACGAGATAATAAATGAGATTAATAAAGTCCAACAACTTTACTCAAATCCATGTCCGTAATTTTTACTTAAAGTACAAACTCCTAAACACCATTTTGAACTAGGCTTATCCACATAAAGAAATGTGCTTTTATCCGATGTTCTCGTTTTGATTCTGTTTTGATTCCATTTTGAATCAAAAATACAACCTAAAAGAGTATCAATTTACTTGATGATTTTGATGCCTTCTTTGCTAAAAAAAACGTCCAATATCTTCTTGGAGATTTGTTTCGCATTTAAACCTGCAACATCATACATTTTTTCAGGAGTATCTTGATCAATAAATAGATCAGGTAACATCATAGATCTAAATTTTAATCCTTTATCAAAAATTCCTTTTTCCGCCAGCAAGTTTGCAACATGTGAACCAAATCCTCCAATCGAACCTTCTTCAATTGTGATCATCATGTCATGTTTGGTTGCGCAACTTAAAATAAGCTCTTCATCTAATGGTTTAGCAAATCTTGCATCTACAATAGTAGTGGTAATACCTTTATTTTCTAATTGATGAGCTGCAATTTTGCATTCCTCTAATCTTGTTCCTAAACTCAAAATACAAACCTGCTTTCCTTGTTGAATTATTCTTCCTTTGCCAATTTCTAATTTTTCCTCAATAGATGGAAGCTCCACACCTATTCCATTACCTCTTGGATATCGAAAGGCACAAGGTCTGTCATTAATATCAACTGAAGTATTAATCATTCGAACAAGTTCAGCTTCGTCACTTGCTGCCATAACAACGAAATTAGGAAGCGTTGCAAGGTACGTAATATCAAAAGATCCAGCATGCGTTGGGCCGTCAGCTCCTACTAAGCCCGCCCTATCAATAGCAAATCGTACAGGTAAATTTTGTATCGCAACATCATGCACTACTTGATCATAGGCACGTTGTAAAAAAGTTGAATAAATTGCGGCATAAGGCTTGTATCCCTCTGTAGCTAAACCTGCTGCAAAAGTTACTGCGTGTTGCTCGGCAATTCCAACATCAAAGGTTCGTTTAGGAAATTTCTTTTGAAAAATGTTAATTCCTGTTCCAGATGGCATAGCACCAGTAATGGCAACAATCTTATTATCTTGCTCTGCATGCTTAGCTAATGTTTCGCCAAAGACATTCGTATATGATGGCTTATTGGAAACACTTTTAGTTTGCTCACCTGTTACAACATTAAACTTAGTTACACCGTGATATTTGTCAGTGGAGTCTTCTGCAGGTTGATACCCTTTTCCTTTTTGCGTAATTGCATGAATTAAAAAAGGTCCTTCATGAGTAGAATTTTTAACGTTTTCTAATACTGGTAGTAACTGATCAAAGTTGTGACCATCCACGGAACCTACATAAAAAAATCCCATCTCTTCAAATAAAGTACCCCCTACTGCCATACCTCGCAAGTATTCTTCAGCTTTACCAATGCTTTGTTTTAATCTTCCAGGAAATTTATTTGAAATTTTTTTAAAAAAGTTTCTAAAGCCAATATATTTTTTTCCAGATAATAATTTTGTTAAATAAGAACTCATCGCACCCACAGGAGGAGCAATCGACATTTCATTGTCATTTAAAATTACAATTAACCTTGAGTCCATAGAGCCTGCATTATTCATAGCTTCGTAAGCCATTCCTGCGCTCATTGCCCCGTCACCAATTACACTGATAATATTGTTTTTTTTACCCTCCAAGTCTCTTGCCACAGCCATGCCGAGACCGGCTGAAATAGAAGTCGAACTATGTGCGGTTCCAAAAGGATCGTACTGACTTTCAGATCTTTTAGTAAAACCTGATAATCCACCACCCTGTCTTAAAGTTCTAATTTTATCTCTTCTGCCAGTTAAAATTTTGTGAGGATAAGCTTGATGACCAACATCCCATATTAATCTGTCATTTGGAGTATCGAATAAATAATGAATAGCAATTGTTAATTCAACAACACCCAAACCAGCTCCTAAATGACCACCGGTTACGGAAACAGCATCAATTAATTCCTCGCGCAACTCTTTTGCCAATGCAGTTAGTTGCTCTTTTTTTAGCTGCTTAAGATCTGATGGATAATTGATCTGATCTAATAATGGAGTAACTGGCATTTAATGATCTCGCTTTAATATAAATTCAGCTGAGGTTACCAATCTATTCGATTTAGATCCATATTTTTTTAAGGATTGTTGAATTTTATTAAGCAAGTTTTCTGCAAGTTTTTTTGTACTTTCTAAACCCAGTGTAGAAAGCAATGTTACTTTGCCTTTGATATCATCTTGCTTGGAAGGTTTTCCCATTTTTTGCTGATCACCATACGCATCTAGTAAATCATCTGCAACTTGGAATAATAATCCCATATCTAGTCCAATCTTTCTCAACTCTTCACGTAATTCTTTTTTTTTTCCAACAATAGCAGCTGCTTCACAACAAAATCCCATCAACACTCCAGTTTTTTTATTCTCCATGTCAATAATAGTCTCTTGGGTTTGTTGCTTACCCTCAAAAGATAAATCAAGATATTGACCTCCTGCAATCCCTTGATGACCAGAACAAGAGGCAAGTGCAAACACTAAATCTGATTTAGTTTCTTTGTCTAAATGAAGAGCGTCACTTGTTAAAATTTCAAAAGCTATGGTTAGTAAAGAATTGCCTGCAAGAATAGCTGTGGACTCACCAAACTTTTTATGAGTACTTTCTTTGCCTCTTCGAAAATCATCATTATCCATAGATGGTAAATCATCATGGATAAGGGAATAACTATGCACACATTCAATAGCTGCCGCAACGGGTATGGCTAAGCTCTCCTCAAGTTCTAACAAGTCAAAAGCACCGAGTGTTAAGTAAGATCTAATTTTTTTACCTCCGCTAAATAAGCCGTATCCCATAGCTTCATATATTTTTGTCGGTTGCTCTTGTTGCTTAAAATAATCTAGAAGAAAACTGTCAATCTTATCTGCAAAAGATTTTAGATCAGTAGAAAAGGAAGACATGAAAAAAAATTATTTGTCTCGTTCGAAATCTTTTTTGCTAATATTTCCATCTTTATCGATAGAAATTTGCTCTACTTTCATCGTTGCTTCTTTCAACTTTGCTTCACAATGTTTTTTTAGCAAAGTTCCCCTTGTGTATTCTTCAATAGATTCCTCTAATTGAATGGTGCCATCCTCTAATTTTGATACAATATTTTCTAATTGCTCTAAAGCTTGTTCAAAGGACAGTTTTTCTATATCAGCAGGAATATTGTTTTTTTTCATTAAAGGCATAATAAATAATTAAAAATGAAATTCTATTCAAATATCTTCAAAGCGACGAAAAAAAATATACTGAAGGCTAGCCTGTTGATTAAATCAGGTACAGTCGTAGCTATACCTACCGAGACTGTATATGGCCTTGCGGGAAATGCTTTAAAATCGAGTGCTGTAAAAAAAATCTACCAATTAAAAAAAAGACCAAAACATAATCCTTTAATTGTTCATTTTTCTAGTCTTGAAGCAATTAAACAGATTGCGGTTGTACATTCTGATTGTATTAAACTTGCTAAAAAATTTTCACCTGGACCCATTACTTATGTACTGCCGATTAAAAAGAATTCTGGCATTTCGCCTTTAGTACTGAATAGCAAAAAACAAATAGCCTGCAGAATTCCAAATCATAAAACTTTCTTATCTATTTTAAAACAATCGGAAGTTCCTATTGCTGCACCTAGTGCTAATATGAGCAATGCTGTCAGTACTTTACGAGCAGTGGATGTGCATAAAGAATTTGGTTCTAAAATAAAAATGATCCTAGATACAAATAAAATAAAAATAGGCTTAGAATCTACCGTTATTAAATTTGGCTCAACAATTCAAATTTTACGACCAGGAGCTATTACAAAAGAAATGCTAGAAAAAACTTTAAGAAAAAAAGTTTCCTTACCTGCTAAATTTAAAACTATTGAAGCACCAGGACAAATGAAAAAACACTATTCACCTGGTATTCCAGTTTATCTAAATCAAAAAAAAGAAAAACCAAATGGAGCTTTATTGGTGTTTGGAAGATATAAATTGAAAGGTAGACATATTTTTTATTTAAGTAAGAAATCCTCATTAGAAGAAGCAGCAAAAAATCTTTATGTTTTGTTGCGTACTGCAAAAGAAAAAGGATTTAAAAATATTTCTGTTCATCCTATTCCCAATAAGGGAATCGGTAGAGCAATTAACGACCGATTAAATAGGGCCGCAGGATAAAATGCTAACTATCAGTAATTTAGAAAAAAAATTTGGTGATTTTAATGCTGTAAAAAAAATTAATTTTTCGATTCAAAAAAATCAAACGGTTGCTTTGCTTGGACCAAATGGCTGTGGCAAAACTACAACGATTGCAATGATATTGGGTTTAATTACACCAACATCAGGCTCTATTATCATTAACAATCAAGCGCTAACCAAAAATCATCATTACTTATCAAAAATGAATTTTGCCTCTCCTTATGTAGAGCTTCCTAAAAAATTAAAAGTTATCGAAAACCTAAAAGTATATGCAATGATGTATGAGGTAAAAAATCCAAAAAATAAAATTGAACAATTAATTGAAGAATTAAACTTATCTCCCATTTTATATAAAAAAACTGGCGAGCTATCCTCTGGACAAAGAAATAGAGTTTCTCTTGCAAAATCTATTATTAATGATCCTGAAATACTTTTGCTAGATGAGCCTACAGCAAGCTTAGATCCAGATACGGGAGATTTTATCCGTACTTTTTTAGAAAATTATAAAAAAAAGAATGCTATGGCTACTTTATTAGCTTCACACAATATGGATGAGGTAACTAGATTAAGTGACTATGTCTTAATGATGAAAGAAGGTTCTATTATTGATGAGGGTACTGCGACTGCATTAATTGAAAAGCATGGAAGAGATAATTTAGAGGAAGTATTCTTAAAGCTAGCGAGGCAACATGAGCATTAAAAGAATATTATCCTTAATGTTGCGACACCTGTATTTGATCAAAGGATCTGTTCCAAGAATTATTGATTTAATTTATTGGCCAACTGTTCAAATTATTTTATGGGGTTTTGTTTCTAAATTTTTTACCATGCACAGCACCTATTTTAACAACACGGCAGGAATTATTTTAAGTGCAGCCATTTTGTATGATTTTTTATTTAGATCTAGCATTAGTTATAATATGCTTTTTTTGGAAGAAATCTGGAGCAGAAATTTAATTAATTTATTTGTATCTCCATTAAAAATTGGAGAAATTGTAACTGCTTTAACTTGTACTGCATTACTTAGGACGCTCATTGGATTAGTTCCGGCAGTATTGATTGCAATTCCTTTATTCGGAATTTCATTACTTAAACTAGGCATACCACTTATATTACTTCTGCTGAGTCTTTATTTATTTGGAATTACTCTAGGATTATTAGTGACTTCTGGATTGGTGAGATATGGACCTTCGTTTGAAAATATTGCCTGGGCAAGTTTATTTTTCATAGCACCTATTGGATGTATTTATTATCCTGTTGAAATTTTACCAACATGGTTGCAGCCCATTGCCTTAGCATTACCACTTGCTCATATTTTTGAGGAGACACGATCTATTCTGATTAATGGAGTTGTAAATTATTCAAATATTTATCACGCACTAATGCTTAATGTGATTTATTTGAGTGTTGCGCTTTTTACTTTTTACCAATCTTTCAAATCTGCTAAAATTAAAGGTAGCTTAGTGAATGTGGGTGAGTAATGGCGGTCTTGTTAGGATTCGAACCTAAAACGCTTGTTTCGAAGACAAGAATGATATCCATTTCACTACAAGACCACAAAGATGTTATATCAAGACTATGACAAATAAAAAATACATGTTTAGCGTAGAAGAAGAGCAAAACGGCAAGCGTGTAGATCAATTTATTACAGAGCAACTTCCTTCTTTTAGCAGAACCAAAATTGGAAAATTAGTTAAAGAAGGTGCGTTATTAATTAATAATAAACCAATCAATGAAAATGCTAAAAAAATTGTTACAGGGGATCAAATTCAATTAGAAATTCCCGAACCTATAGTAACAGACACAGTTGCCCAAGATATAAAGTTAAATATTATTTTTGAAGATAAAGATTTGCTTGTCGTAAATAAACCCATTGGAATGGTAGTTCACCCTGGTGCTGGTAATATGGATGGGACCTTGGTTAATGCGCTACTACATCACTGCAAAGGAAACTTATCTGGTATTAATGGAGAGTTACGACCTGGTATTGTTCATAGAATTGATAAAGATACCAGTGGATTACTTGTGGTTGCAAAAAATGATGTGGCACATAACGAGCTTGCAAAACAATTTGAAGATCATTCAATCACAAGATCTTATTTGGCCTTTGTTTGGGGCATGATCAAACCTACTAGTGGAAGAATTGAAACACTTATTGGACGAAGTAGATATAACCGACAAAAAATGAGTGCTGATGTGGGTCAAGGTAAAAATGCAATCACTAATTATAAAACATTAGAAATCTATAAAGGAAAAAATATTCCAGACATTAGTTTAATTGAATGTGTTTTAGAAACAGGAAGAACACATCAAATTCGAGTTCACTTATCGCATAAAGGAAATCCCATCATTGGTGATCCGACCTATGGAAAAAAAATAAAAAAAATTCGTGATATTGATCCAGATTTTGAACAATTGCTCAATAACATCACCTTTCAAGCGTTACATGCAAAATCACTTGGATTTATTCATCCCACATCGGGAAAAGAACTTTTTTTCACCACAGATTTGCCTAAAGATTTGTTAAACTTTCAAAAAATGTTAAAAAAACTTGGAAATTAAGACCTTGTTATTTTACAATTGAAAATTACATAATAAGCATATGAGCAAAGAAGTTACAAAAACAAATTTACCAACACTTACCCCCGAAGGTAGCTTTAGTGCATACCTTGCAAAAATTAGAAAATTTCCCATGCTGGATGCAGCAGAAGAATATATTCTTGCAAAAAATTGGAGGGAACAAGGTGA
>ERZ887851.3948-NODE-3948-length-10332-cov-27.435438_pt1 | contig 10332 bp, 9 predicted proteins | sample MGYA00521100_ERZ887851 | MGnify/ENA primary metagenome ERZ887851 (study PRJEB32303, sample SAMEA104408602) | aquatic metagenome | biome: Brackish water; feature: Pelagic; material: water | place: Baltic Sea | collected 2014-06-06T16:11:00 | depth 11,444 m ...
GGGCTGTGGCTTGGCGGGCTGTGGCTTGGCGGGCTGGTGATTTTGTATTCGCCGCCCGCGTAATGCGTGCATGTTGGTCGTAGCGACAACGGAGCGGCTCGGCGATTCGTACGTGCCATGTCGTCCCGCCCACCACGCCACCGGGACAAGGGCGAAGCCCTTGTTTGCCGCTAATTTCTGCATTCGCATTTGGGCCGGAGCTTTGCGGATCAGCGGCCAATTCCTGTGAGGCGTTGAACGCCAAGTCGCAGAATCACCCACACGGCAGCAACCGCCTCAACCCAGTTGATTTTGGTGACTCCAAATCTGCGGTCTTCAAACAGAATCGGGGATTCGGCGAATGAACAACCAATTTGGCGACAGCGATACAATACTTCTTCCTGAAACGCGTAACCTTTTGCCAGAGTGCGGTTCCAGTCGACTTGTTTCAGGCGGGTGACGCTGTAGCAACGAAAGCTGCCGCTGTTATCTCGCGTTTTTAAGCCCAGCAAAATCCGGGCGTAGATGTTGATTGTGGTGCTCATAAATTTCCGCTTCAAGCCCCAGCCCGCAACGCCTCCACCTTCAACGTATCGAGAACCAATGACCACATCATTTTGTTCCGCCAGTTGCAAAAGTGCGGGAATGTGCGCCGGATTGTGACTAAAGTCGGCGTCCATGTTCAACAACTGCTCGTAACCATTGGCGATGCCGTAGTTGAAGCCAGCCACAGTCGCTGTTCCTAAACCCAGCTTGCGAGGACGCTTCAAAAGGCTGACGTGAGAATCGCTGGCAGCCATCGATTCAACTGCGCTGCCGGTGCCATCTGGCGAGTTGTCGTCGATTACCAGAATGTCAGCGTGAGGTGCGATCAAGCGCAGCTCTGGTATTAACAACCGGATGTTGTCCAGTTCGTTGTAGGTACAGAGTGTGATCAGCAGACGCTTCATGTCGATCGAAGTTTGGCTTCGAGAGGAAATATGTGAGTGCGTTTTAGACTTCAGACGGCGTTGAACTATTCGTTCTCGGCTTGTTCAGCGGTCAATAGGCCGTATTCTTCCAGCTTTTTCTGAAGCCTCAACGGCGGCAACGCTAACTGCTTAGAAAACGCCTTGAAGTGTCGCCAATATTGACGATCAGGCGAATCTCTCTGAGACGAAGTTCGGCGGATTCCACGAATCAGTAAATTCTTGGGCGTGTGTTCGGTGTCGATGAATTCCATCACCCTGGTATTGTATCCAACGTTCTCTAAAAGGTTTGCTCGAATCGCATCGGTGGCCAGCGACGAAAAACGTTCGTGCAAAATGCCGTGTTCTGAAATTACTGGCAATTGCGACGGGGGAAGCAACGCTGCCAGTTCGTGCTGGCAACACGGGACTGCCAGAATCGCGTCAGCCTGCCACTGAACGGCGACGGCGATGGCGTCGTCCGTGGCAGTGTCGCACGCGTGCAGAGAAACGGCAATGTTGACCTTCGACGAGGGTTTGTAGTCGGCGATGTCTGTTGCTTCAAACGTGATGTCCTGCAGAGCGAGCTCTTTCACAATTTGGTTGCAGGTGGAAACAACATCCGCGCGGCGATCGAGTCCGACCATGGTAACGGAACGGTTCATCGTCTGAGTCAGCAGATAGTGAGTTGCAAACGTTAGGTAGCTTTTTCCGCAACCGAAGTCGACCACGTGCAGATGCTGATCGTCAGGCAATTGATCGACCACGTCTTTAATGAATTCCACATAGCGATTGATCTGGCGGAACTTTTTATAATGCTTCGCAACCACATGCCCCTGCTTCGACATAATTCCCGTTTGAATCAGAAACGGGACGGGCGTTCCATCAGGAATCAGGTATTGGCGCTGCTTGTCGTGAGATTTCACAACGGGTTTGGCCGCAGATTTTTTGTCCGCTTGCGTCAAAGTGCGGCGTGTCGTGGTTCCCACACCTTTGCGGCTGAATCTAACGGTTAACTGTTCTGTCGTTGTGTGCACCGAAAGATCACGAAAGACGCCGCCGACCAGTTCCAGGATACGCTCCACGGCGCTGTTGATCGTGAAGTTCTCATGACGTTCCTGAGTTCCGATACGATGAGTAAACTGGTAGCTCGTCTGTTGCTTGATCAGCACGGGGCGGACGTCGATTCGGGTGCCGACTTCCGCTTGTACCGTTTTGGATGCGGGTTTGCTGAGTACTGCTTTCAGGAAACTTGCATTCTGCATCTCCGCCTGCAACATTGACTTGAGTATCTGTGCGTCGAAAGACATATTTCTCAATCTGAATGGAACACACTACACTGCGAGCGGTTCCGGGCAACGCAACCGTCCGCCCGGGAACGTTTTACAGTTTTACGAAAATACGATGCACTGATGCGTGCATGTTATCTATGCGGCAATGGGGCATATCCCGACGACACCTGAAACAGCTACGGGCTTCCCGCTTGAAAACATGCGGCATGGTAGTCGCAAAGAAGACACTTAACGGAGCAGAATGCCCTCAAATGGACCTGAATAAGAAACAAAAGAAGCAGATTGATGCTCTTAAGAACAAAATGCAGAAGGCTCAGCAGCTGTTGAACGCCGCTCGCAAGCAGCCCGACGATCCTGCTGACGTTCCCAGACTGGAAAAGGAAGTTGCGGGATATCAGGCAGAAATTGAAAAGATAAAAAGTGCCTGATTCACCATCCAACTTTGACGCCCGGTCTACAGAGGGTGTTTCCGCTGGTTTCAGTGCATCCTCCGGTTCGTTCTTGAAGACGATTATTGTTGTGCATCCGCGAGAGCGACGCAGCAAGTGTTCTGTTGAACCTCTTCGTGGCCGCGATGACTTTGCTTTCTTCACGTTTCCGGAAGAAGTCACCATGCCAACCGACAACTATGTTCGGCTGGGCATGGGCGGGCCGGTTTTGTCGGCAGACGATGCAGACAAAGGACTGTTTGTGCTGGACGGCACATGGCGTTTGGCGGAAAAAATGGAACGCCGCTATTCAGAAATGCCCGTACGAACCTTGCCACCGATTGTGACAGCGTATCCACGAGTTTCAAAGTTGAACTACGATCCCACTGGCGGTCTGGCGACGATTGAAGCTGTTTACGGAGCACTGAAAATCATGAATCGCCCCGTCGGTGACTTGCTGGACAGCTATCACTGGAAGCAGCAGTTTCTGGAACTGAACGGCTGGACTTAGGGACGAATCGCAAATTACCGCCGCGTTCGTCGTGGCTACTGCTGCTGGGACTTCCGCTTCAGCTCAGGCATTTGCAGGATCCACTACGCAAGCAGTGAACGGTCCGATGCAAGGCGATTCTTCAGCCGTGGTCGTTTCTGGAATCGACTGCTTGCTGTGAGCTACGCTTGGCGTCTTTTGCTCCGAATACGTGAATTTCTGGAGTGCGGTGACATGTCGTCGCTATTCTTTGTATGCGGGGCTTCAAAACGTTTGGTTCTTCCATTTCCTAACCGCCAGGAAATGAAAGCTTCGAGAAGCCGAAGCAGTCCAGAGGATAGATTCACACCCATCTGCGAAAGTAATTCTGTACATTTTTTGCGAAGCAAAAGACAACCATGCCTTATTGAGGAACTGCTACAACGACAATTGCAGTTTGCGTTGGTCTGAATTCGCCGCGGGGGTTGTCTTACTAACCTGCATTGCCGGCCCAGGTCGGTTTGGCAATGTGTGCAGATGGTTGGCAAGCTATACAACGAAACGGTTTCGCAGCTCACCGGCCTGCCTGATACAGGCTGCAGGTTGTTGCGGAATTCTTCAGGCGATGTCAACGATGTCGTTTTTTCCGAAAGTGGTCGACTGAATCTTAACCAGCCAGCGACCGCCGAACTCAGACATCTTCCAGAATCCCTGAAAGGTGCCTTCCCCGTCATATGCTCCCGGATAGTCGACCTGGTGCTGGCCGATGTACTTTTTAACCAGCGTAACGTTGTCCGCGCGGACGAAACCGTGTAGCACGAACTGTCCGATGATGTCGTATCCGCTGCCCTGAATTTCTCCTTCTTTGAACGACAGTTGAAGGTCATGCATCGGCTGCCGACCGAGTCCGCTTTGTTCCCACCAGCCGTGGCAATTAACGGTTTGCATTCAATTTCCCTCACGCTTCGTTACTAATCCAACCAGTCCAGCAACTTATGGCTCTGCCCAGCTTTCGGGACCTGTGGCCCTATGTGAGCTAATCCCAGTTATATCTGAAATCGCCCGGATATTAGTGGTCATCGTGGGGCAAAGCCATGGTTGCAGAAGAGAAAAGTCTGCCGCTACACCCTGTCAGGAAACCCGGTCAAGCTGGCGACTTGCCTGTTGTGTAATCACCTCAACCAGCGTGTTGACACCAAATCCCTGATTTTTCTTGGTCTGCACCGATGGGACGCCGATCTCGCTACAAAACCCTCTCAACGTATTGTGCTTATGCCCAATAAGTTTTGTGATCAGAATCAACAGGTCGACCTCACCAACCTGCGACGAAAGTTCTGAGGCCCGATCCGTTTTTGAGGCTTCTACCCATTTAAGTTCTTTTAGCTGAAAGGCATCTTCAATGCGTTTCTTGTGAATCTGGTCGGGTACACCCGCGACCAGTGCGATTCGCTTTCCGCAGAACCATTGTCTCACGCGCTCCAGTTCGGGGCCAATGTGAACAACTTCTTTGCTGGCTTCGGCCTCCAGTTCGCGTTCTGCCAGCATTTGCAAATGAGCATCCAGATTGCGAAGTACTTTTTTAAAGTCCTCCGAAAGCTCACACTGCAGGTCAGCTGGTGTCTCATCCGGGTCCGGCAGCAGTTCATAAACAGGCGACAGTAGTTCTCTCAGCATTGCGTCAGACGGTGTGGCAGAACCTTTCAGGTATTGCTGGACCCATAGGTCAATTGTTGAGATTGCTACTGGAAGTCCGGTTTGTTGAAGTTCCTTTACAGACTTCTCAATCATCATCAGTTGCTTTGCCGCCGCATGCGTTTTGGTCCAGTTGTCAACCACGCCATGAATTCGGTTTGCAACGTTGTCGTTGTTGATTGGGTTGGCTTGATCTTCCAATCGCATGTGTCGTTTTACGTGGATAGATTCCATCTCCGGGCTTACGAAGGTCTTCAACCAGTTGAAAATTTCAACCAGCTCCGGAATCGCCCCTTCGTTTGCGAATTTTCGTCCGGCACCGACCCGTACCGCACTGTGTGCTTCTGCCAGCAGGTTGGCAGCCACTTCCAATTCTGACCGATAGGTTTTTCCTGACGTGTCGCGTGCGTTAAGGACAAGTATCAGGTGTTCCGTGATTTGAATCAGGTTGCTGTAGCCAACGGTTTGCAGTTGAGTCGGATGTCCCGGCTGGTTTGCTCCCACAGAATCGCGACTCTTCAATTCGGACAAGTGTTTTTGAAGTCCGTCGATCGCAGACCTTAGCACACCTTCTGCTTCCAATGCGCTAATCGTAACTTTGCGAATTGGCTGAACACGTCGTAACGTTCGAGGAGCGGTTAACTTGTCGCGAGGTTCATTGAAATGTTTTTGCAGCAGGCTCAGCATTTCAGGCGACGGTTCTGAAATGCCTTGTTGCTCAGCTTTTTTGAAGAGGGTCTGAGCATGATCGCTGGATCTTCCCAGCTTTAGCTGGCCTCGAATTGTCGCAATTGCCAGGTGTCGACCAAATTCACCATCGATCAATTCAAAACATTCGTTGAACTCAGCATTCGTCATGGTCTCAGGCTGCTGTTGATCGCCCGAGGTTCCTTCGTTAATAAGCTTCAGAAGTGCGATGTTTGCAGCGTATAAAGATTCAGCAGCATCAATTGCTTCGCGATCAAATTCCAATACCGAATCCGACAACTTTTCTATTCGACTGGTTAGCTCATGAACGCAGGAACGAATGTCTTCCGAGTCTGTTTGGATGTTTGCTAGAGGTTCCAGAGGAGCCAGAACTCGACCGACACGTTCTCGCTGGTGTTGTTCATGGGCTTTGCAGAGGTCCTTCAGTTTAATAAGACTTTCTTCAAAGTCGTGTAGCGATGCGGAGCTTTCCGGCAGTTCCCATTGTTCTCCGGGGATCTGGCTGGTGGCTTCGGATAGTCGTCGATGAAGCTCGTCTTTACGTTGCTCCATTTCGCAAAGCTCATCGTAAAAGTCGTCCGTTAAAGTCGCACCTTTGCTTCGAAAGTTCTCAAAACATTCATGCGATCGGTTCGCGAAAGCAGCCCACTGCTGTCGAAACACGACGACCTGTTTTTTTAATTTTTTTGCGTCCGCTTCTGATATATCCCATTGTCGATCGATTGAACTCATGAACAGTCTCCATAGTCTGAGTTGTCAAACAAATGGTAAGTGAACTCCTGGGTCAGCCCTTTGCATACTTCACGGTGTTGCGAATTGCGTTGAGAGCTATCTTCAAGTTGATAGTTCGCGGCGAGAGTTTAGCAGTCAATGCTCCTTATGAATGCTCCTTATCTGATCTAGGTTGATTCGACGCACAGTTGGCATTCCGAAAGTTATCACCCCTGGGGCTGTTTCTGCAATCAATATTTGGCGGAACCGGGGTGCAATGTGTGGGTAATGTCCAGGCGAAAACTAAATCTGCTTGGCTGAAAGTCATACGGAATCTCATGATTCGGTGTGCAGGCATCCAGGTTACGAGTAATGCTGCCGCAACAACTGCGGCGATCAGCGACACGTTCGTCGCGCGTTCTGGCGGCCTATTGTTGCTGATGTTTTGGCCGAAGACGCTGAGCCCTGTTCAGCAAGGATTGGTCGGGTTCGCAGCTTTTGGCCTGATTAGGGCAAAACAACTCATTTCATCGCCGCCATGCCGATTCGAAGCGCAGAAACGCAACTGCAAGGCGTGCCACGGTTCCGATGCGAGGCCCTGCGGTGGCGACGAATGCTTGTAGCAATCTGGGATTGACTACAAATTGACGAACTGCCTTATGTTTTTGCGTGATCTTCGAATTGCGTGGAATCCGCTGGACTTGCTCTTGCTGATTCCTGACTTCAAATTTCCTTCCCAATTGACACGTGTAATCTGTAGTTCTGATGGAACGGCAAGTTCCATCGACATACAGTCTTTACGTCAAGCGGATTTCGACAAGTCCTGAATTTGCCGACGGACCAAGATTACTGCCATTCAACAGTGTTGATCCATGAAACTGACCATAAAGCTCATCTTTCTGTTTCTGATCGTAGTCTGCGGGCTGGTCGGTTTAAGTGGTTATCTGGCAGTTCAGCGTGAGGTTGCGTTCTTCGAGATCGAAATGTCGGCTCGCCACGAGCAACTTGTCGTCGCGATTCGTCCCGATTTGCGAGAACTCTGGCGGCGTGCCGGAGCGGGAGGAAGTCTGGAATATCTGAGATACGATGGAAACGAACGGCAGGTTCGCAGTCGCTGGGTCTGGCTTGATAACACCGCCGACGTGGCCACGCTTCCCGTTGTTGATCGTGAGCAGCTTCTGGATATTCCGAAGGGAAAGCTGACCGCAATGAGGTATCTCTCCGCTGACGGCATTGGATTGTATTGTTCCTACTTTCCGTTCGCTTTGCCCGACGGCAGGCTGGGAGCGTTGGAAATCGCGGAGTCACTTGTGCCGCGAGATCAATATACGCGGGATACGATCGTTCGTACGGTGACTTTGATGGCCGCCATGGTTGGAGCGACGGGGCTTGTGGTTGCTTTGTTCGGTGTGAAAATTATTGGCCAACCGCTTCAGGCGTTAATCGAAAAAACTCAACGTGTGGCGGAAGGCGATCTGACAACTCCCGTATACGTGGGCGGGAACGACGAACTTTCAATGCTTGCCAAAGCTCTGAATCAAATGGGAGAGAAGCTTCATGAATCGCAGCAGCAGGTGCTTAAGGAAGCCGCTCAACGCATCGAAGCCATGGAGCAATTGCGACATGGAGATCGCCTGAAGACGCTGGGACGACTGGCGTCCGGCGTCGCTCACGAACTGGGAACTCCACTGAACGTGATTACCGGAAGAGCCGGGTTGATTGCTGGTGGAAGGTTGCAGCAATCAGACGTTGTTACCAGTGCCGCAACAATTCAGTCTGAGGCCAACCGCATGACCGGCCTGATTCAGCAGTTGTTGAACTTCGCTCGCCGATCTACACCTAACCGAACCAGCCTGGATGTGAATACGATTGTCGAACGCACCGTTAGTCTGGTGGAACCCATCGCCACAAAAAACACGGCAGCGATTCAGATCGTTGAACGCTCTTTAGCTGACGTACGCGTCAACGTTGATGCGGCACAAATGCAGCAGGTGTTGTCTAACCTGTTGATCAACGCCGTAATGTCGCGTGAATCGGGAGTGAAGGTTGAAGTGTCAACCAGTCTTTGCGACGCCTGTCGCCCGGAGGACTCTTCTGGAATTGGAATCGATTGCGTGAAAATCTGTGTCGCCGATGACGGTTGTGGAATTTCGGCTGAAGACCTTCCCCATGTGTTTGAACCTTTCTTTACAACGCGAGATGTTGGCAAAGGAACGGGGCTCGGTCTGTCGATCGCTCATGAAATTGTCGCCGAACACGGCGGATGGATGAACGTCGCAAGTGTGCCTCAGCAGGGAGCGACGTTTTGTGTCTTTCTGCCAGTGGAAAAGAAATCATGAACGGACACATATTTGTTGTCGATGACGAAGCCAGCATGGTTGAACTGCTGGAAACGGATCTTAGGTTGCGTGACTATCAGGTCAGTGGCTTTACATCTGCAGACGCAGCCATGAACGCTCTGGCATTAACCGATGCTCAGGTAGTGCTGACCGATCTAAACATGCCCGGGATGACTGGCTTGCAGCTTTGCGAACGAGTTGTGGCGAATCGTCCCGACATTCCTGTTGTTGTGATGACGGCATTCGGAAGTCTGGCAACGGCCATCGAAGCAATTCGAGTTGGCGCGTGGGACTTTGTTACAAAGCCGGTTGAAATGGATCTGCTGGCAGTGGTCATCGAACGTGCCGTCAAACATCAACGACTGCTGGACCAGGTAAAGCGGCTAAGTCAACGTCCGGCGGCGAACGACCGATTCGAAGATTTGATTGGTGCGTGTCCTGCGATGCAGCGTGTTTATAGTCAAATCCGCAAGGTTGCGCCAACAACGGCCAATATCCTGATTACTGGCGAAAGCGGTACAGGCAAAGAACTTGTTGCTCAAGCAATTCACAATCACAGCACATCAAAAAATGGTCCGTTTGTGGGCATCAACTGCGCCGCGATTCCGGAAAATCTGCTGGAAAGCGAATTGTTCGGACATGCAAAAGGCGCATTCACGGACGCTCGTTCCGATCGCAAAGGTCTGTTTCAGCAGGCTCAGGGTGGCACCATTTTTCTTGATGAAATCGGTGACTTCCCGGTCAGTCTGCAAGCCAAGCTGCTGCGAGCGATGGAGCAACGCAGCGTTCGACCGGTTGGAGGAGAAAAGGAAGTTCCATTTGATGCTCGAATTTTGACCGCGACAAATCGTGACCTGCAGGCGGCTGTTGAAGATGGTCGCTATCGCGAAGATTTCTATTTTCGAATCAACGTAATACAGCTTGAACTTCCACCGCTCCGTTCTCGTGGAAACGATGTTCTGTTGATTGCAGATAGTTTACTGGCCACGTTCGCTCGGCAAATGAACAAAAGCGTTGTGGGGTTCCAGCCGTCGGTGGCGGAACGATTGCTCAACTATGACTGGCCTGGCAATGTGCGAGAACTGCGAAACGTCATTGAACGCGCCGTTGCGCTTACGGAATTTGCCAAGCTGGTTGTTGATGATCTTCCGGAAGGTGTACGCGACTATCGCCAGTCTACTTTTCGAATTGACACTACAAATCCGGCAGAACTGCAAACGTTGGAAGCCGTTGAACGAAACTACATTTATCGAGTTCTGGACAGCGTGAAAGGCAACCGCACCGAAGCAGCAAGGATTCTGGGCGTCGATCGAAAAACGCTTTATCGGCGACTGAAGGAAGACGAAAAAAACAGCCACGGCTGAGCTGTGAAGTCAAGGTTGCTCCGTTGCCTCTGCGGATGTCTGAGACTGCCGTTTCGCCGTTGTGTTGACGTTTTTAGCGCACAGACAAGCGGCAGGTGAAAACGCAACGAGCTGCATCTGTCAGGAATTCTGGAGTGATCCTGTCAGACGCGATGGCTGTTGTTGTTTCACCTGCCGCTTGCGTATTTGGTCATCACCGCCACGTTCGCGGCGTGATGATTATTTTCCGAACATTCCGCCAAGCATGCCCAGCAGACCGGATGTTGGTTCTCCGGGTTGTGTCCACAGCCACATCGTTCGAACCAGTTCAATTCCAACAAAGGCGCTCAGAACAGAGAACACTGCTCCGCAGGATACGAACACGGTCCAAAGTGTGCCCCATGGCTGGTCCTGAACCATCCAG
>ERZ887851.3957-NODE-3957-length-10313-cov-8.960324_pt1 | contig 10313 bp, 14 predicted proteins | sample MGYA00521100_ERZ887851 | MGnify/ENA primary metagenome ERZ887851 (study PRJEB32303, sample SAMEA104408602) | aquatic metagenome | biome: Brackish water; feature: Pelagic; material: water | place: Baltic Sea | collected 2014-06-06T16:11:00 | depth 11,444 m ...
GGCAGCGGCAGAGGCAGAGGCAGAGGCAGAGGCAGAGGCAGAGGCAGATGCAGCGGCAGAGGCAGAGGCAGAGGCAGCTGCATTGGCAGCAGAAGCTGCAAAAGCTGCATTAGCATTGGCAGCAGAAGCTGTCGCTGCCGTGGAGAAGGCCAAAGAAACGGCCGCGGCAGCGGCTGCGGCAGCGGAAGCTGCCGTAGAGAAGTCCAATAAGATGGCCAAGGCAGCTGCAGAGGAACAGGGGAGAGCAAATGCTCTCAAAATATTAAAAAAACAGATCGAGGCTAATAAAGCCTCGATCATTAAACATGAGAATGAAATTACATCTCTGAAGAGATGTATAGATTCTGCTGAATATGAAATTAACAAAATCGAGGAGCAGCGAATCAAAATTAGAAAATTTTGATAAAATATAGCATAGATCTATTGTTCCCTTGCATCAAAGTTTGAGTCCATTTAAAAACAATCGTATTTTATTACAATATTATGTTTGGTCTGTCTTTTGATGTAGGACAGAAAAACTTGGCTTTTTGTAAAGTGAATCTTGAAACGCACGATATTGTAGAATGGAACGTAATTTCATTACCAACGACACTGCAATCGATTGTGAAGCACTTAGAGCAGGCGTTTCCGGTGGACGACGTGACGTTGATCCTTGTGGAGAAGCAGCCCGCGCGGAACGTCAAAATGCGTATTATTGAAACGATCCTTATGACATACTTTTTGACGAAGGGGATCAAAACGGTGTTGAGTTACAGTGCGAAGCACAAGTTGGGGTCGGTGGGGAAGACCATCAAAGGGAAGACAAACTACACGATGAGGAAGAAGATGTCGGTTGTGATGTGTAAGACGTACATCTCACGGACCGCCAACATGGAAGAATGGATTATTCTGTTTGACAAATCCAAGAAAAAGGACGATCTATCGGACAGCCTTTTACAGTATCTGTCATACATTAAGTACGACGTGAGCACTTTGACAACGAGCATCGTTGACCTTGGAAACATTGTTACCGAAACACCGAATGGTCCAGAATGAAATCCATTCTTTGTTTCATAAAAAGCACAGCGTTCTTGTAAATCACCAAGTCTTCTTTTGTTTGACCGTGGAACATGGACGACAGCATCGCGTCCACGTCAAAGTCGTTCATCTCGCGTACGTCGGAAAGCTGCTTTTTGTAAGCGTCAATCAGTGACTCTTGAAGAGCCATCATACATCTAAGGCTATGGTCTCTATTGGTAGACAGGCAACTATCTGATTGGAACGAATGTATCATTACAATAATAGAGAAGAATTAAATTCCGATAAGAGTTGCTAATATTTGTAATGAATTGTCATCCGAGAAGAATGTTCTAACGCGTGGTTTGGTACGTGGTTTTACTGGACATGAATTGTTGTTTGACACGACACATCTACACATAGGACATGTGTTGTGTTTGGATAACCAGAGACCCACACAGGAACCACAAAACTGGTGGGAACAGGACCCGATATCAGTTAAGCGGGTGACGTTCATACAAATGACACACAAAGACATATTTCAATTAAAAAAAACTTTTTTTTAATTAAACACAAATGTGAATGTGATTATGGAAGGTGTTCACGAATGTTATGACAATGTGGACATGGAGAATAGCCGTGTGGCGACGTCAGACCAGCGGAAATACTTAAGGTATTGCGTGCAACTGGCTGGTAAGTCCAACGTCACCCACAAGCACGGGTGTGTGATTGTGGATCGTAAGACGAAGGAGATCATTTCACACGGGTTTAATTACGATTACAAGAACCACGTTAAGGTGAATAGTTTGCACGCGGAGATGGCTGCGATACGTAACGCGAATAAACGGTGTTTGGCGCGGAACGATTGTGAGATGTACGTGGTGCGGATGAGAAACTCAAGATGTCGAAATATAAAAGAATGTGAGTTGAAGTACTCAAAGCCGTGTGAGGTGTGTGCTCAAATAATAATGTCTCGAACGAACATAAGAAATATTTATTATTCCACAAATCATTCTACTGTGTAATGTAATCAACAATGTCCATCTCTTCTATTTGGTAATTGAGGTATCGGTTGTGAAAAAAGTCGGTAGCTATGCGACGGAAGCGGACAGATTCGACGGAGCTCTGTTCTATGGGTACAAGGTCCACGCGAAAGCCTGGGTCAATGGTGACGACGTTTTCGGCGACAGGCGTGTGTGCATTGAGGTAGTACCAGTCGGTTTCTCCTGGGGGTTTAACTTTCAAAGAATAGAAAATATTGTATCCGACCAGGGTGTCAAGGTCACCCATATAGTACCTGGTCATGGTGCCGTCAATGTTGGCGATGTCGTTGGTGATGTACTTTTTCTTATTGTGTTTCTTGTACGTGTAAGGATTGACGGGTTCGGCGTAAAAGTCGTACTGGAGCTGGTACCCGGGCATATCGGAAATGTTGGAATGGATAAACACGGGGATTTCGTCGGACCGGATGGATTCGTACTTGATTTCGTACTGGATACCGCTCGCTTCGGTTTCAAGAGTAAAGTCTAAGCCAGAGACGTCATCGGTGGGCCAAAAGTAATCACTTCCGGGGTCTCCGAGTTTAACGTTTGTCAAGGAGTGTTTGAAGTCTAGTTTGTCAAATACATCAGCGACGATCCGGTACGGGTCACCAGACACAATATTAGAAAAGACGTAGGTGCTTGCGGTTATATTGGCCAGGTTGTAATTATTTACGTTATTGAGAATAAACTGATCGGGGTCCATAAGGAGTCTGTTATTTTCAAAACAAGAAATCTTTTGAAACATCGGATGCCCATGCGCAATTGTCAAGAAACCATTTGGTGGGACTTTCACCTGATCGCTGACAGAAAGCAAAGTAAATTCTTGGATCGATGTAGTTTTTGCGGCTCGTTTCAAGGTTTAACTTTTCAGACTTTGTTTTGTGATTCAAGAGTTCAGCCACAGCTTGGTTTGCGGTACGGGGGTTTCCGGTTTCACGAAGCACCTTTTCGTACACCACAGACGCGCGCATGGTGCGAAAGGTCCGCGCGGACGCTCCGGGGACGCACTTCGACAGAAAGCGGTTCACCGCGCATGGTTTGATGTCAAAGAGGTTTTGCCCGTATTTCTTATTATTCAACACTTGAAAAACATGTTGTGGAAAGACAATTTGTTTGTCGTACAACACCGAGTCTTTTCCTCGGAAGGTGATTCGAACTTTACGTTTGACGTTATCGAGGACCCTCACGTGTTTTCCGACACGCAACGTGCAACAACCGATGGTGTCCCCTTGCGTTTGGGTGTCTTTTTCGTTCCCGATGCGAATACATAGATGTTCCAGGATCCAAAGAACGGCTTGGATTTCCGGTTTCTGCTGCTTTGCACTTTTTTTAACAGTTCCAAGCTTCCGACGCAAGCGCCTTGCGATGTCAAATTTGGTTTGCACGTCGTCGGAGTCCGGTTTCTTGTGAACGTAGCGGGTCTCTCCGGTGACGCTATCCTTCCACGACGCGATCCAATGGGCGCCGGGAACCTTTTCAAACAAGGAGAACCCGGATTTCTTGATAGAGATCAGTTGGTCTCGGCTGACGTTCGAAACGTTGACAGATACGTCTTGTACCTTGACGCCGTAACGACACGTGCCTCGTAAAGGGTGATTGGGATCTCTCCCGACGAAAATTCCTGGTGGGTCGAGATGAAACAAATGAGTGGGTTGTTTGTAAATTGAATTGATATTACGAAAAGAGTTTTTAAAGTTTTGTTGAAATGTTTTATCCTTGTTTGGGTATTTTAAGTACATAGCTCGTAAATATTGACTACTGTTCATTAACTTAAAGAAGAGCTAAATAATAAAGAAGAATACCATGGACTACCTAAAAAATAAAAACGCACACCCTCGTGACGAGCACATTGTATTTGACGAAGAGCCTCATGTGTACTACGTGAATGGTGATCCGGACAATGTGTCTGTGACGACGCTGGTGCACAAGTACTTTCCAAAGTTTGACGCGGATCAAGTGATTTCCCGAATGATGAGTTCGAAGAATTGGTCCAATAGCAAGTATTACGGAATGACGGCGGGAGAAATAAAAAAGCAATGGGAGGACACCGGGAACGACGCAACGACCAGGGGCACTCGGATGCATTTGTCTATCGAGACGTTTTACAACGGAGTTCCCATAGAGCAGTATGAGGATGACGTGGAATTCAAGATGTTCAAAAAGTTTTACGAGGATCACAAAGACCTGGTGGATGCGTATCGGACCGAGTGGGAAGTGTACGACGAGGAACACAAGATTGCGGGTAGTATCGACATGGTCTTTGAGAACAAAGATGATGGCACTCTGTCTATTTACGACTGGAAGCGTTCGAAGGAGATTAAGCTGAAGAACACATTCGGTGGGCGAGGGTTTGATCATCTGGACAGGTACCATGATTGTAATTATGTACATTACTCGCTTCAGCTGAATATCTACAAGTACATATTGGAGAAACATTACGGCAAAAAAATTAGGGACCTATTCCTTGTGGTGATGCACCCGAATTTTGAAAAGTACCAAAAGTACGAATGTCTGGATCTCCAGGACGTCGTTCAGAAGATTTTCACGGATCGTCGGAACTGCCTGGAACGCGTCAAGAAAATCACTTAAAGAAACTTATTGATAAATACCAGGAGCTTTGACGAAAATGACGAAAAAATCACCAAAAATTGCGGCTCAATCATTCAAGGATGCCCGTGCTTATGCGATGAACAAGTTGTCCGCGCACATGGATCCGATGTATGCGAAAGAGATGGAGCGTTCGGTTCTTGACTACACGAAAAAGAGTTGTGTTTCCAAAAAAATCGAACAAGTACGTTGGAGTGACGTCAATGTGCGTCGTTTGTACTTGCGAAAGTTGCGGGCGGTACTCAGTAACGTGCATCCATTGTTAAAGCTCGTGGAAACCAAGGACATTGCGTTGTGTGAGGTGGCGTTTGTGGATCACCAGAAGATGCGCCCGGACATCTACGTGGACATTCTTAAAACCATCGAAAAGAGGCAGAAGCTCACGGCCCTTGTGGATACCGATGAGGATTTAGGGTATGATGGGATTCTGAAGTGTGAAGCTTGTGGGAGTTTCCGAACGACGTACGTTACCATGCAAACGAGAAGCGCGGACGAACCTGAAACGATTTACATGAAGTGTTTCCATTGTGGAAACAACGACACCATACGTGGCTGAAAAAAAAATTAACTTAAAGAGCGCTAACCCCTTTGGGTAGAACAACGATGGAACACACACACCGTTATCTTAAGCGAAAGTACGGCGCTACTCAGGCCAAATACCTGATGGAAAACAATCAGATTTCTGAATTGGACCAGAAAGTAATCCAAACGATGGGAAAATTGAAACAATCATACGATCATTGTAAAAGCAAGAAAGTAAAAACGGTTTTGATTGAGTATCAGCGTTTACCGATCGCACCTCCTTTGGCAAAATCGGAACCCAAGCCAAAGGAACCGAAGGAATCGAAAGCGACGAAAGTGGAGTGTCGGGCGATCAAAATGAGCGGTAATAAGTGTAAAGCCCCGGCGAAACACGGTGATTTTTGTGCGCGTCATTCAAAGAAAGAAACCAATTAAAGAAGAGAGTTTTTCTTCAAATAAGAAAATGAATTTAGAAAATAGTACTTCATTATACACGGAACTTCGTACCAACACGATGTCGAACATAGAGTCTCGTAAAGCGAAACAGGAGGCGGACAAGCAGAAGTACGATCTTCGTTTATCGGAAGCGCTAGATAAGCTTACTGACGTCATCATAGATACATGTGTGGATAAGATGAGGACGGCAAGTCAAGAGGGACACTTTTATGCGACTCTGTATTCTTTCACAAACCATGACATTTTTGAGGAGTTCAAAACGGTGTTTTTGATCAAAGGTCCTTTCCGGAGCAAATACACCTACGGTATTGCGTATTTCGAGCAGAGGAACATAACACCCATATTGACGCGTTTGCGTGAGAAATACTCACCGGTTGAGATTTACATGAAGTACGACAGATTACAACACACACATCACATCATGGCAACCTGGAAAAACGAATAGAAAAATCACTTAAAGAAAGTAAGAGAATAAAGTAAACTAACATGGACACTGTATCTTACGCACGCGAGTACATTTCATTTATGGAGGAAGTCAATAACAATAATCACGTTTTGAATGTTTCTACAATCACTTTGATATGTAATTTAAATGTTGACAACGTGTCTATTCAAAAATTCAGTGAAAATTTTAAAAGTAAAAATGGTATTGTGATGAAGGTACAATCGGTGATTCGTGACGGTTGTTTGGACGTGTCTCGTCGGAGCAAGGTGAAGCGTGCGTTTTTCAACCAGATTACTTTGAATTACAAGGACATTTCTAACAAGAGCATCAAGATATTTTCCAATGGGAAGCTACAGATTACGGGTTTGACGTCGGTCTATGAATGTAACGCTTTGTCGGAATATATATTGTCTATTTTACAAGAAACCTTACAGGACACCACGATTAATATTACGAAAAGGTACATCGGTATGATTAACAGTAATTTTTCCACCAAGACCAATTTGGACCTTATGAGGTTCAATCGTATTTTGAATAAAAACAACAACGTTATGTCTATTTACAACCCGGAGAGCTACCCGGCGATCAACATGAAGCTTCAATTGGAACAAACTTGTACCAGTATATTCATATTCGGAACAGGGAACATTGTAACCACTGGTGGAAAGACTTTGCAAGACATTCGACAGTCTTATCAGTTTATTCACAAAACGATCATGGAGAATTACGACGAGGTTTGTAGGAACACCGAGTTTATTGTCAAGACCAAAAACCCCGAGCCTTTGATACATGGATACAGTATTAGACAGTATATGTCTTGTGTGTATTGAAAAAAAATATTTTGTTTAATTAAAAAATATGGTTCTTCCTGGAATGAGTGATGGGCGTGCATTTACATCCTACGTGTCCAACTGCGAAAAAAATCAGCAACTGATGCGTCAGGTGAACATTATGGACAACAACGCTTACCGCAAGTATCTCCAAGACAACGCGGAAGTTATTATGAAAACTCACTTAAACAAATGAAAAGAAACTTTGATAAAATGTTGTCTCGGCGAGGAACCGCCATTCGTTTGGATTCTCTTTCGGAAATAGAACTAAATGGTCTTAAACAGCAACTAACGGTGACACCGGAAGTCAACAAAGATTATGGTTTCACTACGAGTTACGCGGTGTATCAAGTGACTAAGAATTACATATTGGTTCCTCGAAACTTTTACAACGTGCCAAACACACTTGCGGAAGGTGATGGTATTCAAGTTCCTTTTACAGGAAAGTTAAAAGAGACCACCAATCAGATTGAAGCGGCCACCAGTGTGATTGGCGGTTTGCGTTCTCAAGGGTCAGGTATTTTGTCTTTACCGACAGGGTACGGAAAAACGACTGTCGCTCTGTATGTGCTTTCCAAGATGTCCGTGAAGACGTTGGTTGTGGTTCACAAAGAATTCTTGATGACCCAGTGGGAAGAGAGGATCATGCAGTTTTTACCGAACGCACGCGTGGGGCGTCTTCAAGCGAACGTGGTGGACGTAGAAGATAAGGACATTGTGATTGCGATGCTACAGTCTTTGTCTAAGAAAGACTACGACACTTCTGTGTTTAACGGTTTCGGACTGACGATTATCGACGAGACCCATCACGTGTGCACGCGATCGTTTTCCAAAATGTTTACAAAAATCAATACCAAGTACCTTTTGGGGTTGTCCGCAACTCTGGACCGGAAAGACGGACTCACGCACGTCTTACATTGGTACTTGGGATCGGTGCTTTACAAGATTGAGCGCAAGCAGCAAAAGCAAGTCAAGGTGAATAAGGCGGATTTCAAGTGTGAAGACTATTCCAAGCCTTTCCCAACAAATCGCTTGAAAAAGCCGAGCTTACCGGAAGCCATTACCATTATCACAGAGAACGAAAAGCGAAACGAGTTTATTCTGGAAACAATTAATGAATGTTTGTCCCAAGGGCGCAAAGTGTTGGTCTTGACGGACCGCCGTCAACATTGTATGACTTTGTTAGAACAACTACATAGAGAGGCTCAAAGTGATTTTACAAAGGGGTTGTACATCGGTGGGATGAAGCCGGGCGAACTGAAACTTTCCGAGGAGTGTGACGTCATTTTCGCAACGTACTCTCTGGCACACGAAGGGCTTGACATTCCGGCACTGGACACTTTGATTATGGCCAGTCCAAAGTCTGATATAGTACAATCTGTAGGAAGGATCCTTAGGGAGACAACAGGAAAGGTGAATACACCGTACATTGTGGACATAGTGGACGCTTGGGGACCGTTCCAGTATCAGTATTTCAAGAGAACAAAGTATTACAAGTCCGCCGGGTTTTCAGTTTCAAGCGAAGCTCCGAGCGAAGCTGCCGGGATTGTCTCTTTAGGATATGCCTTTATAGAAGAATGAAGGACCAAAATGAAAGTGCGTTAAAATGAGACCAAAAAGTTTATACACAGCATTGTAATGGAAACCATCATCCAAGAGCTTCAAACACGTCTTTCTACCATCGAGACCAAGGTTCAACGCCAGGACAAGATGATCCGGAAGCTTAAGAAGGACATGATCCCCGAGGATCAACGAGTACCTCGTAAGCCTAGTGGTTTCGCAAAGGCGACTTACATGTCTCCCGTGCTGTGTGATTTCCTGGGTGTTCCTCACGGTACCGAAATGGCTCGCACCGAGGTTACAAAGTACGTCCTTGCCTATGTGAAGGACAACGGGCTACAGAACCCTGATATGAAGCGAATCATCTTGATGGATGACAAGTTACAGAAGCTTTTGAATCCCGATAAGGACGAGACGGTCACATACTTCAGCATCCAGCGCCTTATGAAGGTGCATTACATAAAGCCGGAGCTCGAAGAGCCCAAACCCGAAGAGCCCAAACCCGAAGAGCCCAAACCCGAAGAGCCCAAGACCCCAGCAAAGAAAGCTCCCGTGAAAAAGACTTCTGAGCCAAAAAAGACTTCTGAGCCAAAAAAGACTTCTGAGCCAAAAAAGACTAAGAAGTAAAATCAATTAAAAAATTAAAAAGGAAAAATTAAAAAGGATGGAATTCAATGAATTATGTACCCGTAATGAAATTGAGCAGTTGCTAGGAATACGCGTACGTACTCTTACGTATTATCAAGAAGCTCTGCTTCACAAATCTGCTGTGAAACTCTACGGAGCCACACGTTCAAACGAACGTCTAGAGTTCATAGGAGATTCTGTATTGAATTTAGTCATTGCGATTTATCTTTTCACATTGTATCCTTGCGAGAACGAGGGGTTTATGACCAAGTTGCGCACCCGGATTGTAAGCGGTAAATGTCTGTCGGTGATTGCGAAACAGATGAACGTGCATATGCACATTCGTATGAACGACAAGGCGTTGCGTCAGAAATGGAACGAAAATTCACGTATACTGGAGGACACGTTCGAGTCTTTGATTGGGGCGATTTACTTGGATCTCGGTATGTTCTACGCGCAGTCTTTCATCATCAAACAGATTGAAACCTTTGTCAATTTTGATGAACTGTTGATTGACACGAATTACAAGGACATGCTGATGAGATACACGCAGAGCAACAACATGCATCTGCCTGATTACGTTTTACATAACGAAGACGGACCGAATCACAATAAATCATTTTGTATCAATGTGTTTATCGACGGAGTACTCCGTGGTGTCGGTTCGGCCAAAAACAAAAAACAAGCAGAACAAAACGCAGCTCACCATGCCCTTGATGGTTTAGGCGCGATTGACTTAAACACGTGGTAATATTTGGTGAAAATCCAATTTCGTAAACAATATAAAAACTCAAATGATAATTTATGGAATGGAACCCGATAAAGTAAAGTGGTTATTGAACGTTTCATATAACGACAAACATTTTACATGATTCACAAATTTATGTACACCCAATGGGATTTCTGTGGTGGGTATCAATTCACACGAAAATGAACACGCGGTTTTAAAGTCTGGAAGTTTCGCTTTGATTTTTATCATGTGGTTTGAAAAGTACACATCCTCGTTTAGTTTTCCATCATATGGAAACATTTAACATATTTGAATACAAACATGTTTGTCACGAAGTGAAAAACCACCATTCCCTATTTGATTACGTAGATGAGGCCAAGGGGCACCAATATAATCAAATTCTAAAAAGTCTTCAATACCGTCCTTCAGCAAACATGAATCCGTTTGAAACAATAAGAATTTCTTTGACAATAATTGTTCGTAAAACCAAACCGATG
>ERZ887851.3961-NODE-3961-length-10303-cov-6.522541_pt1 | contig 10303 bp, 6 predicted proteins | sample MGYA00521100_ERZ887851 | MGnify/ENA primary metagenome ERZ887851 (study PRJEB32303, sample SAMEA104408602) | aquatic metagenome | biome: Brackish water; feature: Pelagic; material: water | place: Baltic Sea | collected 2014-06-06T16:11:00 | depth 11,444 m ...
CTTAAAATCAGCTATGTTAGCTAAACTGCTAAATTTAATATTTATAGACTTATTATAAGAAAAGGTATCCCCGCTTCTATTATATGTATATGATTCAGTAACACCTTCCGCTAAATGAGCTTCCGCTCCAAGCATTTCAAAAAAACTGCCAGTGATGGGGCTAGTTGTTTTTTTAATTGATTCCGATATAGATACGGTGACTTCAGTATCTCCATTCTGCCTGTTTATAGCCTCGCTAACAGAGGTAACTCTACCGTTAATATAGTCATGTCCAGCTATCCTTCCTGCAAAAACAGCGCCCTTGGTTGTGTAAGCAACTCTAACTGCGTCAAGTTCGACTCTTAATGTATCTCCGTCTGCAACAAGATCATCTAAGACTGCGATTCTGTATGTTCCAGTTTTTGTATAACCAAAAATTTCATTAGAAACAATCTTGTTGTAAGACGTTTCTAAAGAGGAGCTTATTAAATGTGATACAGCTGGCATAAGTTTATTTTAATCTCCCAACCCTACTGCTAGAGCAGTGGTAAGTGCCGTTAAGGTTTTTATTGTTTTGGCTAGAGCTTCTTGATTTTTTTCCAAGCCCTCTATTGACAAGGCTGCTTTTTCATTCGTCAGAGTCAGTCTTTCAACTCCAGAAACAGCGTCTTTCACTGCCTTTTCTGCTCCTTCTGCAAAACCTCCTATAGCTTCTCCTATAGTTGCTAAAGAGTCGAAAGCATTACCTGCATTCTCGGCTTTAGATGTTAACCCTCCTATAGCTGCAGCAAGCTTCTTTGAATCTGGGAATTCGTCAGCTAATTCTGTTAGTTTATCCGACAAGGTCACTGTTGTGGCTGAAAGGTTATCAAATTCAGTTTGCAACTGGTCTGTGTTCGGGAATTTTTCAGCATTTTTCGCCGCTTCTTCAAGTTTCTTCCTATATAATTCTCCAGCTGCGTTTATTTGCTTATCGTCGAGAACATTGGTTGGGTCATCTTTTATATCTCTCTTGAATGCACCTACTTGAGTATCTATAATACCTTTACCTAAAAACTTTTCGGGATCTATTCCAGCTTGTTGAGCAATGAGTTTAATGCCGTCGTCGCCTAATGAACTTCTAACACTCTCTAATAAAGGAGCTAGTTTTGCAAGAACATCTTCCCTTTCTACTGACCCAGTTTTGGTTCCTTTTATTTCTTTTGCAGCAAGAAGAGCTGAAGAAAGATCAGGCGCACCGTTAGTACGAAGGTCTGTAATCCCTCCCAACAGAGCCCCTATGCCAGCTGAAGCATTGTCGTCTCTTTGTAGTTTTATTTCTTTTTGTAGTGGCCCTCCTTGACGATTGAAGTTAGCCAAAGCGTCTTGCAAGATTTTCTTGTTCTCTGCTGTTGGTTTTGTTACAAAGTTGTTTTTAAGTTGTTCTATGCCTTCAAAAGCTTTCTGAAAAGCGGGTCCGCCCAAAGATTTTATCTTTTCTGAAGTTTCGTTTAAAGCTCCAATTATATTAGCAGTAGCATTAAAAACACTATTCTTCAATTCAGATTCAGCTGCTGCAACCTCTGCCGCAGCGTCTCGAAATGCTTGGGCTTCGTCCGAGTCTTTAGGTTGACCCCTTGCGGCCTTACCCGCAGCGTCTCTTGTTGATTTGAGTGATTCAACTGTTCTTTTGTTTTGATTTATACCCAAACTTGATTTCTCTGTAAGGGCTTTTGCTTGAGCGAATTCCTGAAACTCATCTGGAACTAAACTTGCATATGCGTCTATTCTCTCAGCTGCTATTTTTGAGGCATTTGCTATAGCAAATTGTGCGCTAGCTATTCCTTGTGAATTAGCAGCTATTTCTTGATATTTTTTGTTTATTAAAGCCGCGTTTTTAGCTGTCCCATCTACAGCTGCAGCTATATCTGCTTCGAGTTTGGCCGTCCCCCCATTTTCTAAAGCCTTTAATCTATCTTGTAGGAGTTTTGTTTCTTTTTCTATAATTTTTTGCTTTGCACTCTCATCTATTTTATCTTTAGCAAAATCACTTCCAGCCTTGTCTACAGCTTTCGAATAAGCCGCAAAAGAAGCATCCACTTTTTTGCTGTCTATTTCTGGCAAATTAATACCTTGTTTAGCCAGCTGCTCCTTGTAAGCTCCAGACACATCGAAGTTTGAATCCAACCTTCTGTCTGATCCAGTTCCAACAGTATCGATTTTTATTCCCTTCGCAGCTTCTTGATTGACGGTTGCTATAATAGATTTTAATTGAGATGGTCTTCCGCCTTTTTCTTCTTTGAAATTTGCAAGCTTTTGTTCCTTGCGTTCTCTTTCCGCTACTTCTTTTTGGCTTCCTCCTTCAAAGATTCTTTGAATCGGGTTAAGATCAAGATCATTTAAAATGTTTCCTATTGCAGCGCCAGCAAACCCCGCAGCAATCATCGAACCTACTACTCCAGCCCCAGCAGCAAAAGCTGATTTTAATACCTTCGATAAAATACCGCCTCCAACTTTTCCTATTGTTTTACCAGCACCTTTAATAGAGGACAATCCTCTGCCAATTGCAGTCTTAGGTGCTTGTCCTGCAAGAGGTATGGTCTTTGGACCCAAAACTCTAGTTCCTAATTTGTTAACTCCTCCAGTCAAACCCTTTAGAGCTTTACCTCCTCCAAGTGACTTTAGAGACGCGAGAGATATTGCTACGTTCGCAATAGTACCAACTAAATCTGTTGTTTTTTCTGCGAATGATTGCGTCGCTTCTACGCTTGCTATCTCAGCCTGAGCCTTTTTCTCCATAGCCGCTATGGCATCTAACTTTGCCTCTGCTGATTTATTAGAAGCATCTATATTCCCTAGTTCTGCTTCTAAAGACTTCTTTATAACGTCTATCTGTTCTTTTCTCTTTACATTAGCTGCTTTTGTAGCCGCTACGTTGGCGTAAGCAACGACTGTACTTGCAGCAAAAGCGACTCCTTGAATCTTTAGAAAAGAATTTGTAGATTTAGCTTCCGCATTAAGAGAATCAAAAGATCCTTTTGTACCAGAGACAGATGAAGCTGCTCCTCCTAGAGATGTGTTTAGTTTGTTGGTCGCTGCTGCAGAATTTTTTAATCCCTTACCAGCTTCTTTAAGTCCAGCGTCATAGGCTTTTGATGATGGTAAATCAGCCACATTAACAACCCCTTGCGGTAATGCAAAATTAGGAATATAGCCACTAGCAAAAACATCCTTTAATCCTCTAGGTTCATCTCTAGTGTTAGTCACAGCAAGACCAGCTGGGTTTTTAGAATTTATAAGCCTATTGCTTTGATCAACTCTAATTTTATGCATAGGAAGACCTGCGGCTTTTTCACGACTTATAGCCGCACTCAGTGCGTCATTTCCACCTGCAAAGTTTGGTACATAACCAGCCGCTTTTCCAACAGACTTGCCAGTAGGCGTTTTTTTGCTTAAAAGCGGTTTCTTTCTGAGTTTGTCAAAAACAGCTGGTTGATTTTCTCTTAATTCTATAAGACTTTTTCTTTTCATGCTTCCTGTAGAACCTTTAGCAGAAAACTTAAAATCACCTAAACCTACAAAAGCCCCCTTGGTAGGCAAAATTCTACCACTAAAAAATTTATTTAATCCCTCTACATTACCCCTAACATCAAAGTCTCCACCTGATGCTCCACTCGTTCCTTCTCCTGCTTGCCCTCCTTTTATATTAAGAGCAGTCGTCAAGGCAGCGTCAAAAATAGCACCAGCAGCAGACCTTACAGCACCAGTAAACCCTTTTATTCTGTCAGTGTCTTCTATTTTATTTACTGCTTGTTTTGGCTTGCCTAATACTTTAGTGACCTGATTAGCATAAGATAAAGCCTTGTCTTTTGCTTTGTTTGTTAATGATTCAGCATCAAAATCTTTTGTAAACTGTTTTCCTATGTCTAATTTGTTTTTTCTTCCAAATCCTTTTACTGGGAAATCAAATATTAAAGGTCTTAAAGAATCAGTGCCTTTTCTTGTAGTCGTTATCTTACCTCCGTCTTTTGAATTTGGGGTAAATATAGTTGGCAATAATCCCTTGGCTATTTGCCTTACGTTAACTGGTCCCTCGTTCTTTTTTTGTTTTTCAGCTTGACTATTTTTAAGAGCCAGCCCCTTTTTTGATGCTGCATTAACTTTTGCCGCAGAAAATGCAACTCCACCAATATTTTGGTCTTTTTGAAAATTTGCAGCTTTAATTTGACCATTGGCTACACCATTTTGAAACCCCTCTAATGTAGCTTTGTCTTTTTTAAAATAGTCTGCAGGTTTGATTAATCTAGCTATTCCCCTACCCGCAAAATTAGGAACGTAACCCTTCGCATAACTAGGGATTACAGCAGAATCACCGTTTTTACCGAAGTTTGGTAACTCAGTTTCTTGGTTGTTCATTATGAACCTTTTGCCACCGATCTTACCCTTACTCATTTTAGCCCTAACAGAGGAACTTGCCCCCAAAGATCTAGCTTCAGCTTCTTCTAGTTGAAAATCATTTCTTGCAAAGTTAGGCACGTAACCTCCAGAAAATCTTTTTGAGCCAGATTTAAAACCGCCGCCAGAAGAAAAGCCAGTCACCCCTTTTCTTGCAGCTAAATTAGCAATACTTCTAACCAAGGTTTCTTGTTGTAACAATAATGAGTTTTCTGCTTTTATAGCATTAATTACCGCTTGTTCTTTTTGTGCTTGACTTGCGGTAGTACTTGCGATTACTTTCCTTAAATTTTCGTCTTGAGATAATAACTGTACTATACCTCCCTCTATCTGTTTTACCTTTTCTGTGGCACTTCCAATTTGCAAAACAGCCTTAAATCCCTCCAAGGCAAACTTAGAAACCAACCTAACTATTTTAATAAAGGCCGCTGTAATAAGAACTAACCCAGGGCCTGATATAAAAGCTCCTATACCTTTAAAGAAAGCTTTAGCTACATCATTACCTTGTTCTGGATTTAGTAGATTGTTAAATGTTTCTGTAATTTTACCAGCTACAGCTATAAGATTTGTTAATAAAGGTCCAAATGTTACAGACCCTATTTTTTCAGCTAAGTTAGTCAAACCAACTACAAGTGAATTTATCTGAGCACTTATAGATTTGTTTAGCTGTTCGTTGCGTTTATATGCATCGTCAGAGGCTTGAGCCGCTTCTTGTGTAGCCTTCTTAAATACACCAGTATCGTTCGCCAAATCCTTCAGGGTCGCACTTACGACGTTAATCTGAAAAACACCACCAGCAAGCTCTTTAATTTTACTAGCAACAGTAGGATCAGCTATATTTTCTAAAGCATTAGATAAGGCTTGTAATTTTTGAACGCCTGTTTGACTTGCATCTATCTCAACCCCCAAACTTCTTAGATCGTCTATTGTAGAACCCCTGCTCAATCTTGTAAAAATCGATTTAAACGCGTTACCAATAACCGCACCACCACGCGCTGTTCTTTGCTCTACTGCTGTAATTAAACCTAGAAGCTGATCAAACGATACTCCAGCATCTTCTGCTGTTGAACCAGCTCGCGCAAGTCCTTGAGCCAAGTCTTGTGCAGAAACAGCAAATGCAGTATCAACAGCCACAATTTTACTAGTGACCTGAGTTGCGGTCAAGGCTGCAGAAGTAAATCCATTGATTGCAGCGGTTAATGTTTTTACAGAATCCTCTGCACCTAATCCAGATATTCTAGTTAGAATTAAAGCGTCCTGCAGTCTGCTTGCCGTTTCTTCCGCACTTAAACCTTGTCGTGCCAGCTCCCCTGCTGCATCAGCGACAGTTGAAAATGTTTGACCTGTAGTTTGTGCGACTTTAAATATAGCATCCCTAAAGCTATTCATCACAGCTTCAGACTGTTGAAATATAGCATTAATTTCTACTAATCGTTTCTCTACATCTATGGTTGATTTTACAAGAGACCGAAATGCTGTTGAAACTCCTGCTAAAACAGTTGTTGTAGCTCCAAATGCAAAAACACGGGCAGTAGAAGCATCTAGAGACTTTTGGAACTCTGATGCTTGACCTGTAATACGACCTAAAGCCTGTTTTACTTGTTTAGCCGAAGAATTTATGCTTCTTGGGTCTAACCTTAAGTCTGCTGTTACTACGAATGAAGATGCCATTTCACAATATTACACTCTTTTAACTTAAAAGTCTGATATTGCGATGGAGTCCCCTTCTTTTTTTCCAGCCAATAAATCAGAGATTCCTTCTCTCTGGACTTTTGTTTCTTTCTCTTCTGGTTCTTTATAGTTAAAGATGTCAACAGCGTCCTTAGACTTGTTTTTAGGTATATCACAATTCTTAAGCTTGTTTAAAAGAACATTGGCGTAAGAAGTTATTCTGTGCTGATATACTGTTATTTTTTTATATTTTCCTCCAAATATTAAAAGCGGATTCCTATACTGATAACAAAACACTTCAAAAAACAGATCTTCAAACGCAACCCTCAACATTGTTTCATGACTATAAAGCTCACCTATCTTATTAAAGAAAGCATAAGAAAAAAACTCCAAGTCTTCTTTTTTTAGTCTTTTTTTGCATTTTGAGTCCTCAAAAAGAGAAACCTCAAGCATTCTTTTGATCTTTTTGTTTGAAGCTAATGACTCAGCACTGTAATTTAATATTTTAGACCTCTCAGCCTCTAACTCAGAAACCTCTTTGTTAGCTGCTTCTAAAGTTGACTTAAGTATCCTTCTGGCATTAATGTCTTTTGTTTTTTCTAGATTTATTTGAGTTCTTTCTATAATAAACCTTGAGCCCTTTATGTCATCTTCTTTTTTTTGGCTCCAAATACCATGTTCCTCCGCTCTTTTTAACAAGTCTGCCTCACACTTGATTCCAGCAACAATAGCCTCTTCATAAGTGTCTCCTTCAAAGTCCTCGAGCTTAATCTGCTCTATAATAGAGAAGTGCTTTAAATAGGCTTTTTTGTCGCCAGATCTAAGCTTGCTTACTCCTTTGATTATTTCACCTAAGAGTAGCTTGCTTTTACCAGAGAATTGACCACTCATTAATCCTCGTCTGGAAAGATATCTTTAATGGACTTATCAATTTCCTCCTTGTTCGATCCAAGTTTGTTATACCAAATGTTAACAGCTCTTGCAATCTTAACAAAACTTTCATCAAAAATATCCTTAACTTCAAGCAGGTCTTCGTCTGTGATCTCAGCTTTCTCTTCACAAAGCTCTAAATAACAAGTTCTCTTGTCATCGAAAGTCTTTCCCGAAAAGATAGGGAACATTTCCTTTTTTCCTTCAATCTCATCTTCATAAAAAGAGAAATTAAAGATAAACCACTCAATCATTTTTTCTTCGGCCTTAACTTCTGCCGTCTGGCTAAACTGATTTTGAATTCTATTTTCGTAATCTTGAACAACGACCCTTGTTGCAATGAACTTTTCTTTTGCATTTTCAAGTTTTTGCTTTTGTTCTTCAGATGGCTTTTTAGCCCCATCATAAAAGTCAATAACCTTAGCCGCTTCTAGGTTTTCCAATATGGCTGATTTTACGCTCTCGTCTAGATCCTCGTAATCACTGCCGCCAGTCTTCTTGTAAAGCATTGCTTTAGTTAGAAATCCCGCATTAATATACTCGTTATACTTTTGACCAAAGAAAAACTCAGCTCTCTCAATAGCCGAAACAGAGGGCTTTTCGAGGATAATCCTGTTTTTTGTTTTTTTCTTCTGTTTTTTAAATGCCTCTACTGGGCCATCTTTTGTTTTTTTTGTATAAGGTACTTCTTTTACGACATCCCTGCTTATCTCAAACGAATAAAGTTCTTTCATATTTATAATTGACTAATTAGTAATATATTATCTAAAGAATAAAGCTGATTATCCAGATTATCTTTCAAAAACTCACCAAATGTACCAGCATCTACACTTCCAAACAATTCACAATCAGAAGACCCGTTTAGTTTTGAGTTAGCTGCGTCAGAAAATTTAACGGCATTAATACCCATAGTTTCTAGATTTCTTTGGTTGCAGATTAAAGAGCCATTAAAGGAATAAGAAAAACTTTCATAGTCTTTTTTTGTAATTCTTATTTTAAAATTCTCTTGAGGAGAATACCCCCCAAAGAAAACCCCGCTCTGATCAAAAAGATATCCATTATTCCCAGAAAAAGAAATACCAGTCTCCTGCAGTTCTCCTAGCTCATTAGCTTCTTCAGAGTAATCTCCAAAATGCAGTTCGAAGCTTTCTGTGTTTTTATTAATCCATAGATCAATATCATAATAACCTTTTTCAAAAAAATCAATATGAGAAGTTGTAGCCATGTAGTATATTACACAAAAAAAGCCCCCCAATAAAGGAGGGCTTTGATTTAGTTTTTAAGTTTTTATCTTAAGTAAGGTATAAGCCTTCGGTAGTCGAAGTTGCTCCACCGACTTGAGCTTCAAACACTGTTTCGATTGTCTCTGCGTCATCAAGACCGATGCTTAAGCTCTGAGAAGCTACAGAGGCTCCCCTTGAGTGAGAAGCCAATTGAACCGCCTGTACCACTAGCACAAGCTACTGAAACGTCACCAACAAAAGGTTGTCTGGTACCGTCAGCGATTGTTGTCAGGTCAAGAGTAGCACTGTAATCCTGAGTATTTGCACTTACAGTCATTGTAGCGGTGATTGGGAACTGAACATACTTAAGTGGAACGGCAGAACCCAAGCACTCAACGTTCTCTCTGGCTAGAGGAAGATCTACAGAAACGCTCTGGGCGCACATCGTGGCGCTATCACTAAACATGTCTATTTCTAAACCAGCTGCGATTGTAAGTACAACATCTTGAGGCTTAAGGGCAAATACGCCGTCTAAAGCTGTAGGAGCTGTTACATCCGCTGACCCTCCAGCTAATACTGAAGATCCAACAAATTCACACTCTGCGCTTGGAAGCTCTCCAACTGCAAATGTGGCTGAATAGTTTGATATAGCGCAGTTATTGAAGGTCAAACCGTTAGTAGATACGGCAGCGCCAGCTAAATCTTCACCCTCTGCGCCTGTTGCTACGATAACTGTTTTCTCTGAAGCTACTGGATCTGTAATAAAGTTTGATGCCATATGGGTTCCTCCCATGCCACAGGTGGTTTCGTTTGTTCCGTCCCATAAAAGCCAACCTACAGAAACCGTACAAGGAATGTCTGAGCTATAGTTAACTCCAAGCCTTGCTAGCTTTCCGAAAATTCTAACGTCTGTCCCTGCTGCTGAAATATCAGCGTCGCAAGAAACCGAAATAACCCTGTCTAAATTGGTTCCGCCTACCGAAATCCCCTTTTGTTGTGAAATGATTCTTGATGCCATGATAAAAATTTAATTTGTTATCTTTTATTACACAAGATTATGATCTAGGGAATCTATAGGTAGACAAATCAAAGTCTATTAGTGAGACAGATAGGTCTCTATTTAACAACTCCCTCATTCTCTCAGAAAAAACCTTGGACACAGAAACGTCACTCACATGAGTTTCATGATTATCTGAAAACTCTTCTTTTAAGTTGTCATAGCTATAAGGAAAGTCTTTTACTGAATAAGAGAACCCATAAGGAAAGTCTTCGTATGGTATCCTTGTTATTATTTCTCTAACTGAGTCTCTGCATTTAGAAGACACAGCATCTATAACGAAATTATCCCTAGATATTACCATAACCCTAATTCGGCTTTTTGTCTCCTCCCTTCCTCCAAAACAAGCCTCCTCATTAGAAGATGAAACCAAAGAGATAAAACAAGCAGGTAGAAAAAATGTCTTTTCGTCTAGTTTTTCTGACTGATTAAAAAAGTAGGGTGTTGTTTGACCTACTTCAAGAAAGTCTGACTGCAAAATAACATTGAGATCACTATCATTAGATATATAAGTGTTTACTTCTTTTACTGTAGAGTTTGCTGTTATTTCTAAATTTTCTCCAGAAGCTAGTGGCAAAACAACCCTACCTTCACTGTAGTCTATGAAAACACTGCCGTTATTGGTATTATCTCCAGTAACAAAATCTCCATTTATAAAAACACCAGAGTTGGGGCTATCTACGGAGTGATCTGCTACGAGCTGCCTAAATTGACCCTGATAACCGACGAAGTCAGAAGGTAAATCCGAGTATTCTACATACTTAAATGTGTTTTCTAAATCGGTAACGTATGCTTTAATATCGTCTCTTATCAATCGGTTTTCAAACCAAAGATAAAAACTTGACAGTAAATCTTGATCAAATTGGGCTTTCATTTTTTTATAGTTTTGCTATTTTCCTTTTAAAGTCTTGCACCATCTTTGAGATATAAGGTGTAGTCTTAAAACTGGAAGAAGAGTCTTTTTCTGTTTGTACTCCCTTGCCAGATCTAGAACCTGTTACACCTCCTT
>ERZ887851.3964-NODE-3964-length-10301-cov-10.710131_pt1 | contig 10301 bp, 6 predicted proteins | sample MGYA00521100_ERZ887851 | MGnify/ENA primary metagenome ERZ887851 (study PRJEB32303, sample SAMEA104408602) | aquatic metagenome | biome: Brackish water; feature: Pelagic; material: water | place: Baltic Sea | collected 2014-06-06T16:11:00 | depth 11,444 m ...
CTCTACCCAGAGGCACTAGCAGCACTGGCTGCTGAGAGGGCAAAGACTGCCGGCGTCGAGATAGAGATCTGGGACGAAAAGCGACTTGAAAAAGAGAACTGCGGCGGCATTCTTGGTGTTGGTAAGGGTTCGACTAGGCCCCCCAGGCTTGTGAAACTCAGCTATCGCGGCGGTGGCAAGCACCTAGGACTTGCTGGCAAGGGCATCACTTTTGACACCGGCGGGCTCTCACTAAAGCCGGCGGACTCCATGGTGGGCATGAAGTACGACATGGCTGGCGCCGCTACCGTGATGGCGGCAACTATGGCAATTGCTCGACTGAAGCTAAAGGTCGACATCACGACGGTTATGTGCATTGCGGAGAACATGCCTTCGGGACAGGCCACCAGGCCAGGGGACGTCGTCAAGATTCGCGGCGGTAAGACCGTAGAGGTCCTCAACACGGACGCGGAAGGAAGGCTTGTTCTTGCAGATGGCCTGCGAGTGCTATCCGAGCTAAAGCCAGATCACATAGTTGACGTCGCAACGCTCACAGGCGCGGCCACCATTGCCCTCGGAAAGCGCTACAGCGGACTTATGGGCCATGGTCCGGTCGTGGAAAAGGTGCTGGAAGCGGCAAAACAGAGCGAGGAGCTCGTTTGGCACATGCCTTTAGCCGAGGAGCTGCGCAGCACCTTGGACAGTGAGTTAGCAGATATGACCAACGTCAAAATCGGCAATCGCGCCGGCGGCATGATTGTTGGGGGGTTGTTCTTGGAAAAGTTCGTCGATGAGGATGCATCTTGGGCTCACCTGGACATTGCCAGTGCAGCGAACAATGACGGTGCTCCCTATTCGGTCTACCCTTCGGGAGCCACTGGAGTCATGGTTCGCACGTTGGTGAATCTTGCGGGGCTCATCTAATAATCGCAGTAGTAGACTTGCTACCTGTTTGGCGTAAACAGACGGAGCTTTAATGGCGGACACCACTTTTGACCTTGTAATTCTCGGATCGGGATCAGGGGGTTATGCAGCGGCCCTGAGAGCAGCTCAGCTGGGCATGAGCGTTGCCCTAATCGAGAGAGACAAGCTCGGTGGCACGTGCCTTCACCGCGGTTGCATCCCCACAAAGGCCCTGCTGCACTCCGCCGAGGTTGCTGACACCGCAAAGGAAGCCGGCAACTACGGAGTCCAAGCGACTTTTCAGGGCATAGACATGACCCAGGTAAACAAGTACCGAGACTCTATTGTCGACAAGCTCTATAAGGGACTTACCGGTCTCGTCAGCTCAAAAAACATCACCTTTGTTCAGGGTGAGGGGCGCATGACAGGACCGAAGCAGGTAACTGTTGGCACCGATGTTTACGAGGGTAAGAACCTAGTCCTCGCCACAGGCTCAATCTCAAAGACCCTCGGCATTGAAATCACTGGCCGGGTAATTACCAGTGACCAGGCGCTTCAGATGGATTGGGTTCCGAAAAAGGTAGCCATTTTGGGCGGCGGTGTCATTGGCGTGGAGTTTGCCTCCGTCTGGCGCTCGTTTGGTTCAGAGGTTGTCATCATCGAAGGTCTAGATCGCTTGGTTCCAAATGAGGAGCCAGCAATTAGCAAGGCTCTGGATCGTGCCTATCGCAAGCGTGGCATCGAGTCCAAGCTTGGAAACAAGTTCAAGGCAGTAACTCAGACTGCGGATGAAGTCACGATCGAGCTTGAAAACGGCGACCAGGTAACAGCAGACATTCTGCTGGTTGCAGTTGGTCGCGGACCAAACGCCACCGGGTTTGGCTATGAGGAGCAGGGCGTGCAGATGGAGCGCGGCTGGGTACTCACTAACGATCGACTCCAGACCAACCTCCCGGGTGTCTACGCCGTCGGAGACATAGTTCCAGGGCTTCAGCTCGCCCATCGCGGCTTTATGCACGGCATCTTCGTTGCCGAAGAGATTGCGGGCCTAGGGCCAATGAAGGTTGATGAGATGGGCATCCCAAGAGTCACCTACTGCGAGCCAGAGATTGCCTCTGTTGGCCTGACAGAAGACCAGGCCAAAGAGAAGTTTGGTGCTGAGGGCATCTCCACCTACGAGTACAACCTCGCCGGCAATGGCAAGAGCAACATTCTGGGCACAGCCGGCGTAATCAAGCTGATTCGACAGATCAATGGCCCAGTCGTTGGATTCCACATGATCGGATCGAGAGCCGGAGAGCAAATCGGCGAAGCCCAGCTAATTGTGAACTGGGAGGCATACCCAGAGGATGTTGCTCCGCACATCCACGCACACCCAACCATGAACGAAGCAATCGGTGAGGCGCATCTAGCGCTGGCCGGTAAGCCGCTTCACGCACACGCATAGCCCTAGTCAGGATAGGAACGATGAGCGAAGTAGTACTACCAGCACTCGGAGAATCGGTAACAGAGGGAACCGTAACTCGTTGGCTCAAGAAGGTTGGCGACACAGTTGCCGTTGATGAGCCGCTAGTCGAGGTATCCACCGACAAGGTTGACACAGAAATCCCTAGTCCTGTCGCCGGTGTCTTGCAGCAGATACTGGTGCAAGAAGACGAGACCATTGAGGTCGGAGCCGTACTAGCGGTAGTTGGAGATGGTGCAGCAGCTGAAGCTCCGGCGCCCGCAGCAGCTCCGCCAGCCTCCGAACCAGAAGCAGCAGCGCCTGCCCAGCCCGCGGCACCCGCAGCCCCAGCGGCTCCCGTTGCAGAGACCCAAGCACCTACTCCCCCAGCTCCTGTTGCAGCTCCCCCAGCGGCACCTGCACCTGTTGCTCCACCTGCACCGGTCGCTGCACCGGTGGCGCCACCAGCCCCTGCAGTGCCAGTTGCAGCCGCTCCAGCGGCACCAGCTGCTGCAAGCGAATTGGAGAGCGATCCAAACTACGTAACTCCGATTGTTCGCAAGCTCGCATCTGACATGGGTGTAGACCTTGCCCGCGTCACCGGAACAGGAATCGGTGGACGCATCCGCAAGGAGGATGTCATTGCAGCTGGATCTCAAGCGCCAGCAGCACCAGCTAGCTCCGCAAGTGTTCCAGCTGCAGCTCCTTCGGCAGCTGCAAGCCCACTGCGCGGAACGAGCGAGCCAATGACAAGGCTTCGCAAGGTACTTGCAGAGCGCGCGGTTGCATCAATGCAGCAGTCCGCCCAGCTGACTACCGTCGTTGAGGTTGATGTAACTGCTGTTGCGCAGCTAAGAGACCGTGTAAAAGCCGACTTCCTGGCCAAGACAGGTAACAAGCTCAGCTTCATGCCTTTCTTCACACTCGCAGCAGCTGAAGCTCTTAGGGCTCACCCAAAGATCAACAGCACCGCCGAGGGCGAAAACATCGTTTATCACGATGGAGAGAACATTTCTTTCGCGGTGGACACTGTAAGAGGGCTTCTCACCCCGGTTCTTCGCAACACCGCGAGCATGAGTATCGCCGAGCTTGCCCGCCAAATTGCTGACATGGCAGAGCGCACCAGAAATAACCAGTTGAAGCCAGATGAGCTATCGGGTGGCACCTTTACCGTTACCAACACCGGTTCTCGAGGTGCACTATTTGATACCCCTGTGGTGTTCCTTCCACAGTCCGCAATCCTTGGAACAGGAATTGTCACCAAGCGACCAGCGGTCGTCAAAGATGCCTCCGGCAATGAAGCTATTGCTATCCGCTCAATGGTTTACCTGGCACTCTCCTATGACCACAGAATCATTGACGGAGCCGATGCCTCTCGTTACCTCTCGGACGTAAAGATGCGACTAGAAGCCGGAGCCTTTGAGCCAAACCTCGGTATCTAGTCAGCTCGGAGGCATTATGCCTTTTCCCAAAGGGCTAACCGAGGAGGTAGCTCTTGCCTGCGTTTGAACGCATTGGATTCGCACCCAATTTGGTGGGCTATGACGAAGGCTACAGAAAACAACTAGAGGTCCACGCGGAGGTTGTTTCAGGCAAGAGACCTGACACAGTTCTGCTTCTGGAACACACCAGTGTCTACACAGCAGGCAAGCGAACTGAGCTTGGCGAACTTCCCGATGATGGAAGTGAGTTCGTAGAGACCAACCGCGGAGGCAAGATCACCTGGCATGGACCGGGACAGCTGGTGGGTTACCCAATCATGCGACTGCCACAACCGATAGATGTCGTGAACTACGTCCGCTACCTAGAAAAGACTCTTATTGAGGTCATCGCCGAGCTCGGGGTGAAAGGCGAGCGGGTAGATGGAAGAACTGGAGTGTGGGTCGATAACGGAGACGAGCTTGTGAAAGTTGCCGCAATTGGTATCCGCGTCTCGGAAAAAGTCACGATGCACGGCTTCGCCCTGAATTGCAACAACTCTCTCGAACCCTACGAGCACATAATTGCCTGTGGCATCCAGGATGCAAGAAGTAGCACCCTAAGCGAATTAGCATCTAGGGAGGTAACACCTGTCGAAGCAGCTACCCTTGTAGAGCAGATAATGAAAGAGATCCCAAATGCCAGAGGTTAATCCCACGCGAAAACTGCTTCGCTTGGAGGTCCGCAACTCTCAGGTGCCGATTGAGCGCAAACCAGAGTGGATCCGCACAACGGCGAAAATGGGGCCTGAATACAAGCAGCTGCACTCGCTTGTTAAGGACCAGGGTCTCAACACAGTCTGCCAAGAAGCTGGCTGCCCCAACATTTTTGAGTGCTGGGAAGACCGCGAGGCTACGTTCCTCATTGGCGGTTCGCAATGCACCAGACGCTGCGATTTCTGCCAGATCGACACCGGTAAACCAGCCGCATTTGATGCCGATGAGCCAAGACGAGTCGGAGACTCGGTCACGAAGATGCAGCTGCGCTATGCAACAGTTACCGGTGTTGCAAGAGATGACCTGCCCGATGAGGGCGCATGGCTCTATGCGGAAACCATCAGACAAATCCACAAGCAATCGCCCGGAACAGGCGTTGAGATCTTGGTCCCAGACTTCTCGGGTAATCCAGAACTTTTGAAGCTTGTCTTCGAGGCAGCCCCTGAGGTCTTTGCCCACAACGTTGAAACAGTCCCGAGAATTTTCAAGAGAATCAGGCCTGCGTTTGACTACCAGCGGTCGATGGACGTAATAACCCAGGGACGGGAATATGGGCTAGTCACCAAGTCAAACCTGATTCTTGGCATGGGTGAAGAGCGCGATGAGATTATTCAGGCTCTGCACGATCTACACGATGCCGGAACCGACATCATTACCATCACCCAGTATTTGAGGCCCTCCCCTAGGCACCACCCCGTCGAGCGTTGGGTTAAGCCGCAGGAGTTCGTCGAGCTTGCAGAGATTGCCGAAGGCATTGGATTTTTGGGAGTGCTTTCTGGTCCTCTGGTTCGCTCCAGCTATCGTGCAGGTCGGCTCTGGGCAAAGAGCATGATTGCAAAGGGTAGGGAGATTCCTGAAGAGCTTCGTCACCTCGCGGACAAGCTCGAGTTCGCACAAGCCAGCGCGATTGCCTAAGTAGACTAGGCCCGTGGCAAAGAAAGATAAGGCTCCCGGCAGACTCAAGCAGCTGCTCCAGGTTTATAAACTCACGGCTAAAAACGACCCGACCAGCGTTTGGATTGCTCTTCTTGGGTTTCTCCTAGCAACAGGTGGTGGACTGCTCGTTGGCTTCCTGCTTGGAGGTGGCGAGGCGTGGAGCCTGACCATTTGGACAATCTCGGGTGTGGTCTCAGGAATTCTGATCGCAATGATCCTGATGTCCAAGCGCGCAGAGCGCAATGCATATCAACAGATCGAGGGCCAAGCCGGCGCGGTGGGAGCTGTTCTCGACACTCAGATAAAGCGCAGCTGGAGAGCATCGTCAGTCCCAGTTTCAGTCAACCCAAAAAGCCGTGAGGCCATTTACCGAATGATTGGCCCCGCGGGAGTTGTCCTGATCGCAGAGGGTTCGTCCGCGAGAGTCCATCAGATGCTTCAGGATGAGACTCGCAAGGTCAACCGGGCCGCGCCAGGTGTGAAAGTACACCAGCTGAAGGTGGCAACAGACGACACAGGTGTCAGGCTCTATGAGCTTCTCAAGACGGTATACAAGCTTGGTAAGACCCTAAAGAGGGCGGAGGTTGCAGTAGTTGCAAACCGTCTCGATGCCCTTGGCGGGCTGTCGATACCAATTCCAAAGGGAATTGACCCTACAAAGGTTCGTGCACCAAAGCGCAAGTTTTAACATTTCTGAAACATAAGCTCGGTAGTTTTTCTTCATTCCCTGTGGCGACACAGTTCACCTAAGAAAGAGATACCTATGTTCAAGACAGCCTCTGAGGTGTTGGCATACATCAAGGAACATGACGTCAAGTTTGTCGACGTTCGCTTCACAGACCTTCCTGGTGTGCAGCAGCACTTCAACCTTCCTGTTTCTCAGATTGATGAAGACTTCTTTGCCAATGGCCAGCTCTTCGATGCCTCCTCAATTAGGGGTTTCGCTGCCATCCACGAAAGTGACATGCAGCTCATCCCAGATGTGACGACCGCATGGATTGACCCATTCAGAGTCGAAAAGACCCTGATCATGAACTTTGACATCTACAACCCAAGAAACGGTGAGCTCTATCACCGCGACCCACGTCAGGTAGCCCACAAGGCAGAGCGTTACCTGCAGTCAACCGGCATCGCCGATACTGCATTCTTCGCTCCTGAGGCAGAGTTCTTCATCTTCGACGAGGTTCGCTACGAAGTGAAGTCGAACACTGCCTACCACATGGTCGACTCGGTAGAGGGCCCGTGGAACAGCGCCAAGGCTGAAGAGGGCGGAAACCTCGGTAACAAGACTCCTTACAAGGGCGGGTACTTCCCAGTATCTCCAACCGACCACCTCGCTGACATCCGTGACGCAATCGTGCTTGAGCTGGAGGCCGCAGGTCTTTCAGTAGAGCGCTCCCACCACGAGGTTGGAACCGCTGGTCAGTGCGAGATCAACTACCGCTTTGACCAGCTGATCAAGAGCGCCGACGACATCTTGAAGTTCAAGTACATCGTCAAGAACGTTGCAAACCAGTTTGGAAAGACCGCAACCTTTATGCCGAAGCCTCTCTTTGGTGACAACGGTTCGGGTATGCACGTCCACCAGTCCCTCTGGAAAGATGGCAAGCCACTGTTCTACGACGAGTCTGGCTACGGAGGTCTGAGCGACACCGCTCGCTGGTACATCGGCGGAATCCTGAAGCACGCTCCAGCGATTCTGGCCTTCACCAACCCGACCATCAACTCTTACCACCGACTGATTCCAGGCTTCGAGGCACCAGTGAACCTGGTCTACTCGGCTGGTAACCGCTCGGCTGCAATTCGTATCCCGATGACCGGATCCAACCCCAAGGCAAAGCGCATTGAGTTCCGTGCGCCTGACAGCTCAGGAAACCCATACCTTGCCTTCTCAGCCATGCTGATGGCAGGTCTGGACGGTATCAAGAACCGCATCGAGCCGCACGAGCCAGTGGACAAGGATCTCTACGAGCTACCAGCAGAGGAGGCCAAGGCAATCCCTCAGGTCCCAGGTAGCCTCGAGCAGGTTCTTGTAGCCCTTGAGAATGACCACGACTTCCTACTAGAGGGCGACGTGTTCACCAAGGACCTAATCGAGAACTGGATCGACTACAAGCGTGAGAAGGAGCTAAAGCCAATGGCTCAGCGCCCTCACCCATACGAGTTCGAGCTCTACTACGGCGTCTAGTCCAAGAGAGTAAGTGAAGAGGGAGGCAAGGAAACTTGCCTCCTTTTTCTATTGCGCGAAGAGCTTTTCGTAGACAGCCCTGGCTTTGCGTGTCGTGCTGAGGTAGTCCTCCTCCAAACGCGATGCCGAACCAGGTGCATACTCCAGAATTCTCGCCATCGCCTCTAGCTGCTTCCTGTCCGCCGGAAGAATGTCGACCAACTTGTCAACCGCCAATACCAAGGCACTCCTGCAACGCGAAGCGAGAAGCCAGGCGGCTCGCAGGGATTGGGCCTCCTGCTTAGAAATCTTTCCGAGGGACTCAAGTTCATCTAGTGCTTCTAAAGTTCCGAGGACTCTGAGCTTTGAATCTTGGAATGCATTTCTTAGTTGAAACAGCTGAACCAACCACTCGACATCACTGATGGAGCCCTTGCCTAGCTTGAGGTGCCTTGCAGGATCCGCGCCCTGAGGAAGACGCTCTGTTTCAACGCGCGCCTTGATTCTGCGAATCTCGGTCAGCTGACTAGCGGTTAGCTTTTCTGGATAGCGGAAGGCGTCCATCAGAGACGTAAATTCAGAGGCGAGCTGCTCTGAACCGGAAATTACTCTTGCCCTCAACAGCGCCTGGTACTCCCAGGTGTCGGCCCACTTCTCGAAATAGGCCCTGTAACTTTCGAGGGACCTGACCCTTGGACCATTTTTACCCTCAGGCCTAAGCCCTAGGTCCAACTCAAAAGCCATGATGGAGTCCTTAACCAGTGCCAGCAGACGTGAGCTCACACGCTCCGCGACTGCTTGCGCATCCTCGCTCTTTGAGAGGTAGACAAGCATTGCATCCGCGTCCGAACCAAAGCCCAACTCCTCACCGCCGAGTCGGCCCATCGCTACGATGCCTAGATCGATCTCATCCGACTCCTTGGCAAGAACGAGCATGGTGCGGAGGTAGGAATCCATGATTGCGCTTAGGCCCTTACTAATTTGAGCCATACTGCTGACCCCAAGGACCGCACCAATGGCAACCCGTAAGGTCTCTCTTCTGCGGATGTTCCTGATTAGATCTGCTGCTGTAGCGGTCTCCTCCTGTCTTGAGACCACCGCCAGCATCTCCGACTCAATTACGCCAACGTCCCTCGGCAGAAGCTCTGAATCATCGCCAAACCAAGAGGTTGCATCAGGGATTCGCTCAAGCACTCGGGCCACCATGCCAGAGGAGGACAACACCCTCATCAGTCGTTCTGCGGCCCCGGATGAATCTCGTAGCATTCGCAAGAACCATGGCGTCTCGCCAAGCTCTTCACTTAGACGCCTGAAGCTCAAAAGGGCTCGGTCTGGGTCGGTGCCCTCTGCCATCCAGCGAATCAAAACGGGCAAGAGGGTCCGCTGAATCGTCGCTCTCCTAGAGACACCAGTGGTGAGGGCGTTGATGTGATTCAGCGCACCCTTGGGGTCCACGAATCCAAGTGCCACAAGTCTTCGCTCAACATCCTCGGCACTAAGGGTGATCTCTCCGGGAGTAAGAGCAGCTGTGGCAGCCAGTAGAGGACGATAGAACACCGAGTCGTGAAGCTCGGCAACCTCCGCACGGACACTCTCGAGGCGAGCAGTAAGCTCCGCGGCACTAAGTCCCAGTCCGCGGGCGACTCTTCTAAATTCCTCCTCCCTAGATGGTATGAGGTGGGAGCGCCTTAGCTTTTGCAGCTGAATCCGGTGCTCTAAGGCCCTCAGGAAGCGGTAGTGGGCGGCGAGCTTGGATTTATCAGAGCGGGATAAAAGTCCTGCATCACTAAGAGCCTCAAGAGCACTTAGCGTGTCCATGACGTGGAGAGAGTCATCGCCAACACCGTGCACCAACTGCAGTAGCTGCGCAGTGAATTCGACATCTCTCAGCCCGCCACGACCGAGCTTTAGGTTGCTTGCCCGCTCTTCCGCCGGAATGTTGTCCAGCACTCGCTTTCTGAGGTGTCTAGCGCTGTCGACAATGGCCGAGCGATCCTGGTACTGCCAGATCATGGGCTTGATGGTCGAAATGTAGGCCTGGCCGAGTTCGGAATTTCCAGCCGCAAAGCGAGCTTTGAGAAGCGCCTGAAACTCCCAGGGCTCCGCCCACTTTTGGTAGTAGGCAGTGTGAGCCTCAAGAGTGCGAACCAGTGCCCCTGACTTACCCTCTGGCCTTAGATTTGGGTCTACCTGCCACAGCCCAGGTTCAACCTCGACCGCATCGATTACTTGCTGCATTCGAGTGGCAATCTTGGTCGCGACATCAACACTTTCTGTGCTGGTCGCAGCGTAAATCACGTCAACGTCGGATACGTAGTTGAGCTCCCTCGCACCGGTTTTACCCATTGCAATAACGGCGAGCGGAAGTGGCTCCACATCCTCCGGTTTGAGGCGGCCCTCCGCGATTAGCTCGGCAATTGCAACCTCGATAGCGCTCTTGAGTGTCTCGTCCGTGAGCTCCGTGAGCGCCATAGAAACATCACGGTACGCTGCGGCCGGGTCTTTTTGAGAGAGGTCCCAGTCGACAATTTTTAGAATCGCGTCTCTGTAGCTAACCCTCAGATCTGTGCGCGAGGACGAGGCGACCTTGTAGTTCTTGCCCAACTCCGGCTTCTTGGGAAGCTTGAACGACTGGGGGTGGCGCAGCAAGTGCTCGGCTATACCATCAGAGGCGCCT
>ERZ887851.3966-NODE-3966-length-10299-cov-5.161070_pt1 | contig 10299 bp, 10 predicted proteins | sample MGYA00521100_ERZ887851 | MGnify/ENA primary metagenome ERZ887851 (study PRJEB32303, sample SAMEA104408602) | aquatic metagenome | biome: Brackish water; feature: Pelagic; material: water | place: Baltic Sea | collected 2014-06-06T16:11:00 | depth 11,444 m ...
ACATTTCACTTTTTTTTTAACTTTTTTATGTAAATATTTGTTCACTGTTAAAACGAGAAACAAATGTTGTCCTTTAAACCAGCATTTCTTCGTTAAAGCTAAATTATTAATCGTAATAAAATAATATTAAATGACTTTAGAACATGAAAAGCTTTGGATTGCTTGTTTAAAAGTAATAAAGGACAATATTTCACTACAAGCATTCAAAACCTGGTTCGAACCAATTATACCAGTAAAACTTGAACATGGTGCGCTAACTATACAGGTGCCATCTCATTTCTTTTACGAATGGTTAGAAGAAAACTACATTGACTTACTTAGAAAAGTTATCAAAAAAGAATTAGGAACCGAAGGGCGACTTGAGTATAATATTGTCATGGAGAACAACAATACCAAATCAACTCCATACACGGTTAAACTTCCAGCACTTACGAAAAAACCACTTCGCAATCAACCGGTGAATATGCCGATTGATATCAACGAAGGTCAAATTCGAAATCCATTTATTATTCCAGGACTTAAGAAAGTAAACGTTGAATCCAATTTAAATCCATCTTATTCTTTCGAGAATTTTGTGGAAGGCGACTGTAACCGTTTGGCTAGAGCATCTGGTTATGCCGTATCGAATAAGCCAGGAGGAACCGCTTTCAATCCTTTGCTAATTTATGGTGGTGTTGGACTCGGTAAAACGCACTTAGCTCACTCAATTGGAATTTCAATAAAGAATGAATTTCCCAACAAGACTGTTTTGTATGTTGGATCTGAGAAATTTGCACACCAATTTATTGATGCTTTGAAGAATAATTCAACCAATGATTTTATTCATTTCTATCAAATGATAGATGTGTTGATTATCGATGACGTTCAATTCTTTGCTGGAAAAGAGAAGACACAAGATGTATTCTTCCACGTTTTCAATCACTTGCACCAAAATGGGAAACAAATTATCCTTACTTCGGATAAACCGCCTGTTGAAATGCAAGGAATGGAGCAAAGATTGTTGTCACGTTTCAAATGGGGATTGTCGGCAGATTTGTCTGCACCAGATTTGGAAACGCGTATTGCGATTCTTGAGAAGAAAATGTACGGCAACGGAATTGAACTTCCGAAAGATGTTGTTGAATATCTTGCCTACAGTATCAATACCAACATTCGTGAAATGGAAGGTGCTTTGACTTCATTGTTAGCGCAAGCATCTCTTAATAAAAAAGCAATTTCTTTAGATTTGGCGCGCCAAATGGTAGACAAGTTTGTTAAAAATACGGCTCGTGAAGTTTCTATCGAATATATCCAGAAAGTAGTTTCCGATTATTTCGATTTACCAATCGAGATACTAAAATCGAAAACGCGGAAAAGAGAAGTGGTTCAAGCCCGTCAAATTTCAATGTATTTCTCAAAACGTATGACGAAATCATCGTTGGCAAATATTGGAGCACATTGTGGTGGAAAAGATCACGCAACAGTTCTTCACGCTTGTCGAACTGTGACTAACTTATCTGAAACGGATAAACGATTTAGAGTATATCTCGAGGATTTGGAGAAAAAATTAACGCTCCAATAGCACACTAAAAAATCGAAAGCTATCACTAACTTGTGGTAGTTTTTTTATATACATTAATAATAAACAAAATGGAAATACAAAGTTTAGTAGAGGCAGGATTAATAGGTTACATTGTAGTAGGTGTAATTCTATTCTTATTACTTGTTAAATCAGTCATGATTGTGACGGAACAAACCGCGGTCGTGATAGAACGATTAGGGAAGTTTCATCATATTGCCGATTCAGGATTTAGTTTAATCATCCCCTTTGTCGACGGAAAAGCATCGACAATCAATCTTCGTTTGCAACAATTGGATGTAACTATTGAAACAAAAACTAGAGATAACGTATTCGTGAATCTTCAAGTTTCTGTTCAATTTAAAGTAGGTAAAGGGCGTGTGAAAGATGCGTATTATTCTATGGATAATCCGCGCAATCAAATTTCTTCTTTTATATTTGACGATGTCCGCGCAGAAGTCCCGCGATTAGATTTGGATGATGTTTTTGCCAAAAAAGAAGATATCGCTCTCGCGGTTCAGCAAAACATCCACGAGTCAATGAAGGAATATGGTTATGATATAATCAAAGCATTGATTACAGATATTGACCCTGATCACAAAGTGAAGGATGCAATGAACAGAATTAACGCTGCAAAACGTGATAGAGAAGCCGCTTTGGAAGAAGGTGAAGGTCTTAAAATTAAGATAATCAAAGAAGCAGAAGCGGAGGCAGAATCAAAAAGATTGTCAGGTGAAGGTGTAGCCAAACAAAGAATGGAAATCGTTCGTGGTTTCAAAGAATCTGTGCAAGATTTCAAGAAATCATTGGATACCGTTACGCACGAAGAAATTATGCAGTTTGTATTGATGACACAATATTTCGATACAATCAAGGACATAGGAGCGAATTCAAAAAACTCTTCGATCTTAATGCCGCATTCGCCAGGTGGAATGAGAGATTTCCAAAACCAAATTATTCAAGGAACATTCGTCGGAAACGATTTAAATACAATGAATCAAGGCGGAAATATTCCCAAAGGAGAATAGAGTTTTTTCTAAAAGATAGAATCTATTATAAAGGTGCAATGAGAATTGCACCTTTTTTTTATTTCTGTAAGAACTTTGTTAAGGTTAACAAATAGTTTGCATAACCGAAAACTGCCGGTACATCTGGATGATTCCCTCCCTCTACGCGTAAGGCTTCTCCGTAGGCTCCTTTGTAATTCTTGTAGAAAACTTCCCCATGCGTTACAATGCTAAGGAAATCATCATCCGTTCCGTGTATCCACAACAAAGGTTGATCGATATTCTTTATCTGTTCGGCGTTATCAATTTTCAAATTCACGAAGTAACTTCCTGGCATATTCAATCCAGCAGCATCTTGCACCATAACCTCTGCAGATGCAAAAGGTGATTCGATTACTATTTTAGAGGGTGTCAAGGCATACGTTTTAGCAGCCGTTATTTTGCAAACGGGTGCACTTCCAAGGGAAAATCCATACATATAAAATTTATCGTTCGACAATCCCTTCGACTTCAACCAATCAATAGCGTGTCCAACTGAGGCGTACATATTGGATTCAGTTGGAGCGCCCGTGCTCAAACCATATCCAGGGTAGTCCAGTTGTAACACTCCGAAATGATTCTTACCACCCGCATGAGCAATTAATTTTTGTCGCGCCCAATAGTAATCCATATGACCTGCGTTTCCATGACAATATAGGATTACGGTGTCTGTGCTTATTTTGGACAAATCTCCAATATATATGGCGTGAATCGTCTCTGTTTTTCCTTCATCAGTCGATTCAAAAGTAAATTTGTGCACTAAGCTGTCGGGAATTACATAGCTTGCACCCAAAGTCAATTCACCCGGACCGGTATAGTCGTCCATTAAATATTCGGTGATACTAGTGTCGGGATTAAACAAAAAATTATCCAGACGCTTACGACAAGCACTTAATACAACAACTACAATTGGTATTATTACGAGTAACTTTTTCATTTGATATGATATTGAAGACCAAAATAAATTCCAGTTGCCCCACGATTTCCAAATGCGCTTTTATAATCTAATACTACTTTTTCATTGGATATATTTGGCGCTAAAAAAGCAAGTTCAAAATGAAAAGCCCATTGGTTGCGTTTCATTTGGTGACCTATGTGTGGATTGAAGAACCAACGTTTTGATTGCTTTTCGCCATGCGCTTTTGTTGCATTTAACTCAAACCAATTAGAAAAACCCAAATAGATTATTTTGCGCTTATCCGCCCTCTCATCCTGATTATTCTGATATGTAAAAGCTACATTGCCATCCAATTGGGGCCACAAACGACTATTCTTTTCGTAGGTATCGAGCATGTAGTCAAACCCAGCCCTTCCCGTGAAATTAAATTTCTCCTTTTTCCATAGCTCATGCGTATATCCTGCACTTAATTGAAAGTTTCCATAAATTCCGGCGGTTGGGTATAAAGCTCCTGAGATAACACTTTTGTCTGTCAATCCATATCCATAACCAAGGGAGGTGAAAGGAATTGGAATATTAGCAATACCTGGTATGTTGACTATTGGCCCGCCAAGTGAGGTGTTAACGACATGTTCTCCTTTTTCCAAGGGAACGACAAATTGTGTTGGCGCACAAGAACTAAGCCAAATTACTGAGACTAAAAAAATTGTGTGTTTCATTTTTTAATACTGTAAATCAACGAATTCACCGTTCGTCACAAATAATGTATCAACCATACCGGTGTGATAAAACTTCGTTTGAAAAAGCCCGTTTATCCTTTGCGTCGAGGTGTTATTGACATAAATCCCTACGTTTCCATTCGTGATCAAGGTGTAACTTAACCCGTTTACCACGGCGAAATTATTAGTAGGTAGCATTTGATAGTTCCCTACCGAAATATCTGGACCCAAATTGAATTGTATTTGAATGGTATCGTTAAAACAGTTCAGAAACCAATTTCCATTTTGTTCAGTGATTGACTTATTTGCGAAGGTAACAGGTTCACCGTTAATTCTCATATAGGCATTGGGCATGTATACCAAAGGACATGGGCCGCATGACCCGCCGCAGTCAACACCTGTTTCGCCAATGTCCTTAAAGCCATTTTTACATAAATCCAGGTCATCATTTTTCTTTTTACATGAGAAAGTTAATAAGAGAATGACGAAAAAGAGAGAAAGGTGTTTCATGTTGTGTATTTTCGTTGAGATAAAAATAGGGAATAAGCCTTGAGTAAACAATCTTACACATCAATAATTACAAGTTCTGCAGTTGAAATTAAGGAGAAAGGTTCCAAGTTTATTGGAATGGCAGTTTTTTGTAAGACGGAAGCAGAAGTGAAAAGCACCTTAGAAGCTTGGCACGAGGAACATCCTTCTGCGACGCATATTTGTTATGGGTATCGGCTTGGTATTGAGGGCGATAAAACGCGAGCAAATGATGACGGAGAGCCAAATAATTCAGCCGGAGCGCCTATTTTAGGTCAAATTATGTCGGCCGAGATCACCAATGTTTTGGTTGGTGTGGTAAGGTATTATGGAGGGACGAAACTGGGGGTTGGTGGACTGATTCAGGCGTACAAGTTAGCAGCGAAGGAAGTTTTAAGTGGAAGTAAGAAGAAGAGATATCGACTTGCTGATTATTTTAAAATCGATTTTAGTTATGCCGAAATGCCTTTGGTAATGAATGTTTTAAAAAGGAACCAGATAGAAATTGTTCGTACTGAAATGAATGCCGAGTGTTTTGTTGTAGTGAAATGCGGTATAGTAGAACCGGTTGATGTTAATGGACTATTGGCCATGTATTCATCTGTGAAAATTGAATTTATAGAACGAAAATGAAGTTATTAGAAAAATTAATATCCATTCGAGGAGCATCAGGTGATGAAAGTCGAATGAAAGAATTTATACTTGAATTTGTTCAAGAAAACAAGAGTTTTTGGAAGGTACAACCCGAGATAATTGCAGGTGATGAAATGCAAGACACTTTGGTTCTTGTTTTCGGAAATCCAACAACGGCAATATATGCACACACCGATTCGATTGGTTTTTCTGTTGGGTACGACAAAGATTTGATAAAGATCGGTGGACCCAAATTAATCGATGGAACGATGCTGGTCGGAAAAGATAGCAACGGAGAAATTGAGGTGGAAATGGTTGTTTATGAAGACGAATTCAGTCGATTACATCCACAATACTTGGGCGATCGGATTTTAGATAGAGGAACAGTTCTGACGTATAAACCTAATTTCCGGGAGACTGAAAAGTATGTTCAATCGCCTTACATGGACAATAGATTAGGCGTTTGGACTGCACTTCAAGTGGCAAGTACTCTAGAAAACGGAGCCATTGTTTTTTCAACTTACGAAGAGCATGGTGGCAATTCTGTTGGATTTTGTGCTCGATTACTTTGGGAAAAACACAAAGTACGACAAGCATTAATAGCCGATATCACTTGGGTAACGGATGGTGTGAAACATGGCGGGGGAGTGGCAGTGTCTATTCGTGACAAAGGATTACCGCGTAGAAAATATTTGGATAAAATAATTGCTCTGGCCCGTGAAAGTAAAATTCCATTTCAATTGGAGGTTGAATCAGCTGGAGGCAGCGACGGTGGTGTATTGCAAGAGTCGGATTTATTGATCGATTGGTGTTTTATTGGAGCCGCGGAAGACAATGTGCATACGCCCGACGAGAAAGTGTTTAAAAATGATATTGAATCGATGGTAAAAATGTATTCGTATCTTATGGAGAAACTTTAGATTTATACAATTCAACTCTATAAAATGGAAAAGGAAAATTTGTCTTGTCAATTGTTTAAATACGACAAAGAGTATTTCTTGGTAACTAGAAATACGCCAGAATATTTCTCAAAGAATTTTGTTTCTGACGAGTTAGATAATGATCAAGTATCTTGGTTGAATTTCCATTCCATTGATGACTTTGAGAATATTAGTTTGTTGTGTGATAACTTAAAAATCGATCAACTTGCCGTTGAAGATATTTACTCTAAAAAACAAAGACCTAAAGTTGAAGAGTACGATGGTTATGTTTTCTTTTCTATCCGATCGGCACTTCCGGCTCAAAAAAATGCATCGAATTTAACTGTAGAGCAAATCTCTTTCATTTTGGGTGAAAGTTATATTATCTCATTCCAAGAAAAGAGTTCCGATCACTTTACAGATGTCCGGGATAGAATTGAGTTGAATAAAGGGAAAATACGAGTAAAAACGCCAGATTTTCTCTTGTACCGTATGCTAGAAGCAATTATCGAAAATAATTTTGAAGTGCTCGAAGAAATTCAGGCCAATACTATTCGTTTAGAAAAAAGACTTATTCGCAGCGCACATTCAGAAACGCTGAAACTCATTGAGCAAGAGAAAAGAAGGCTAGCCGAACTTCGGAAAATAAGTATTCCGATGCGGGATGTGGCCTCCCAAATTCAAAAATCTAAGAACCCTTTATTTACGCCAGAAAATCACTATTTTTTCGATGATTTGAAAGATTCCTGCATTGCAGTGCTCGAAGAAGTCGAGGTCAATAAACAAGCTTTGGATGGATTGACCAATCTGTATTATGCCGTTCAAGGTCAGAAAATGAACGAGATCATGAAAGTATTGACTGTAATCAGCGCCATTTTTATACCGCTGACGTTCTTGGCTGGTATATATGGAATGAACTTCGACAATATTCCAGAGTTGCATCACAAATATGGTTATTTTATCTTATTGGGCGTAATGTTCTTAATTACCGTCATACTCGTTCTTATTTTTAAACGAAGAGGATGGCTGAATCAAAGATAGTTTTGAATAGAACTTTTGCCTCAGTTTGTTGTTAGTGATATATGGCAAATTATTTAATAATCGGCGGATCTTCTGGAATAGGTCAAGCATTGGTCAATAAATTGGCTCAGAATCCAACAAACAAAGTTTTCTCCAGCTATCATCTAGGTGAAAATCTGGAAAAAGTGAGCGGGGTGGAGTATTTTCAATATGATGTTCATGATACATTTCCTGAAAACATTGTATTACCGGAGAAAATTGATGGATTTGTTTATTGTCCTGGTGCTATTGATTTAAAACCATTTTTAAGAATCTCTCCGGAAAGTTTTTTAGAAGATTTCAATCTTCAAGTTGTTGGAGCAATTAATTGCTTGCAATCCATCCATTCCAAATTAATCAAATCTGAAGCCCCAAGTATTATTTTCTTTTCTACGGTTGCCGTTCAGTCGGGATTCTCATTTCATAGTAAAGTTAGCGCAAGTAAAGGAGCAATTGAGGGTTTGACCAAGGCATTAGCGGCAGAATTTGCTCCGAAAATTAGGGTGAATGCTATTGCGCCATCATTAACTGAAACTCCGTTGGCTAATAAATTATTAAATTCAGAGGAAAAGAGAAAGGCAAACGCGGCAAGACATCCTTTGAATAAAATTGGTCACGCCGACGACTTAGCAAATATGGCAGAATTTCTATTGTCGGAAAAAGCCAGTTGGATAACAGGTCAAATCATGCACGTGGATGGTGGCATGTCTCAACTGAAAACCAATTAACGTGAAAATAAGGGAAATAGGTTTACTAATTTTGTGCATTCTCATTACTTTGGGTGCAGGTGGCTTAGGCGGATTTGCGACAGCCACAAGTATTGATGGTTGGTACACTACGATAAATAAACCAAGTTTCAACCCTCCAAATTATTTGTTTGGTCCAGTTTGGACTTTTCTCTACTTTTTAATGGGGTTTGCCCTATTTGCGATAATTCGTTTACCAAAGTCATCCCGAAAAAAAAAGTATGCTCTGATTTTTATCGTTCAATTAGTTTTGAATATTTTTTGGAGCTTTTTGTTCTTCAAATTTCAAAGGATTGATCTTGCTGCGCTTGAAATGCTCGTTTTATGGTTCTTTATTCTTGCGATGATAATAGGACTAGTCAAGTTCAATAAATTAATTGGTTTGTTGCAAATTCCATACTTGCTTTGGGTGACTTTCGCTTTTATTTTGAATTGTTCAATTTTTTACTTGAATTAACCTTTTAAAATTTACCTAATGGCTTTTTACCAAATCAAGACAGAACAAAGAATACCTGCTACAATGGAACAAGTATGGGATTTTATACGTTCACCAAAAAATCTTAAGAAAATTACTCCTGAACATATGGGATTTGACGTGATTACAAAAGACGTTCCAGACGACATGTATCCTGGAATGATCATTGCCTATAAAGTAAGTCCCTTATTGGGTATCAAAATGACATGGGTTACAGAAATTACGCAAGTCGAAGAGGGAAAATATTTTGTGGATGAACAGCGAGTTGGACCATACAAGGTGTGGCATCACGAACATTTTATTCGAGAAGAGAATGGGGAAGTAGTGATGTCTGATATTATTACCTATGTTCCTCCTTTTGGTTTTATTGGCGCTATCGCAAATTCAATCCTTATAAAAAAACAACTGAAGAGTATATTTAATTTCAGGTTTAAGGCGATGGAAAAGGAATTTGGTAAATCTTCAACAGAAAATTAATCTTTCGTTGCGTTAAAAGAATCATTGCAACATCTAATGGAGGTCGATTTCAGTCAAGATTCATTCATCAAAAACAAGAAGGTTAATCAATTGATGAGTGAATATAAAAAGGGTGATATGAAGAACTCAACAACCGTCTGGGGACTTTGCACTCTTAATGAAAGGTTGAAAAAGATGTAGAAATTAAAATTGAAAAACTATACTTCATAAAAAAGCCAGTTCACAAGAGCGACTGGCTTTTTTATGTTTTTTGTAGCTTACTACGCCATTACTTTTGGCGCTGCTGCCTTAATAGCATCACTTGTTTCAGCTGTGTATTTCTCAAAGTTGGTAATGAATTTACCGGCCAAATTATTTGCCGTTTCGTCATACGCCGATTTGTCAGCCCATGTATCACGAGGATTCAATAATTCACCAGGAACGTTTTCACATTCTTTGGGAATTCCTAATTCGAATATCGGCATTGTTTGGTACTCAACATTGTCTAGTTTACCTGTCAAAGCTGCTGTAATCATAGCACGAGTGTAAGACAGTTTCATTCTGCTTCCAACTCCGTAAGATCCGCCTGTCCAACCTGTGTTGATTAACCATATATTAACATCCGTTCCGTCTAATTTTTCACCTAACAATTCAGCGTATTTCGCTGGGTGTAAAGGTAAAAACGCAGCTCCGAAACATGCTGAAAAAGTTGTTGTTGGCTCTGTAACACCCATTTCAGTTCCAGCAACTTTCGCTGTGTAACCTGACATGAAATGATACATTGCTTGTTCTTTCGTAAGCTTTGAAATTGGAGGTAAAACACCAAATGCATCTGCTGTTAAGAAGAAAATGTTTTTTGGTGCTGTTCCGACAGATGGCACTGCAATATTGTTGATGAAATGAATCGGGTACGATACACGTGTATTCTCAGTAATTGAGTTATCTGTGTAATCTACTTCCGAAGAATCACCTTTGAATTGAATATTTTCAAGAATGGCACCGAATTTAATCGCATCCCAAATTTGAGGTTCTTTATCACGAGACAAATCAATTGTTTTCGCGTAGCATCCACCTTCAAAGTTGAAAACAGAGTTTCCTGTCCATCCGTGCTCATCATCACCAATCAAACGACGATTCTCATCAGAAGACAAAGTCGTTTTTCCCGTACCAGACAAACCAAAGAAGATAGCTGTATCATTGTCTTCGTTGCCAATGTTCGCTGAACAGTGCATTGAAAGAACATTTTTCTCATGTGGTAGAA
>ERZ887851.3967-NODE-3967-length-10299-cov-4.153260_pt1 | contig 10299 bp, 2 predicted proteins | sample MGYA00521100_ERZ887851 | MGnify/ENA primary metagenome ERZ887851 (study PRJEB32303, sample SAMEA104408602) | aquatic metagenome | biome: Brackish water; feature: Pelagic; material: water | place: Baltic Sea | collected 2014-06-06T16:11:00 | depth 11,444 m ...
TTCCTCAGTTTTCGTCATCTTATGACGGAGATTACTAATCCGGACTAGCCACTCAAATGATACTGACATCGCCGTTTATCTATCTTGTCTCGACTCCAAACACCCCCCAAAGCCAACCGAAAAGGCAAACATAGAACATCTGCTCCAGTCCCCCCAGTCAACCGCATGGGATTTCGGAAATAGCGGGTGCAAAGGACTCACTTGCAGTGATTCAGGGATAAAACGGTGTGAAGTCAAAATTTGCCCCACCTCCGATGCAACGCACAAGAGCCACTTCAAGCGAGCAAAACTGGCCCAGGCCTCTTTGTCTTCTCTTTACGCAAACTCTCCCCACTTAACCCACCTATCCTTTCTTGCGTTAGGGTGCGAGCATCTTATGCTGATTGCGTGACCGACAATCCCTGCAAGGCGGCTTTGCTGTCTCGTTTTTTCGGTCGCACCACGGGTCGTTCCTGTGGTGGTTCGAGTTGCTGATAGAAATGCCAAATGGCGAGGCGGAAAAGCGGTATGACCCTTCAAAAACCTAATGCGCGTCAAGGCCACGGGCAAAGGCACACGACAAACGCTCGACGTCGTCGACTTGGTCGAGCCCTGTCACGCAAAATTCAGCTTGAGAAGCTTGAGGACCGCCGATTATTGACCGCCACCCCGAACTACTGGTCCGAAGACGGTAGCTTCGACCAAAGCTATATCGGGTCAAACTATGTCAATTCTGCGAACATCATTCAGGGTTTTACAGCGACTCAGCCGGGCCAAGAGAATCTTCCAGGTGTGTTCGCGCAAATGAGTACAGCCGACTTGTACAGCGTGGATGACTTACCACGCGATATCCAAGGTCGTGTCAAACTTTCCACTTTTTATCTCGCTGACGATGCTCTTCCGTTCGATACTGAGACTTTCCTAGAAAAATCAGAAATAGGAAAGTCCACTGCTTACCTTCCTAACACTTACTACAAACAGGGTACTCCTGAACAGGAAATGTGGCTAACGCCGTTCAACTCATTGCGGGAGTACATGAATAGTTCAGAAGTAAAAGCCCAATGGACAAGCCAACTAAGTCCGTATGAAAACAGAGACCCCAGCCCCAGCGTCAACCCAACAGACCCAGGGACGATCTGGTCAAATTATACCGAAGCAACGAGTCCCTATAACCGAGCTGCCGCAGCATTAGGCATGCTCAATGGTAAATTCCTCAACGACAGTGGAACGATTCTTGGGGGCACACTCGGGTTTGGAAACTTCTATCGCGTTGCCGACGTTTGGGTTGATCCCCAGCATCTTTTTCATACCAGCGCGGATTCAGATTACGCCTCCACTGAGGTGATCGTACCGGGTGGTGTAGGTGCTACCACAACGCCAGTGGACATTGGAACCAGTTGGACTCCAGTGCAACAAGTTGAATACGGTGAGTTCTCGAGTGGCGTCGCTCAATATTACGCCTCCCCCAACTACCAAGATTGGTATGAGCGTTGGTGGAGTGAGAACACTGTACCCGGCTTATTCCCTTGGACAGGTCACGGTTATACGTACGACTGGTACTATGGATACAGTGAAGAACAATACAATGAGATGTTGAAGTTAACGCCAGAGGGCACGTGGGCGACCCGTGGCTTGACTGAGTATGTACTAGCACCGGGTGCTCCCTACGAGGTCGGTTACGAGGCCGAACTACAAGATTACCTTGCCAACCAAGATGGGGTATCGGTAAGCGAGGGCGCTCTTACGATAGAGCTCACGGATAATGCTGACCACGACTTGAAAATCATTCGAGAAGGCGACCATTTGCGAGTCAGCGACTCTCTGAATCCGTTGGTTGCCGGCGCCAGAACCATTCAGGATGGGCGTGACATTCTGATCGATATCAGTCGACTCGCGACGTCCGCTGACATCACCTTCAATGGTGGAGATGCCGACGACTCGCTGACGATTGATTTTAACGGTGGTGATTTCAACTTTGCCGCAGGAATCACGTTCAACGGTGGTGATTCCAGTGGGGCGATCGGCGACTTGCTGACGATCGTAGGCGGTTTCAACAACCAAACGTTGAATTACACGACGACGGATTCCCAAGGCAACAATGGAAACGTGGAACTGGATGGATTCATGGTTTCTTATACAGGTCTTGAACCGATCAACGCGGGAACCTCAGTCGACACCATTCTGAATCTGCCCGCTGCATTCACCAACACTGCGACGATTCAAGATGACCCCACGCCCGGTTCGATCAGAATCGTCGATAATGGTGCAACGTTTGAAAACACAACCATTCCCAATCCAAGCAGCACACTGACAGTTAACCTCGGAAATCAGGGTGATGCTCTTTTCCTTGAATCGCTCGATCCAGCCTCCACTGCAAGTATTCTCATCAATGGCGGCATCTCGCAAGACAGGATCACGCTAGACGTTCCAACCAGCCCAGGAACCATCACCGTGACTGGTGGCAATCCCATTGCTACCGATACCTTGATCATCAATACGGCTACGAATGCACGAGTGACGCAGGGCGCCGATTCCCCCACTGGCTTGATTGATCAACTGGGCATTGGAACTGACAAAGTCAATTACAGGGATATTGAAGCGATCCAAATCGAGTCAGCCAACGTGGGAAGTATGCTGACAATCCTCGGAACCAACGGTTCTGACACGATTGCCGTGGCACCCGCCGGAAGTGCAACCACCATCTGGGTCAATGCTGGCCCGACAATTACGGCCAATCTTACGAATCCCAACCTTACAAGTATCAACATCGAAGGCAAGGCTGGAGATGACACTTTTTCGATCACTCCACTTACCGAAGTGACTCTCAACATTGATGGCGGTGTGCAAACTACCAATGACAGTCTCACTGTGCTCGGCACGACTGATAGCGACTTATTACTTGTCAGCCCCTCAGGAATTGATGCCGCCGTCGTGACACTCGATGGACGCCAACCACTCAACGTCACTACCACCGACAACCTGACTATTGACGGACTCGGAAATGACGACCAAATGGTGGTTTTGGGCGGCCCCAATGACAACTCTTTCGTGCATCTTCCGGGCATTGCATCGGATGCAGGTCGCATCAACACCACCGATGAAACCGATGTAGTTGCATTGCTTGGAATTGACTATCGCAACCTTGGTGATGGCACCCTTGGGATCGACGGTGCTAGCGGATTAAATTCACTAACCGTAATGGGAACCACGAGTTCAGACTACTTTGAATTTGTTTCTCCCAATCCCAACGAAGCACAATTGATTCACCGAGATGCAAACTCATCCCGTCCGATCATCGCAACTCTCTCAGTCAACCAATACACCATCGATGCCACGGATGGCGATGATGTGATTGACATCAGCAGCCCCATTCTGGCTGATGGACTGAATATTGATGGAGGCGGTAGCAGCGGACAAGACGTTCTCGTGCTTCGATCCAAATCTGGTACCAATGATGACCTGACCATCGAAGTCGATCCTCTCTACAGCAGTGATCAGATCGTGGCGATGGGCAGCACCAGTACCACTGATGTCTCAGTTTACAATGTTGGCAGCATACAAATGATTGCCGAAGACGATGATACCGATACGCTGACTATCAACCTAGGAAATAGTGACGACACCGCAGTCATTCAACGCAGCCACATCATTGACGAGACGCTCCAGTCGGACATCGTGCTTTCCAGCTCCCTGCCCGACATTCAGTACACCGGATTCGCTTTGATAAGCTTGGATGCAGGTTTTGGAACCGACACATTCGAGATCTACCCGACCCATCTAACCGGTGCTCAGACATTGACGGTCAACGGCGGTGGCATCACCGCCGATGACGCACTATTGCTTGTCGGCACCGAAACGAACGACACAGTGACCTCGACGATAGATACCGTCACGATGAACAGTGTGGCTGTAACGATCGGGAATAACAACTTTGCACAACTCACCATCGATACGTTGGGGGGGCAAGACAATGTCACTCTTGCTCTGGAACTCAGTGGCGTACACAAAGTCGTCAAACTGGGTGCCGGTGATGATCAACTCGACGCTTCGCTGATGCAGGATGGCGACTTCTTTGGCGGTATCGGTGACGACAGCATCATCGGCACACCACTGGCAGATCGCATTTTTGGTGGTGATGGTAATGACCTTCTGGTCGGTGGCGATGGGATCGACTTTATCTACGGTGAAGCGGGTAATGATACGATCGGTGATGCTACACCAGGCGCGGACGATGCCGGTGATGACTTTTACTTCGGTGGTGATGGCAGCGACCTGTTCATCTGGGAACCCGGTGACGGTCAGGACACGATCAGTGGTGGCGATGACGGCGACGACAGATTCGATTTCAGAGGTAACGGAATAGACGGTGATCAATTTGACCTCACCGCCGATGATGCTCATGTCGATGCCATTTACAACAGCACCACCGTCAATCAGGTCGCTGGTGTCGAACACATTCATGTGACCCCAACGAATGGTGGTGCGGCAATTGTCACCGTCGACGACCTGTTCACAACCGAAACCACGCTTGTCGAAATTGATTTGCCAACCACAAGTTCCAGCGGTGACGCTGACAGTGTTATTGTTGAAGGTCGCAACACTGCTGACGACCTGAATCTGGATTTCAGGAACGGCACGGTCGTGATCGAAGGTCTAACCTATGATGTCATGCTCAGTGGCTCAACTACAGAAGACACTCTAACGCTGAATTTGAATGATGGAAGCGATTCGACCAACGTTTCCGATAGCGTCTCCACACTGGTCACATCAGTGCTAAATGGTGGATCAGCCGACGACCTGCTGACGGGTAATTTCAATACTGCCAATGGCGATACTGGCAATGACACCATTCGGGGTAGCGTGGGCGTCCAAGTAATCAATGGTGGTCCAGGTGAAGACACCATGCTTGGTGGAGACGCTGCAGACACATTTGATGGCGGCGCTGACTTTGACACCATCTTGATCCCCGGAACTTCTGGGAACGATGTGATTGATGTATTGCAGTCAACATCCACCACACTGAACCACACAGTCAATGGTGATATTCAAGTCGACACGCTGGTTGCAAATACAGTAGAGCAAGCCCGCATCGAAGCTGCCAGCGGCGCGGATCTCATACGAGTGAACTGGCAAGACGGCGTCATGAGTGGTCTGCAAATGACGATTGATGGTGGCGAGGACACGACCTTTGATCGATTGATTGTCGTGGATGATGCGTCCAACGATCTGGTTCTCTATCGCAAAGGCATACAAGATGATTCAGGTACGGTCGAGATTGGCCCCATAAATCTTGAGCCATTGCTGGCAGTATTCGATGGAATCGAACGGATTGACTTTGTTGATGACTCGGGCACAAATGTCAATGAGCAACTCGTCGTCTTCAAACATGATCCGTTTGAAAGCAACGACAGTCGATTCAACGCTACCTATCTTGGTTCTGGCCATGTACTGAACTTGGACCCGACGATTGATCCGGGTCCTGTCAGTGATCCGTTTGGTGATGGTCAGAGCTTATCAGGCGACCGCGACTTCTATCGTGTCGTGGCCGAGACCACTGGCACGATGGATTTCCAGATTTACTTCCGTGAAGTCGCTGGCCTGCCCAACAATGGCAATCTCGACATCTATGTTCGTGATGCCAACGGTAATATCATTAATGGGTTTGGCATCAACGACGGAGACGACGATGAGCGAGTGCGAATACCGGTTGTAGAGGGGCAGACTTACTACCTGGAAGTCTTTGGCAATAACGGCAATGCAATCAACGTCTATGACATCAGCATCATTAATCACGCGCCAACGGTTCCGTATGCACTTGAACTGATGGATAACCCAGCCGACGGTGCACAGAATCCTCCCGGAACAAGTGTCAACAGTGACACCGGACGATCACAGTATGACAATATCACGTACGACGATACGCCAACACTTTTCTTCCGACTCGACGATGGCATCTTCCTGAACGACATACCAGGCAACTCAGGACCTGTGTTACCACCTGACCAGATGATTCCAATCCCATTCCAGGCGGGCACAGTACAACCCGTCACGGCGGGTTATGCAATCGCAATCTTTGACCAAGGCGACACACTTCCCCAAACGGGAACAGCTCCGCAAACGCCACTCGGTTTTGCCACAGCAACTGGGCAAGAGGGTGTTTACAGCTTTACTGTTCCCGGTGGCGGCGCGTTGAGTGAAGGGAGCCATTTTTTAACTGCTCGCGTTCAGATGATTGCAGCCTCAGACGATCAGCAAACGGCGTTCGGTAGTCGAAGTCTTCCTCTCGAGATCATTGTTGACACGACTCCACCTCGAGCATTTTTTGGACTCGCTGGCGATCCCACCGATGGAATTCATCCCGATAGTGATCATGGCAGTATCGCTGATGGCATTACGAATGACGTAACGCCAACCTTTTTCGGGCGTGCTGACGCCGATTCGATCATCCGGCTTTACGTTGATTTGGATGATTCCAGCACACTGTCACCCGGCGATTTGCTAATCGCGCAAACGACAACGCTTCCGTTGGACGGGACAGCACAACTCGATACCCCAATGTATCCCAACGAACCTGGGGGACAGTGGGTCGTGACCTCAGACGTCAGCATGAATGATCCACGCATCGTTTCAATACTTGGGAAAGATGGTGTCCGCAGGGTCCTGTTGTCGGCAGAGGACGTTGCTGGAAACATCACGCCCAACGACGAGGTACAGCAGCAAGATATTTTGATTGACACAACTGGCCCCCAAGTGACCGGTGTGTTCATCACATCCAAACCGACGTTCGATCTCTTCACGCTCAAGCCAGAGACTCCCCAACCAACGCCTGCTGTATACAGTCTGACCATCTCGTTGCAAGATCTTCCACCCCGGGTGGCACCATTTTTCTATGGAGTACTTGCGAACGAAATCGAGGATCACGAACTGTCACCCATCGTTTTACGGGGGGATCACAATGGTGCAATCGCAATCGAAAAGATCTCTTACAACGACTTGAACGCAGGTCCTGGGATCGCGACAGCAGAAATTGTGCTGGACTTCAGTCAGCCGCTTCCAGATGACCGTTACACCCTGACCTTAACGGACGACTTGGTTGATTTGGCAGGCAATCCATTAGACGGACAGAACAACGCTGCGGAACCTAATGGAACTCCTGATTTCCCGACAGGTGACGCAATCCCGGGCGGTAACTTCATCGCCAGGTTCACCGTCGACAGTCGGCCTGAAGTCGCCACATGGTCACAGTCAGTGATTTATGCCGATATCAACGGGAACTATCTGTGGGATCCACAAGGTAAAGATAACGATGCTACGAACCGAGACTTTGTCTACAACTTTGGTGAACTTACTGATGCTTACTTTGCAGGTAACTTCTCGCAAAATGCGATCGCCGGTCCTGATGGAATCATCGGAACGGACGACGACACTTCGATCTCACCAGACAATGCCATCAGCAGTGGGTTTGACAAACCAGGAGCCTATGGAGCATTCAACGGTTCGTACCAGTTCTACCTCGACACCGATGACAACGGCGTGGGCGATCTGGTAGGCAACATGTTCTATCAGGTCAATGCGATTCCACTTGCGGGTAATTTCTTCCAAAGTGCTGCCGATGATACTGCCATGGTCAGCGGCGAACGTCCACGCGACGAAATCGGTGGCTTTGATGGCCAGTACCTGTATCTGGATGTGAATGGAAATAACAGTATCGACAACGGTGAACGCTTTGCCACCGGATTGCGTGGCAATCCGATGGTGGGTGACTTCAATGGTGACGGAGTCGATGATCTGGCGACGTACAACAATGACACAGGTGTATTTACTTTTAACCTGGTCAGCGGCTACAGCGCCAACGGACCGACAATCGTCGGCAATGATCAATTAACATTCGGTTTCAGTGGATTTGGTGAAATCCCCGTGTCAGGTGATATCAACTTGGATGGCGTGGATGACATTGCGATGTGGGTTCCCGGTCGCCAAGGTCAGACTCCGAGTGATGCCGGTGAATTCCACATCCTGGTCTCAGACTCGATTCCGGCTTCTCCCGTCGCGACCAACTTGCCCAGCAACGTGTTTGGACCCTACAGCCCTGCACCCCTGGGGAACGATCTGTTCTCAACCTATGGAACCGATGTCGCTTTGCCCTTGATCGGCAACTTTGACCCGCCAATCGAATCGGCCGCAACTGGTCGTTCACTGGGATCGCTGACCAATCAACATAATCCATTCGACGCAACACGTGATGGCAATGTTTCTGCCTTGGACGCTCTAGTGGTGATCAACGCCATTCAGGCACAACAAGTGGACTACGCACCAAATGCCAATTTGCTACGTGTCGTCGCCTCAATGGGTGGGCACCAGTTGGATGTTTCGCAGGATGGAAAAATCGCTGTCATCGATGCGCTGTTGGTAATCAATGCAATGGAAATCTCTAACGCTGAAAGTGAACAGGTCCCCAACCCTGCACCAATCGACGAATCCGCATGGCCTGCAGCCACCGAGCAAGTGTTCGAGGCCTTCGGGAATCGCGATGATGAAGATGAGTTGATGACTTATCTGTGTCACGATCTGCAAATGTAGGGTTTCTTGACCCAGCTCAACAAGTTGCTGAGACACTGCAACCGACAACAAACTGAAAGCTGGTGACCTCGCACACAGCTCTCAGCGTGCGCATGTTTCCCTGCCTGTGGGTTGTTGACTCAGCCATCATCAATGCCAGCACTTTCACGCCACGCCAATGCATTTACAAATGCCTGCCGTGTGTGAATATTTAGATCTTGGGTCAACATGTACTGCAAATAGTCAGCAGGAACCGCTTCCGACTCGTCGGTGCTGAACAAGTACTTACCACGATGTTTTCCCCACGCGATTTGTTTCGGATGCGTCCTTGCATGATGCGAGAAATTATAGAACTGGCCTCCGCTTTTGATTTTCTGGCGTTGGACAATCTGTGTTGCCAATAGATGCAACATCTTGACATCAGCCTCGGCGCTGTGGGCGTCCTTGGCCAAATCTCGTAACCACGTCTCGAATCCAAACAAGTGATAAAGAACCGCGAGTTGTTTGTGGCAATCAATTTCAGGCCACAGATATTGAGAGATGCCCAGAGTATCAATGCACCGCACATCATCAGGAGAACCTATCACCTCGTAGTCAAAATCAACATTATGGGCAACGATAAAATCGCCGGGTTCCAGTGGGACGAAATCAATGGATTCCGTGGACGGAGGACAGTCCTCAAGTTCGTCAGGAAGAATACCATGAACTACCGTGGCCCCCAGCGTCATTTCCCCTGCAGGTCGGAATCGTTGGACGTGAACCTCTGGATCTTCAGTCGGGTTGAAAAGTGACCATGCCACTTCAATAGCTTCATTCACATCCCCGCCGGTGGTTTCAGTATCGACCAGATAAATCTTGTTCAAACGATGCTCCGAATGTGGGCACTGGAGTGCTTCTGCAGCACAATTAGCGTGCTGAAACGATGCCCCTTCCCCTCAAACTTCAACCTTGGCTAACAGTGCCAAAGTACAACCTCTTAAATATCGTAACGATCATAGTTGGTTGCCGCTGCATCCCAGTTGATCTTCGTCAACGCAGAAAACACCATTTCATCAATCGATCGTCCAGTTTCATTACTGAACCAGCAGACTTGCAACCGCGACCAGTCACCAGAGTCACCCGTTGACGTTGGAAAAGGCGATTCCAAGGTGGCTTGGAAACGATAGCATGGGATGGGAAATACCTTGGGTCGAATGAAGGCAAAACCTGTCTCTGTGGATGCGGTTCGTTTCTGACGGCGTTCGAGATCAATCATGATGAAATGGCTGATCGACTCAGGACTGCCTTCCAAGTGCCCTTGGTATGTTCTTTGCAAATCGAACCTGGTCAAAATCAGTTTTCTGCTTGTGAAATTTCTTCTGCCTTTCTGAATGGATCGCAAGCTTGTCTGATCTATTTTCTCCCACCGATTGTTATCCTCCCGAAAGAAAGACGATGGCGACATACTCTGACTCGCTTGCTGTTCCTGAAAGACCGCGACGGCATGCAGTGCAGTCGTCCGATGTATCTCAAGCACAGGAGAGATCGAACCATGAGCGTCGCGTTGATATCCACCAGCAAGATTCCACGCAACAGGAATACCCTGTGTAACCAATTCCTGAAAAACAAACCGATCGCGTTCTGACAGCTCTGTATTACTCAACACACCACCCAGCGGATCCTCACGATGGGCATCTGCTCCCGCCTGATATAAAACAATATCGACGCAAGCGATTCGCATGGCATTGATCGCTTCATCAAGCCACTTGAAATAAGTCCGAG
>ERZ887851.3971-NODE-3971-length-10288-cov-4.528975_pt1 | contig 10288 bp, 10 predicted proteins | sample MGYA00521100_ERZ887851 | MGnify/ENA primary metagenome ERZ887851 (study PRJEB32303, sample SAMEA104408602) | aquatic metagenome | biome: Brackish water; feature: Pelagic; material: water | place: Baltic Sea | collected 2014-06-06T16:11:00 | depth 11,444 m ...
TGACCGCGGTTTTGGTTGCCCTCACGCCAGCCTCGCTTGCTCGGCGGCCTGTTGGGGGCATTGCTCGCGTGCGATCCAGGTTGGTTCGGGCTTGTCACCATGTCTCCTGACCGCGGTTTTGGTTGCCCTCACGCCAGCCTCGCTTGCTCGGCGGCCTGTTGGTGGCACAGCACTCTGGTCGCCGCATGGCTTAGAGCTTGATACGGGGGAAGAGTGCGTCGCCCTTGGTGACGACGGAGCCTGCTGCGTACTGGCCCCATGCGGCGGCGTCGGGGAGACGCTGGTCAACGACGTTGCCCGTCATGCCAATGCGTTCCCATAGGGCCTGGGCGGTGTCGGGCATTGCCGGGTGGACCAGTACGGCGACAATGCGAAGCGCTTCGAGAGCGTCGCCCATCACCCGGTCGACGTCGGGTCCTGGCTCGGACTTCCACGGCTCGTTCGTTTCGAGGTGACCGTTTGTCGCACGGATCAGTGACCACGTGGCGTCGAGTGCTCGGCTCGGTTGGACTGTTGCCCAGCCTGCTGCCGTGTCGGCGTAGGCCTGCGCGGCAATGGCGGCGAGCGGGCTGACGGGATCGGGAGCCGTGCCGAGGCCGTCGCACTTCTTGGCAACGACGGTGGCGACGCGCGCTGCGAGGTTGCCGAGGTTGTTGGCCAGGTCGGAGTTGTAACGACCGACCAGCCCCTCCCAGGTGAAGTCGCCGTCGTTGCCGTAGGCGGTGTCGGCGAGCACGTAGTAGCGGAAACCGTCCAGGCCGATGTCGTCGATGAGGTCAAGAGGGTTGACGACGTTTCCGGCGGTCTTGCTCATCTTCTCGCCGCCGCTCAGCAGCCAGCCGCCGATGGCCCAACCCTTGGGCGGCTCAACGCCTGCCGACATCAGCATTGCGGGCCAGTACACGCAGTGCTGGCGGACGATGTCCTTGCCGATCAGGTGGAAGTCGGCGGGCCAATTTTCTTTGTACGCGTCGGTGCCGTCGCCGAAGCCCACCGCGGCCAGGTAGTTGGTGAGTGCATCGAACCACACGTAGGTGACGTGCTTGTCGTCCCAGGGCAGCGGGATGCCCCATTCGAGTGAGGTGCGGCTGATCGAGAAGTCACGGAGGCCCGACTTGATGAGGCCGATGGCTTCGTTGCCGCGCTGCTCGGGTGTCATCGCCGTCGGATGTGCGCCATACCAATCAAGCAGGCGATCTTCGAAACGCGACAAACGGAAGAAGTAGTTCTCCTCTTCGAAGAACTCGACTGGACGATGGTGGATCGGGCACTGATTGGCTTCGCCCTCGGCGTCTTTGTCGAGTTCGTCGTCTTGGTAGTACTCCTCACAGGCAACGCAGTACTTGCCGGCGAATTTGTCGAGTTCGATGTCGCCGGCGTCGTAGCAACGCTGCAATAGCTCGGCAACGGCCGCTTTGTGCCGCGGCTCGGTGGTGCGAATGAAGTCGTCGTTCGCGATGTTCAACTTCTCCCAGGCTGCAGCAAATTTCGGCGCAATCGAGTCGGTGAACTCCTGCGGGGTGACATTGGCTGCTTCGGCGGCCTGCTGGATTTTCAAGCCGTGTTCGTCGGTGCCGGTGAGGTACGTGACGTCGTCGCCGAGCAGCCGATGCCAGCGCGTCAAGGCGTCGCCGATGATGGTCGTGTACGCGTGGCCGAGGTGCGGTTCGGCGTTGACGTAATAGATGGGGGTCGTCACATAGAACCGAGTCACGTGTGCACGATACCGTCCGTCCGATGACCGGTACGGGTGTGTTCACAGCAGCGACGAGTGTTGAGCAGGTGGCGGCGGTGAAAGGCGACGGGACGCGCACTGCGTTCAGCGCCTCGATCAACGATGGTTGGGACATTGGCGGCAACGCCAACGGCGGTTACCTGATGGCGATTGCCGGCCGTGCGATGGTTGCAGCAGTTGGCCGCCCGCCACTGACACTGACTGCGCACTACCTGCGCCCCGCGCCTGCTGGGCCGTGCACGATCGACGTCGAACTGGTGCGCTCCGGTCGACGACTCGCCACCGCTCGGGCATCACTTCGGATTGGCGGCAAGCCAACGCTCGAGTTGCTCGGCACGTTCGGCGAGCAGCAGCCAGACGACGGCCCAACCTATGAGCGTGAAGCGCCGGTCGACATGACGCCGTACGACCAGTGCCCGATCATGCCGAGCGCAACGGAGGCAGCCGGCCCGGCATTGATGGACCGCCTTGCATTGCGCATCGATCCGGTCGACGCCGGCTTTCGGAACGGCACGGTCACGGGCGACCCGACGGTGCGTGGATGGTTCGCCCTGGCCGCCGACGAACCAATCGACGCGATTGCGTTGCTGCTGGCAGCGGATGCTTTCCCGCCGCCGATCTTCAATTCGGGGATGCCTGTTGCGTGGGTGCCGACCATCGAGTTGACCGTCCACATTCGTGGGACGCCGGCACCAGGGCCAATCCGCTGTGCGTTCCGGAGCCGCTTCATTCACGACGGGCTGGTTGATGAGGAGGGCGAGATGTGGGACAGCACGGGCAAGCTCGTCGCGCAGTCACGGCAGCTTTCGCTGATGCCGCGCGGCTGAACTTGGGCGGCTGAACTTGCGCGGCTGCCAGCGTTGTTCAGATCGTGAGTTGGTAGACGTCGCGTCGTGACCGGCCGGTCTGTTCTGCCACAGCGGCAGCGGCGTCGCGCTTCGACATGCCGTCGTCGATCGCTTCGTCGAGGAGACGCTGTACGTCCTCGTCAGTTGCCGGTGTGTGGTCGATCGGCACGCCGGCGAGTACGAAGACGTATTCGCCCCGTGGCTCGCCGATGTCGATCGAGCCGAGGGTGCCGCGGACGACCGTTTCGTGCAGCTTGGTCAGCTCACGAGTCACCACGATGTCGCGGTCTGGCCCGCAGGCTTCGGTGAGATCAGACAAGGTTCGAAGTACGCGATGGGGGGCTTCGTAGAGGACCGATGTCCGCGGTTCGCAAGCGAGTTCGGCGAGCCGAGTCGCCCGCTCGCGACCCTTACGCGGGAGGAACCCTTCGAACACGAACCGTGATGTGTCGAGGCCGCTGATCGTCACGGCCATAACTGCAGCGCTCGGACCGGGTACCGAACTGACGTCGTAACTGGCGTCTATTGCGGCCTTGACGAGGCGCTCACCAGGGTCAGATACGCCGGGTGTCCCGGCATCGCTGACCACTGCCACGTCGCCGCCGCTGCCGAGAACGCCGAGCACCCGATCGATCAGGTCGTGTTCAGTGTGTTCGTTGCAGACCGCCAGCCGCTTGGCTTTGACTCCGGAGTGATGGAGAAGCAATCCCGTCCGCCGAGTGTCTTCGCAGCAGACCAATTCGGCAGCAGCGAGCATTTCGATGGCCCGAGGTTGCAGGTCGCCGAGGTTGCCGATCGGAGTGGCAACAAGCCAGAGAGTGCCGCTCACTCTTTGCTCACTCTTCGCGCACTTCGATCACGTCGCCAACGCTGACGCCCCATCGGGCGAACGCGCCTGCGTTCGCTTCGATCACGGTGCATGCGGAGAACACGGGGATGCCGACGCGGTGGCGGGCCATCTGCAACATTTTCACGACGACGCCGTGTTCATCGATGAATGCCACGTCGATCGGAAACTTCATGCCGATCGTGTGGACCCCGCGGCAGGGGCGAATGACGAGTGCTCCGTCGAGGCTGCTGCGACCAAGCAGGCCCTTGCGTCGGGCCGCCCGGGTTTCAGCGAGTTCGGCGGAAGCAAGCACCCTCGCGTCGCTCACCAGCCAAGCCATATCGCTCATCATGCCAGAGCGGACTCGCTCTTTGAAAGCGCTGAACGTCAGGCTATGTCACGGCGGGCTGAGCGTGCTGGGTTCGGTGTCGTGTTCGGTGTCGTGTCCAGATGTGAACACGGGCCGGCTCGCCGAAGGAGAGTACGGTCGACGACGTGGCTGGCCGTACCGGATTTTCGCTTCGGGAGGTGGCAGCAGGCCCGGCTGACGCCCCGATTCTCACTGACATCACTGTCGATCTGCCTGAAGATGGAATCACCGTGATTGTTGGACCCTCTGGATCGGGAAAATCGACGCTGCTTCGTCTCCTGAACCGTCTCGACGACCCCGTTGGCGGGGCAATCATGTGGCGCAACGAGGCGCTGTCGGCACTGCCACCGCACAAGCTACGCAGGCAGGTCGGAACAATCTTCCAACGGGCCCCGCTTTTCGAAGGGTCGGTGCTCGACAACTTCCGCGTCGCTGATCCAACGGTTTCCAGCGAGCGAGGCGGGCACGTCCTCGAACATGTCGGGCTTTCTGCAGGCCTCCTCGATCGTGACGCGGCAACGCTGTCCGGTGGCGAGGCCCAGCGGATGTGCGTCGCCCGAGCATTGCTGACTCGCCCCGAGGTTCTGCTCGCCGACGAACCAACAGCGGCACTCGACATTGATGCCCGCATCGCCATTGAAGGGCTCGCCCGCCAACTCGCCGACGAAGGGATTGCCGTGCTGTGGGTCAGCCACGACACCGATCAAGTCCGGCGGCTTGCTGACCATGTGTTGGCAATCGTGGACGGCAAGGCTGCGGCGTTCGGGCATCTTTCTGAACTCGATACGCATGCCGATCCCGTTGTTCGGCGCCTGATCGGAGCACCGACATGAGTGCTGCGTTCTTGGCCGTGGGCCGCTCCGACATCGGGCTGGTGGGCCTCGCAGCGTCAGGTGGCCTGATTGCTGTGGGCGTCGGTATCTCGTTCTGGCGGGGGCTCGGCCTCGAACGTTCGCTGCTCTGGGCGGCCATGCGTGCTCTCGTCCAACTCCTCATCGTGGGCTGGGCCCTGCAACTGGTTGTCGACCCCAACGACTCGCTGATCTGGTCGGGTGTCTGGCTGCTGTTTATGCTTGCGTTTGCGGCCTGGACGACGGCCCAACGTGCTGCCGGGGTGCCGAAAGTCTTCGCACTTTCCCTGCTGGCCTACGCGCTGTCGGGGGTCGTGACGCTCGGAGTCCTCTTTGGCTTCCAGGTGTACGAGTTGGAGGGCCGGACGATCGTCCCGCTTGCCGGAATCGTCGTCGGCAATTCGCTGTCGGCGACGGTCTTGGTGTCACGACAACTACTCGAAGCCGCAAGCGAGCAGCGCGGCGTGATCGAAGGGCGGCTGGCGCTCGGCCTCTCGGCGCGTGATGCCTTTCAGCCGCATCTGCAACGAGCGCTGAGGACGGCGCTCGTGCCTCAAATCGAGACCACTAAGGCGGTCGGCATTGTTGCGTTGCCGGGTGCGATGGTTGGATTGATCCTCGCCGGTGTCGATCCCGCCGATGCGGTGATGGTGCAGATCTCGGTGATGTATCTCGTGCTGGGCAGCGTCGCGACGACGACGACGGTGATGAGCATCGGCATTTCACGCGAACTCTTTACGCCTGCCCAACAGCTCCGCCGACTCTGACGCGGTCACACTGTGCCTGGCACAGTGTGACCGGGCGGTAGCGTGGCTTGCCGCATGGAACGTTTTGGCTTAGTAGGTCTTCCGAACGCGGGCAAAAGCTCGCTCTACAACGCACTCACCGGTGGTGGCGCTCTGGCAGCGCCGTACCCGTTTGCCACGAAAGACCCGAATATCGGAGTCGCGAAGGTGCCCGACGACCGGCTCGATCGCCTGGCCGTCATGTCGAAGTCGAAGAAGGTTGTCCACGCCCAGGTCGAAGTCGTCGATATCGGTGGCCTGGTCGAGGGCGCCAGTACGGGCGAAGGCCTGGGCAACAAGTTCCTCGCCAACATTCGCGAAGTCGATGCCATCGTCTTCGTGCTGCGGGCATTCGAGGATGACGATGTCGTCGGGCCGTCCGATCCGATCGAACACCTCCGTATCGTCGAGATCGAGCTGGCGTTGGCTGACCTCGAGACCGTCGAGAAGCGGCTCAAGCAGACCCAGCGTGCCGCCAAACTGGACAAGTCGATGGTCGCCGAGACCGAAGCACTACAAATCGCCTACGACCAACTTGCGGAAGGCCTGCCGCTCTACCGCGCCGGCCTGAAGGAAGACGTCAAAGAGCTCCTCGCCCCGTACTACCTCTTGACGAACCGACGCGTGCTCGCGATCGTCAACGTCGGCGAAGACGACATCGATTCGATTCCGGCGAAAGAAAAGTTGATCTCCGACGAGTTCAACAACGTCGGCGACAACGTCGAAGTGATTGGCATGTGCATCCAGATGGAGGCCGAAGCCGCCGCCATCGAAGACCCCGACGAGCGCAAAGAAATCCTCGAAGGTTTCGGTCTTGGCGAGGGCGCCCTGTTCCGGATGGTGCGCAGCGCCTATCACCTGCTCGGCCTTCGGACCTTTTTGACAACTGGCGAGCAGGAGTCGCGAGCGTGGACGTTCCGCGACGGCTCCACGGCGCCAGTCTGTGCCGGTCGGATCCACGGCGACTTCCAGCGCGGCTTCATCCGCGCCGAAGTGATCAAGTGGGATGAACTTCTCGAACTTGGCTCCTGGAATGCAGCCAAGGACGTCGGCAAGATGCGCGTTGAAGGCAAGGAATATATTGCCCAAGACGGCGACGTGATGGAGTTCCGCTTCAACGTCTGAGCTTTCGGCCTCGGCCGGTTCTCGGGACACTTCTGGGCGGATTCCGCTGTTTCACGTCCCGAGTTCGCTGCGGCCGACGGTCAGCGTGCGTCCGGGACCTCGAGGTGTTTCCAGCGTGCGAGTGCCCGTCGGATGCGGACTGCTGTGCCACCTGGATCGTTGACGATCGACCGATAGCTGAACCGGAGCATCTGCCAGCCGGCGTTGGTGAGGTCGCTGTCTTTGAGGCGGTCACGTTCGAACTGGTTGCGATCGAGGCCGTGTGTTGACCATCCGTCGCATTCCACGAGTACCGCCGTGCCAGCGAAGCGGAAGTCGATCTCCCATCCAGCAATGCGCTCATGAAACGTTGTTGGCGGAAGCTGATGGCGACGGACGAGTTTGGCAAAGACGGCTTCGAGGACCGAGTCGGCGGGTCGATGATCGATCGCCCATTCCTCGATGGCGGCACGGAGCGCAGGTATCCCGGGCCGGCCGCGGTGGCTGTGCTGAACCGTGGCGGCGGTGAGCGCGTCCAGGTTGAGGAGGCGGCGACTGAGCGCAACTCCGACTGCCGGCTCGACCAGTAATGGGTCGTCGGCTCCGAGGTCGCACAGGGTGCGGAGCGGGTCGGTGCAGCGGATTCCGTGGCGGCGTTGGGGCGTGAGTCGTTGACGGTCGGTTGGCCGATGCAAAACGACGCCGGCCAGGCGGGGTCGGCGGTTTCGTTCAGGCACGGTCAGATGGACGAGTGCAGCTGCCGGCTCGATCAGGTTCCACAGCATGGCCGCGGACTGGTGCGAGGCCATTGCTTGGCCCCCTGCGGCCAGAACGGCTGCATGGATCCCTTGGCGTTGATCAGTCGGCGCGCCGGGGAGCCGGGCAACGCAGCGGTGGACCTCAATCAACGAGCCTGCACGTATCGCACGACGCCAGGCGTCGACGCTCAGCCCGGACGCGCCCAAGGTAATGAGGCCGTGATGCTGGCGCGCCCAGTCATCGAAGTCGGAGAGTCGCATGCCATGACAGTGGGCATGGTTGGGGCCGACGAGGAAGCGCCGGAATCTCGGGACGTGCTGATGCGGAATCCGCTGCTGTGCGTCCCGAGTTTCCTGTGACCGGTCTCGAACGGGTGGTTGGGAAGGAGTGTGAGTGAGCGGATCATCAACACCTTGCCCGTCGAGGAATTGCTGATGTGGACGCGCCAGTCAGCGGCGTAATGGGGCGCCGTGCCGCACCCGCTGCCAGAGTGATGGCATGAGTGATGGCATGAGTGATGGCATGAGTAATCGGATGGCAACGGGGACCGCACGAGTGGAGTGGCTGACGATTACGGGCGACATCGACACCTGGCGTTCGCTTGGGTTGTCAGCCACCGACGATGGCTTGATCCCGCTGTTCGGGACGGCGTTGCGGATCGTCTCACCCGAAGCTGAAGATGTTCCCGCTGGCATCGTTGGCTGGGCGCTCTCTGGGATCGATGACACGACCACCTCGATTGCCAGCCTCACCACGACCGTGGTCGAGCAGCTTGCACCGATCTTTGCAACGCATTCGCTCGGAGCACGCTCGATTGACCACGTGGTTGTGATGACTGGCGATCTTGAGCAGACCACCGGTGATGTTGCGCTCGCCACCGGATGTGAACTGAAACGCATCCGGGAGGTCGGAAAGATCCGCCAGGGTTTTCATCGCATTGGACGGGGCGGGCTGATTGTCGAAGTGGTCCAGCACGAAGACGACGACCGGTCCGCTGCGGAGTTCTGGGGGCTCGTGATCATTGTCGAGGACCTGGATGAGGCCTGTGCGCAGCTGGGCGCTGACCGCGTCGGTGAGCCAAAAGACGCAGTCCAGCCGGGTCGGCGAATCGCCACGATTCGCTCCAGCGTGGGCCTTGGCACGGCTGTTGCTTTGATGTCGGCCTGAGGTCTTGCGGACAAAGCGGTTGGGGGATCGCCGCGCGAGCCGTAGCCTGACAGAACTATGTCGAAGAAGACCAGCAAGCGCAAGGCCCGCCTCCGTCGTTCGAAGGCGAACCATGGCAAGCGCCCCAACATGGGCCGCTGACCACACCTCTGAACTGAACATCGCGCCAGGCGCCTGAGCACACCCCATTGCGGGCTGAGCCGGGCGCTTTGTCGCGTCTGGGGCCGAGTGCGGCGGTGCCAGGGCCAGCGTTAGAAAGCGTTAGAAAGCGTTAGAAGAGGTCGGGCTGGTCGGCGAGGCAGGGTGCGACGTCGTCTTTGCCCGACAGCGTGGGGCCGCCGGACGGGAGCTGCCACTCGATGGCGAGGTCGGGGTCATCCCAGCGGATTGCACGTTCGCAGTCGGGCGCGTACTGGCCGCTGACCTTGTAGGCAACCCGCACGTCGGGTTCGAGCGTGCAGAAGCCGTGGGCGAACCCGACGGGAACGAGGAGCTGGTTGGCGTCGTCAGCAGTGAGTGTGACCGCGATGTGCTGTCCGAATGTCGGCGAGGCCTGGCGAATGTCGACGGCAATGTCGAGGATTGATCCGTGGATCACGCGCACGAGCTTGTCTTGGGCATGTGGCGCGGTTTGGTAGTGCAGCCCGCGCAACGTGCCGGTGGGCGCTGAGAACGATTCGTTGTCTTGCACGAAGTCGATGTCGATGCCAGCGTCACGCAAGACGTTGCGCTTGTAGGTCTCGCTGAACCAGCCGCGCTCGTCGCCGTGGCGCTTGGCGCGAATTTCGACGACACCGTCGAGTGCTGTCTTGATGATTTCCATGCTCCGGATGCTCTACTTCTTCAGTCCGAGGCGCTCGGTGGCCTGCTTGTCGCGGAGCGGCTGCCACCAGGGCTGGTTGTCGAGGTACCACTGGACGGTGCTGCGGAGCCCGGTGTCGAAGGTGTGCTGAGGCTCCCAGCCGAGGTCGCGCTGGATTTTGGTTTGGTCGATGGCGTAGCGCTGGTCGTGGCCGGGGCGGTCGGCCACGAACGTGATGAGCGATCGCCGGGACGCGCCGGAATCGAGTGGCCCGGCGAGCTCGTCGACGAGGTCGCAGAGGGTCTCAACGACTTCGAGGTTGGTGCGCTCGGCCTTGCCGCCAACGTTGTATGTCTCGCCTGGCGTGCCGCGCTCGACAACGGTGATCAGGGCTGCGGCGTGGTCTTCGACGTGGAGCCAGTCACGGATGTTGTCGCCTTTGCCGTACACCGGTAGCGGTTCGCCGTGCAGTGCGCGGATCGTGACGAGGGGGATGAGCTTCTCGGGGAAGTGGAACGGCCCATAGTTGTTTGAGCAGTTGGTGACGAGCACGGGGAGGTCGTAGGTCTCGCCCCATGCGCGAACGAGGTGGTCGGAGCCGGCTTTGGAGGCCGAGTATGGCGACCGGGGGTCGTACGGGGTGGTCTCGGTGAACGCCGGGTCGCTTGGGCCGAGTGACCCGAAGACCTCGTCGGTCGAGATGTGGTGGAAGCGCTGCACGCCGGCTGCCCGGGCGGCTTCGAGCATCGCGAACGTTCCGATGAGGTTGGTGTGGATGAAGGCGGCGGGGCCGTCAATCGAGCGGTCGACGTGGCTCTCGGCGGCGAGGTGCATGACGGCGTCGGGGGAGTACTCGAGGAACACCTCGGCGATGCGGTCGATGTCGCAGATGTCGGCATGCTCGAACGTGTACCGGGGGCTGTCGGCGATTGATTTCGTCGATCCTTCGGTGGCGGCGTAGGTCATCTTGTCGACGTTGACAACCGAGTGGTCGGTCTCGTTGATGAAGTGGCGGACGACGTCGGAGCCGATGAAGCC
>ERZ887851.3974-NODE-3974-length-10282-cov-12.177471_pt1 | contig 10282 bp, 8 predicted proteins | sample MGYA00521100_ERZ887851 | MGnify/ENA primary metagenome ERZ887851 (study PRJEB32303, sample SAMEA104408602) | aquatic metagenome | biome: Brackish water; feature: Pelagic; material: water | place: Baltic Sea | collected 2014-06-06T16:11:00 | depth 11,444 m ...
ACCCGCGTACGAACCACGGCCGTGGACTCGCCACGTTGCGCCTGCATTAACGACACGTAGGGAATAGATTGCACCGATACATGCAAGTCAATGCGGTCCAGCAAAGGACCTGATAGCTCCCCTAAAAAGCGCACCAAATAGGGGCGTGCGCCATTTCGGAACACAAGGCAACACCCAAACGCCCTATCTCTGGGCAGAAACACCCCCGTTCACCCCCGATTAACCGCATTTCGGAGTTGGCACGGGTCGTGCGATGAGCAGTCATCCCTATTCAGAAAGGAATTTTTATGAAATTAGTGACTGCAATCATCAAACCCTTCAAGTTGGATGAGGTGCGTACCGCCTTATCAGCCATTGGGGTGCAAGGCATCACCGTGACAGAGGTGAAGGGCTTTGGCCGTCAAAAGGGCCATACCGAGCTATATCGTGGCGCTGAGTACGTGGTCGATTTTTTACCCAAGGTCCGCTTGGAGACGGCAGTCTCCGACGCGCTGGTGGAGCAGGTGATCGAAGCGATTGAGGGTGCCGCACGCACGGGAAAAATCGGCGATGGCAAGATTTTTGTCGCCCCACTTGAACAAGTCGTTCGCATTCGCACTGGCGAATCTGGCGACAGCGCGCTGTAAGCGTACAACCCAACCCCGATTCAATTGATTAGAAAAAGGAAACCCTCATGAATGCAAAAAGTATCATGGCTGGAATTGCGCTGCCGCTACTGGCAGCCAGCACGGGCGCCATGGCCCAAGACACGGCAGCAGCTGCCGCCGTCGTTGTCGATAAAGGTGACGTTGCGTGGATGATGCTGTCCACTTTGTTGGTCGTCATGATGGCTGTACCCGGCCTCGCGCTGTTTTACGGTGGCCTGGTTCGCACCAAAAACATGCTCTCTGTTTTGATGCAAGTGATGGTCGTTTTCTCGCTCATCGCGGTCCTATGGGCCACTTACGGGTACTCACTGGCGTTCGGGGGCGAAGGCCTCTTCATCGCAGACTTCAGCAAGGCATTCTTGCTGGGCGTAACGCCCGATTCGCTGGCGGACACATTCACTGACAACGTGAAGATCCCTGAGTACATCTTCATTGCATTCCAAGCGACCTTCGCGGGCATTACCTGCGCGCTGATCGTGGGCTCGTTTGCTGAGCGAATGAAGTTTGCCGCGGTCTTGGCCTTCTGCGTCTTGTGGTTCACCTTTGCTTACCTGCCGATCGCGCACATGGTTTGGGGTGCGGGTGGCTACTTATTAGACAAAGGCGCTTTGGACTTTGCTGGCGGTACCGTGGTGCACATTAACGCAGGTGTTGCGGGCCTGGTTGGCGCTTATATTTTAGGCCCTCGCCTTGGCTACGGTCGTGAATCTATGGCCCCTCACAGCCTGACATTAACCATGGTGGGCGCGGCTTTGCTGTGGGTGGGCTGGTTTGGCTTTAACGCTGGTTCTAACTTAGAAGCAACTTCCGGTGCCACGCTCGCATTCGTTAACACTTTGTTGGCGCCTGCCGCAGCGGTGTTGGCTTGGTGTATTGGTGAGACCATCACAAAGGGCAAGGCGTCTATGTTGGGCGCTGCGTCTGGTGCGGTTGCCGGTTTGGTTGGCATCACGCCTGCTTGTGGCTCTGTTGGCCCCATGGGCGCCATCGTCATCGGTTTGGCCTGCGGCTTCTTGTGTTTGTGGGGCGTCACAGGCTTCAAGCGCATGATCGGTGCGGACGACTCATTGGATGTGTTCGGCGTACACGGTATTGGTGGCATCGTTGGTGCCCTGTTAACGGGTGTCTTCACAGCCCCCGGCTTGGGCGGGACCGGCGGCGCAGACTTTGACATCGCCAACCAAGTATGGGTGCAGGCCGAAGGTGTGTTGATCACCATCGTTTGGTCCGCAGTCGTAGCCTACCTCGCCTACAAGGTGGTCGGTGCCGTGATTGGCTTGCGAGTGAGTTCCGATGACGAGCGCGAAGGCTTGGACATCACCTCGCATGGCGAATCTGCCTACCACGCCTAAGTTACAGCAGCGTAACGCGCTTAAGCAGTAGCAGAAGTGCCACTTCGGTGGCTTTCCAAAGGCCGTACCCCCGGGTACGGCTTTTTTTCGCCCTGTTCGTGCCTTGATAACCACACGCTGGAAGCAGATGTCGTGTAACTGCTTGGTAACTTCTCCGCCGTTTTATACAATAACGGGGTTTCACCCAGTTCTCCCCACCCTAAAACACCTGTCGCATGCGCCTTTTTGCCAGAGCACTCTCTGGCCCCTGAAAGCGCAGGCGAGATGTGTTTTTATTATTAGGAGTTCTCATGTCAGCCACAACAATCGCCCTTAACGCGCCCGATTACGTTAAACACCCCAAGCTGCTGGCTTGGGTTCAAGACATGGTCGACCTCACCCAGCCCCGTGACGTGGTGTGGTGTGATGGCAGCCAAGCAGAATACGACCGCCTCTGCACGCAAATGGTTGATGCAGGGACCATGCGCCGACTCAACGCAGCTAAGCGCCCTAACTCGTTCCTCGCCTGCTCTGACCCCTCAGACGTTGCCCGCGTCGAGGACCGCACATATATTTGTAGCGCAAAAGAAGAAGACGCCGGTCCCACCAATAACTGGATGGACCCGACGGCCATGCGCGCAACGCTAAAACCGCTGTTCACCGGTTCGATGCGCGGGCGCACGCTGTATGTTGTGCCATTTTCTATGGGGCCACTCGGCTCACCCATTGCCCACATTGGCGTTGAGTTGTCAGACAGCGCCTATGTAGCCGTCAACATGCGCCTCATGACGCGCATGGGCAAGGCCGTGCTAGATGTTTTGGGAACGGACGGCGAGTTTGTACCCTGCATGCACACCGTTGGCGCACCGTTAGAAGCGGGGCAGACCGATGTGGCCTGGCCTTGCAACCCAGACACCAAGTACATTGTTCACTACCCAGAGACCCGTGAGATTTGGTCTTACGGCTCGGGCTACGGTGGTAACGCTTTGCTAGGTAAGAAGTGCTTCGCGCTACGTATCGCATCGACCATGGGCCGCACACAGGGCTGGTTGGCTGAGCACATGTTGATTTTGGGCGTCACCAACCCAGAAGGTCGAAAGTACCACGTTGCGGCAGCATTCCCCAGCGCCTGCGGCAAGACAAACTTCGCGATGCTGATACCTCCAAAAGGCTTTGAAGGTTGGAAAGTAACCACCATTGGCGACGATATTGCGTGGATCAAACCCGACGCCAACGGTCGGCTGCGCGCGATCAACCCAGAGGCGGGTTATTTTGGCGTCGCTCCAGGCACCAACATGAAGACCAATCCAAACTGCATGGAAAGCCTGAACCGCGACGTGATTTTTACGAACGTCGCGCTCACAGACGACGGCGATGTGTGGTGGGAAGGCATGGGCGAAGCACCCGCACACGCGATTGACTGGCAGGGCAAGGACTGGACGCCAGCCATCGCGAAAGAGACCGGCGCGAAAGCGGCACACCCCAACGCCCGATTTACCGTAGGCGCAACCAATAACCCCGCCTTGGATGAGGCATGGGACGACCCGGCGGGCGTGGCAATTGATGCCTTCATTTTCGGCGGCCGACGCTCAGACACGGTACCGCTGATTACCGAGGCACGCAATTGGACAGAGGGTGTTTACATGGCTGCCACCATGGGCTCTGAGACCACGGCTGCAGCCTTCGGCGCTCAGGGTGTTGTGCGCCGCGACCCGTTCGCGATGCTCCCGTTTGCGGGATACAACATGAGCGACTACTTCCAGCATTGGCTCAACATGGGTGAGCAGTTGGGTCAGACGGGTGCGGTACTGCCAAAGATCTTCACCACCAACTGGTTCCGTAAGGGCGAGGACGGCCAATTTGTTTGGCCCGGCTTTGGCGAAAACATGCGCGCACTGAAGTGGATGATTGACCGCATTGAGGGCAAGACCGGCGGGGCGGAACACCTTGCGGGGGTGACGCCCCATTACCAAGATCTGGACTGGACTGGGCTGGACTTTAGCGAGCACGCCTTCGATGCCGTCACCAGCATCAACCCGGCAGCTTGGCGCGCGGAGCTTGATCTTCACACAGAATTGTTTGACAAGCTGGCACACAACCTGCCACAAGCGCTGCTGGATACCCGCAGCCTGTGGGCCGCACGCTTAGGCGCGTAAACAGGTTGGGGGCCGCAGGTTACGGCCTGCCGCCCTGCACGTTAGGCAATAAAAAAAGCCGCCAGATGCTTTGCATCGGCGGCTTTTAATTTGAGGCGATCAGCGCCAAGCGCTTGTCTTGCTCCAAACGGCTCAGATGTAGTGCAAGTGCACCCGACGGCCACGTGAGTTCAAAACGGTTGAGATCGGCGCGATTGCTTGGGCAAAGGGGCGCTTAGCAGGCGCGGCGGGCGCCTCGATTCCCATTGGTGTCAAAGCCACGTCGAAGCTGTCATCTTCCGCACGCAGACGCGCGGCTTGCAATTCGGCCATGACGCGGGGGTCGCTTTGCGCCATAGCTAAAAAGCGCTGGTCTGCACGACGGCGTGCTGCTTTCACAGCGTACGCATCGGCCATCGCGATGGCTGCGTTGTAAAAGCGAACAGCGGCAAACCGGATGCGTGCACCGATTGCGCTGGCGTTGACTGCGTCGTTGGATTGGACCGCGGTGATAACTGCTGCGTTCATTTTTAAACTCCGTTTTTTGTTGAAGAACTAACCCGATGAACGAATCATAGGGTAAACCCTGAGATATTTATAATTTATCTTTAGAATACTGTTCATTCACCAATCGTATAGTTAGCCGATATGCCAATTCGCTTTAAACAACTGGACCTCAACCTACTACGCGTATTCGACGAGGTCATGGCAGAGCGCAATCTCACGCGCGCGGCCGACAACCTCGCCATGACGCAACCCGCCGTCAGCAACGCCATCCGCCGCTTGCGCGAAGCCTTGCAAGACGATCTGGTAAGGCGTCAAGGCTTTGGCGTCGAGCCGACCGCACGCGCGTTGGCTTTATGGCCTTCGGTGCGCGCAGCGCTGTCTCAGCTGCGCGAGTCGATTGCCCCCGAGGGGTTTGACCACACTCAGGCACAAGACACCTTTATTTTGGCCATGTCCGACGCGACCGCGGCCGACTTGATGCCGCCGCTGGTGAGCACATTGGATGCGGTGGCACCCGGTGTCAGCATGCGCGTACTACCACTGACCACCCGCGACCCGCGCACCCTTTTAGAGAAAGGGGGCGTGGACATAGCCGTGGGGCATTTCCCAGGCGTAATGGCCGAGCTGGATGCGGTGCATTTGCACGAGGCCTCACCTAGTTTTTTGCACTCGCGGCTTTATAGCGGGCGCTACGTGGTGGTGATGCGTCGCGACCACCCGCTGGCTAAGAAGAAACAACTAGCGCTGGACGAATTCTGCGCGGCACGGCACCTGTTGGTGAGTTTTTCGGGCCGCCCCTTCGGCTTTGTTGACGAGGCCTTGCGCATGCGGGGTAAACAGCGGCGCGTGGTCATGACCGTTAATCAGTTTTTTACCGCTGGCCGCGTGGTTGTGAGCTCTGACCTTTTGACCGTGCTGCCCGCGGACTTTGTAAATACAACCGGCATGGCGCACGCCATGACAATTCGTGAGTTGCCCCTGCAGGTGCCAGACATACATGTCGATGCGCTGTGGCACCGCCACGCTGAACAGCGCCCCGCTCACCAATGGCTGCTTGAAACCATTCAGCGCTGCGCAGCGTTGGCAACGTCCACCGAAGAACCGCTAACTTAGCGCGCCTCGCCGGCCACTGAGGACGCTTGCTGTTGGCTTGGTGCAGGCTCTAGCAAACGCAGTCCCATCCACGTATTGAGATCACGCAACATGTTTCGTGCTTCGACATCCGTGGGCGGCTCCAGAGCGTGAACAAGCTCCACCGTCACGACGGGAACGTGATACTCAAGCGACCCATAGTTCCCCACCGACCCGGGGTACACGCCCAATCGATCAAGATGCAGACGCCCCAGCTTGTCGGGCGGTGATAAGGCGCCATCGAAATCGAGAATGCCATAAGGCGCATGGATACTGACGATCAAATCAGGTGAAAACGTATTTATTTCGTTAATCAGAAACTGTGTTTCTGGCTCTGAGCCGGCTGCCGGTCCTGGCCAGCGTCGCGGGTCTTTTCGGGTGCGGACTTCCCAGTATTTTTTAGTCTCTACCTCCCAGTTATGGGTAGGCATATTGCGGTTAAGGTCAACACGGTTCGCGTTCACACGGTTTGCTGGGGTGGCCAGCAAACCGTCTGGATTAAGCACCGGAATAAATCGCCAGTAGGCATCAGCAGGGTCATCACGCGTTAACTGCAGCCAGCGCAAAACCAAGCCCGCTGACGTTAACTCATCACCATGAATACCACCCACGACTAAGACGCGCAGCTTAGGTTGCTTGGCACGCACCTCAACACGGTAGAGCGGGCGACCAAGCACGCTGCGCCCCCCCGTTGCATCGAGTCCCGCAGTGCGACAAAGCCCCATCGTGACGCCGGGCAAACGCGGCAACCAAGCCTCACAGACCTGCCGCTCCAAGCGCTGAGCATGGATATCTGGCGCCAGTCCCCCGTGGCGCCCCTTGGCAAGGGCGCCCGCCTGCGCGTGCGCAACGATACCGAGACTACCCAGCAGGCAAAGGCTGATCGCGATACGTTGCCATAAAGGCTTAACAAGGCGTTGGTGCATGCTGATATTGTAGGGAATCGAGCGTGGCGGATATGCAGAAAAGTCACCCTTACGGCAGTAGTCGCCGCTTTTCTGCGGTAGATTCTAGCCATGCTAGAAAAAACCAATTCCGTATCGCCTCAGAACCTCAGGGTCGCTCTAGCTGAATTCGCCACCGGCGTGACAATTGTGACGACACAAGATGCGGATGGCGCGCCCATTGGCCTAACGGTGAACTCTTTTAACGCCGTGTCGTTAACGCCGCCTCTGGTCTTATGGAGCCTCGATAAAAGCTCCCGCACGATCGCAGCGTTCACGGGCAACCCCAACTTCGCGATCCATATTTTGGCCGCAGACCAAGAGGCCTTAGCCATGCGTTTCGCCAGTCGGGTGGAGGACCGCTTCGCCGATTTGTCCATCAACCACGGAATAGCCGGTGTGCCCCTCATCCCAGGCGCGCTCGCGACGCTGGAGTGCCACGTACACCAACGTGTGGAGGCCGGTGACCACTACATATTTATTGGGTGGGTGGACGCCATCCACACCAGCGAGCTGGCCGACAAACCCGCCGCTCTGGGCTACCACCGTAGCCGATTCCTAGCTGTTGCGCCCTAAATAACGCCCATGTCTACGCCCATCGCCCCCGTCAAACGGCATGACCGTCTCGATAGGCTCGCGATCGTTTTACTCGTAACCTGTTGCGCTTTTTGGGGCTTACAGCAAATCCTTATCAAGGCGACCCTCACTGAAATCCCGCCGATGTGGCAAGCCAGCATCCGGTTTTGGCTGGCTACGGCGGTACTTTGGCTGTGGTCAGCGGTTCGCGGCGTGCCTTTATTTAATGCAGACCAAACGCTAAAGGCTGGGCTGTTGGCGGGGGCCCTCTTCGCGGCCGAGTTTGTCGGTATTTATTGGGGGTTGGCCCATACCAACGCCTCACGCCTCACGGTTTTTTTATATTCCTCGGTTTTTGTCGTTGCCATATTGCTCCCACGCTTCGTGCCGACCGAGCGGTTAGGGCGTAAGCAATGGGCAGGGCTAGTCATTGCATTTGGTGCCGTTACGCTGGCTTTTTCTGAAGGCCTTCTCGACACGGATACCGGTCACTGGCGCGGTGATTTGCTGGCAATTTGTGCCGCTATTTTTTGGGGCTTGACCACCCTTGTTTTGCGCACCACGCGCCTCGCACAAGCCCCTGCTGAGAAGGCCTTGTTTTATCAGATCGGCATGGCGGCGATCGTGACGACAGCGATGTCGCTCGCTTGGGGCGAAACCTGGACATTAACGCTTAGCTCATTTGCATGGTGGTCTTTGGCGGTGCAATCGGTTGTCGGCGCTTTCGCGAGCTACCTGACTTGGATGTGGATGCTACGCCACTACCCCGCAACGCGGATGGCATCCTTTACATTTTTAGCCCCCGTTTTCGCACTTATATTTGGCGTTGGTCTGCTGGGCGAAGCGCTGAGCTGGCAACTCGTGGTTGCCATCATCGGCGTTGCCAGCGGCATCTATTTGGTTAATCAAAAAACCACCTGATTTAGCTCACGTTGCCGCACCGCGCGGCTGGTTATAACGGTCGGAAAACGCCTGATACCAATCCAAACAGCCTGGGTTGGCCATTGCGTCGCGGTTGAGTACCCGCTCGATAGGTTGACCCAAGAGTAGTTTCTTAATGGGAAGCTCTTGCTTCTTACCTGTCAATGTGCGCGGTACCTCGGGCGCTTGTATCGTCTGGTCAGGCAGAAACCGTGGGCTCACGCCAACCCGAATGGCCTGATGCAGCGCCGTCTGCAACGCCCCATCCAAAAGGGCATCGTCGCGCAGCACCACGAATAGAATCATTTGACTCTCGCGACCCAGATACTCTAAGTCGACCACCATGCTGTCCAACACGAAGGGCAGCGCTTCTACGGCGGCATAAATTTCACTGGTCCCCATGCGCAAGCCATGGCGGTTGATCGTGGCGTCGCTGCGACCGTAAATAACGCAATGCCCACTGGGCGTCACTTTCAACCAGTCCCCATGGCGCCAGACAGCGCCCGCGTCCGGCGGTGCATCGCCGCCACCAAGGCGGCGACCTTGTCCCGCAGGGAAGGTGTCAAAGTAGCTACCCAACAAGCGACTACCGTCTGGATCACCCCAAAAATAAATTGGCATAGAGGGCAGGGGTTGCGTGCAAACCAACTCGCCCACGTCATCAATGACCACCTGCCCCTCGCTGTTCCAAGCCTCAACGGCGCAGCCCAATAGGCGGCACTGCATCTGGCCCTCAATTTGGGGCAAGGTGATATTGCCGCCTATGAACGCACCGGCGAAATCCGTTCCACCTGAGATGTTGCACCACCAAAGCGACTGATTTGGGTGGCCCGCGGCTTGATAGCTTTTTGCCATCGCGCGCTCACCCCACTGCTGGGTGTCACCACTCAAAGGCGAACCGGTGGTACCCCAGGTGCGCAATGCGGCTAAGTCACCGCAAGCAGACACATCGAGCTCGGCCTTCATAGCGTTGCTATAAAACGCAGCGCCCGCACCAAAAAACGTAATGCGCTCACGCGCAGCAAAGCGGAACAAGGTACCCCAATCGGGCGCCTCCTTAGGGCCACTGGGGCTGCCATTGAAGATGGCGCAGGTTGTGCCGTTAAGCAATCCTGCCATCTGCGCATTCCACATAATCCAACCCGTTGAGCTATACCAATGAAAGCATTCGCCCCAACTGTTCTCGTCGTAGCTGGGGCCTACGTCGTTATGGATGTTGAGTAGCAGCAACGCTGTCAGGATCACACCACCGTGCCCATGCACGATGGGTTTGGGCAACCCCGTTGTGCCGCTGGAGTAAACCACCCAAATCGGGTGGTCAAAAGGGACTGCCAGCGGTTGAAAATCTGCTAGCGCCGTGCGCTGGGCGTCATCCACGTTAACCACCGCGGCCCACTGTGCATGCGAACACGCTGGCGATAGCACCGGTGGTGGCGCCGATGGCGCCGTGGGGTCGACAGACGCGGCGATAGGCCGCAAAGCATCGACATGGAGCACGTGCGTCAATGTCGGCAGGTCGTCAATGAGCTGTGCAACCGCGTCGCGCCGATCAACCACCTTACCCGCGTAAAACACCCCATGGCAGGTGATGAGTGCCTTGGGCCTAATTTGCGCGAACCGATCAACAACGGCTTTGCTACCCATGTCGGGCGAGCAAACACTCCAGACCGCACCGACACTTGCCACAGCGAATAGCGCAATGGCCGCTTCAGGTATGTTGGGCAGGTATGCAACCACGCGATCGCCCGGGCCAACCCCCTGCTGCTTGAGGTGGGTTGCAACCGCCGCCACTTGCAACGCGAGGTCTGGCCACGACAACGCACGACGCTCGCCACGCTCGTCGTCACTCACAATCGCGGGAAAGCCAGCCGCATCCGCTCGCCCAACGTGGCGCAACACGTGTGTCGCGTAGTTCAGGGTCGCCCCAGGAAACCACTCGGCACCCGGCATCACGTTTTTGGCTAACACCCCACGAGGCGGCGATGCCGACTCTATACCCATATAGGACCAGATACTGTCCCAGAAACCGTCAAGATCACTAGTGGACCAGCGCCATAACGCGTCATAGTTTTCGAACGACAGGTTGCGCT